>Ga0208271_100010_pt1 | contig 312261 bp, 265 predicted proteins | sample LakWasM111_LOW13_2_FD_183927 | JGI IMG/M metagenome (GOLD analysis project Ga0208271, IMG submission 183927) | Freshwater sediment methanotrophic microbial communities from Lake Washington under simulated oxygen tension - Sediment Metagenome... | ecosystem: Environmental > Aquatic > Freshwater...
AAACCGTCCGATAGGCGATAGTGAGGTTAAATAAAAACTCTATTAGAAAAGTTTCTTCTTCCGAGCGTTTTAGCCCCAAATATCTTTTGCTGAAATTACTAATAAAACAACCCTCATGGAGCATAACGTAGAGCTAACCGGGCGCGGCACGGAAAGCTGAAAAATGAAACCGCATTGAAACCGCGCTCCGGTTGAGCGCAAGGTTAGGAGTCATTGTGTGCCACAAGCTGTTTGCCGGTACGAGCAAACCAGGAATCATATTCGTCTTGAACGTACTTAAAGAAGAGCTTGTCGAAAGGCTTATCCCAAGATGCCACTGAAGGTTCATGTCTAGAGTATCGAGATACAATTTCATGTTCAATTGGTTCCAGCACAAGAAGCAGTCGTCTTGCTTCGGGTGCCACACCGAAGAAATCGTCACAGGTAATATAGGAACTTTTCAGCATATATCCCATTTTCGAAAAGAACTGTGAAACGCGCCTTCTCTTCATCCAAGCATTTTCTGCGGTTGTTCCGGGTTGTGGTGCATTAGCTTCTACCCACGTTCTCGCCAGCGCTCCCCATTGTGAAGGATCATTCTGCTGAGACTTCCATTCCCTTCTAAGTTGATGAATGTAACGAACAGCTTCATAGAGATCAACACTGTTCCATTCATCGATCATCTTGAGAAGCACGTTTGCCCTTGCTTGGCGGCGTACAGCCTTGATCTGAAACAACGTCAGCGCAAAACCAACGACAACCAAGCCACTGAAAAAAAGTTTCAGGTATTCAAGCGTTGCAGGGCTAGGGCATGTGATAGTCATGTGTGACTCCTAACGTAGAGCTAACCGGGCGCGGCCCGGAAAGCTGAAAAATAAAACCGCATTATAACCGCGCTCCGGTTGAGCGCCATGTTAGCCAAATTATGCATAGTAATGCTCCTGAACTTTGGCATGCCATTTGAGAAAAACTTCTTTTAATGACGTGTCGTCGGACGGCTTCCAAGTTCCGACCGGAATTGTGTGAACAAACACGTCTGTAACACCATTATCAAAAACGCCCCCGGACACCCCCTCTTGACGAAATATCAATAGAGGAAGCCTCAGCCCAAACATGATTCCAGCTTCAAGATGATTCCATGGCGTTGGAATTGACAGTGGGGCATTAGATTTGATTTTCTTCTCGCTCTTGGTTCCTGGTTTGACTAAGCCGCCAGTAGCACGGACTTGCTCAAAACCTAGTATCACACCGCCTGAGCAATGCTTTGCAATTACCAATACCTCCCGAAGTGGATAGTCGGTAGGGTAGTCTGATCTGCCTAGAGCGCGGGGCTCAAGGTTCAGTTTGTCTAGGAACTTCACGATTCTCTCGCGAGAATCTTCTTGTTCAGGACTCAATGCAGTGGGGCTGGAGACAAAGACTGGAATTTTCATGGCATGGAATGAAAAGGCTAACGTTAAGTAGACACCTTTTTAGGTGCATATTAAATTCAAATTGCCAGTATATACCAGTATATAACGGTGTATAATGCCACCAACTTGGCGTGCTAGACCAGATTCTATAGTACTTCTATTATTGATAGCAACCTTTTTATGCAAATGCAAAATACACCTCCCAAACTACTGGACCAAGTGCGTGACCACATTCGAGTCAAGCACTACAGCATCCGTACAGAAACGCAATATGTGCAATGGATCAAACGATTTATTTTGTTTCATAACAAACGTCATCCGCAAGACATGGGAACTACGGAGGTGGAGGCTTTTTTAACGCATCTGGCGGTGAATGGGCATGCATCGGCTTCGACGCAGAATCAGGCGTTATCGGCGTTACTGTTTTTATATAAGGAGGTGTTAGGCATAGATTTACCGTGGTTGAATAATGTGGTGCGCGCCAAGCAGCCGCAGCGCTTGCCTGTGGTATTGACACGCACGGAAGTGCGGGAGGTGCTGGCGCGGATGAAAGGCATGCATGGCTTGATGGCGAATATGCTGTACGGAACCGGGATGCGCTTGATGGAATGCGTCCGTTTGCGGGTTAAGGATGTGGATTTTGAGCGCAATGAGATTCTGATCCGTGACGGCAAGGGCGGAAAGGATAGGGTTACGATGTTGCCGTCTTCGGTGGTGACCGGGTTGCAGGCGCATATGGAACAGCGGCGGACGTTGTTTGAAGACGATAATCGCATCGGCAAGGCGAACGTCTTTCTGCCGGATGCGTTGGCGGCCAAGTATCCGAATGCGGCAACGGAATGGTGCTGGCAGTATATTTTCCCTTCCGGCCGTTATTCGATTGATCCTCGCAGCGGCATGGAGCGCCGCCATCATATTGACGAGAAATTATTGCAACGGGCGATGAAAAAAGCGGTGCAGGCCGCGGGACTTGCCAAACTGGCCACGCCGCATACCTTGCGGCATTCTTTTGCGACGCATTTGCTGGAAGCGGGCTATGACATCCGCACGGTGCAGGAGCTGTTGGGGCATAGCGATGTTTCCACAACAATGATTTATACCCATGTGTTGAATAAAGGCGGCAGGGGCGTATTGAGTCCATTGGATCAGCTCTGATTCTGAACAACCCCGACCAGATTTGCAACGCGTTCCGCACTCTGCACATCGTTATCCTCAGCCGCTTAACATTCCTCCATTTATGTTTTTTATTGAAAAACACCGCCTAATCTCCTATTCTCCCCGCTGAGGTTTTGACTGAGGTTAAGACCTTTGCTCACTATGCTCTTAAACTACTCCCATTGGAGATTGTATGAAGATTGGTATACCTAAAGAAATCCACCCAGGTGAAAAACGCGTGGCCACTACGCCTGAGGCCGCCGAACAAATTATAAAACTGGGCTTTTCCGTCCTGCTCGAAAGCGGTGCGGGGCTTGCCGCGAATATTTCCGACGAAGCCTACAAAGAAGTGGGCGTTGAAATCGTTAACAATGCCAAGAACTTGTGGAAAAAAGCGGATATCGTGATGAAAGTCCGCGCCCCCGAGAGACACCCCGAGCTGGCGCTTGACGAAATAGATCTCTTATCTAAAGGCGGCCGTTTAATCAGTTTTATCTGGCCTGCGCAAAATGAAGAGTTAATGCAAAAGCTGGCCGCCAAAGACGCTACGGTACTGGCTATGGACAGCGTGCCGCGCATGTCCAGGGCGCAAAAGCTCGATGCGCTCAGTTCTATGGCGAATATTGCCGGTTATCGCGCCGTTATTGAAGCCGCACAGCATTTCGGACGATTTTTTACCGGACAGATTACCGCCGCCGGTAAAATCCCGCCTGCCAAGGTGTTAGTCATCGGCGCTGGCGTTGCAGGCCTAGCCGCGATCGGCACCGCAAAAAGCATGGGCGCTATCGTCAGGGCTTTCGATACCCGGCCCGAAGTTAAAGAACAAATCGAAAGCATGGACGCCGAGTTTTTGATGCTGGACTTTAAAGAGGAAGGCGCCGGCGCGGGCGGTTACGCCAAGACCATGTCCAAGGAATTCATCGAAGCTGAAATGGCCCTATTTGCCAGACAGGCGATGGAAGTCGACATTATTATCACCACCGCGCTGATCCCCGGCAAACCGGCGCCCAAGCTGATTACGGAAGGCATGGTTAAATCGATGAAGCCGGGCAGTATTATTGTCGATTTGGCGGCCGAACAAGGCGGCAACTGCGCATTGACCGAAAAAGATCAGGTTGTGGTAAAGCACGACGTGACCATTATCGGTTACAGCAATTTGCCCAGCCGCTTGGCTAACCAATCCAGCCAGCTTTATGCGACCAACCTCAGGCACTTGTTAACCGAACTTTGCCCGGAAAAGAACGGTACGATTAATGTCAATATGGACGACGAGGTGATACGCGGCACCACGGTCATTAAAGAAGGCAAAATCACTTGGCCGCCGCCACCGCCCAAACTCTCCGCCGCCCCTGCCCCGCAAACCGAAGCTCCCGCTTATACATCCGTACAAGAACCGAAAAAATCCGTCATTCCCGACTCGGTTAAGCAATTTATTCCTTTAATTATTGGCGGCTTGGCGCTGTTCGGTATCGGTTCGGTTGCCCCGGCTTCGTTCATGTCGCACTTTACCGTGTTCGTACTGGCCTGTTTCATCGGTTATCAAGTGATCTGGAATGTGTCTGCATCGCTGCACACACCGTTAATGAGTGTGACCAATGCGATCAGCGGCATTATCGTGATCGGCGCGCTGGTGCAAGTTTCCGCGCCCGGCCCTACCATCAGCGTGCTTGCCGGATTGGCGATACTCATTGCATCTATCAATATTGCCGGTGGCTTTTTGGTCACTCGCCGTATGTTAGAAATGTTCAGAAAATAACCGGAGAATATGATGTCCCATAGTTTAGTCACGATGTCTTACATCGTCGCCACCATTCTGTTCATTTTCAGCTTGAGTGGTTTAAGTAATCAGGAAACTGCCCGCCGCGGCAATTATTACGGCATGCTGGGCATGGCGATTGCCATTATCGCTACGGCGTTAAGCGCATCGGTCACCTCGTACGCTATTTTGATCGTTGCCTTGTTAATCGGCGGCGCTATCGGCGCTAAAGCCGCATTAAAAGTAGAAATGACGCAAATGCCGGAACTGGTCGCTATCATGCACAGTTTGGTCGGCATGGCGGCTGTGTTGGTGGGTTATGCCAATTTCATGGACGCATCGACAACCTTAAGCGGCGTGGAAAAAAATATCCATGAAGTAGAAATCTACATCGGCATTCTGATCGGCGCCGTCACTTTCTCAGGTTCGGTCATTGCGTTCGGCAAACTCAGCGAGCGCATCAGCGGCAAGCCGATGTTACTGCCGGGTCGCCATTGGTTGAATTTAGGTCTGTTGATTGCAGCCGTCATTCTGGGCCGGATGTTTTTACAACAAACCGAAACCGGCGGTGGCACCTTGCCTTTATTACTGATGACCGTCATTGCGCTGGCATTCGGCATACACATGGTTATGGCTATCGGCGGCGCTGATATGCCGGTGGTGGTATCCATGCTCAACAGTTATTCAGGATGGGCGGCTGCGGCAACCGGTTTTATGTTAAGCAACGATTTGTTGATTGTGACCGGCGCATTGGTCGGCAGCAGCGGCGCGATCTTGAGCTACATCATGTGCAGGGCGATGAATCGCAACTTTATCAGCGTTATTGCCGGCGGTTTTGGCACCTCGGGCGGCGAAGCCGCAGTGATTGAAGGCGAAGTCACGCCGATCAGCGCCGAAGAAACCGCGCAATTATTGCTGGATGCCAAAAACATCATGATCATTCCGGGCTACGGCATGGCGGTTGCGCAAGCCCAGCATACGGTTAATGAAATCACCAAGTTGTTGCGCGATAAAGGCAAGAAGGTCGGTTTCGGCATCCATCCCGTTGCAGGACGAATGCCCGGCCACATGAACGTGCTGTTAGCCGAAGCCAAAGTGCCTTACGACATTGTTTATGAAATGGACGAAATCAATGAAGATTGGGGACATGTTGACGTATCGATCGTGATCGGCGCTAACGACATTGTCAATCCGTCGGCATTGGACGATCCTAACAGTCCGATTGCCGGTATGCCGGTGTTGGAATGCTGGAAAGGCGAAACCACTGTCGTTCTTAAACGCAGCATGGCGTCGGGTTATGCCGGCGTGGGTAATCCGCTATTCGTACTGGAAAACACCCGGATGTTGTTCGGCGACGCCAATGCGACCATGCAGGCGGTGTTGAAGGCGTTAAAGGGGTAAAGCATTCACCACGAAAGACACGAAGAGAAAATGTCGTGTCTTTCGTGATTTCAATCGATTTAAGTATCGGCAAATAATCTTATCACATTGCTCCGCTACATCCATGTAAGCAATGAAGCAACGATCAACAAACGGTATGCTCCTGGCATATTTTCTCGCTATCGATTTGGCTAAGCGGTTCTTTGGTCAAGCCGCAAACGAAGCCATCCGGCGTTGTGGTGAAATATTTACAGGTTTTACACAACCCAAACGATTGGGATTTATTGGCTTTTTGCAATGCGGTCAGTGCGTTAACAAAAACATTTTCCTGGCTTTCATTTTCGTTAAAGATTGCCGAGGCTTGACTGTATAAATCTACAGGCCGGGCTCTATTCAACAACGCATCGCCTTCAGCCACAAGGCTAAGATGCACCATGCGCCGGTCGTTTACATCGGCTGTTTTTTTTATGTAGCCTTTTTTTTCCAGCAACAGCAAGGTTTGGGATACGGTGCCACGAGTCATGCCCAAATAATTGGTAAGCGCTGCGGGGGTGTCGCTATAACGGTTACAGCGAGACAAATAGTCCATGACCTGCAAATGAACCGGTTGCAAGCCTAATTCAGTACATTTTTTACGTTCTTCAGACCGGATCAGCGCCGACATCCGCTCGATCAGATCAAATACATCAACTTTTTCCATAGAGCCTGTAAACATTTATTAATGTTGACAAAAGATAATATATTATCACAATTAATTAAATATCGAATCGCTATTGCATAATTGAATTGTTTTTGCGGCCAAATACGCCACCGCAGCGGCAGGGGCGCAATCCGCCGTAGTCATGCCGGACTGAATCGCCGCTACTGGAAACAAATCGGAAAAGTCCAGGTAAGGGCGACCCACGTTCAATGCAATCCGTTTAACCAAAAACCGCCCTACCCCGGCGCCGATCAATGGGCTGTGCTGCAAAAACTCATGTTGGGATAGCCTGGTTTCGCAGCCGCGTTGTATTTGCTGTATTTGCTGATCGCGGATATTTTCGGCAAATTGCTGCCAACGCGGCAGTTCATCGGGATAAAAATCGCAACCTATCATCCGGGATAATCGCCTGGCGCTGGCGAGGACTGTTTTTTCGGCGCCATCCGCGGTATCGGTTTGATCATGTAGCTCATTGAGTTCGCCGGTGACCCGATAAACATCGGCCATAGTGGCGAAATATTCGGCCATCAAGCCGATTTTTTTACCTTGATCCTGACCCGTTTGCGTAACGGCCATCACCGCGGTTCTGACGATGCCGGTATAAATCAACTCTTGGGATATTAAGCGCCGGTAATCGGTGTAGCCTTCCGCCAACACGTGCCCGTCATTAAGCAGAAGTATATCGGTGGTGGTACTGCCGCAATCGACAAATAGCCCACTGCCCAACTTTTGCGCGGCAAATGAGGCGCTGGCCAGCCAGTTGGCGGAAGCTATAGACGCATAATGCCTGACTTCGACCTGCGCGGATTTCAAAAAGCCTTGCTGGCCCGCAAAAACCAGGATTTCCGATCCGGGCAGCAGGTCGCTGATGGTTTGAATGATTTGCTTAACGCCATCGTCACGATTATCAAACAAATCGACCAGCTCGCCGGTCATGGTCATGGCATGACGAGGATTTGAGTCGGGCAGTGCCTGCATAATAGCGGTTACAGCCTGTCGCAGTTCGGCCAGTCCTTTCCATAACGGACACGGTTGCTGATAAACAGCGATAATCTCACCGGCGCTATCGATTAACGCCGCTTTGACATGAGCGCCGCCTATGTCCCAGCCCATAATATTAGCTTGCATGCGTTTCCTGTTGCGTTTGAACGGTGATGGGCCTGTTGTAAGCCGGATTGAGTATCGGATCGCCATGCACTAACTGCAAAACAGCCTCGGCAATGTTGATGCCTAAAGCATCGTAGATGCCGACAAATGAAGTGGTCAGGCGGGGGTTTATTTCGAGCACCCATAGGAGATCGTTTTCTATCAAATCGATACCCGCATAGCCCCATAACTCAGGCAAGGCTTGGGCGATTTTATCGACCAAGGGCTGATACAGGCCGAAGTCGGGATGGTGATTCACCACGATGTTTGTCAAATGATATTGCTGATTGATGAACTCAAAACGCTGTAAATTGGCGCACACTAACCAGCCGCGGCCTTGCTTGAACAAACACGATAAACTGGTTTTTGCGCCTTGAAGATGCGGCTGTATGACATATTCGGCAATTGCTCCCTGCATTGCTCTTCCTCCTGCATCCATGCAGTCGTGGCCTTTTTGTGTAGCCATCCGCTCAAAGTCCTGCCGGGTGCTGAGAACATAACTGTCTGCACAACCCACGCCATCAACCGGCTTAACGATCCACTCACCGGGAGAGTAAGTATTTTCAAATATCCGAGTAGGAACGGCAGCTATATGATGCCGGTTAAGCCGCTCATAAGTCTTGAGCTTGTTGCCGGCAATAGCGACAGCCGTTGCCGGCGACGTCAGTAACATCTTGCCTAATGATTCAACCGTTTGACACAGGTTTTGTAAGATACCGTCGAATTCCGGCGCTATCGGCCAGGCCAGATCGCAGTGTTTTACCAGTCGAGTAAATTCTTTTGCACTATCATGCTCCGGCCTGATAATAACGGGATTTATGCCTGTCCTGATTGCGGTATCATTAAGCCGCCAATCCAACATGACGATGATTTCGAGGCTGTTTGACCGGGTTTGGTTTGCTTGGTTCAGCTTATCGAGCAACGCGTTAAGCATCAGACCGCCCTCCCTAGCCAACGAATCAGGCAACTCCCGCTTATTAAAGCCGCCGCCAGTGATATACTCGAACACCAGAATTTTCACAATATTCAATAAACAGCTATAAAATAAAGCGTTATATTGTAACACCCGCAAACCCCGCCTTATGAAAATAATCCCGGTAATAGACTTAAAGGACGGCGTTGTAGTTCACGCCCGGCAAGGCCGGCGCGAGCACTATCAAGCCATTAACACCGCGTTGTGCCAGTCGCCTGATGTTTTTCGGGTTATTGAAGCATTTCTGGGCGTCTGTAAATTTGACACATTCTATATTGCAGACCTGAATGCGATTACTGATCAAGGCGACCATAAGCAATTAATAGGCGAGGTGCTGGCTCGTTTCCCGCAAATAACATTCTGGATAGACAAGGGCTATCAAAAACATGACGAAGGTACACAGCCCGCCGGCAACACTCTGCCAGTTTTGGGCAGCGAATCTTATCGTAACGAAACCATCTCAGAAATCAAAGCCTATAAAAACAACTTTATTCTGTCACTGGATTATTCGAATGCCAATGCGTTGGGAGCACCTAGTCTTTTTTCCGATCCCACTTTTTGGCCGGAAAATATCATCATCATGACCTTGGAGCGCGTAGGCAGCAACCACGGACCCGACCTGAACAAGCTGACTGAGTTTTGCAGGCAATATCCGGACAAGAATTTTATCGCCGCAGGCGGTGTAAGAAATAAACAGGATTGTGTGCTTTTAAGTAAGGCGGGAATCCACCAAGCGCTTGTTGCCAGTGCGTTGCACTCACGCACTATTAAATCTGAAGATATGGCTGAATTTCAGGCAAAAAAATACCCCGTTAAACCGGGGTATTTTTAGCATTCTTGATAACTAAATAAAACTTAGTTAGCAGCGAATGGATGTACAGCAGTACCTTTAGCTGCAACAACTTCAGCAGCAGTAGGAGTACCGGCAACAGCACGTTTCAGAGCTTCTTTAGTCGCTTCGTAGTTGTATTGTTGGATTTTAGCATCGTCTTCAGCAGCCCAGTGAATGAATACACCGACTGATACGAATAAATCGTCAGCTTCAGCAGCAGGGATTGTGCCGTCTTCTACACAATCAGCAACAGCCATAGCAACACCGCGTTGTGCTGGGCCAAACATTTGAACAGCTTGTTTTGCGCCTTTGATTGTTACTTTGTTGAACATAACAGTAGATGGTTTAACCATCAGGTTAGGAGCAACAACAGCCAATAAGCTTGAAAAGCCGTCTTTGTTGTTTGTTAAGCAGTTTGCGAATGCTGTTTCAGCAGCTGAACCACGTGGTCCAACCATCAAATCGATGTGAGCAACTTCGTTGCCTTCACCAACTAACGATTCGCCAACGCATAATTTATTAATCTTAGCCATGCTTGTTATCCCCTGTGAAGAAAAAAATGAAAAAATTGAATCTACTATCGACATTGTTAATGTCCCCTTATTTGTTTTTAACAAATTCCTTTTGAAGCCCTATTAGTAACAGTATTGTTACTGATTAAGATCCTCTAAAAATGCCGTTAATACTGTCGCCACAATCATGTCGGCTGTAGTACCCGGATTTATACCATAAATCTTAAGCTCCTGATCCAGACAAAAAAGCAACGGCTTTATTTGCGCAGGATTATCAGTTTTAGACAGCTCCTCACTGAGCTGAGCCATTTTGGTAGCTATCATCTCAGAGTACTGATCTCCGTATTTCCTTTCGATATGACTATCCGGAAATTGGCTCAGCACATCAGCATACACTAATACCGCAGCCCAATTCCTGTCACCCCACCGATCAAGTCCGATATTATACCTTAAAAGTAGGAAATTAAAAATATCGTGATAATCAGTTGCGTATTGGAGCGCAATACGATCTTTTGGTCCGGCTATTTTCATCGCTTCAGTCAATGTAACCGAGGCTTTTTCATGAACGTCCTGTTCGTCAGAACCGCCCAAACCGCCCGGCGATGCTAACGTTATGGCCTTAAAAACCCAGTCAGCATCTTCCACCGTTGTATCGCTAATAACCTTGCTGACCGCCTGCCTTAAGGTTAATTCCGTATCCTTGCGACTGATAGCCTGAATCAATGGCGCACACAGCAAAATAATGCCTAGATTGGTATTGCAACCTACCGCCTCGCGCGTTGCCTTGACGGCGTAATAAATTTTCTCGCCCAACGAATAATCGGGATTGCAAAGAGGCCCCGCACTGACTTCGGCGCTGACTCTAAAATCGGCCACGGTCATATCATGACCGTCCGCATAAACACTGACATTGCCGGGCTTAAATGCCTGCACGTCAACCTCGCAGGCTTGCCGGTAAAGCTCGCTGAGTTGCTCAGGCGAAATTATCATGCGGCCGCACATTGGTTGATCTTGCGCGTGATTAAATCGTCCGCCATCAGCTCGGCAATATTGACATCGCAAACGCTTTCCAAACCTTTCCATGCCGGTATGCTGTTGACTTCAATGATCGTACAACGCCCTTCCCTATCCCGAATAATATCGACGCCGGCATAATCCATCGCTAACGCAGTCGTCGCTTTAACCGCCAAATCGACCATTTCGGGCTCCAAATCAATCAGTTCGCAGCTCGCGCCGCGGGCAACGTTATTGAGCCAGAACTTCCCGCGTCTGCGCATTGCCGCAACCGCACGACCGTTAATCACAAACACGCGGTGATCTGAAAAGCCCTCGCCTTCGCAATGAACGAAACGTTGCAAATAATAAACGCCGTGACTACCGGTCAGCCAGAACAAGTCGGTGGTTTTTTCAATCCGGCGTATGCCTTCGCCCTGCGAACCGAACAAGGGTTTGCTGATCAGCAAATTACCCTGTTTTAATTCAGCTTCTGCAATCCTCAACGCTTCGTCACGATCACGCAGCACCCAAGTCATCGGCGTCGGAAGCCCCGCATGGTGCAGCAAAAAACTGGTCATGGCCTTATCGACACTGCGCTCGACCGCGTGTCCGTCATTGTAAACGGGAATCCCCATCGCCTTTAACGCATGCAGAAAATCCAGGTACAACACGACTTCCTCAAGCGAACCGCCGGGCACGCCGCGTACAAAAGCCGCATCGGGAAGCGCGCGTTCAAAACCCGGCATAAAAATCGGCTGCCTGCCGGGTTCGATTGCAAACCGGCACTCTGTCAGCGAAACGTAATCGCAGCTATAGCCGCGACCGGCAAAAGCCAAGCTTAACTGTTTACCATGCCAGCCCGGATCATCGGTAAAAATCGCTATTCGACCCACGCTATGCTCTATGCGCCAAACGACTGATCCAACAAAGCATTATCCAGCTTGCCTGCGCGAAAACTTTTACCCGATTCAACCGCAGTCACAATAACGCTGGCAGGACTGAACAGCATCGCGTCGATTTTGAAGAAGTCGTATTCGTACTGTTTGAAGATATCCGCAAACGGTTTGCCGTAATCTTTAGACGTTGAACTGGGCAGTTCTTTAGCCAGTTTTTCAGCCTCTTCGTCGCTGCCTTTGACAAAAATATGCACCTGGCCTGCAAACAAAATTGCATCGTTAGTACGCCCCATGGCTTTGACAAAATTAGGGTGCGGAGGACAGATCGGCGCACTGCCGCTGCCGTCGATAATATTTTCCAATGGGAAATGCAAGGCATGCGCCTTATGCATAGCCACTTCGAGTACACGGGCAACCACTTGTACGCCACCGGCCAGACTGCTGGTCGGCGTAACGATGATGGTCAGTTTGGATGGATCGACCTTGCAAGCGGCGGCAACTTTTTCGACGATTTCAACCGGCGGCACCGCATCGTTTTCAATCACTAAGACAGTGGAATCGTTGCTGTCCTGATACTCCAGTTCCTTATACAGCTCTTCAACCGGCTCCTGCTTGCCGTCTTTCAACTTGGTTGCCATTGCGCGAGCTGGGCCTGAGCCTAATGCGTAATATTTTTCATGAGACAAGCTCCAGCCTGCATATTGGCTGCCCAAACAGCCCAGAACCGGGTTGCCGGTATGGACATTCACAGACAGCGGCCAGTTATCGGTATAAGAACTGTGGCTAATGGTTACAGTGCCCATGCCGCCGAGACAAATTTCAGCAATAATGCGCCCCGCCTCGATTCCGCCCGGCACTTTAATGCCCGCGTCGATGATGGTGCAGCCATTGGCCAACTTTTCCACGCCTAAACGTAATTTATCGGCATTATCGAGTAAATGCTGCACCAAGGGCTGGGTCAATTTGTTAACGCTGGCTGTATATTCCATGTCGATCGAAACCTTCTAGTTTATTAATGATAAGTTGTTGTTTAATCAGCAGCTGTTCCGCAACTGACTGCGAGTTTTTTTGGTGCGCAATAATACTGCACAATGGCTGCCCTGCGCGACACATATTGCCGGGTTTGGGCAAATCCATGCACCCATCCGGCCATTCGAAACAATCGGGAATGATTAAGTCGCGCTCGGCATAAACGACTTGATAACCTCTTTGTGGGGGCGACTTCAGTCGCCCAGCCTCTGATGACTGGGCGACTGAAGTCGCCCCCACAGATAATTGAATATGCCTGATCAGCAAATCCTGATCATATAGCTGCATGCTGGCAGAAGGCCTAGGATTGATTTCCAGGACATAGCTGCAATCATCCGCAAAAATAAAATCCAGCGAATTTAAACCCTTTAACCCGAACGCCGGGACCAATTGTTTCAGCCAGCCCGTCAGCACCGTTTTGTGCGCATTCGACAGATCGGCATTATTGATTATCCCTGAAAAAACAAACGCCAGAGTTTCGCTTAAACCGACAGACCATTGGCTATTAAAACCGACGACTTGCACCTGTTGTCCGTCAGCCAAGAACAGCGCCGAATACGACGCACCGGCTTGAAATCTTTGCCAGTAAACCGAATTATCAACAGCACCGCCACCATAACGTTGTATACCGACACCGCCCTGTCCTTGCATAGGCTTAATCAACCAGCCATCGGCACAATCAGGCGCACTAAAAACAACATCGGGATGCGGAATATTTAGCGCATCCAGCGTCGAAAAAAACGCCGGTTTATCCAGTTGTCTTGCAAAGGCATCGGGATCATTGCCCAGCACAAGTAAGCGGCTATTCAGGTAATGCAGGCTTTCCGGATAACACTCAAAACCGCTGCCGTAAATAACATGAGCGACGACGTAACGTTCGACAAAATAGTCGACAGCAATCGCCAAGTCGTGCTCGGCTAATGATGCAATCTGACGGAAATCTTCCGCATAACCTTGCATGTCAAGATCGGCAAACAGGTCAATGACCAAAGGCTTCAAGCCCGCGTGTTTTGCAGCCTGCGCCAGCATGCGTCCTGAGCCGGCGACTATCAATATCGTTTCCATGCTACGCCCTAGCCAACAAAAACATCCCCCCCGCTGTTCCTGGCACTGGCGACAACAAAACTCAACTTATCGAAATGCGCAAACGCCTTTCCGGCCTGATCGGCGATTGATTCAGCCAACGCCACCCCATCAATAGCGCAAAATCCGGTCGGTCCCCATGAGGTCTGACCGATAGCGACCGCGCCTTGCCGTTCCAGCCATTGCATTGCCTCTGCAACTTCCGGACTGGTAAAAACGCCGCCTTGAGCCGAAGAAAAATGCTCGCCAACCGAGCGTTGCAATTGACTGATCACATCGCCGAAGTTAACAATGTCGTTTTCGGCCACCGCAGGCAACCCCTGCATCAGCAATAAGTAGCATAACCGAGCGGCTTCCTGCCGGGGAAAAGGCGGCAGCTCTTTAAAGGCCTGTATTTCCTGCTGACCGTGCAGACCTTGACCGCGCTGATCGAACACCAGAATAAACCGCCAATCGTCCGGTATATCCATATGCGCCAGCACCGGCGGCGTAATGGTTTTTTCGCCCCGACCGCCATCGACAACCAGCCCGCCCTGCTCAAAAACGCCGATGCCGATGCCGGAACGCAAGCCCCGGTCAGTCATCGCGGCAATTTCGCGCACGCTAAGCCCCAAGCCGTAAAACTCATTAAGCGCCGCGCCGATTGCCAGCGACATTTGCGTGCCCGAGCCCAAGCCGACATGCTCGGGAATCGCTGCTTCAATGGTGATATTGAGCCGGTCGGATACGCGCAGCGTCTCGCACAACATGGACACACACTTTTTTGCCCGCTGTGCGGCAGGGCCGGTAATAGTGAGTTGCCCGGCGCCGGTTACCGACAGGCGAGTGCTGATTTCATTAAGCGCAACGCCGATGCTGCCGAAATGTCGGCCTAAGGAGCCGCTTAAATCGATAAACCCCATGTGTAATCTGGCGGGAGCAATGACTGAAACTTTAGAATGTTGAACTATCAAGGGTTATGGCTGTATTTGTGCTGCAAAAATTTCCGGAAGTATACATGATCGACCTAGCGGCTGCGAGCTAAGGTGTGGAAGCTTGATACCCATCTGAACGGCATATCACCACGAAGACACGAAGAGCACGAAGTTTTTTACTTTGGATTTTCTTCGTGAACTTCGTGTCTTCGTGGTGAATTAATCAGTTAATTTATTGGCTGAGCGCATTGCTTAACAGCGCCAAATCGCTGACCGTCAAATCGCACAGCTCGACTGCCAACGGATCGACCCGCTCCGTCGACGGTATAAACACCGAAACAGCTCCCGCTTTGAATGCCGCCACGATACCGGCATGAGAATCTTCAAGCACCAGACACCGGCCGATGTCCACTTGCAACGCTTCGGCGGCTTTTAAAAAAATATCCGGCTCCGGCTTGCCCTGCCGAACCTGATCGCGGGCGATGATGGTTGAAAAAACCTCTTTTATCCCCGCCAGTTCAAGACATTCCAGTGCATTTATCCTTCTGCTGTTAGTCGCCAAGCAATAAGGGATTTTTTGCCGGATCAGCAATGCCAACAATTCACTAAAGCCGTGTTTGATTCTTATGCCGTGGACATCGACATGGTCGCGCCAGCAATCGCCGCTCAACCGCTTAAAGGCGCGCAGATCGAATTCGGCGCCGCAATAATCGATCAACTTCAGCTCGACATCCTGATAATGCAGTCCTGACAGAGAGCCGCAAAAATCATCCGGAAAATCATAGCCCATCGCGCTTGCAGCCTGCTGCCAGGCGATAATATAGGTACTCTCGGTATCCAAAACCAAGCCGTCCATATCGAATATAACCGCCGAAAAATCAGCCAACTTAATCACTGGATAACCTTGATATATTCCCCGTGCGCTTCACGACTGGAACCGACCACGATCCGCTTAACGCCAAACTCCGATTGTTCCAGCATGCCTGACACCGCCACCGTCTCGCCGTTGACGGCCTGCCCCGTATAAGTCGCCGTAAAGCTGACGATAGAACCGATCTGCCGATGGTCTATCTTGAATTCAGCCGGATAATCGAACCCGCGAGCGTCATCAATCACCCTGCACTGCAACGTAACCGCCCCGCATTTTTGATACGCAACGGCCTCAGGTCTTGCGCTGTGATCGATAAAATTCAAATCGAATTTCCGCCCGTTAATCACCGCCTTGTTATTTTTACGCCGTTCATGCCAGACATAGTCATCGAAACTCAAATCGCATGAACGGCGATCGTAAGATTGCTGCCAATCCCGATCATTCAAAGCCTGCAAATGTCCCTGTTCGATAAGCTTGCGGGTAATGGCCCGGCATTGGTGAAAAATTTCCCTGCCGTAACAAACCAGATCAATATCCGAGCTTGGATTTTGCACGCCGACCAAAATCGAACCCGTGACGCCGACTTGCGCCAAATCCAGCCCGTGTTGCCCAAGTAATTGGCACAACCTGAACACATCACGCTCGACAGCATCATGCAGGGCAGCCTGCATGAGTTGTTGCAATCGGTGTTTAGGCTGATGATGTTTGACGATGCGGTCTACGGCGACCGCATGCAAATGGGCATCCAAAACCGGGGAGTAATGCAGATAGTCGGGATGCTGTTGTTGCAGAAGATGATTGGCTTGCTCAGTCGCGACTTTATTCCAGCCGGAAGACGTCAGCGCATAGCGTAAAAAACACAGCGCCTTGCCGCCTTCCAGACCCTGTTCCACTACCGCAAAAATAAGTCCCTCGGCGGTTTCAAGAAAATCCTTGGCAAAAAACATGCTAAAAACGAGCTAGGCTACTTTTTAGCGCCGGCATATCCCAACAGACCGTCAAACCGCGCCCTCCCGTTAAGCATACTCGCGCTGATCCATTGCGGTTTGAGCAGTAAAGAATTTTTTAAAGTGCGGCATAAAACTAACCGTAATCGGTATCGAATAAAAACAGTACATCGCCGCCGCTTCGCCGGTTGACACGCCGAACATCCACTGGGGCATAAACAAGGTCATAATCGCCATGCCGAAATGGTAGCTGGCGATGCGCCAATTATCTTTCCAGACAAAACCGCTGACCGCCAAACCAAACAACGACCCCCAGGTAACCAGTAAGCCAAAGGCGCTGGAGATGTGATAGCCGATATGATACTTGCCCATAAACAAGCACGAGATCATATTGCCGATAAAATTCGGCGCAATGTCGGATAGCTGCCATTCTTTAGGCAAGAAACTGAACATCAAAAATGACGAACTGAGCATTACGCCGATGACGGTCGCTTTTTTCAGCGCGGTTTTATCGGATGAATAAGTCGCCAACGCAGGCATAATCGCCAACGCCTGCAAGCTGATATGGTAGGCCGACAGCTCGCTCAACAATTGATTGGTGCCGTAACCGCACTGATCCGCAACCGGATAAGCGAAATACTGAATAAATTCCATCAGGGAAAAATGAAAGATAGCGTAAGACCGGGCAACCCGAACCCACAGCGGCTCGTTTTTATCCAGGAAAGTAACGCTCGATGCGGCCAGTCCAGCCAGACCCAGGCCAAGAGACATATCAGCACTAAAACACATAAATTATTCCGTAACTTAAAATTGTTGTTAAAAAAGTTGCGCCAAAAAATTACCTTTAATTTTTTGCAGTAGTTTTTATTTTACAGGCTTGAAACTGTCATGACCACCTCGTCCGGTTCAAAAATCATTATTTTGTTTCTGAAGCGGTGTAGCTAATCGGAGCACCGGGCAAGCGGAACTAGAGGCGAGCCGGAGAAACTGTGAAAGCATTCGCTTTAAAACAAAATCAAAGCGTTCACCACGAAGACACGAAGGACACGCAGTTTTCAATGCATTGAATTAAAAGCCATTATTTTCCTCTGTACACTTCGTGCCTGGCTCTTAAACCGATTTGAATAATTCTTTCACAGTCTCGGAACCCGAGCGGGACGGGGGTTGCCCCCCCGTCCCTACCGTTTTCGACAACTACAGCCATATCTTCATCCTTCAAACATTTCGGACGGGGTTGCAAACCCCGTCCAGCCACAGCATGATGCCCCGCCGGGCGAAATGTTGGCCGGCATCGAAACAAGGCAATACTTATGTAGCACGAAGTTTCACCTCCCTGTGCCTGGGTTCCGGCATAACCCACAGGGATGTGGGGAATGCAGATATTGCAGGAGCAAATATCTGTCCCTGCCAGAACGACGGCATCCCACAGACCTGGGTGTATGACGTAAGGAGCTTGTCTTGGGAGTCTGTGAATGAATACCGGGTATGACGCCGTCAGCGAGAAACCTACAGCGGATGTTTTTTTCGTGCCTTTCGTGCTTTTCGTGGACAATGCGTAACATCAGGCAATAACCCAAAGATCTGCATTGCCAACAGTTACCGGCAAAGACAACAGTCTACCGCCCTAACCAGCAATGCCGCAAACTTGCTAGTTTTTTATCGAGTGAATATACTAACCCGGTATAACTTGCTTTAGGTATTCATGGGCTATCGTCCGCAGAATTGAAACGGGAAGTCGGTGAGTTCGCTTAAAGAAATAGCCAACAAAGCCTGCGCTGCCCCCGCAACGGTAAACAAGTAAAAGGTTTGCAAACGCCACTGTGTCCAGCATGGGAAGGCGCTAACCTCGTAGGGGCGACCGGCCGGTCGCCCCTACACTTGTCAGCCCGGAGACCGGCCTGAAGCGATAATCGAATTTGTGCGCGGAGGGCGCCCAGATGGATTGCTCTCCTTCGCGTCCGTCCTGCATTTTCTCCCTGTACAGATTATTTCCGCCGGCAACGTTACCGGCTTTGCTGTCTCTTTAACCAGGAGAAAACACATGTCATCAACACCTGTTTTGCTCGATAACGCCCAAACACCGGCCCGTTCTGAAGTCTTAAAAGATAAAATCCTGCCCGCTATGCTGGCCGGTACGCTTGGCTTGGGACTGTTGTATGCCGCCGGTTTCGCCGAAACCTCGCATCTGCATAATGCAGCTCATGACGGACGACATTCCGCCAGCTTTCCGTGTCATTAATGTTTAATCTGACTACCTTCAGAGAGCTTGTTGTTGCGGCTCTCTGGACGGGCTTACTGGCCGGTTTGTTATTAACCGCCGTTCAACAAATTCAAGTCATCCCAACCCTGCTCCAGGCCGAAGCGTACGAGGAAGCGGCTGTCGTTCCCGACACGGAAAACAGCCACGAGCACCACGGCTGGCAGCCTGAAAACGGCTGGGAGCGAACATTTTTTACCGCAGTAGCCAATATCAGCCTGGGCGTGGGGTTCGCCCTGCTGATTGGCGCGGTCATGTGCTTACGCGGTCGCCCCGGTAGTTGGCGCATGGGCCTGTTGTGGGGATTGGCAGGCTACCTGACCTTTTTCGTCGCGCCCTCTTTGGGCTTGCCGCCGGAAGTTCCCGGCACTGAAGCGGCCAAACTGGCGGATCGGCAAAGCTGGTGGCTGATAACGGTGCTCGATACCGGTTTCGGCCTGTCCCTGCTGGCTTTTGCTCTTACCAGGACCAACAAGTTTTTCGGTGGCGTATTACTCGCAGCGCCGCATTTAATCAGCGCGCCTCAGCCGGAAGTTCACGGCAGCGCCGCGCCTGCCGAATTGGCGCAGTCTTTTATAATCGCCACCGTTTTTGCCAACGCTGTTTTTTGGCTGGCGATTGGCGGCTTGATGGGGCGGTTTTACAAAAAACAGTCATGAGAACCCACAACAAACACGTATTGATGTGCATCGGCCCGCGCTGCTCCGGCAACAACGAAGAGGCCTTTCAACAGCTAGGGCAGAAAATCGACGCCCACCCCCAACTCAAAGTAAAACGCACCCGCTCAAACTGTTTTGCCGTCTGCAAAAACGGCCCGATCCTGGTCGTTTATCCCGAAGGCGTTTGGTATTCCTGTACCGACGAGTCGGTGCTGGAGCGCATCGTCAGCGAACACCTGGAAAATGGCGTCGAAGTCAGCGAACACGTTTTCCACCGCTTGGGCGTCGGCGATGTCTGATATGAACAAGCCTATAGCGTTGCTGACCCATGCACCCAACGACTTGATGGTGCTGCAAAGCACACAGGCGCAAATGCCGGAAGGTTTCCCGGAGGTCACCGGCATTAACTTGCAGGCATTGGAAAGCGATGCGCAAATGGCCGGGCTGTTGCAGCATCAGCTTGCTTCGGCCAATATCATCGTGTTGCGCGTGCTGGGCCGTCTCGGCAGCGTGCCCGGTTTTGCCGATCTGGTTCGTCATGCTAAAAACCAAGGGCTACATTTAATCGCGATCAGCGGCACCGGCGAGCCTGACCCCGAATTGGCTGCGGCATCCACCGTATCATCCGACGTGCTGCATCAGGTACAGGCGTATTTCCAGGCGGGCGGCAGCGTCAATATGGCGCAACTGCTGCGCTATCTTTGCGATCATTTTTTGCTGACCGGTTTTGGTTTCGAGCCGGCTGTCGATTTGCCGGAACACGGCATTTATCACCCCGATCTGGCCCAAGATGCCGACATAGACGACTGGCTTGCCCTGCGAGCGCCGGATCGGGGCAGCGTGGGCATCGTGTTTTACCGCGCCCACTGGATGAGCGGCAATACGCGCTTTATCGATGCGCTGGTTGACGCCATTGAAAAACGCGGCTTGAATGTGCTGCCCGTATTCACCTCGTCATTACGCGCAGGTCACAACGATGACGCCCTTCCGACAGCGCTACGCTATTTTGGCGGCGAACAAGGCGCGCATATCGACGTGCTGATCAACACCACCGCGTTTGCGATGGGCGAAATCACCCCTGGCGGAGCTACGCCCGCAGGCTGGTCGGTGTCGGTATTGGAGCAACTTAATGTACCCGTGCTGCAAGCCATCACCAGCGGCATGATGCAGCATCAGTGGGAGCAGTCGGCGCGCGGCCTCAATCCGCTGGATGCGGCAATGAACGTGGTATTGCCGGAATTCGACGGGCGCATCATCACCGTACCGCTGTCGTTCAAGACACAACTATCCAGTGAACTGATCGAATACGAACCCGTTCCGGATCGGGTCGCGCGCATTGCCCAGATCGCCTCGCGCTTTGCAAGGCTTAAGCGCCTGAACAATAGCGATAAGCGCATCGCCTTCGTGTTCACCAATTCCAACAGCAAAGCCTCGCAAATCGGCAACGCGGTCGGCCTGGATGCTCCTGCATCATTGATGCGAATTCTGCAAGCCATGCAAGCCTCCGGTTACAACATCGGCAAGCTGCCGGAGAGCGGCACCGCGCTGATCCACGAACTGATCGACCGTTGCGCTTACGACAATACCTATCTGACCGCTGAACAACTAAGCCATGCCGTCGGCCGCGTATCGGCCGCGCAATATCAAACATGGTTTGACGACCTGCCCGTTGAGATGCAAGACAAGATGACCGCGCAATGGGGAGCCGCGCCGGGCGAGGCTTATCTGCATGAAGGCCATCTCGCATTAGCAGGCATAGAGCTCGGCAATAGCTTTGTCGCGTTGCAGCCGCCGCGCGGTTACGGCATGGATCCCGACGCGATTTACCACCAGCCCGACTTGCCGCCCACCCACCATTATTATGCGCTGTATCGCTGGCTGCGCGACGAATGGAAGGCCGATGCCATCGTGCATGTCGGCAAGCACGGCACGCTCGAATGGTTGCCGGGCAAAGGCGTAGGCTTGTCGGAAAACTGTTTCCCCGATGCGCTGTTGGCCGATATGCCGTTGTTTTACCCGTTTATCATCAACGATCCCGGCGAAGGCGCGCAGGCCAAGCGCCGCGCCCATGCCGTCGTCGTCGATCACCTGACGCCGCCGATGACCACCGCCGACACATACGGCGCATTGGCTCAATTGACTCAATTGGTCGACGAATATTATCAGGTGGAAGTGCTCGACCCGGCCAAGTTACCGTTGTTGCAGCAACAAATCTGGGACCTGGTCAAAGAAACCAATCTGGATGCCGACTTGCAGGCGAGGCTGTTGCATCATGACCATGACCATGACCACGATCATGAGCATCATGACCATCATCACTGTGCTCATGGACATGACGACGATCACCACGATCACGACGACTGCATGGATGCAGGAGGTAGAGCAATGCATGGAGCAATTGCCGGAGACAGTCTGCCCGAACTGCTGACTAAAATGGCCGGCGCCGATGTCGCGCATTTGATCGAGGATCTGGACGGCTATCTGTGCGAACTAGGCGCGGCGCAAATCCGCGACGGCTTGCATATCCTCGGACTGGCTCCCGAAAACGAGCAACTGGTAGATATGCTGGTTTCGCTGACCCGCTTGCCGAATCAGGACATCCCCGGTCTGCCGATAGAAATTGCCAAGCTGTTCGGCCTAAGCATGGACTCGCTGCTGGAGCATCAAGGCCGCCGATTGGAACAAGCAATTCCTGAACTTGAAAAACTGGCCGGGCGGCCATTGCCTACTCATGCCGACGTACTGGAAACCATCGAAGCGTTATGCAAACGATTATTCAGTGAATTACAGGCCCATGATTATTCCGAATCTGCCATAAACCAAGTTATCACCCGTATTTATGGTTCCCACGCTCTGCGTGGTAACCCAGTCGGGGACGCTCCGGCGTCCCGAACCGCAGAGCGTGGGAACGATGATTTCACAGCTGTAAAACGCGTACTTAATTTTGCCTGCCGCGAACTGGCCCCCAACCTCGCCCGCGCCACCGACGAAATCGACAACCTGCTGCGCGGCCTGTCCGGCGGCTATGTACCCGCAGGTCCCAGCGGGTCGCCGACGCGCGGCATGGCAAGCATCCTGCCGACCGGTCGCAATTTTTACTCGGTCGATCCGCGCAGCGTACCATCACAATCCGCCTGGCGAGTCGGCCGGCAACTTGCCCACGAAGTGCTGTTACGCTATGTCCGCGAAACCGGCGATTATCCCGAGAGCGTCGCGATCAGCATCTGGGGCACCAGCGCGATGCGCACCCACGGCGACGACGTGGCGCAGATTTTAGCGCTACTCGGCGTGCGCCCGGTGTGGCAAGCCGAAAACCGCCGTCTGACCGGCGTCGAAGTCATCCCGCTGGACGAACTGAAACGCCCGCGCATCGATGTCACGACCCGCATCAGCGGTTTTTTCCGCGACGCGTTTCCGCAACTGATCGATTTGATCGACGACGCGGTCAATGCCGTTATTGCGCTGGACGAACCGCTGTCGCAAAACTTCGTGCGCAAGCACTATCTTGCCGAACTGGGCGAATGGATAGGCCAAGGCCTGACCGAAGACGAAGCCTCGCAACGCGCAGCCTTCCGCATCTTCGGCGCAAAGCCCGGCAGTTACGGCGCGGGCATCTTGCCGCTGATCCAGGAAAAAAACTGGCAGGCCGACGCCGATTTTGCCGAAGCTTACGTCAACTGGGGCGGCTATGCATACGGGCGCAGCCAGCAGGGCAACGACCAGCGCGACGCGTTCCGCACCCGGCTGTCCGGCGTTCAGGTCGCATTGCACAATCAGGATAACCGCGAGCACGACATTTTCGACAGCGACGATTACCTGCAATTTCACGGCGGCATGATCGCCACGATCAGGGCCTTGACCGGATCGCAGCCGCGCAAGTATTTCGGCGACAGCCACGATCCTTCGCGGGCGCAAGTGCGAGACCTGAAGGAAGAAACCCTGCGGGTGTTCCGCTCTCGGGTGGTCAATCCCAAATGGCTGGACAGCATCCGCCGTCACGGTTACAAAGGCGGACTGGAGCTGACCGCAACCGTCGATTATCTGTTCGGCTACGACGCCACTGCGCAGGTGATGGACGACTGGATGTACGAGCAAGTCGCCGAAACTTACGCGATGGACCCGGACATGCAGCGCTTCCTGGAACAAGCCAATCCCTGGGCGCAAAACGCGATTGCCGAGCGCCTGCTGGAAGCCGCCGGCCGAGGCATGTGGGCAGAGCCGAAGCAGCAGACGCTGGACGCATTGCAGGCTTTATACCTGCATAGCGAAACCCTGCTGGAGGCGCGCGGCGAGACACCGCGCGGGGCATGATGCAACACCTGACCTTTCCTTTTTGTCCTCGTTCCCACGCGCCGCGTGGGAACGAGGGGAACATTCCCTGTAGGAGCGATTTCAATCGCCCAGGGCGAATAAATTCGCCCCTACAACACGTAGCCTTAACATGACCCAAGCCACTTTCCCTTTTTCCGCCATCGTCGAACAAACCCAGCTCAAGACCGCGTTGCTGCTGTGCGCCGTCGATCCGTCCTTGGGCGGCGTACTGATACGCGGCGACAAAGGCACCGCAAAAAGCACGGCGGCGCGGGCGCTGACCGACATCCTGCCGCTGATCAAGCGGGTTGCCGGTTGCGCGTTCAATTGCGCTCCCGGCTCGCCTTATCAGCACTGCGAAACCTGCAATGCCGAACACGCAACGGCGCAAGCGGACAGCGTGCCTTTCATCACCCTGCCGCTGGGCGCCACCGAAGACCGCGTGATCGGCACCCTGGATTTGGAGCAAGCGCTTAAAGGCGGTCAACGCGTGTTCAAACCCGGCCTGCTGGCTGCGGCGCACCGGGGCATACTCTATATCGACGAAGTGAACCTGCTGCCCGACCATCTGGTCGATGTGCTGCTGGATGCGGCGGCGATGGGCGTTAATGCGGTGCAACGCGAAGGCTTGTCGGTCGCCCACCCTGCCCGCTTCACGCTAATCGGCACGATGAACCTCGAAGAAGGCGATTTGCGTCCGCAATTGCTGGATCGCTTCGGCCTGATGGTTGAAGTGACCGCGCCGCGCGACAAGGTTTTGCGCTCCGAGGTCGTGCGCCGCCGCATCGCGTTCGAAGCCAATCCCACAGCTTATGCGGCTGCCTGGATGCTGGAACAACAAGCCTTGCGCCGCCAACTTGCAACAGCTCAACAATTGTTGCCGGAAGTAACACTGGATGACGCGCTGCTCGACTTGATCAGCCATTTGTGCTGCGAATTCGAAGTAGCCAGTCTTCGCGCCGACATCGTCATGCACAAAGCGGCGCGGGCATTGGCGGCGCTTGAGGGACGGTCGCAGGTAGCGCCGAAAGACGTGCGCGGCGCGGCGGAACTGGTGCTGCCGCACCGGCGCAGACGCAAGCCGTTCGAGCAACCGGGGCTGGATCAAGACCAGCTCGACGAGTTGATGCAACAGGCTACGCAACCGCCGGATCCAGGCGAATCCGACGACGCCGAAGACACCGAGCGGGAAAACGATGAAGACAACGGCGAGTCGGAAGACCAGCAACAGGTATTCGCCGCCGCATCTGCCGGTCATGTACGAAAAATAGAAGTCGATGCCGTTGCCAATCGCTACGCGTCCGGCAAGCGCAGCACCGCGCCGGATGCGCCGCGCGGCCGAGTAATACGCGCCGTGCCCGACCAAAATCCAAGCAGCCTCGCGGTCGGCGCGACATTGCGTAGCGCCGCGCTTCGAGGATCAGACGATTTCCAGGTAACAAAAAACGACTTACATCAACAAATCCGCACCGGCAAAACCGCTAACCTGATCTTGTTTGTAGTCGATGCCTCAGGCTCGATGGCCGCGCAACGGCGTATGGAAGCGGTCAAAGGCGCGGTGCTATCGCTGCTGACCGATGCCTACCAGCAACGCGATGAAGTCGCGGTGATCGGCTTTAGCGGCAAATCCGCGCAATTGTTGTTGCCGCCAACCCGTAGCGTCGATCTTGCCGAACAAAACCTGCGCGAACTGCCTACCGGCGGTCGCACGCCATTGCCTCATGCCCTGTCTTTGGCGCTGGAAACCCTGGAAAAAACCGCCATGCCGCCGTTGCTGGTGCTGCTTAGCGACGGCAGGGCCAATGTTGCGCTGCATGTCGGCAACGACCCCTGGCAGGAGTCGCTAAGATTTGCCGGATTGCTTGCCGAGCGCGGCGTACCCGCCCTGGTGCTCGATACCGAAAGCGGCTATTTGCGCTTGGGCAGAGCCCGTCAACTGGCACAAGCCTTGGGTGCCGAATGCCTGACGCTGGAAGAATTATCGGCGGAAAACCTGGCGCTTACGGTACGTGGGTGTATTAAATGAGGATTAGGTTATGCTGGTTCCCAAGCAGGAGCTTGGGAACCAGCGCAATATTTTATTCACCACGAAGACACGAAGAGCACGAAGAAATAAAACTTCGTGCTCTTCGTGTCTTCGTGGTGAAAGTTTTTATCGTTCCCACGCTCCGGCGTGGGAATGCAGTTTTAGACGCTCCAGCGTCACGGAACCTGTGCGGGCATAAATGTTTTTTGCCGGCAAGCGATGTTTTGCAACGCTGGAGCGTTGCGTACTGAATTCCCACGCCGGAGCGTGGGAACTATGTAAGTCGTAGCTTCGCGAGACAGGACTGGAAGCTGGAGCTTCCAAGACTGCATTCCCAAGCAGGAGCTTGGGAACGAGCGCAGGCACGCACAGCGTACCCTACAATTTTTCGTGCTTTTCGTGTTTTTCGTGGACAAAAACACCAATCAATAAGGAACAATTATGATTATCTGCATAGGCGCAGGCCCCGGCGACGTTGCTTATCTGACCCAGCGCGGAGCGGAACTGATCCGCAATGCGGATGTGGTCGCCGGATTCGATGCCGTTATTAACGTCGTGCAAAGCCTGATTCCCGCTACCGCGCAAACCGTGCTGATGAATTATCGCGACCAGACCGAACAGTTGGCGAAAGTGGCGACTGAACACCATGCGGGCAAGAACTGCGTGGTGGTGTTCATGGGCGACATCCATTTCAGCGGCTTCCAGTACTTGGAACGGGTCGAGCGCGCTTGCGGCCATCCGGTCGAAACCGTACCCGGCATCTCTTCGGCGCAGATCCTCGCATCGCGCGCCAAGGTTTGTTTCGACGAAACGACGTTTATCACCTTCCACCGCCGCGGCGATTTAACCCCGTTTAAGCAACATCTGGTGCATGTGCTGCAAGACCGGCGCAATGCTATCGTTATTCCCTGCCCTTGGGACGCCGCGCGCTCGTTCATGCCCTGCCATATCGCCGCTTACCTGTTGGAGCAAGGCATATCGCCCGATCATCCGACCGAGGTTTGGGAGAATTTGACCCGTTCCGAAGCGGAATGGCACGGCACGCTCGCCGACTGCGCGACACAGGAATTCAGCGACATGAGCATCATGCTGATCCGCACCCGCACACCGATGTCCAGCCAGATTGAACCCGCCACGGAGCCGTTAGCGAATGCAGGCTGAAACACACCAACAATTCGGCATCGTCATTGCAGGTCACGGCAGCCGCGATGCCGACGGCATTCGGGAATTCGAGCAGCTAGTTGAACTGGTCAGGGAACGCGCGCCGCAACATCGAGTCAGTCACGGTTATCTGGAATTTGCCGGGCCGACCATCGACCAGGCGATTTCAGATCAGCTAAGCGCCGACGCCAAGCAAATCGTCATGGTCCCCGGCATCCTGCTGGCCGCAAACCATGCCAAGAACGACATGCCCAGCGAATTGCTGACTTTCGCGAGCGAACATCCGGACATCGACTTTCATTTCGGCGCGCCGATGGGCCTACATCCGCTGTTGCTGCAAGTGGTTCAGCAGCGCATCGTCGAGACCGAAGCCGCATCGACGAAAACGATACGCCGCGCCAACACCTGCCTGGTGCTGGTCGGCCGCGGCACTACCGACCCCGACGCCAATGGCGAAGTCGCCAAATTCGCGCGGATGATCGAGGAAGGCATGGGCTTTGGCGCATCTTACGTCTGCTATTCGGGCACAGCCAAGCCGCTGGTCGCCGACGGCCTGCGCGCCGCCGCCAAGCTGGGCTATGCGCGGCTGATCGTGGCGCCGTTTTTCCTGTTCGACGGCATCTTGGTCAAGCGCATTTACGATGCCGCCGATGCCTTGCAGCAACGCGAACCTGAGCTGGAGGTGCTTAAGGCCGGTTATCTCGGCGTACACCAGAACGTCGCCGATGTGCTGATCGCCAGGGCGCGGGAAGCCGTAGAAGGCCGTGCGGAGATGAATTGTTCGCTGTGTAAATACCGGGTGCAAATCGTCGGCTTTGAACAACAGGTCGGCGAGCCGCAGCGCCCTCATCATCTGCAAGTACGCGGCTTATCGGAAAAAACAGCGGAAGCCGCGCCGGAATTTGCGCCGTATGTGCCGCATCCAATCGAAGCCGAAAGTTTCCGCATCATCGCCGCCGGGCGCGACTGGTCGATGTTTCCCAAAACGCATTTAACCGTGCTGCAACGGCTGGTGCATACCAGCGGCGATTTTAACGCCGTCGATGATATTTACTTTTCGGCGGGCGCAGTCGAAACCGGCATCCGCGCCCTGCTCCGCTGCAAGCTTGTAGTAACCGACGTGACCATGGTGCAAACCGGCCTAAAACGCGCATTGCTCGAACAGCTCGGCATCGAAACCTGGTGCGGAGTGCATGACCGCGAAACCGCGCTGATCGCGCAAACGCAAGGCATCACCCGTTCCGCGGCAGGCATACGGCGCGCCTTCGAAAAATTCGGCAACGACATCGTGTTGGCTATAGGCGATGCGCCGACCGCGATCAGGGAAGCGGTGCGCCTGATCCGCGAACACGGCTGGCGGCCGCAGCTGGTGATCGGCCTGCCGGTCGGCTTTGTCGGCACTTGCGAATCGAAAGCGGAGTTGAAACGCTGCCTGCAAGTGCCGCGCATCACCAACACCGGCACGCGCGGCGGTTCGCCGTGGGCGGCGACCGTCGTCAACGGCTTGATGATCGATGCGGTGAATCAGCTTGCAGAGTCTGGTTCAAACATTGCGATGGAACGCGGATGACACAGATTTATCGTTCCCACGCTCCAGCGTGGGAATTCATCCAGCAACGCTCCTGCGTTGCTAGGCATCGATTTTTTGACGGAACATCTGTATACGGGACGCTGGAGCGTCCACAACGGCATTCCCACGCCGGAGCGTGGGAACGATGAAAATTAGGCTAAAAACATTTTTTACCACGAAGGCACGAAGAACACGAAGAACACGAAGTTTTCAATGTATTGAATTAAAAAGATTGTTTTCCTTCGTGTCTTCGTGGTGATCGTTTTTAAATGAACGGTTACTCGCGCGTATGAGTCAGATTGAACTTAGAGAGTTCGACCTTTCAGTCCTTGCCCCTAACGGCTTGCGGCGCGGTCGAACCACGGGCAGCTGCGCCACGGCGGCGGTTAAAGCGGCGCTCCATCTGCTGCTCTACAGCGAGCGCCGCACTCAGGTGCAGATAACGCTGCCTGACGATGCGTATTACCTGACCGTACCGATTCAGGATTGTCGTTGGCTAAATGAATATACGGCACGCGCCGAAGTGCAAAAAGACGGCGGCGACGATCCGGATAACACGCACGGAGCCACTATCTTTGCCGAAGTGCGAAGGAACAATGATAGGCAAATACGCTTTTTCGCCGGCAACGGCGTAGGCACCGCGACCCAACCCGGCTTGCGCGTAGCGGTCGGGGAACCGGCAATCAACCCGACGCCGCGCGCTATGATGCGACAGGCTGCTTTAGAAGTGTGCGGCGACAAAGATCAAGGCTTCGACCTGACCATAGGCTGCATGAACGGCGAAGCGATTGCCAAGAAGACCTTCAACCCGAGACTCGGCATCGTCGGCGGCATTTCGATACTCGGCACTTCAGGCATCGTCGAGCCCTTGTCGCTGGCATCCTGGATCGCCTCGATTGAAGTTTATGTCTGCGTCGCTTTGGGCAATGATGCAACCGGCATCGCCTTGCTGCCTGGCAAAATCGGCCGCGCCTATGCCAAAGAAATACTGGGACTACCCGAGCAGCGCTCGGTACAGATCGCCAATTTTCTTGGCGACGCGCTAGCCTTTGTGCAGCAGGCATTGGAGGAGCAACAGCGAGACCTGGATGTATTGTGGTTGCTGGGACATCCCGGCAAACTTGCCAAAGTGCTGGACGGCGTATGGGATACGCACTCCAGCAAGAGCGACATGGCCATGAACGTCGTCGCCCGAATAGCGGCGGAACGGGGATTGGACAGTAATCTGGTGCAGGAACTGGAACAGGCCAACACCGTGGAAGCGGCCATTCAACGCTTAAACAGTGAACCCGGCGCACAGGCGTTATGGTTATACATCGAGCAGCGGATTGCCGCGCTGGTTCAAACCAAAGTGCCTGCCGTGAACAGGGTTGAAGTCCGGCTATTTAATTTGCAAGCCGAGGGCCTGGGAGCAGATTGAATATAACTGCTACAGAGTGGGGGCGACTTCAGTCGCCATTGAACGGTTAGATTATTGCTGAGTGGGCGACTAAAGTCGCCTCCACAACTATGACCGTTCTCGGCACAGCGAGTGGAAACTGGATCACACTTAATTTTTTATGAGAAGAAGTATATGAGTCTGTTAGGCACATTCTATGGCATAGGCGTAGGGCCTGGGCCTACGGGTTACATCCCGCTGGCGGCGGTTGAGGCGCTGCAACAGGCCGACATTATCTATGCGCCCCGCGCGCACAGTTCCGACACATCGGTAGCCCTGCAATGCTTGGTCGGCATCGACATTACCCAGGAGCGGATACGGGAAATCGAATTTACGATGGACCCCGACCGCACGGTGCTAAGCGAACATTACGCGCAATTAGCCGAAACCATTGCCGTCGATTTACGCGCAGGCCTGAACGTGGCTTATCTGACCATAGGCGACAGCCTGACCTATTCCACTTACGGCTATATATTGGCCGCGTTGCGCGAGTATCTGCCTGATTTGCCGCACCGTACCTTCCCCGGCATCACCAGCTATGCGGCGGCAGCGGCGGCGATGGGCTGGCCGTTGGGCGTAGGCAAGGAGCGCACCTTGATTCTGCCCTGCCCCGAAGATGCGGCGGCGCTGCGGCAAGACATCGAAAGACACGACATCGTCGTGCTGATGAAGATCGGCGCGCGCCTGCCCTGGGTGCTGGACTTGCTCCGTGAAATGGGCATCGCCGAACACTGCGCATTTGCCCGCCGCATCGGCTTGGCCGACGAAATGCTGGCCGACGGTGTCGGCGATTTATGCGCGACCTCGGCGATGGGTTATCTCGCTACTTTATTAATCCGCAAAACACCCGGAGAGAGAAGACATACATGAACCTGGAAAAATCATTTTGTCCACGAAAAACACGAAAAGCACGAAAATGTTCAGTGGCATATAAGACTGCGGATCATCACCCAAAGACTGACTGGCTAACTCAACACATGAATAATGATTTATTTCGTGTTTTTCGTGGATCAATAGAGGCTTTATAGGATGAAAGTATATTTTATCGGTGCAGGCCCCGGCGCTTCCGATCTGATCACCTTGCGCGGCGCGAATATCCTCGGCCGGGTCGGCATGGTGCTGTACGCAGGATCATTGGTGCCTACCGACATGTTGCAGCATTGCCGCGCCGACGCCGAGCTGATCGATACCGCCAAGCTCGACCTTGAACAACAGGAAGCCTGCTACCGCCGCGCCCAAGAGGCCGATTGCGATGTGGCGCGCCTGCATTCCGGCGACCCGGCCATTTACGGCGCGACCGCCGAGCAAATGCGCAGGCTCGATGCGCTGGGCATAGACTACGAAATTGTGCCGGGCGTGTCCTCGTTCACTTCGGCGGCGGCGGCTATTAAAGCCGAGCTGACCAAGCCGGAAGTCTCGCAAACCGTGATCCTGACCCGAGTTTCCGGCCGTGCCTCCGCCGTGCCGGAACTGGAATCGATTGCGCGACTGGCCGAACACCAAGCGACGATGTGCATCTTCCTGTCCGGGCCGCATTTGAAAAAAATAGTCGCCGACCTGCGCCTGCATTACCCGGACGACACGCCGGTGGCGCTGGTGTATCGGGCAACCTGGCCGGAAGAGCGGTCTTACCAGGGCACTTTGGGCGTCATCCTTAAAGAAACCAAAAAAAGCGAGTGGAACCTGACTACGATGTTATTGGTAGGCCAAGCGTTGGGACGCGGCGAACAAACCGAATCCAGTCTGTATTCCAAGGACTTCACTCATATCTTCCGCGTCGTGAACAAGAAAAAGTCGTCATCAACTTAAAACATTTCACCACGAACGACTTGCATGGATGCAGGAGCAGTTGCCAAGACACGAAGGTTCTACTTCTTTCTTCGTGTTCTTCGTGTCTTCGTGTCTTCGTGGTGAATTAATTTTTTATTGAATATATGAATTTTCCGCTGAAATTGCTATGTATGATAAAGACCGCAGCATGACTGATTGCGGCATCTGGCTGGTGCGGACGGAAAGCGAAGCCTTAGCCTTGACGCTGCAAAAACAACTGGGCGGCGTGCTGTATCGGCCCTGGCTTCATGCAACAAAGGGCGACCAACCGGTCGCCCCTACGGGCCAGAAACAACAGTTTGCCGACGCTTACCGTAACCATGCGCAATGGGTCATGATCGCGGCCGGCGGCATCGCGGTGCGCTTTCTCGATGGCTTACCGGAGGACAAGCATAGCGACCCCGCAGTCGTAGTGCTGGATGAGGCTGGGCGGTTCGCGGTGTCATTGTTAGCCGGTCATGAAGGCGGCGCCAACCGTTTGGCTTACCGCGTCGCCAATGCAATCGGCGCGGTGCCGGTCATCACCACGGCGACCGAAGCCTTGAAACCGTTGGTGGTCGGTATCGGCTGCCGCAAAGGCGTCGCAGCCCAACAAATCGCCGCCGCTGTAGGACAGGCATTGGGCGGGCGGCAGTTAAACGAAGTGCGCGAAATAGTCACTATAGATTTAAAGGCCGACGAACCGGGCTTGCTGGAGTTTTGCGAACTGCACGATTTGCCGTTACGCGTATTGGCGAGTTCAACAGTGGCGGAACGCCCCTGGGTAACAAAGCCATCGGATTGGGTGCAACAAAATGTAGGCTTGCCGGGCGTATGCGAACCCTGCGCGTTGATCGCCGGTTCGCGCGGTCGGTTGATCGTGCCGAAAATGGCTTTAGATGGCGTAGCCGTGGCCATCGTTGAAGATACGTTGATGTGATTTATCGCGTCTCTACGCTTCATTATCGTTCCCACGCTCCGGAGACTGTGAAAGTATTCGTTTTAGAACAAAATCAAAGAATTCACCACGAAGGCACGAAGGACACGAAGTTTTCAATGCATTGATTTAAAAATAATTATTTTTCTCTGTGCTCTTCGTGTCTTCGTGGTGAATATGCTTTTAAACTGATTTGGATAATACTTTCACAGTCTCTCCGGCGTGGGAACACAGTGGCGGACGCTCCAGCGTCCCGCAACGCTGGAGCGTTACGGACTGAATTCCCACGCCGGAGCGTGGGAACTATTATTTCGCTGGTTCCCCCAAGCTCTAGCTTGGGAACCAGCACAGCAACATGAAAAATTCACCACGAATACGAGAAGAAATAAAACTTCGTGTCCTTCGTGCCTTCGTGGTGATAATTTTTAAATATTACAAACTAAATAATCAGTGGATAGAAGAATGAAAGGTGTTTTAAATTTAGTTTCGGTAGGTCCGGGATTTAGCGATTTGATCGTCCCGCGCGCCGAAGCGGCATTGCGGGACAGCGATGTGATCGTGGCTTATGAGCTGTATTTGCGCTGGATTGAGCCGTGGATAAGCGGCAAGGAAATCCACACGCCACCGCTGACCCAGGAACGCGAACGCGCCTTATTGGCCATCGAAAAAGCCCGCAGCGGCGCAAAAGTCGCGCTGATTTCCAGCGGCGACATCGGCATTTATGCGATGGCGGCGTTGGCTTTTGACGAGATGAGTGAAGAGGACGACTATGAAGTCAATGTGATACCCGGCATCACCTCCGCCAATGCCTGCGCCTCGTTATTAGGCTCGCCGTTGTCGCACGATTTTGCCACGCTGAGCCTGTCCGACCTGCTATGCCCCTGGGACTGGATAGAGCAGCGCGGACGGCATATCGCCCAAGCCGATCTGGCCTGTGTTTTGTATAATGTGCAAAGCGCCGGTCGTCAGGAAGGCGTCTACCGCATCCTCAATATCATGCTCGAATCGAAATCGCCGAAGACATTGTGTGGCGTGATACATAACGCCTATCGGCCCGGCCAGAAAGTCAGCATTCATCATCTGGAAGACTTGCTGTCGTTGCAGTTCGATATGCTGACCACCGTCGTGATCGGCAACCGTTTTACCCAGCGCAAGCGCGGCTTTATTTTTACGCCGCGCGGCTACAATAACTGGGAAGCACCCGCCGAACAACCGGCTGTCGATGAACTGCCCGCGCATGCGCTATGGGTTTTTTCCGGCACCAGCGACGGCAATGCACTCGCTAACGAATTAGCGCTGCAAGGCTATCCGGTGGTGGTATCCGCCGCAACGGAATACGGCGGCGAGGTTGCCGGCCGGCATTGTTCCGGCGTGTCGGTCTGGGCCGGTCATCAAGGCGTTGAGGCGCAAAGACAGGCGCTGGGCCAAAATCAGGCGAAAGCCATTGTCGATGCAACGCACCCTTACGCAGGCCTGATCTCGGAACAATTGATGCGTTTGTCGCAGAGCTTGAATATTCCCTATCTGCGCTACGAACGGCCCAGCTCCTATGGCATGACTGTTAACTTAAGCAATGTAAAGCCCTCTCCGGAGGGAGAGGGAGCCTATTCAACCGAGAATCAATGCGACTCTACGGAACAAGCCGCCGAACAAGCCATCGCACTCGGATCGCGTATTTTCCTGACCACCGGCTCCAAGGACTTGGCTACCTTTCTACAAGCGCCGGGCGCAGCCGGACGCGAATGGTTTGTGCGGATGACGCCCGAGCCTGAACTCATCCAAAGGGCTATCGATCTGGGCGTGCCGCGCAGCCGTATTTGCGCGATGCAAGGACCGTTCTCTGAAGCGTTCAACACCGCCTTGTGGCGGGATTTGAACATCGATTGCGTGATCGCCAAGGATTCCGGCGATGCAGGCGGCTATCAAGCCAAAGTGGCGGCGACGCAGGCGCTGAATATCCCGCTGCTGGTGATCAAGCGCCCGAAACTTGAGTATCCGTTCGCCGCCTCAAGTTTCGATGCGGTATTGAGCCAATTGCAAGCGTGGCATGTAAATCCATAAACGAGTAAGTAGATGATTAAAAGCATTTTATTCACCATGAAGTCACGAAGAACACGAAGCGATAAAACTTCGTGTTCTTCGTGCCTTCGTGGTGATAGCTTTTATCGATTCATTACTGATTTCCCTGTTTTTAATGAAAAGTTTCCACGGAATATCAACGCATGATTCCAGTCACCATCGTTACCGGCTTTCTCGGTTCCGGTAAAACCACCTTGTTGAGCAGCCTGATTAAAGCTCGGCAAAGCCGCCGCCTTGCCTTGTTGATTAACGAGTTCGGCGAAGTTTCGATCGACGGCGTGCTGATTAACGGCTGTGTCGACGGCGATCAGCATGTGCGGATTCATGATTTCCCCTACGGCCTGATTGCCTACGGCGATGACCAACACTTTATCCCAACCCTACAGGCTATCGCCGAGCGCCGTGCCAATGTCGATCACGTGTTGATAGAAACCTCCGGGCTTGCCTTGCCGACAGCGGTCATGGAACTGTTGCAAACGCCCGAACTGGCGAAGGATTTTATCCTCGATGCGACGCTGGCCGTGGTCGATACGCCGTTGCTGCTGTCCGACCGGTTTGATCGCGACCTGAATGCCGACGGTCCGCATGCGGCCGTCGCAGATTCGGTCGCAACCTTGTTTGAGCAACAACTCGAATATGCCGATGTCGTGGTATTGAACAAAATCGATGCGCTGGATGAGGATGCCTTGCTGCTCGCCGAGCAACGCGTTCGCGACCGAGCGCCGAACGTGCGCTTCCTCGAACTCGCCTATAACGCGCAGTTGGATATTCGGCTTGCTCTCGGTTTGCGTTTGCACCAACCGGCCTTTAACGCACACAACCACCGGTTTACGCCGTTGGCAGCCGCGCCCGGTTCCGGTACGCCGACCTTGGCTAGCCATGCGCGACTGAACGGTCACGCCCATTCCGGTTTGACGGGCCACTGTCACGGACTGACAACGCACAAACATTTTCATGAGCAGGATCCGGGCTGGCTGTCATTCGTACTGCGCAGTTCCGAGCCGCAGCAACCGGAAACGCTGAAACAGGCCTTGATCGAGACGGCCAAAGCGGAACCGTTGTTGCGCGTCAAAGGCTTTATATCCGCTTCCGACCAGGCCGTTCTTGTGCAGGGCGTGCGCACGCGCGTAGCGATAAGCGCCGATGCCGCTAAACCCTTTACACCTGAATCCGAACTGGTTTTTATCGGTTATCACCTGAACCGCAATACAGTGGCGGCGCTGTTATCAAAATTGACGGAAACGAGGTGGCAATGAACCGCCGCTACTTGCCCCCCACTGATTTTGCCTTTGGAGTGCAGGTTTCGCCTGCAAGCTTCCTCTCGTTCCCACGCGCCGCGTGGGAATGCATTACCGGACGCGCATCAGAGCGGGACGGGGGTTGCACCCCCGTTCCTACCGTTTTCGATAACCACTGCCATATCTTCATCCGTCAAACGTTTCGGACGGGGTTGCAAACCCCGTCCAGCCACAGAAAAAAGCTCCCTGTCCTGCGCGCTAGTTCCCAAGCTCCTGCTTGGGAATTCAGTACGGGAAGCTCTAGCTTCCCGGCTCGCAAAGCTGGAGCGTTGCTCACTGGGTTCCCAAGCGGGAGCTTGGGAACCAGCGTATCTCTTAACTTAATGGCAGTGACGCAGAGCGCGGGAACGAGACCACAATGAAATTATCCAGTTCGCGACCACGGCCTTGCCCCGCCCTATTCATCACAGCGCCCGGTTCCAATCACGGCAAGACCACCGTTACCGCCGCGCTGGCCCGCTATCATGTGGAACAAGGCCGCAAAGTCCGGGTGTTTAAATCCGGCCCCGATTTTCTCGACCCGATGATACTCGAACGCGCTTGCGGCCTGCCGGTGTACCAGCTCGATCTGTGGATGACGGGCGAAACCGAATGCCGGCGCTTATTGTACGAAGCGGCGCTGGAAGCCGATTTGATTTTAATCGAAGGCGTGATGGGCTTGTTCGATGGCGAACCTTGCAGCGCCGACCTGGCCGAATTATTCGCGGCGCCGGTGTTGGCGGTGATTGATGCGACCGGCTCCGCTCAAACGCTGGGCGCGCTTGCCTATGGCCTCGCCAACTATCGGCCTAATCTATTATTTGCCGGTGTCTTAGCCAACAACGTCGCCAGCCCGCGGCATAACGACATGATCCTGCAAGGCATGCCGCCTGATCTGCATTATTTTGGCGGGATTCCGCGCGATAATCGCTTTGTATTGCCGGAACGGCATTTGGGTTTGGTCCAGGCTGAAGAAGTGCCGGATCTCGAATCGCGAATGTCAGCCGCGGCAACGGCGATTAGCGAAACCGGGCTGGCAACCTTGCCGAAGGCGGTGTCATTTACTGCGTCCAAACAGGAAGCGCCGCCGCAATTGCTTACCGGCCTTTGTATCGGCATCGCCCGCGATACAGCGTTTTCATTTATTTACGCCGCCAATCTGGATGTGCTGCGGGCGATGGGCGCGACGCTAAGGTTCTTTTCTCCGCTTGCGGACGCCGCGCTGCCCGATGTCGACAGTATTTACCTGCCGGGCGGCTATCCGGAGCTGCATTTGCAAACGCTACAGGATAATCAGGCGATGAAGAAGGCTTTGCAGACGCATTTCCAGCAAGGCAAACCGATTTACGCCGAATGCGGCGGCATGTTGTATTTGCTGGAATCGATCGAAGATAAAGCCGGAAATCGCGCTGAAATGGTCGGTCTATTGCCGGGTCATGCCGTCATGCAAAACCGCCTGAAAGGCTTGGGCTTTCAATCTGCGCCGATGCCCGGCGGCGTATTGCGCAGCCATACTTTCCACCACTCGCTGATCGAAACGCCGCTGGTCCCTATCGCCTTTGGCGAGCGCGTCCATAACACCTCGGCAGGAGAAGCCATTTATCGGCTAAACCGCTTAACTGCCAGTTATCTGCACTGTTATTTCGCTTCAAATCCCATTGCCGCGGCGCAGTTGTTTAGCTGAATCTACGTTGTATTTTTTGCTAAGAATTGCAGTTGTATGCTTTGGCAGTGGCAGTCCCATTGAAGGCGCCAACAGGAATGAACTGTTCCCAAACAATATGGCTTGCGCCTAATTCTTCCGCCTGAGCCAGCACTGAGTGTTTGGCAAGACTTTGCCAATCAAATTTCTTCCCGTATCCTGATGAGCCTTCAATCCTGTCCACATAGTGGCAATTTTGCATATCGGAAGCCGATGCTTCTTGCGTCTGAGCTAAAGTAGCCGCAGGAATGCTGATTAATAGAAAAATAGCGGCCAATCTTTTGGTTAGATGGGTATGATTAAATTTGAATGTTGTTAATCTAAACATATATTTTTTTTCCCTTGCGTAACTATGGAAGGCGCTACCTGCTAAACAGGCTTAGGTAGACTGCCAAATAAAGTGCTTAGATATATTATATAGTATCGATTCGAAAGTAAATGCAATGTGAAAGATTTTCTGCTGTGTTTATGAAACTGTATTTGCATTCTCCATCTTGCAAATGAACTTCCTTATACCATCGAAGAAAGCGAGTCAACGTAGGCAATATAAAAACAGCCCCAAATCAAGCCTGGATGATCTTTTCGTAAAACTAATCAATAGCTTGTCTTTATTTTATTAGCCGTTTAGTTCCACAATTATCCAGTCAAAAACGTTCCTTGTATTAAAACTCTTCCCAACCGCCGCTGTCTACAGACTGCGGATCCATTTTGACTAAACGTCCCACGGCGACATGGGCCGTTTCAGTTATATTGGCATAGGGTTCTGTAGAGGAGCTATCCTCACCCCCCATTTTAAAGTGCGTTACCGTAACCGTCAGATGCTGAGTCTGCTCTTCCAACGATGTTGCGGCAGCTGTAGCTTGTTCCACCAACGCCGCGTTTTGCTGGGTTACGTCATCCATCTGGCAAATAGCCAGATTCACTTGTTCAATACCGGAAGTCTGTTCAACAGAAGCGGCGCTGATCTCGGACATGATGGCAGTAACGCCGCGGATAGAGTTAACGATGTCTTCCATGGTGTTACCGGCTTGGGTGACCAGCTTGCTGCCATCCTCAACCTTCTCAACCGAATCGCCAATCAGGTTCTTGATTTCCCCAGCAGCAGATGCAGCGCGCTGCGCGAGACTGCGCACTTCTCCGGCGACCACCGCAAAGCCCCGTCCCTGTTCTCCGGCACGAGCCGCTTCTACCGCGGCATTAAGCGCGAGTATATTGGTCTGAAACGCAATGCCGTCTATCACAGCAATAATCTCGACCACCTTGCGCGAGGATTCATTGATCGCTTCCATCATTTTTACAACTTGGTCAATCACTGTGACGCCCTTGCCTGCGATACTCGATGCGCTTACGGCGAGCTCACTGGCATGTTTGGCATTATCGCTATTTTGATGCACGGTTAAGGTCAGCTTTTGCATGCTGTCGGCGGTTTGTTGCAAACTGGCGGCCTGCACTTCGGTTCGGTGTGACAACGACGTGTTGCCGTGTGCGATTTCTTTGGCCGCTCTGTGAATTGATTCTGCGACATCCTTGATCTGACCGATAGTCTCCTTGAGTTCATCCACCGTGGAATTGGCATCCTCTTTAAGTTGCCCAAAGGTGCCTGAATAATGATTGATAATCTTTTCAGTCAAATCGCCGTGGGATAAGGCATTGAATACGCGTACCGTTTCATTGAGACCGCTTTCGCTGGTTTGCATCAGCTGATTGATCGATTCGCTCAGCTCGCGGTAAAAGCCTGTCTTGCCCTGCATAACGATGCGCTGGGTAAAATCTCCCATAACCGCTGCGACCAAAATAACCGCCACTTCTTTTTCCACCGTGACCTCATCGGTGCGATCCTGCCATTCTGCCACCGAGCCTATGCACTTGCCTTCCGGAGTGACCACCTGACTGATAATAACCTCCATAGATCGACCGGCCAAATCGACACTGACCGTGCTGGCGCCGGTAGTAGAATTAACATATAGCTCCTTGTGCGTGAAAGGCTTGTGAAAACGATCGAGATTGAGTCCGATCAGATTGGCGGAACAGAAATTCGGCAACACGTTGCGAATGCCCGCTTCGGCTTGGTCAAACATGCGGCCCACCGATTTATTGGCGTAAATAACGTTACGGTCATTGTCGGCAAGAATTACGCCGGTACTGACGTTATCCAGTGCAATTTTGACATGAAGGTGTTCATCGGCAATGCGTTTAGCTTCCGCGACATCGAAGCCCAACTTGATCTGCATAGCTTTGAGAGCCGACATCACATTGCTGATTTCGTCTGTGCCTTTAATTTCGAAATTATTATTGTAATTACCCTGGGCAATTTGACCAAAATGGCGAATAGTGACATTAAGCGGACGTACGATGGACCGCAACAGAGAGAGACTCAACCACAAAGCCAGCAAAATACCTAATGAGATCAATATGCTGGCAATTTCGCGCGTGCTGTAATAACGGACCTGACCGGCCTCGAATTCCTGTTTGGCGATCACGACCTGCAATTGCAATAGTTTCTGAATACCCTCGGCAACCGGTTCGTAAAGAGGGTTAACTTTATCCTCAATAAGCTTGCCGGCAAGCGCGCTATCATTACTGCGTAACGCCGAGATAGCAGGTTGCAAGCCTTGCGTGACAAAACGGTTTTTATCGTCTGCGACCTTATCGGCCAGATTTTTTTCATCGGAACTCAACGAATTTTCAATGTATGCACCCCACGTCTTGGCGATGACAGCGTTGTTTTGTTCTACTTCGGCAAGATTTTTCCGAATCAGTTCAGGGTTAGCGTTGAACAGGCTGGAGGCGATGCGCAACCGATTCGTTAGCAGCAGTTTTTGAACCTGGAAAATCTGATTCGAGGGTAATAGGCGATTATCATGAACGTTACGCAAATCCTCGCTATTTTTGCTCATGCCGAGGAGTCCCATGCCGCCGACGACCAATAACAATATTGACATGATGGCAATAACCATCAATAAACGAGTTTTGATGCTAAGATTTTTTGATGAAGGACGCCTGCCCAATAGTGTATTTTTGAGAACTTTTCCGTTCTCTATCCTTAAGTTACCCGCCTCGCCTTCGCGAAACTTCCGGTAAGCCTCAACGACCTCTGCAATCTGTTCTTGGCTGGGTTTGCTGCGGACCGACATATAACCGGCCAGCTCATTGTCTTCGTAATAGGGTGTAACATTAGCCAGCACCCAATAAAAATCGCCATTTTTACAGCGATTCTTGACTACCCCGGTCCATGGACGCCCTGCTTTCATCGATTTCCATAAATCTTCAAAAACTTCTTCAGGCATGTCAGGATGGCGAATTATATTGTGCGGCGCACCCAGCAGCTCTTCCTTGGTAAACCCGCAAATTTGGATAAAATCCTCATTCGCGTAAGTAATAATCCCCTTTAGGTCGGTCTTGGTAACAATGGAATCAGTCTCTGTAAGAGCATGTTCGACATTGGTGATCGGCATATTAATTTTCATGAAGCTTTTCTTGGAAATAAAACAAATAATTTTAAAATTTTTCGAAGAACGGGCGTGAAACGCTATACATAATCAATCATAAAGCTTAAAGCCGCACAGAACGCCGCGTTCACACAAAATCGCAAGCTTGGCGTTCTTTGCGGATGATTAATCTACTTAAGTTTTATGGGTTATAACATACAGGTTCTTTTTGAGTTTAAGCCGTCCGGTTGCGTTACCAAAAGCCGTAACCCAACAAATCAAACAATTAATTATCCACTTTAAAGAACGCCATGACCTGTTGCAGTTGCATGGCTTGACCGCTCAGTTCTTCCGCGGTGGCGGCAAGCTGCTCGGAACCCGATGCATTTTGCTGCGCGGCTTTATCCAATTGACCGACCGCATCGCTGATCTGGCCGATGCCTTGCGCCTGCTCCTCTGAAGACGCGGTGATTTCTTCGACCAAATCCGCGGTTTTCTGAATGTTAGGCACCATTTTTTCCAGCAGGATACCGGCATCCTCGGCAATCTTGACGCTGTTTTTCGCCAGGCTATTGATTTCCTGCGCGGTTACCCGGCTGTTTTCCGCCAGCTTTCTGACTTCGGCGGCAACTACAGTAAAACCCTTGCCGTGCTCGCCGGCCCGCGCCGCTTCAATCGCCGCATTCAGCGACAATAAATTGGTTTTGTAAGCTATATCTTCGATTAAACTGATTTTATCGGCGATTTCTTTCATCGCCTCTACGGTGCGTTTAACCGCTATGCCCCCATTAGCGGCTTCTTCCGCCGCCGTGGTCGCCATGCTGTTGGTTACTTTGGCGTTATCGGCGTTTTGTTTTACCGACGCGCTCAACTCCTCAATGGAGGACGTGGTTTGCTCAACGCCTGAAGCCTGTTCGGTCGCGCTTTGGCTGATGGACTGGGCGGTCGCGCTGATTTCCTGCGAGGCATTACCCAGGGCATCGGAATTGGTGCGCACTTGTTGCACAACACTGCTGAGCTGATCGCGCATGGTTTGCAGCGCGCTGGCCAAGACGCCGATCTCGTCTTTCTGGTCAATATCGATGTGCGCGGTAAGATCGCCTTCCGATAGCGACTCGGCAAATTTAACACCCAAAATAATCGGTTTGGTGATCATGGAAGCCAAAAACAACGCGATGATAATGCCCAACACGATCGACAGAATGATAGTGCCGATAATAATTTTGTTGGCTTCGTCAACCAATTGCTCGGCTACGCTACGCGCAGCGCCCAACTGTGCATAGCCGGCGCCTTCCGCGTCTTGCGCCTGCTTGATGACATTGCCGCCCAAACTGCTCATGTCCGCTAATATGACCTTCAGTTTATCGTCGTTAGCTATCCAACTTTTGGCTGATTCCGTGTAATCCCGTGTTCCATTGCGCATATCTGCAACATACTTGAGTCCTTCTTCGCTAAAAAGAATTTTTTGCAACTCATCATACATCGACATTAATTCCGGTAATAAAACCTGCATATTTTTCCAGGCCTCACGATCCTTGTAATTAACTTCTTCCTTTTCCTCGCGCATGATTTCCATGGCTTTAACATAAATATTGGTCGTGAGGATATAACGCTGAACGTACTGATCAAGCTCTTGACCGCTCACGCCTTTTTTCATGGCTTCGGTATATAACGCTACCTGCCGTTTGAGCATTCTATCGGCTGCACCAGATACAGCATTCCCCTTATCCACCATTTCTGCCACGGCTTGCTTATTCGCCTTTAACGCCGCAACGCCCGCCCGGTATTTTTCGGCGTACTGAGCGGTGCCTTCTCTTGCTGTTTTCGATTGCCCCAATAGCTCGGTATTCTTGTATTGCTTGGCGACTGCATCCACTTTGTCCAGATAGCCCATCAAATCCTTGACGTTCTGTTCGGCGCGCTGGTGAACCTCATCCTTTTCCTGCAATAGGTAATTTTTTTCTTCCATAATGGTCGCCAGCGCCATGCGCTCGACGCCGGTTGCGTATTCAACCGCTTTACCGTTGTTGTCGGTAATTCCGAACAACGAGTCCGATACCCTGCCGATGTAAATTTTTGACAGCATGCCAAAGCCGCAGGTAATTAGCACCAACAGCAAGGCTCCGGTCAATATCTTGGTTTTTATGCTTAAATCTTTTACGTTCATAAATAATGAATCCTTGTCTGGGTTAATCAGTTTAGTGCAGAGAAACTGGCTTCTTTGCTTGTATTGCCGTTTTCGTAATCGGCAACCTGTTTGAGCTGAGATAATTCTTTTATCGAAAGTACGCGATTGATATTCAACAAAATAATAAATTCGTCACCCACTCGTCCCATCGACTGGATAAAATCAGTCCGAATATCGGCGCCAAAATCAGGCGGCGGCATAATATTCGCCTCGGGGATTTCCAAAATTTCATCGACGGCATCGACTAACATGCCCAGCAGCTGGGCATCCTCGTTATATTCGACCTGTACCAGCACAATACAGCTGCGCTTGGTTATCTCACTGCTTTTCCGACCCAGGCGCGCCGATAAATCGATTACCGGAACGACATTGCCGCGCAAATTGATAACGCCGCGTATGTAGTCAGGCGTCATCGGCACGTCGGTAATCGTGTTGATTTCGATGATTTCTTTGACGTCTAAAATACTGATAGCCAGATCCTCGCTGCCCGCCTGAAAAGTCAGATACTGGCGTAGTTGATCCTGAGCCGCTAACTCGGTTTTATTGTCTTTGTTATGTATTAGTTGATTCATGGTTCGATACGCCTGTCAAAATCGTTCAAAATCATTCTCGTTAAATTCAGGTTTGGTTCCGCCCGCCTTGCTGACCGGTGCCGGTTTCGGCTTTACGGTGGAAAACCCGGTTGAAGCCGAACGAGAAACTGTTTTTTTTGGGGCTGTTTTGTTGATCGGCATCTGTTTGCCAAATTGACTCGATTGCCCTTTAGCTGCACGGCTTTGAAGTGCATCCACCGTAAAGAATGACATAGCTTGTTGCAGTTGCATGGCTTGACCGCTCAGTTCTTCCGCTGTAGCGGCAAGCTGCTCCGAACCCGAGGCATTTTGTTGCGCGGCTTTATCCAGTTGATTAATCGCGTCGCTGATCTGGCCGATGCCTTGCGCCTGCTCTTCTGAAGATGCGGTGATTTCTTCGACCAAGTCTGCCGTTTTCCGAATATTAGGCACCATTTTTTCCAGCAGGATTCCCGCCTCTTCGGCAATCTTGACGCTGTTTTTAGCCAGACTATTGATCTCTTGCGCCGTTATCCGGCTGTTTTCCGCAAGCTTTCTGACTTCGGCGGCAACGACGGTAAATCCTTTGCCATGCTCGCCGGCCAAGGCGGCTTCAATCGCGGCATTGAGCGATAGCAAATTGGTTTTATAGGCGATATCTTCAATCAGGCTGATTTTTTCGGCAATTTCCTTCATCGCCTCTACCGTGCGTTGCACTGCTATACCGCCATTTGCGGCTTCTTCCGCAGCCGTCGTCGCCATGCTATTGGTTGCTTTGGCATTGTCCGCATTTTGTTTGACCGAGGCATTCAACTCTTCAATGGATGTTGTCGTTTGCTCAACGCCTGAAGCCTGTTCGGTAGCGCTTTGGCTGATGGCTTGAGCGGTCGCGCTGATTTCCTGAGAGGCGCTGCCTAAGGCATCGGAATTGAGGCGAACTTGTTTCACGACTCCGCTAAGCTGGTCGCGCATGCCTGCCATAGCTTGAGCCAAAACGCCGATTTCATCATCTTGCTTAAGGTCAATGTGGGCAGTAAGATCGCCTTTTGCCAATGACTCCGTAAACTGTTGCATGGACAATAGCGAGCGAAAAACACCGCGAATCAGCAAAAAGCCGATAACCGTTGACAACAATAAACCCACCGCCAGCAGCACTATTGAAATTAAACGAGTATCTTCATAGCGCTGTTGAGCGGCATCGTATTGCTGTTTGGCAACATCGAGCTGTAACTGCATCAACGCATTTATGCCGTCTCTAACCGGTACGAATAATGGGCGCACCGCCTCTTTGATATTTTTTTCTACTGCCTCGCTATTGCCGGCAACCAGATACTCCATAGTGGGATTTAAGCCTTCAACGACAAAGCGTTTACGATCCTTTGCAAACTGGTCGGCCAGCTTCTTTTCTTCCTCGGTCAGAGTGGTTGCCGTGTATGCATCCCATAATCGGGTAATATCAAGTATATTTTGCCTGACACGCGCGATATTTCCCTGATCTTCTCCCTTGAATACCAAGCTATTGACCATTGCGATGCGGTTATCCAGTAATTTTGCATTGATCTCGGACAGCTGCCCCATCGGAACAGTGCGATCGGCATAAACGGTGAGCAAGCCTTCATTGGCTTTTTGCATCCCATTCAATCCAAGCATCCACAGTGTGACAGACAGCAAGGACATAAGCCCCACGAGTATGATCAAGCGGGCTTTAATGGTTTTTAATATATTCAATGTTCCCAGCGCTGTTTTTTTGACGACTTTTCCGTCCTGGATTTTTAAATTGCCTGCGTTGCCTTCGCGAAACTTTCGATAGGCATCGGCAGCCTCTGCAACTTGCTTTTGGCTGGGTTTGCTGCGCACCGACATATAGCCGATCAGCTTGTTGTTTTCATACAATGGGGTAGCATTAGCCAGCACCCAATAAAAATCGCCGTTTTTACACCGATTCTTAACTATCCCGCACCATCGGCGCTCTGCTTTTAACGATGTCCAAAGGTCCTCGAAAGCTTCAACCGGCATGTCCGGATGGCGGACTATATTATGCGATGCCCCGATCAGATCTTGCTGGGTAAACCCGCTGATTCGGATAAACCCATCGTTAGCATAGGTAATCCTTCCTTTCAGGTCGGTCTTGGTGGTAATGGAATCAGTCTCTGTAAGAACATGTTCAACATTAGTGATTGGCATGTTAATTTTCATAAGGCGTTCTCTTAGATAGAAATGGAACTTAAATCATTTAAAAACTTTCAGAAACTGAATATCAACCAGCCGTCGCTAAAGCCAAAGTATGATTCACCCGTTTTTTTGCATGTTGGATAAGCCCCTGCACGTCGAGAATGAGCGCAACATCACCGCTGCCCAATACCGTCGCGCCGCCAATTCCATTAAGATTTTCAAACAGCTTTCCGAGCGGCTTGATGACGGTTTGATTTTCACCGTGTAACTCATCCACTACAAAACCCGCTTTTGCCTCGCCAAAACGCACTACAACCAAGCTTTCCCGCTGTGTACGAGGGTGTTTTTTATCTTTATGGAAAAAATCGCCCAAGCGCAGATAGGGTAAAACTTGACCCCGTAAATTGACATAATTTTGAACCTCATCAATTTGCCATTGATCGCTGCTCATTTCGACGCATTCTTCAACCATGCTGAGCGGGATTATGTAACGTTCTTTTTGCGCTTCCACCATGAATCCGTCAATAATCGCAAGCGTTAGCGGCAGGTGTATGGTTACCGTGGTGCCTTGTCCCAATTCGCTATCGACCGAGACGCTGCCGCGTAACGCCTCGATATTGCGCTTGACCACGTCCATGCCGACGCCCCGGCCGGACAGATTGCTGGCCTGTTCTTTGGTGCTTAAGCCGGGCTCAAAAATGAGGTTGTAAATTTCGTTCTTGCTGAGCGCTTGATCGGGTTTAATCAGGCCCTTGGCTACCGCTTTGGCGACGATTCTTTCCGGATCCAGGCCTTTTCCGTCATCGCTGATCTGGATCACGATACGCCCCGAGTCATGATAGGCATTAAGCTGTATGGTGCCTTTTTCAGGCTTGCCTGCCCGTAGTCGCTCTGCGGGCGTTTCGATGCCGTGATCGAGCGAATTGCGCACCAGATGGGTCAGCGGATCGTTGATTTTTTCGACCACGGTTTTATCCAGTTCGGATTCGCCGCCGGTGATTTGCAGTTGAATTTGCTTGCCTAATTCCTTGCTGACGTCATGCACTACGCGCTGGAAGCGCGTAAAAGTCTCGCCGATTTGCACCATGCGCAATTGCAAGGCGGTGTCGCGTATGTCTTCGACCAGATGGCTCATGGTCGAGGCGACATCGTCGACATCGGATAAGCCGTGCTTATCGACCATCAAGCGCATCGCCGCGCCTGAAATCACCAGCTCGCCGACCAGATTTATCAGATAACCCAGTTTGGCCGCATCGACCCGGATGTAATTGGATTCCTTGTTGACTTTTTGTTTAACCGCTTCTTGTTTTTTAAGCGCCTGTTCGATGACCGGTTGCTGCAAAATATTTTTTTCCAGCAACATTTCTCCGAGAGGTTTGGCCTCTTCTTTATCCTCGTCGCGCTGTTCGTTAAGAGTGAGCGCGACTTCTTTTTCAGTTAAAGCCCCAATCTCGATCAGCATTTCGCCTAAGCGTTTAACTTGGTCTTCCGGCATATTGGCCAACAACAGCAAATAGTGTTCCTGTCTGGAATTGGGCGGCAAAATATGAATATCGCAATCGTCTTCGGCGAACTCGAACACGTCCTCTATGGTTTTCTTGTCGGCGCTGCTGTTAAAAGCGATTTTAAAATTCAGATAACAGTCTTCAGGGTTCATATCCTCGAAACGGGGAATCGTCGGCATGGTAATAATCACTTCGCTGATTCTACCCAAGGTTTGCAGATAACGAATAAACGACAACGGATCCATGCCGTTTCGCAATGCGTTCTGTTTGAAAGCCAAACTGATTACCCAATTGTCGCTACTGTCCGATGTATTTGGATCAACTTCAAAATGATCGGCTTGTTCATCTTGAGTCGAGCGCATGCCACCGGCGGCTTGGCCTATTAATTGGGCAATCAACGCCTGACTTTGTTGTTGCAGCGCTTCCGGCAGCGCTTCGCCCTCGTTAAAAAGAACGTGCTGTATTATCTGTGCCGTGTGATCTTTGCAAGCCAATAAAACTGAGATAAGTTCCGCGTCAATCTCGCGCTCACCGTTTCTGACCCGGTCCAATACGGTTTCGGCTTCATGAGTGAAAGCGACTACATCGTCAAAACCGAATAGTCCCGAGGATCCTTTAATGGTGTGCATGGCGCGGAAAATACTGTTGATGCAATCTGCATCGACAGACGCTACTTCCAAGCCTAGCAAAGCTTCTTCCATGGCCGCCAGCAATTCGTCAACTTCCTGGGAAAAGGTTTCCAAGGCGGGATTTATATCGCTCATGATTTTTTCCAATTAGCGGGGATAACAATGGGATCGCCAAAATACATGCCGAGTTTAAGCAGCTCAAAAATCTCAATCACCGCTTCGCTATGCCTAAGCAAGCGTAGGGTAAAACCGCGTTTTTGCGCTTCCGCCTTTAGCAACAGCAACAATTGCAAACCTGCGCTGTCTATTTCGGTAACCGCCGATAAATCAAGTTGCAACTCCCGTGTATCGGCATGGCAGTAGCCTAACAGGGTTTCTTTTAGCGACTGTGCATTATAGATAGTCATATCATCCATAATAGGCACACACAGTATCCCGTCGTTTTTATCGGCTTTTTCGGTCATGACGTCTCTCAAATAAGGGATAGCATTAAGGCAACACTAATTTGGCAACGGCCGCGAGTAAAATAGGCGGCTGGAAGGGTTTGGTCACCCAGGCTTTAGCGCCGGCTTCCTTGGCCGCGCGTTTTTTATCCTCTTCCATTTCTGTGGTCAGCATAATAATCGGAGTGAATTTATAATTGTCGAGCTGTTTAACCGCTTTAACAAAGGCAATGCCGTCCATAACCGGCATATTAATATCGCTGACAATAAGATGGATTTTAACGCCGTTCAGTTTGCCTAATGCATCCTTGCCGTCAGAGGCTTCGATCACCTCATAACCTGCTCCTTTAAGTGCAATTCCGACCACCTGCCGCATTGAAGCGGAGTCATCCACGATCATAATTGTTTTTGCCATAAGTAAAAGCCTGCCTTTGTATCTATTAAAAAAAAGTTAATTCGTCCGAGCTGTCCTGTACATGATCAGGCCTCGAGCTAACCGATTTGTAGTTTTCTTCTATATGCTCTACGGCTTCATCGACCCGGAGCATATTGCCGTCGCGGTTACTGCCTTGTTGTTGTATCTTTTCAATGGTTTTTTGCAGATTCAGCAAGTTATTTTCGACTTGCATTAATATTTGACTCACGCGATCCTGAAACTGCAAGGCGACCAACACCTTATTGATCTCACCGCGGATTTGCTCGGCATTGTTTCTGAGCGCGCAGGCGTCGTCCCGATAATGGGCCAAGGCCTGACTCAAGTGGGATAAAGTTTGCTCGATATTGGCTTCGGCCTGAAACAGGGTTGACTCATCAACCTGCGCGGACTTTTCCGATATTTTTAACATCGCAGTTACCGCAGCAACAGTCTCGTTAATCTCGTTGCCCAATCGCTGCCCGATATGTAAAAAATCATCCGCCAATTTACGCGCGTCGTTCGCAACAACCGCAAAGCCTTGGCCCTGCTCGCCGGCTAAAGCGGCTTCATTAGCCGCGCTAAGCGCTAACCGGTTAATACGTCCGGTCAGGCCGGCTATTTCCGTTGTCCCCGCAGTCAATCCGCTCATGCGGCCGAATAATTTTTGCAACTCGTCCAAAACATCATGGTTGACGGTATGAACGTGTTTGAGCGCTTCCAGAACGGGTTGCAACAAATCGCGACTGGTAGTGATTACACTGTCCGAATGATAATGCTGTCCGGTCAAGGTGTTGTCAGCGCCGTCAACAATCAGCTGAAGTTCACCAACCATATCGGCGAAACGACTTGTTAACGAGATAATCTCTTGCTCGGTATGTTCGCGCGAAACCATTACCTGTTGGGAAAGTATGGGGCTGATAGTCAACAGCAAGCGCTCCAATTCGGCGGTATAGGCGGCAACCGTATTGATCTTGCCGATTTCGTCCTGCCCCCAACGGGCATTAATTTGCTTCAATTCGCTAACATGGCGATGCCACAAAAGCCAACCGCTTCCTATTCCACACAGTACTAATAATAGGCTGGCAACCACGCTGTATAAAGTGGCTCCGCCTTGCCAGATAAAGATTGTCGCACTCAAAATAATCGGCAATGCAGGCAATGAACCGTACAAAAATTTACTGTCGATGCTATTTTGACCGTTCCGCATTAAAACCTCCGTTGTTCCAGTAGATTTCGTAGTTTAATATGTATTTATACTTAGCACTATTACATCCGTAATTTTATTACAAAAAGAGAGTTTATTATCAGCCTTGAACCCATCAACGCCGAAGAATTCGCCCAGTTCAGGCGTGTCATTTACGATCATGCGGGCATCGCGCTGGCTCCTGAGAAAAAAATCATGGTGGCCAGCCGCTTGGCTAAGCGCCTGTTACACTATGGCCTGCAAACTTATGGGCAATACTATCAATTGCTCAATTCAGGACAACATCCTCAGGAATTCCAATTGATGGTCAATATCTTGACCACCAATGAAACATATTTTTTTCGCGAACCCAAGCATTTCGATTTTCTTCAAGAACAGATTATCAGGCCCTGGCGGGGCGATAATTTCCGTTTATGGAGCGCTGCAAGCTCTACCGGGGAAGAGAGCTATTCGATCGGCATGACCTTGGCCGAAGGCTTGGGCATGAGAAAATGGGAAATTTTCGGCTCCGATGTCAATACCGAGGTGTTGGAAACCGCGCAACGAGGCGTTTATTTGATGGACAGGCTGGATAATATGGACAAACGTTACCTGGATAAATATTGCCTGAAAGGCGTACGTTCTCAGGACGGCTACTTTCGCGTCGATGAAAAAATAAGAAACCGCGTCAGTTTCGGACAGATCAACCTTAAAACCTCGCTGCCCAAAAGCCTCGGCCAATTCGATGTTATTTTTTTGCGCAATGTATTGATCTACTTTGACACGGAAACCAAACAGGATATAGTCCAACGCGTCATTTCGGCGTTAAAGCCGGGCGGCTATTTTTTTATCAGTCATTCCGAAACCTTGCACAGCATTAAAACCGAATTATCCATGGTCACGCCGTCCGTTTATCGAAAACCATGCAAGTAGGCCAGTATCAGGGACTGCCGCGAGTCATCATCGACCCCGGCGAAAGCTATGTCACCAAAAAAAATGAAATTATTTCCACCTTGCTGGGTTCCTGCGTGGCGGCATGTTTGTATGATCCGGTTAATCGCGTGATCGGCATGAATCATTTTTTGCTGGCTCAGCAGCATTCCGGTCATAATGCCGCCTTGTTAGCCTCGGAAGGCGGCCGTTACGGCATTCATGCGATGGAGCTGCTGATCAATCAGATGTTGAAACAGGGCGCGCAACGCATTCATTTAAAAGCCAAAGCCTTTGGCGGCGGCGATGTGCTGAAACTGGGTAATGAATTACGGGGAGGCCAATCCATTGGCGCCGTTAATTGCGAATTTATTAAAACCTTTTTACTTACCGAACATATCCCATTGGTAGCTTCCTGCTTAGGCGGTCACGTAGGGCGCAACATCTTTTTCTTGGCCGGCGATTTTTCCGTTTATGTTAAGCGCATTCAACATGACGAAGAACAAGCCGTTATTAATCAGGAACAGCGTTTCCTGAAAAAAAATGCCGACATACACATTCCGCAGCCATCGGATCAGGCTGATTTTTGGTAAAAACGATTTAAATTATTAAAAAAATGTCAACTGAAATTAAAGTATTAATTGTCGACGATTCTGCCGTAGTAAGGCAGGTATTAACCGGTTTGCTGGATGGCATATCGGGACTAAAAGTCATCGGGGCTGCGCCCGACCCGCTTTTTGCGATGAAGAAAATGGAAGCCGAATGGCCCGATGTCATTGTGCTGGATATTGAAATGCCGCGCATGGACGGAATAACTTTCTTAAAAAAACTGATGAGCGAGCATCCCACTCCCGTCGTCATTTGTTCCACTTTAACGGAAAAAGGCGCCGAAGTAACCATGCAGGCCATGAGCGCCGGCGCGGTCGATATTATTACCAAACCGAAGCTAAACTTGCGCAACTCCCTGCAAGAATCCAAATCCGCCATTATCGATGTAATCAAGGCTGCCGCGGGGTCCAGACCCCGGATAATCAAATCAAGCACCGCCTCGCCCAGCCCCGTCGCGGCAAGCGCAAACAGCCTGTTCGGCGCCGGGGCCTTAAAACCGATGGTACAAACCACCGATCGGGTGATCGTCATCGGCACCTCAACCGGAGGCACGCAGGCATTAGAATACCTGTTCACCCAACTGCCGCGCACTGCCCCGCCGATCGTCGTGGTACAGCACATGCCGGAACATTTTACCGCGGCTTTCGCCAAGAGGCTGGACGGTATCTGCCAAGTAACGGTAAAAGAAGCCGCGCATAACGATCGCGTCTTGCCCGGCATGGTTTTAATCGCTCCCGGCGGCAAGCACATGTTGCTGCAACGTAGCGGCGCACAGTATCGGGTTGAAATCAAAGACGGTCCGCTGATCAGCAGACACAGGCCCTCAGTTGACGTATTATTTCGTTCCGGCGCGCAGTCTGCCGGAGCCAATGCAGTCGGCATTATCCTGACCGGCATGGGCGATGACGGCGCTCACGGCCTGAAGGAGATGCACGATGCCGGCGCCCTGACCATAGCCCAAGATGAAGCCAGTTGCGTGGTCTACGGCATGCCCAAAGAAGCCGTCAAGCTGGGCGGTGTCGACGGCATCCTGCCGTTGTCGGCCATTCCGCAACTGATTATGCAAGCGCCGACCCGCGCGCTGTTTAAAAAAGCGTAGCTTCGACTCATCAGCACAATCGACAAATAACACGGATTTAAAAAGCACACAGCAAACTTAGCCTCGGCTTTTAAAAATCCGTTTTAAACCTCTTCAACCCGCGGACTATCAATCACAAGACAACCGTCTCAAGCCGCATCAAACTGATCATTTACGTCATCATGCTTGAGATGATGTTTTTCATCGACGGCCTTGATAGCCAAATTGCAAAAAAATCCCACCACCAATAATCCGGCCATGATCTGCATGGTCATATTATAGGCATCGGCTTTGGCTACACCCTGCGCGATCTGACTTTCCCTCAGATAATTAACCAGCACCGGACCCGCAACCCCCGCCGTGGCCCAAGCGGTCAGTAAACGGCCATGAATGGCGCCGACGTACCTGGTGCCGAAAATATCGGCCAGATAAGCCGGAATGGTCGAAAAACCGCCGCCGTACATACTCATAATCACCGCGTAACAGCCCATGAACAACGCCACATTATTCATGCGTCCGGTATAAGGCACAATCGAATACAGCACACAGCCCAGCATGAAAAAGGTGAAATAGGTACTTTTCCGGCCCAGGTAATCGGACAGCGTCGACCAGAAAAAACGCCCGCCCATATTGAAGAAGCTCAGCATGCCGACAAACGCGGCGGCCTTTTCGGGCGTAATCTGGTCCTTAAACATCTCCTGGCTCATCGCCGAAGCTTGACCGAGTACGCCGATTCCGGCCGTCACATTCAGGCATAGCACCAGCCATAACAGATAAAACTGCGGCGTTTTAAGCACTTGTTCGACATGGACATGCTGGTCCGTGATCAGCTTGCTTTTACGCGTATCCGGCTGAAAATTATCCGGCAACCAGTCCTCTGCCGGCAAACGGATACTGAACGCGCCGATCATCATGAAAACCAGGTAAATACCGCCCATAGTCATAAAAGTCTCGGCAACGCCGACCGATGTCGCCGACGCGAAATGTTTCATCAAAAACACGCCTAACGGCGCGCCGATCATTGCACCGCCGCCAAAGCCCATAATCGCAAGCCCCGTCGCCATGCCGCGCCGATCGGGAAACCATTTGATCAGCGTCGAAACCGGCGACACATAACCCAGCCCCAAGCCGATGCCTCCCAACACGCCGTAACCCAAATACAGCAGCCAGATTGCATGCAATTGTATTCCCGCCGCCGCGATAAAAAAGCCACCGCTAAAGCAAAGCGCCGAGCAAAACATAGTGACGCGCGGCCCGACTTTTTCCAGCCACTTACCGGCAAATGCAGCCGACAACCCTAAAAACACGATAGCTAAACTGAATATCCAGCCCAAAGTGGTCAACTTCCAGTCTTCCGTCAACGACTCGGTCACGCCCAGTACCTTGGTCAACGGCAGATTAAAAACACTGAATGCGTAAACCTGGCCGATACAGAGATGCACCGCCAATGCAGCCGGCGCGACTAGCCAGCGGTTAAAACCAGGTTTGGCAATAATTCTATGTTTCGATAAAAAGGATGAGGCTAACCATGTAGACATAAGGCTTTATTCCTGTTGTTTATTAATACGTCGGAGAAATTTCTGATTTTGACTGCCCCGTCCGGTAAGCGGGCCGCGACCTCCAACTCGCCGCCCTGGCCTCAATACGACTATGCAGGGTGGAAAATATACATGTCGGTGCGTTTTTCGATCTTGGCAATTGCCGGTCGTTAACGTGCAGAACCTCAGCAAGCATCTTTTGCGACGGACCGCGTGCTTGCCGTAACTCATTGAGCGGCATCTCGGCCAGCCATGCTCGAACCTTAGCTTCGGCCCGTGCGCGTGACTCGGGCGACACTGTTCATTAATCTAGGGGGCTACATCGTTTTTTCAGGCTTATTTTTTATAAAACTTTTTGGTGTAGCAGGACATCAGCAACCCCCTGACCGTTGCAATGTCACTTTGTTTATGAATCTTACTGTCCTTATCACTCACAGTCGGCATCAGGTTTTTTGTTTCATCGGAAATATCGCTATTGCTAAACACTGAATCAGCCGCGCAATCACAGTAGGATTTGGCTTGTTCCGCAGAGCGCGTGGAACTCTCCTGCTTTATACAGCTATTAATGTAAGCTGATTTAACTTGGGATCCATTACCCTTCTCGCCGCTACATGCCGATAAGCCAAAGCATAAAGCCGTGATAAACACTAAAATTTTCTTATTCATTTTGTTCCTTATTATCGATTATTGTTATGGAACCGCATCGGGCAAACTGTTTATGACTGACATTTACATACATCAAAACAATTAAAATATTCATATGCAGTATCGCCGAGATTACACATTAGGAGCCACCTATTTTTCACCTTGATGATGTTCCGCCGATTACCGTTATTGGGCTGTCGGGGAAAGCAGCGGATATTTTGCGTGAAGCCATCCGTGCCGAGAAGGTAGGTAGATCCTTAATAAATCGATAAATGTAAAAGTCGTAGCATGGATAGTACGATTTCGCTTTTGCAAACCGCCAATCAAGACACAACATCCAATGCAATCGCTCCGGCGTGGGAACGATTAATAGGCGTTTTTTTCTACAAACTAGCCAATAAAAAATGCGTTAAGTTTGTTGCCGTCAAGATCACTGAAATAGCCGCAGTAAAAACCGGTGTCGCCGCGTGGATAAGGTGCGCCTTCATCAGTTGCCCCCAACTTCAAGGCCTTTTCGTAAACGGCATTGACTTGTTCAGCGCTATCCGCGGCAAACGCCACCATGACGCCATTGCCAGCGGTTGCCGGATTGCCATTGAAAGGTTTGACGATGCTTAAAGCCGTTTTATTTCCCGTTCCCCAGACAATAAATCTATCTGTTTCCTTGATGCGCTTTGCACCGAATTCGGCGAGCAGTGCGTCATAAAAATCCGCGGCGCGTTCGTAATTATTAGTTCCAATGGTTATATATCCGATCATAAAGGCTTTCCTAAATTGTTTCTAAACGATGATAAAGTAGTACCTAGCTGGGCAATCGATCAAGTAATTACCTGATTAAATAATTATACTGCTATTAACGGACAGATTCAGCGCTTACACATCAAACCGAATACATAAGCCGGAAGGCCGGGATTACCTGCGATTCGCCGGCACCGCTGGAATTTATCAATCCTGTATGAAACCGGCAAAAGAATCGGCAATCTGCTGTGATCCCCACAATGACTGTGGCCTGCCCTTTAAACCGGATACCCGCTTGGATTGATCGCGGAAAATAGATGCCTTGCCCTCCGAGCCACCCTAGCCCACCCACGACGGTTTAAGCATGGCAATTATGTGGAAACGGTTTTCCGGTTCGTCATCCAAAACAGCGCACTATCCAGTTTGTAGGTCGCGAACCCGACATTTGTGATTAAATTGCTTATCTCAACTTACCCTGCTGATGGACGCCATGAAACACCCTGAATTCCCGCTAACCGACGAATTAATTTATCTCAACCATGCCGCCGTAGGCCCCTGGCCTAAAAGAACCGGCGAAGCGGTAATCAAGTTTGCCGAACAAAACACCCGTTACGGCTCGCATTTTTACCCGGACTGGCTGAACAAGGAAACCGAATTGCGCGGACAGTTGCAAACGCTATTAAATGCCCGTTCCGCTGACGATATTGCGCTGATTAAAAACACTTCGGAAGCCTTGTCCTTCGTCGCTTACGGTTTGACCTGGCAGCCCGGCGATAATATTGTCTCCAGCAATGAGGAGTTTCCCTCGAACAGACTGCCTTGGGAATCCTTGGCCGATCAAGGCGTGGAATTTCGCCAAGCCGACCTGCACAGCGCCGAGACGCCGGAGGATGCTTTATTTGCGCTGGTCGATGGCAACACCCGCTTACTGACCATCAGTTCCATACAATTCGCCTCGGGCCTGCGTATGGACTTGGCAAGAATCGGCGAATTCTGCAAGCGGCACGGCATCCTGTTTTGCATAGACGCCATCCAGAGTCTGGGCGCGGTGCAATTTGACGTGCAGGCTTATCAGGCGGATTTTGTAATGGCCGACGGTCATAAATGGATGCTCGGCCCCGAAGGTTTGGGCGTTTTTTACACCACGCCCGAGGCCAGGGACAAGCTAAAACTGACCCAATACGGCTGGCACATGATGAAAGACATCCACAATTATGAAAACCAGCCGTGGGAAATTCACCCCGCCGCCCGTCGTTTTGAATGCGGCAGCTCCAATATGCTGGGCATCCATGCTTTTTCCGCCAGCTTGTCTTTATTGTTGGCATCCGGCATGGCCGCGGTCGAAGCGCAGGTTTTAGAAAAGTCCGATTATGTAAAGGATGCAATCGATAAGAACCCGCAGTTGGTCTTATTGTCGGCGAAGCAAAGTCCGCTTAAATCGGGCATTGTCATCTTTAAACACCGTACGCTTGCCAACGAGACGTTATATCAGTATTTGCAGGGAAACGGCGTGGTTTGCGCCTTGCGCGGCGGCGGCATACGATTTTCACCGCATTTTTATAATACGTTTGAGGAAATCGACCGGGCCTTTGAGTTGTTAGGCTTGTGGTAGGTACACTATTTTCTACGAAGACCTTACGAACACGAAAAGCTATTAAGCCGGGTTGATGATCCAGATATTTTCTGATGTTTGATATTCCGAACACCCAGACTGTTGTTTGTCAATACGCAATCGACCCAGCTTGCGCTTCATTAGAACTGTCTACATCATGATATATGCTGGACGCCATGAAAAGATGGCAAAACCCAAGTAACCCAATCATTACTTAATATTGATATTTTAAAACCGGATAATTATGCGAAATCGAACTAAACAATACGCAATAGTAGGTTTATTTTTTGCGTTATTACTCGGTTTACTACCCACCGCCGAAGTAATAGCCGATGATTTGCAACCGCCTCAGCAAATCATCCAAACTGTCTCGGCACAGTTGCAGCAAAAACTGAAGGACAAATCCTTTACCAGGAATTTTGCGCAAGTTACGCAATTCGTTAATGGCGTTATTTACCCCCATACCGATTTCGACAAAATCGCACCGTTAGTTCTTGGAAAGCACTGGAAAACGGCAACGGCCGGGGAACAGGAGCGTTTTAAACATGAGTTCCAGACCCTGATCGTAAGAACCTATTCCAGGGCCTTTGTTGAATATAACGACTGGACCATCCGTTTCATGCCGCTTGAAATGTCCAATGAAGCCACAAAAGTCGTCGTAAAAACAGAGATTCTGCAACCCGGCCTGCAACCTGTCGACGTCAATTACCGGATGTTCCTGACTAAAGGCGAATGGAAGGTCTACGATATTATGATTGATGGCGTGAGTCTGGTGACTAATTACCGTTCAACTTTTAATGACGAAATTCAAACCAAAGGCTCATTAAGCGCCGTTATCGATAATCTGGTTAAACGTAATGCCGAAGCGCTTTCAGCAAAAGATTCCTGATGACAGAGTTTAACCACAAGCTAAAAAACATCGTTCACACGTTGGCGCTTTTCCTTTGCATGGGCGCCATTTTGTCATTAGTCGGTTTTATTTTGGCCGGAGTAGACGGCATTTTGTGGGCGGCGGTTTTAGGTATTCTGATACTGGTTATCAGTCCGAACATATCGCCCGCTTTCATCTTTTCCATGTATGGAGGCAGATTGCTATCGGCAAACGATGCGCCCGGCCTTTATCGGGTAACGCAGGAGTTGGCCGCTCGTGCCGACCTAGCTGCGCCGCCCGAACTTTACTACTTGCCCAGTCAACTTATGAATGCATTCTCGGTGGGCACCTCGGCAAACCCGGCAGTCGGTCTTAGTGATTCGCTGCTGAATACACTGAGCATGAGAGAGATTATTGCAGTACTGGCACACGAAATCAGTCATATCCAGCATAATGATGTGCGGGTGATGACTTATGCCGATGTCCTCAACCGGATCACCCACACCTTGTCTTTGACTGGCTTTTTGTTGATTTTTTTAAATCTGCCACTGTATTTTCTGGGCTTGGTGACGATTTCCTGGTTTGCATTAGGCGTGCTGATTGTAGCGCCAACCATTATGAGTTTCCTGCAACTTTCATTATCGCGAATGAAGGAGTTTGATGCCGATCGCCAAGCCGTTTTATTAACGGGCGATCCCGAAGGTCTGGCAATGGCATTAACTAAACTGGACGTCTATGAGTCCTCGATTTTCGACATGCTGTTGGGTCGAGGCCATAGAGGATCGATTCCATCCGTCCTCAGGACGCACCCGGATACTGAAGAAAGAATAAAACGCTTATTAAGTTTGAAAAAAACCTCACAACAGGCTTTGACGCATTCAAACCATGACAGATTTTCCGTACCCGTCCATTATCAAAAATCAATCAGGAAACCGCGCCGGCATTTAGGCGGGTTTTGGTACTGACGAAGTCCGTCATTCTTGCATCATAACCTTGCCGTAGCCCGGCGGACTTGCCCATAAGGACTCCATCAATAATAACTTCCGCTGAGATTTCCTACGCTCTGCGTGGTAATCCAGTCAGGACGCTCCAGCGTCCCAAACCACAGAGCCCTCATCGTTATACACAAATACCCAAGCACACCTCGTTCCCACGTGCTACGTGGGAATGCCGTGCTGGACGCGCTGCGTCCCGTATACGCAGACCTTGCCCATGATTCGCGGCGCGTGGGAACGAGAAGTTGACGGTGTTTCGCAGGCATTTGTGTATATCGATGAGCGCGATCGTGGGAACGATGAGTTATGTTTCGGGAAGTTATTAACGACCCTATCCTAAAATAGGGCTGAATGGGCAATGACGCTGGTTTTTGACTCCATTGATTTATTTTTCAGGCACAAACTTAAGAATCACAGGGAACAGTTACTGCTCCCTGTGATTTCTAACCCCACGCCCGCAACCGGTTTAACTTAACGCCCCGGCGAATTTTGCTGACAAAATAGAATTAAGCAGGTAATTTGGTGACTTTTTTGATGCGTGCTTAACGACCCAAGCAAATAGCAATAAGGTTAGAGCGCTTATCAGCTCATTGATAAAGGATAAAAATGAACTTTAAAACCAGTTTAATAAAAATGGCAATAAAATGGACACCCAACATGCTGATTATATGGGTGGCCAATATAATACTTAAGGGCATTGCGGAATTAGTGGATTTTAATTTTGATCTCGAAGCCCGAAAATCATACGTGCAAATTCAGCTCCTCGGCGAATCTGAAACAATTGAAGTTTGGCTGGAAAATTTTACCGTTGTTAGCGATGAAGGGGGCCACAGCCTAATCATTGAACAAGCGCAATCGAACCGGATTTGGTTGAATAATTTACTATCCCGCATCGCAGGGAAAGCCTGGAAAATTCCTGTGATACCTCAATTCACGGCTGAAATTGAGCTTATTTGCGAACTGTTCAAGGCCGACAGCGCAGAAGAAGCCGAAACTCCGGCTCAGGAAGATAATGGATACGCTGGACAGGGAACTCCCCGTCCCGCTGAGAGCAAGTAATCAACCGCTATCAATTTCCAGGATGCCAGGTTATGTCTAAAGTGACACTTCTAGTTTGCACTAATTACCGTTATTCCTTGAATCACCCATCGTGCGGTGCGCGTGGCGGTGAAAAATTATTGCAACAGCTAGAGATCGCAACGGGAGGCTATGATGTCAAAGTGGAGGCGAGTTGCTGTTTTGGGCATTGCGTGGACGGGGCCGTAGTAAAAGCCGCACCTAATGGCAGTTTTTATCATAATGTCACAGAACTTGATATTGCAAAGATAGTGTCCGATGCCATGCTATTGGACGCTACGCTTGTGGATTAATCGCTACAGACGGACCCGGCATGTTGCCCGTCGCCCTTGGCTGAAAACCAGACAATATTCCTTAGAACCCAGTCAGGGACGCTGGAGCGTCACAGCCATTAAGTTAAGAAAAAAAAGCTCCCTCTCCTGCGCACTAGTTCCCAAGCTCCCGAGGCTGTGAAAGTATTATCCAAATTAGGCTAAAAATATTTTTTACCACGAAGGCACGAAGAACACGAAGTTTTCAATGTATTGAATTTAAACGATTGTTTTTCTTCGTGTCCTTCGTGTCTTCGTGGTGAATTCTTTAATTTTTTCTAAAAACGAATACTTCCACAGCCTCGGGAGCTTGGGAACCAGCGTATCTATTAACTTAATGGCAGTGACGCAGAGCCTGGGAACGATGAGTTTATGTTTCGGGACGTTATTACCGACCATACCCTTAGTGAATATGCACCTCACGCGACTTTACCGTATCGCTTCTGCGTAAAGTGTAGCGCTCTTCCAGCTCGCTTGGCATCTTCGCCCCATCGCTGTTAAGCTGAATGAGCGTCCCATCATTTTCAATATGATATTGCCGTGTGTTTGGCTCGTTACGCGGCGTTAAAACAACGGTACGCGTTTCATCATCCCAGCTATATTTGCCTTTTTCATAAAACTCCCTTGAGGAGTCTCTTGCCGGCTGAGTCACCAGCAGGTAATTGTTATTTTGTTTTAAAGACAGCGTCGTCTTAATTCCATTGCAATCGTTGCAAGGGAGATAGCCGTAAAAAACGCCATGAAACTCCAGACTCTTATCGATAGGGTTTACATGCGCGGAGTGATCTGTATTTTGCTGACTGCTATTTACCCGCGCTCTAAGATACTTTTCTTGGGCTTCAAGGTCTGTTTTTGCCATTGCCGGGTGATAAACGGAAAATAAAATACTGAATAAAATCAAAGTCCGATTTTGTTTTAATTGTTTTTTTAATGTTTGCATATCAATACCTCTTTAAATGTGTAATTCATGTTCAGTGCTTGCCGGACAACGATCACAAAGCCCGGGTTCTGTACAATGTAAGTCGGTTAGCTTAGCGCACGCCATTTACGATCAAGTCCAAGCCGGCTCCTGGCGAGCCCTTGAAGCAAGCAGGGTTAAATAAAACACCGGCCAACCTCAGACAGTGTTATCAACATCAACCGCGTTTCCCGTCCCATCGCAGGTTTTAGACGCTTTCTTAGCCGCATACATTGCTTCATCGGCTTGCCGAATCAAGGTATCGGGCTCTCCGTATTGATCCGGTCCGGATTGCACGATGCCGACGCTCAGCGTTACATTGTTCAATCGCCGACTGATTTCAGCGTTGAGACGGTTGATGTATATCTCCCTAGCCTGCTCTTCTTGGCAATTGGGCAGTATTAAACAAAATTCATCACCGCCGTAACGAAAACAGCAATCTTCTTCACGGGAAATTTGCCTGATCGCGGCTCCCACCGTGCGCAAGATATGATCGCCGTGCGGGTGGCCCTGAGTATCATTGATAGCCTTGAATTCATTAATGTCCATATAAGCAATGGATACCGGTTCGTGTCGCCGTTGAGCGATCCGCAGTGTCCGGGTCAGGGTTTCGTTCAAATAACGTACGCTTAGCAAACCTGTCAGCGAATCGACACGCGTTAACTCTTCGAGTTGATGAGTCCGCTCCATGACCTTTTCTTCCAATGCGCTGGCATAACGCTCGGATTTTTCCTTGGAAATTTCGATTTCCGAAACCAGGCTGCGGATATAGGTTTCAAATACCAGTGTGATGTCGAACAACAGCAATTTGTCGAGCGCGGCAAGCATGCCCTGACGATCTCTCTTTTCGGGGAGCGTTTCGAAAATTATTTCAAGCAGCAAGCTCTTGAGCACGTTTATCGCAGCGAGATACAGCTTCGGCTCGACACCAATACGTTTATGTACCAAGCCGATCCGGAGCCGATTGTTCACATACTCGAGATCGTACAGGCCGCTGAATAAGTCGAGCACATATCTGCGCTGCGCATTCTTCAGGCGATCCAGAGTATCCGCGTCGCCGATCAACAGCGCGATTTCGGCTACGCCGGTCTGCATTTGGTAAAAAGTTTCGACCAAGGCATCGACTCTGCCTTCAATGATTGAACGATAGTCTTTCAGCCGTTTGACATCCTCGTCGGTCAAGGCAAGCAGCAATTTACGATTCTCTATATCGAAGTCAGTAATTCGCATCTGCTCGAGTAAAGTTTGATCGGTTTGTTTCAATTCCATCTCCTAGCTATGTAATTTTCAGATTTAATCTGATATTGCTCTTATATCAAAGATGAGGTATCGGCGGTCTGATAGAAATGTCGATTTTTTTACCAAACCCAAGGCGTAACCCCGATAAACGAGAATAGCCTAAGAACCGTCAAACATAAAGCAGCATTGTTGAATCCAATCGAACCGGCGACATTGTCCCGTTCCCGAAAACGCCTAACTTCAACCCCTTGAATAGCAAGGTATTCGGATTCATAGCCGAAACCGCCGGACAACAGTTTTGATCTACGTCAAAATCTGCCTGGCTTACAACATCGCCGGCGCCGGAATTTGTTTGGCAGCCGGCGGACGAAATAAATCCCGTCAATCTGCATCAATGCCGATCCCGTCACTTATCCCTTTCCTTAATTAGCGCGTCATACCGGCATGGACTGCCGATTATCCGGAGTACATGGATGCAATCAAGGCCTTGCCATCCTTGGCTTCCGGATGCCGGCAATCCCTACCGGCATGACGTATTGGACATTTTCGTTAAACTGATGGGTGTTAAGCGATGATAACGGGATGACTAAACCGGCATTAAATCGGTAAAATAGCGGTTTTTTATTGCCCAGCCCCTTAAATCATAATGCGTACTACTCAATTCCCGCTCAATACCGTTAAAGAAACTCCGGCCGATGCTGAAATAGCCAGCCATCAATTGATGATCCGCGCCGGGCTGATCCGCAAACTGGCCGCCGGTCTTTACACTTGGTTGCCCTTGGGGCTGCGGGTTATGCGCAAGGTCGAGAAAATCACCCGCGAAGAAATGGAAAAAACCGGGGCGCTGGAAGTGTTGATGCCCGGCCTGCAACCCGCCGAACTGTGGCAGGAAACCGGACGCTGGGAACAATACGGCCCGGAACTGGCGCGCTTAAAAGACCGTCATGACCGCGATTTTTGCCTAGGTCCCACGCACGAAGAAATCATTACCGATCTGGCGCGCAACGAGATCAAAAGCTACAAGCAACTGCCGATCACTTATTACCAGATTCAATCCAAATTCCGCGACGAAATCCGGCCCCGTTTCGGCGTGATGCGTTCGCGCGAATTCATCATGAAAGACGCCTATTCGTTTCATTTGGATCATGAATCGTTGCAGCACACCTACGATGCGATGCATCAGGCCTATAGCAACATCTTTAACCACTTAGGCTTGAATTTCCGCGCGGTCGTCGCCGATTCCGGCTCTATCGGCGGCGCGGTATCGCATGAGTTCCATGTGCTGGCCGATTCCGGCGAAGATGCGATAGCGTTCTCGACCGACAGCGACTATGCGGCCAATGTCGAAAAAGCCGAAGCGGTGATGCCTGCCGGTTCCCGCGGGGCGGCTACCGAAGCATTGACGTTGGTCGATACGCCCAACCAGCACAGCATCGATGAAGTCTGCGGCTTTTTAAACATCCCCGCCACGCAATGCCTCAAGACCTTGATCGTTAAAGGCGAGGAAGACACGCTGGTCGCGCTGCTATTAAGAGGCGACCATAACCTGAACGATATTAAAGCGATCAAAATCGACGGCATCGCCTCGCCGCTTGAATTCGCCGGCGACGAGCAAGTCCTTAGCGCCTGCAACTGCAAGCCCGGTTCTATCGGCCCGATAGGCCTAAAGATCAAGATCATTGCCGACCGCAGCGTGACCTTGATGTCCGATTTCGTTTGCGGCGCAAATCAGGACGGCAAGCATTATCAAGGCGTCAACTGGGAACGCGATCTGCCGGTTCCTGATCATATCGCCGACCTGCGCATGGTGGTCGAAGGCGACCCCAGCCCGGACGGCAAAGGTCAAATCACCTTGGCTCGCGGCATTGAAGTCGGCCATATCTTCCAGCTGGGCACCAAGTACAGCGAGGCGATGAAAGCCGGCGTCATCAACGAAGGCGGCAAGAACCAAATCATGACCATGGGCTGTTACGGCATCGGCATTTCCCGCGTTGTCGCCGCCGCGATCGAGCAGAACCATGACGACAAAGGCATCATCTGGCCGACCAATCTTGCGCCGTTCCAGGTCGCGCTGTGCCCGATGAACATGCACAAATCGGAACGCCTGAAAGAAGCCTCGGAGAAGCTGTACCGAGAGTTGCTGGCAGCCGGAATCGATGTATTGTTCGACGACAGGAAAGTCCGCGCCGGGTTTATGTTTTCCGACATGGAACTGATCGGCATCCCGCACTGCATCGTAGTGGGCGACCGGGGACTCGATTCCGGCACGGTTGAATACAAGGGCAGAACGGCTGAAGCGAACGAGGAAATCCCGTTTGCGGAGGTTATTGATTTTTTGAAAGCGAAGTTGGGTTAACGCATAAAACCACGAAGACACGAAGGACACGAAGTTTTTATCTTGGCTTTTCTTCGTGAACTTCGTGGTGAATAAACATCCATTTTATTCACCCCCAATCAAATTCAGCGTCCTTTCCGGCAAGCTCTCCGTAGTCCCGCCTTCCAGATGCAAGCGCGCATCTTCATGCACGGTCGTCATAAACCGGATTAACTGCATCTCGTGCTGCATTTTCTGCTCGAAATCTTCCGCTTCCCACATTTTGTTCAGCAGGTATTTCGCATGATGATGAATGGTGAAGGCGACCGCCTCGGGCAGATGGGTGTAGCTGGCCTGGATTGAAGCTTTAAGCTGGTCCAGAGCGGCCAGATACTGTTTGTAGTCTTTAACGTCCTGTCGGCACTTGGTTTTAAACATCGATAGTTCGGCATCGTGTTTGGTTCTCAGCAGGCTGATGTCGTGCTCCAGTTGCACACTTTTCTTTTTTAATTCGGCTTCCAAGGCTTTTTCGGCCAGGACACGGGCATGTTTAAGCTTTGCCTGATCGCCCTGACTTGCCAGCTGCCATTTCAGGTTTTGATCTTTAGCCGAATGGAACAGCTGAATAATTTTATTTAAGATAGTCATGCGCTAAACAAGAGTGGCGATTTTTTTCTGCAAGATTAACAAGGCTTCAATGTCCTGCCGGTTTCGATAGCGGGCATGGTCTTGTTGCAGTTGCTGATAAGCGGCTCCCGGCAGTTTTACCTTGATCGACAACAGGTCTTGGTCGATGGCTTTGGACAACGAGCGAATGTGTTTGCGGTTATTCCGTTTCAGCAGGCGTTTTCTGCTTAATTCATTAAAATACTTTATTTGCCTGGTTTTAAAATAAAACAAGCGCTTAACCTGATCCTGCCTGGCCTGGGCAAACCACAAACGTCGTTGTGCCCGCTGTTTGAAGGAACAATAATCCAAAACGGAGCGAACGGTTATTTTAACAGCGCCCCATAGGCCGGCGATTATCAGCATAGCAAACGCGCTTAACAGCATTGCCGTTCCCAGCAGCGTTAACACACCGGGCAAACCGGGGACGGCTAAGCGCAATAACAGCTCCACCAATAAAAACACCGGCAATGACGCCAAAATCAACAACAGGGAAATTCTAATAATCAAAATAAAAACCGTGAAACCCGGAAAGCCGCCCCGGCAGGCGCGCTGGGTATTGTACCCAACTTTCTGTCGAAAATTTAATCAGCCCCTACAATTGACTGACAACTGAGGACACTTGTTCATCATAAAGCGCGGCGATTAAATTAGCCTGATAAACCATGCCCACCAGGCGATTTTCGCTGTTCACTATCGGAATCTGCCGGTAGCCTTGGCTCGACATCAATGAAATAAGATCGGCGATGTGGGCGCTTTCAGGCAACACGGTAACCGAAGTGGTCATCATATGGCCGACTGATTCCGGTTTATCGGTCGATACATAGGGCGTACGACGTATAAATGCCCGAAACCTGTCCTGGAAACTTTCATAAGCGCCCAGATTAATAAATTTAAAAAAATCGTTCCAAGTAATGATGCCGATCACCCGTCGGGCTCTATCAATAACCGGCATGGCTTTGAGTTTTTGCTTATGCATGATTTTCCAGGCATCTTCGACTTCCGTCCCGTATTCGACAGCCGGCACGTCCCTGATCATAATATCCGCGCAGGTGATATTGCCCCTAAAGCGTTTAAAACGCCTCGCCTCTGCATCGGTAAGCAGTTTACGCAGATCTCCCGCCGAAACATCCATAAACATATCCATGTTTTCCAGCGCCAACTTCAAATCCTGATCCGAAATGCCGGTTTGCTGAGCAGGTTTAACCACGGCGCTTTTATTGGCAATTATTGGATAGTCATGTCGCAACAACCAGCGGTTAATCACTATCGCCATAACCAGCATGACTAACACATTTAAGCCCACCGGCGTCAGCACAAAACCATAACCGATAGCGCTCATAGGATCGCCAGCCAGAATGGGAGTAATTGCTGTCGCAGCGCCGGGAGGATGCAGGCAACGCAGCAACAGCATCGCAAAAATGCTACCGCCAACCGCGCAGGCCGATGCTAAAGCAATATCGGTAAAACACTGGGCGCAAGCAACGCCGACAATAGCGGATATTAATTGTCCGCCAAAAAATGACCACGGCTGCGCCAACGGGCTGTTAGGAAGAATAAATAAAATAACCGCGGAAGCGCCCATGGAGGCGACGATAATCGGGTAAGCAGCGCCAATACTTAATTTCTGGGTAACCAGCGCCATAATTAAGATGGTGCTGAAACTGGAAATAACAGATAGGAGCTTGCCTTTAAGACTTAAATTTACCGGATCAACGGTTATGAAACGGATCAGCTGACTGATATTCATCATTACATTAAACTTCCCGCTTACATTAGTATGTACTGTTACGCACTGTCCATTTCAGTCTCGAAAAAAAACAGCACACCGATTAGACCGGCTCATTGTCCGAAAATCGTGTTCCCCGCATAAAAATATCCTATGTAGGACGTACCGTGCGCGCCTCATCGGCCGCATAACATCAGTTACTAATACGGTCGGCTCCCGATGAGTCAAGTATAAAGCAATCAAACCGATATTTCAGGACTAGCGCATTTAAAGCAGAGGATATTTAGCAGAGGATATTTATAAGCCTGTTTCTCAATCATTCCGCTATGTTTTTAATGCTAAAATAAAACAATCGACAAAGCCGTTTTACCTAACCTAAAATTCCTACATATTAAAATAATGAATAGATTAAGAAATAAAATCCGCGACATCCCCGACTTTCCAAAACCCGGCATTATCTTCAAGGATATTACGCCGCTGGTAAAAGATCCCGCCACGTTGAGACTTGCCGTTCATCAATTATTGCAGCCTTTTTTAGGCAGAAATATTACCGCTGTTGCCGGCATGGAAGCGCGCGGTTTTATCTTCGGTTCTTTGGTCGCCTGGGAATTAGGACTGCCATTTATACCGCTGAGAAAACCGGGCAAGCTACCTTATGACGTACAAAGCGTATCGTATGACCTTGAATATGGCTCGGCCACGCTGGAAGCCCATATCGATGCCTTTGATGCGAATGATCGTGTGCTGTTAATTGACGACCTGCTGGCTACCGGCGGAACGGCAAAAGCCAGCTGTGAATTGGTCGAGCAATTGGGCGCAAAGGTAGAGGCTTGCGCATTTGTGGTGGAACTGGATTTCCTGGAAGGGAGAGAAAAGCTGGGAAATTACGAAGTCCATTCTTTATTGCATTATTAAAGAGGCGAAGGGCAAAAGACGAAAAAACCAGACTCGCGACCGCTCTTTGCCTTTAGCCTTGCCCCCATCGCCTTCCTTACCTGCGACTTTTTGATTTTTTCAATTTATCCACTTTAACACCGGCATCTTCAAACGATTTGGCGGTGTTATCAAATGATTGAGCGACGCTGCTGAATGAATATCGAGCTTGTACTAAGTCTTTCGTATCCGCATCCATGCTCAGCGCAAAACCCGCCTTATTGCTGGCATCGCCGGACGAACCGTGACCTGAAGCCGCGTCTTTATCTCCCTCAGGCGCTTCGTCGTCAAGACCGTCGACATCAGACGCCTCCGCCTTGCCATCCGTAGCCAGATTATTACGCCATTGCAAAAAAGATTCCCGCGTAAATACATAAGGATCCAAGGCGGCTTCATCAATAAATTTCAATGCGCCTTCCGCGCTGGCTCGTGTATTCAGCATCGATACCAGTTGCACAGGCATGCCTATATAACTGGCGGGGTTTGCCGCCGTATCGAATATTGCGCCCGGAATGCCGCGCGAAGTTGACGGACCAAGAAGAGGCAGCACCAAATAAGAACCCTGCGGCACTCCCCATACTGCAAGAGTCTGATCAAAATCTTCCTCGTTTTGCTCCAGTCCTACGTGCTTGGCTACATCAAACAGTCCAGCCAAACCTACTGTAGAATTGATGGCAAACCGTCCGGTATCTTCAGCGCTTTGTGAAAATTTAGCCTGTAAAACATCGTTGATAACCACATTGACGTTTTTCAGGTTATTAAAAAAGTTAAAAACCCCCGTTTGCATAAACTGCGGGGTTATCCATTTATAGGCATTTGAAATAGGCTCAGCGACATAATTATCAACGTGATCGTTAAAACCAAACATTTTCCTGTTAAAGTTCTCATAAGGATCGGCCTTGTTTGCTACAGTTGACTGTTCGGCAACGCCTGTTGTGGCACAGCCGCTCAGAGCAATGGCGGCTCCGATCAGCAGACCTGAAAATGTTTGTTGTATTTTAACGCTACGATTGCCGTTGTGTAGTCTGTTCATTGGCATAAAACCTATTGTTTTGAATAATTGTCAATTTTTTCATTGATCTTGGTTATTAAAGCGTCAAATCCTTCGCGCTGTAGAATAGTGGTGTATTCCGACCTTTTCAAGGCCAAATCGCTTACACCATTGGCGATGATGTTAATAATTCGCCAGCTATTGCCCTTCTCTTTTAGCATATAATCGAACTTAACGGGCTTGTCGTCAGGCACAACAAAATGGGAATGCACGACAACTCCGCCTCTCGTTGTTTCTTCTTCCGAATCAAATACAAATGATTCCCCCGAATAATCTTTAAAGTTGTGCGCGTAAGAAGCGATACTCAATCGACTGAACACATCAGCCAGCTTTTGCTGTTGCTCTTCGGATAATTTCTCCCACTCTTTACCGACCACAATGCGGGCGATTTTTGTCAGCTCGTGGCTGTTGGAAACAGGATCCTTCAGTTTTTCATATCGTCCTGCGTAGCCTAGTTTCTTGCCATCCTTCATTACCGCAATAAGGTCGGACTGAAACTTCTCTACGACTTGTCTTGCCGTTGCACCGCCTTCATCCGCAGCAAAAGCATTCACTGCCCCCAATAAAAGGAACATAAAAACGAACGCCAATTTCATATTTTTTAAAACCATAATTAAAAAACCCCGGAAAAAAAATTTAAATCAGACAAAAGACCAAAGGCTAAAAACCGCCACCTTTAGCCTTTAACCTAAATAAATTTTAATCGACAATTTCCACTCTTACAGGAATTCCTGCAATAGTTGATGACAACTTTTCTTTTGCGTACTCAGGCGTAGCCTCCGGCACCATTGCACCCTCGGTTTTTGGACCTCTAATTGAGGTCCATAACGCCTTCAACGGATGGCTTAACAAATCTTCAACAGCCGTCGCTTCATAACCGCAATGCGCCATGCAGCTTGCGCATTTAGGGTTATTAACCGTGCCGTATTTATCCCAAGGCGTCGTATCTAAAAGCTCCTGGAAAGTTGAAACATAACCTTCATCCGCCAGTAAATAACAAGGTTTTTGCCAGCCAAACACATTACGGGTCGGATTGCCCCATGGCGTACAATCGTAGTTTTGGTTGCCTGCCAGGAAATCCAGGTATAACGCCGAATGATTTAATTTCCAGTTGCGTTTTTTACCTATTTTAAAAATGCCTCGAAATAAATCCTTAACATCGCTGCCTTTAATAAAAACATCCTGCTGGGGCGCATGCTCATAACTGAAACCGGGGGCAATAGTCACACCTTCAACGCCAAGCTCCATCGCATAATCAAGAAAAGCGGCAACTTCCTCGGCGTTTTCACCTTGAAACAGCGTGCAATTAACGGTCACTCTAAAGCCTTTTTCCAATGCCACTTTAATGGCTTCAACAGCTCGCTCGAAAACGCCTTCCTGACACACGGATGTATCGTGCCTTTCCTGCATACCATCCAAATGGATTGAAAAAGTCAGATAAGGAGACGGCTTATAATCGTCAATTCTCTTTTTCAACAACAGCGCATTGGTACATAGATAAACAAATTTCTTACGCGCAATGATCCCTTCGACAATTTGCGGCATTTCTTTATGAATAAGCGGCTCGCCTCCCGGAATCGACACCATGGGTGCATCGCATTCGTCTACAGCCTGCATGCATTCTTCAAATGAAAGACGCTTATCGAGAATATCATCGGAGTAATCGATTTTACCACAGCCCGCGCAGGCCAAGTTGCAACGAAACAAAGGCTCAAGCATCAGCACCAAAGGATATTTCTTAACCCCTTTCAACTTCTGCTTAATCAAATAACTACCTACAGTCAACTGCTGACGTAAAGGAACTCCCACAAGCAAACCCTCCAAAAAAACTTTAAACTTAATGACGCTCACATAAAATGACCGTCCTGAAAACCACACACACTAAGGAACGACAAAAACTGTACCAATAAAGCAACACACGGATAATATTCACTAAACCACAACCGCCTGCTATTTTTTAACGCAGGAACCAACGAATATCAACGAGCCTGCTTATATAATACAAGCGCTTATCTATTGTTGAGTAGAATACTATCTTTTAACTGACGACTCCAGTTTTATAGTGCGCGCGCCCAAATAGATGGCACCGATCTCACCCTCACGCCCTCAGTAAAAAACCCAAAAAATTACCGCTAACTGCTTATTTTTACACACCATTAGTCACCTTCTAAAACCGCAGAATTCACATATTTGCAACAAAACAACATTGCTTTGCAAAATACCAACAAACAGTCTATTATTGCCACTTATTAACTTAAATTAACCGTGCAGGTCGACATCAAAAACGCCATGAGTGACACTCAAATATCCCTGGATAACCCAAAATCACTCAGCAAATTATCTGACGATCAATTTCAGGCTCTATTACTTGAAGGCGTTTCCAGAACATTTGCGCTGACCATTCCTCAGTTGCCGGAAAAACTATACGGCGCAGTAGCCAACGCTTATCTGTTATGCCGGATTGTCGACACCATAGAAGATGAAGTGTCCCTATCTCCCGCACAAAAAAAATATTTTTGCTCGGAGTTTATTAATGTCGTAAAAACCGGCAACAATTCAGAGCCATTTGCAGTAGACCTTGCACCGCTGCTTTCAGAGCAAACCATTCCTGCCGAACACACCTTGATTCATGTTTTGCCCAGGGTTATTCAAATCACGCATAAATTTGAACCTGAACAAATCGAGGCTCTGGCTTGCTGCGTGGAAACCATGGCTGAGGGCATGCCTATCTTCCAGGCCCAAGATCTGCATGGCGGCCTGGCAACGCTCGCCGACATGGACAGATACTGCTATTACGTTGCCGGTTGCGTCGGAGAAATGCTGGCCAAGCTTTTTTGCCATTACTCACCGGAAATCGCGAAGCACAAAGACCAACTGCTTAGCCTGTCGGTGTCTTTCGGTCAAGGTCTGCAAATGACCAACATATTAAAAGATATTTGGGATGACGCCGAACGCGGCGTGTGCTGGCTGCCGCAGGATATTTTTACCGAAACCGGGTTCGATCTTAAAAACCTGACCCCGGAAACCCATTCAGACAATTTCAGCTTAGGCCTGGAACACTTGATCAGCATCGCTCACGGCCATTTGCATAACGCCCTGAAATACACGCTGCTGCTGCCTACTCATGAAACCGGCATCCGCAACTTCTGTCTTTGGGCATTGGGCATGGCCGTTTTGACCTTAAAAAAGATCAAGCAAAACCTGGACTTCAACAATTCCGATCAAGTCAAAATCACTCGCAACAGCGTTAAAGCGACTATTCTTGCGACTCGATTGACTGGACGCAGCAACACTATGCTTAGCTTACTTTTCAACCTAACAAGTCGCGAGCTCAAAACGCCCGACTGGACATATTCAACACCATCCTCAAAAGCCAATACAGAACTTTAAGGACGTAACTTATGTTTAATGAAACCCATTCAGAGATAAACACCGGCACTGTTTCGAGCTCATCGAATACTGTTAATAGCTATGCCGACAACCTCAATCGCGCCATTAGCAAAGCGCAGGACAAATTATTAAGCTTGCAGGATCAAGACGGCTATTGGGTATTCGAACTGGAAGCCGACTGCACGATCCCATCCGAGTACATCATGATGATGCACTATCTGGACGACATCGATGAATTGCTTCAGGCCAAAATCGCCAACTATCTAAGACCCCGTCAATCCAAAGACGGCAGTTATCCCTTGTATACCGGCGGCGAAGGCGACATCAGTTGCAGCGTTAAAGTCTATTATGCGTTAAAAATGGCCGGAGATTCTATTGACGCGCCGCATATGGTCCGGCTAAGAAACTACATCCTCAGTCAAGGCGGAGCCGCAAAAGCCAATGTGTTTACCCGCATTGCATTGGCGATTTTTGAGCAACTGCCTTGGCGCGGCGTTCCGTACATTCCTGTCGAAATCATGCTGTTTCCCAGCTGGTTTCCGTTCCACCTGGATAAAGTATCCTACTGGTCAAGAACCGTTATGGTGCCGCTGTTTATTCTTTGCACTTTAAAAGCAACGGCAAAAAACCCAAACAACATCAATGTACTGGAGCTTTTCGTCACCCACCCGGACGAAGAAAAACATTATTTCCCTGAACGGACAACCTTAAATAAAATATTTTTGGGCCTGGATAAACTGGGCCGGGCGACGCGTCCGTTAATCCCGAAAAAAGCCCATCAATTGGCGATTCAAAAAGCTCAGGATTGGTTTATCGAACGACTGAACGGCGAAGACGGTTTGGGCGGGATTTTCCCGGCAATGGTCAACGCTTATGAAGCGATGCTGCTGCTAGGCATGCCTAAAGATCATCATCATGTCGTCACCGCCCGTAAAGCCATCGACAAATTACTGGTCGTCAATGAGCATGATGCCTACTGCCAACCCTGTTTGTCTCCGGTTTGGGACACAGCGCTCGCCGCGCTGGCTTTACAAGAAGCCGACAAGGCCGGCAATCGCCAAAGCCTGACTCGCGCCTACGACTGGCTTAAAAGCAAACAGCTGTCCGACGAACCCGGCGATTGGCGCATTTCCAAGCCTGATTTAGCAGGCGGCGGCTGGGCATTTCAATTTGAAAACCCGCATTATCCCGATGTCGACGACACTGCGGTCGTTGCCTTTGCGATGGCTGAATCGAATGTGCCTGATTTGGATGAATCAATACACCGGGCGACCCGATGGATAGTCGGCATGCAGTCCGAAAACGGTGGTTACGGTGCGTTTGATGTCGATAACACGCACTATTACTTGAATGAAATCCCCTTTGCCGACCACGGGGCGTTATTAGACCCGCCTACTTCCGATGTCAGCGCACGCTGCGCAATGCTGATGGCCAGAGTAGCTCAGGATCATGCCGAGTACTTGCCTGCGCTAGAGCGCACTATCGAGTACATCCGTAACGAACAGGAACAGGACGGCTCATGGTTTGGCCGTTGGGGAACCAACTACATTTACGGCACGTGGTCGGCATTGCTTGGCCTTGAGCAAACCCGCCTGCCTAAAACCGATCCGATGTACACAAAAGCCGTAACATGGCTGAAAAGCGTACAACGCGGCGATGGCGGCTGGGGCGAAGACAACTACAGCTACCACGATCTAAGCCATAGCGGAAAATATCATTTCAGCACCGCATTTCAAACCGCTTGGGCGGTTCTGGCGCTGATGGCGGCAGGGGAAGCGCACAGCCCCGAAGTGAAAGCGGGTATCGACTTCATCTTGCGCAACCAGCAAGCTGACGGCGTATGGAATGACGAATGCTTCACCGCGCCCGGCTTTCCTAAGGTTTTCTACCTTAAGTACCACGGCTACGACAAGTTCTTCCCGCTCTGGGCCTTGGCTCGCTACCGTAACGAGCTCCTCAGCAAGTGATCACCGGTATTGTTGTTGCCTTACAGGAAGAACTCAGCACCCTAACCTCAAAAAGAATTGATAAAGGGTGCTGTGTTTTCATTACCGATACCCTCATTCTCGCCTATTCCGGCGCAGGCGCCAACAATGCACGAACAGCATCCGAGCTATTAATCGCACAAGGCGCAACCCGGCTGATCAGCTGGGGTTGCGCTGCCGCTCTCGGCGAATCGTTAAAACCCGGCGACTTGGTCCTGGCCGACACCCTGCTGGATGCCGAAGGCGTTCGAATCGGCATTCCCGTCGCCTGGCATGACTACGCCAAAAAACTGCTTTCAACCACATTAAAAATCCATACCGGCCGTTTAGCCGAAAGCCTCACCATCGTGGCGACCAGCCAGCATAAAAAGCGCCTGCACACACAAACCGGCGCAGCCGCACTGGACATGGAAAGCATCGCCATAGCCAAGGTTGCGCGACAAAACAACCTGCCCTTTTTAGCCATTCGCGCCATTGCCGATCCGGCTGACATGGACCTGCCCAAAGCCATCACGCACTCGCTTAACAATGAGGGCGACATTGTTCTCAGTAAGTTATTATTATTTATCGCGCTACATCCTGCTGAATTACCCGGACTTATAAAACTGGGCCTGCATTTCAATGCCGCAAAAAACACGTTAAAATGGGTCGCCAAACAGCTCGATCATTTGACCGCACTATCAAGCCCAGACCAATAAGCAGCATGTCCTCTTTTTTCAACACCCTTCTCGGCTGGTGCGAACGACAAATAATGCGCTGCCCGTGGACGCTATTATTAATCTCGCTGCTGCTTTGCGGCGCCACTCTGCATTACACCATTAAAAACCTGGAGATTAATACCAACACCGCGGAAATGCTGTCGCCCGACCTGCCTTTCCAGCAAAACCAAGCGCATTTTAATCAGGCCTTTCCCGAGGACGCCACCACCATTATTTTTGTGGTTGAGGCCGCAACGCCGGAAGAATCCTCTCAGGCTGCCGGCAAACTTGCCGAACAGTTAGGCAAAGCGAACGATCGCTTTGATTCTGCCTACATACCCTCAGACAACGCATTTTTCAGGCAACAGGCCTTGCTCTATCTGGATCAAAATGACCTGGATAACTTCGCCAAGAAACTTACCGACGCCCAGCCCTTTATAGGCCATATGGCGCAGAATTATCATCTTGAAGGGCTATTAGGCAGTATCGGCCAGGCGCTTAACCAACGCGACTATGCCTTGCCGATGGACTTGAATCCGATACTTCTCGCAATTGACGACATTCTGAAAAATCAGTTAACGGGCCAATCCCGCTATTTGTCCTGGCAGAACATCCTGTCGGCCGACAACTACAAGGATACCGGCACATCAAATCGGACTATCGTCATCGCCAAACCTAAAATGCATTTTAATGAAATGCTGCCCGCCGATGTCGCCCTGTCGGCAGCCCGCGAAATCAGTCACGCCATCATGACGGAAAATCCGTCGCTCAGCATTCGCATAACCGGCGAGACCGCTCTGGAACACGAAGAACTTGAGAGTGTCACCAAAGGCGCCACGTTTTCCGGCTTGTTGTCGCTGATTTTAGTATTCGCAATCCAGTGGATAGGCCTGCGCTCAATAAGATTGCTGATCACCACCTATATCGTGCTGGTGATGGGCTTGATATTGACCGCAGGATTCGCCGCCATCACTGTCGGGCATTTAAACGTTATTTCCATTGCTTTTGCCAGCTTATATATCGGGCTCGGTGTCGATTATGCGATCCATATTTGCCTGCATTATCGCGAAGGCAAGGCGAACGGATTATCGAATAGCGAAGCCATTCTAATCAGTATCCGCGATGTCGGAGCCTCACTGTTTTTATGCGCATTGGCCACGGCGATCGGCTTTTTCGCCTTTATACCGACCGATTATGCGGGCGTGTCCGAATTGGGCGTTATTTCAGGCGGCGGCATTTTTATCGGCCTGCTTATTTCATTGACCGTATTACCGGCTTTGTTCTGCGTTTTTCCGGTCAATAACGTAAAGCCGATACGTTCGCCGTTAACTCCGGCCTTTATAATTACCTTCCCGTTTCGCTATGCAACCGGCATCAAAATCGTCTCCATCTTACTGGGCATCGGCGCCTGTTTCGTATTAGCCGACCTTACTTTTGATTACAACCCGATCAACCTCCGAGACCCCAACAGCGAATCGGTCGTCACTATTAAAGAACTGTTAAAATCCAAAACCGAATCGCCGTTTGCGCTGACCGCGCTGGCAAACAACCTGGACGCCGCCGGTGGAATTGCCTCTCAGTTGAAGCGGCAGCCGTCTGTACACGAAACCATTACCTTGGCGAATTTTGTCGCTAAAGATCAGGACGAAAAACTCGCGACTATTGAAGATTTAAATTTGATGCTGGGCGGGCAACTTAAAAACTTCGACAACACACTCGATACCGCAAACCAGCAGGCGGCATTGCTCAAGTTCAATGAAGCCTTGAAAAAAGCCATTGTTGAAAAATCTCCGAATGTGCCGCAACAAACCTTGCTGCAATTACAACAGCGCATCGAAGCATTCATGACACAAGCAGATGCCGCCCAGACCCCGGCAGCAGACTACGTACAGCTGGAAAAAAACATTTTAGGCTTGCTGCCGTTCACCATAGAACGCTTGCGGACCAGCCTGACAGCAATACCTTTTGAAATGGACGACTTGCCGTCGGAGATAAGATCGCACTGGATCAGCGCCGCCGGTCTCTATAGAGTCCTGATCTCGCCTGAAAAAGACCAAAACAAACCGGAAAACCTGAAAGAATTTGTGACCCAGGTGCAAAGCGTCAACAACACGGTTTCCGGCCTGCCGATTATCAATCAAGCCGGTGGCGATGCCATAGTCAAGGCATTTATTAACGCCTTTAGCGGTGCTTTTATTGCCATTGTGGTGTTATTATTGCTCATGTACCGAAGCGCCAGAAAGACCTTACTGGTTGTCATGCCATTATTGTTAGCTGCTTTGCTAACCGGTGCAACTAACGTATTACTGGATAACCCTTTCAACTTCGCTAACATCATCGCCCTGCCTTTACTGCTGGGCATGGGTATCGACAGCAGCATCCTGATCATGCACAGACACCATTCCAGTTCATGTGAAGATGAGAATTTACTGCAAAGCAGCACCACCCGCGGCATTATTTTCAGCTCGATAACAACCTTGTGCAGTTTTTCAAGCCTTGCCTTCACCGCTCATCAGGGTATGGCAAGCATGGGTTTAGTATTGGCCATTGGCCTTACTTTCACAGTGATGTGTTCTTTAATAGTCCTGCCTGCTTTCAGCGGCAAAAGCATTTAATTTTTTGAGGTACCTAATGTCATTCAGCATCGCCGAACTTTTTTCTCAACACAGCACTGATAAATTTGATCTGCACGAGCAATATTTGAACAATCAAATGGTCAGAGTGTTAAAAACCATAGGCTATGATCGTCATTATAAAAAAGCAGTCGGACAATATCTCTATGATCAAGACGGCACGGAATATCTGGACTTGCTGAGCGGTTTCGGCGTTTTTGCAATCGGTCGCAACCACCCGACAGTGATCAGCGCCTTGACTGAAACATTAACACTGGAATTGCCCAACCTGGTGCAAATGGATGTCTCTGTACTCAGCGGATTACTGGCGCAGGAAATCCTGAAAACCACGCCGGACAACCTGAACAAAATGTTCTTTTGCAATTCCGGCACCGAGTCCGTAGAAGCCGCGATCAAATTCGCCCGCTACACCACCAAGCGCGAAAAAATCGTCTTTTGCGAACACGGTTATCATGGTTTGACCATGGGCTCGCTGTCGTTAAACGGCGAAAACATCTTCCGCGAAGGTTTCGGCCCGCTGCTGCCCGGTTGCAGCGCCGTGCCTTTCAACGACCTTGTCGCGCTGGAACAAGCCTTAAGCAACAAAGACGTTGCCGCTTTCGTCGTCGAACCGATTCAAGGCAAAGGCGTTAACGTACCGGATGACAATTATTTGCCGGAAGTCGAACGTTTATGCAAAAAATACGGCACCTTGTTCGTTGCCGATGAAGTCCAAACCGGCTTGGGACGCACCGGAAAATTCTGGGCCATTGATCACTGGAACGTCAAACCGGACATGATTTGCATGGCTAAAGCCCTGTCCGGCGGTTTTGTCCCGGTCGGCGCGGTCGCCATCACCCAGAAAATCATGGATACCGTTTATAACCGCATGGATCGCGCTGTCGTGCATGGCTCCACTTTCTCCAAAAACAACATGGCGATGGCGGCAGGTCTTGCCACGCTGCATGTTATGGAAGACGAAAAACTGGTCGAAAACAGCATGAAAGTCGGCACCGACATTATCGACAGCCTGAACGCGATGACCGGGAAATATGAATTCCTGAAAGAAGCGCGCGGCAAAGGCATGATGATTGCGATCGAATTCCAATCACCCAAAAGCCTGAAACTCAAAGCGGCCTGGGCGATGCTGGAAGCGGCCAATAAAGGTTTGTTCTGTCAAATGATCACCATACCTTTATTTAAAGAACACCACATATTGACCCAAGTCGCAGGACACGGCATGAACGTGGTCAAACTGTTGCCGCCGTTAAACCTAACGCAAAAAGACCGCGACACTATCGTCGATTCATTCGATAAAGCCATAGCCGATACCCATCAAATTCCCGGTTCCATCTGGGATTTAGGCAAGAATCTGGCCGGCCATGCCTTAAAAGGCAAAAAATAGGTGTAGGCCGGAATAAGGCCATCCAAGCGCGTAGCGCTAGGTGACGTTTCCGGCGAGTTTGAGTGGTGTTTGCCGGAAACGCCAGTTCTCGCTACCGCTCGAACTGACTTATTCCGACCGACGGAAATATTATTAAAATCAGCATCTGTAAATAGTTACAAACCGGAAAAGTAATGAAGAAGTCATTTCAATTTATTTTATTATTTTTAACTTTGTGTCAGCCGCATTGGGCCGCCGCTCATGCGGTAATAACCGATTATTCGCTAAAAATCACGCCCATTCATGCCAACAGCCCGGCCAACGTCGAACTGAGCTTTAATTCCCAGATCGAACTGGGCTTGTCGCAAGTTTTTCTGGTCAGTAAAGGCGATAAACATCAATTGTTATCCGTCGTCAATGGCAGCAAACAAGGTCAGATTGTGATCCGGATTCCGCCATTGGCAGCCGGCGATTATGCGCTCAGATTTAAAGTCTTTGCTGCTGACGGTCATTTAACAGAAGATGTTATTCACTTTTCCGTTTCTCAATAGGGTTTAGTAATGGCCGGCATAGCTGATTTTCTCGATTCCCTGATCGGCGGGTTTGACCTGATTTGTTTTTCATTGGCACTCGGCAGCCTGTTCTGGGGGCTTTTTGTCTTGCGCCCCTGGCAATACCGGGACGAATACTCGGCGCTATTACTGCAAAAAACCATTACCCTTATTTATAAAGGCGGTTTTTGGCTCGCCGCCGCTCAACTTTTCAAAATCATACTCAAGGTATGGTTAATGACTGCCGTACTTGAGCGCTGGCCGTTTCCCGAATTCGCCGCAACCACGCAATTCATAGGCGGCATAATACGCACGCTACTGACAGTGGTTTTGGCCGCTTACTGCTATCGATACCTCAGAAAAAACCCTTTTTCAAAGCAGCACTGGATAAGCGCCGCCATCGTTGCCTTGCCGATGCTTATTTCAGGCGCCTGGTTAGTACATGGCGCAGGTCGTTTTGAAAATCAACTGCTCTTGATGTCGTTGACAGTCGTCCATCAACTGGCTGCGGCCGCCTGGATCGGAGGGGTTTTCCAACTGGTCAATCTTTGGTTTTTACGTAATAGCAACCGGATTCCCGCCGAATTATGGCCTTTATTACTTAAACGTTTCTCTAAACTCGGCATAGCCTCTGTTGCGATGATCCTGATCTCGGGTCTTCCTATTGCATTACAATACATCGACACCTGGAACGGCCTGATCGGTACCGGCTACGGCAACTTATTGATGGTGAAAATTACTTTAATGACCCTCGCTTTGGGATTTGCTTGGTTGAATAAATCCGCCGTTGCTGAATTCGGGGTTTCCGGCAACAATCATGCGTTAAATAACCGCGTCCCTTACTATGTTGAAGCTGAAACCTTTGTTCTGGTAACCTTGTTATTTACCGCCGCCAGCTTGGCATCGCAGCCCCCCGCTATTGATATAGCAAGCCTGACAGCAACTTGGCAGGAAGTGCTGGGCACCTTTACCCCGCAAATGCCCCAAACAAGCTCTCCGACGCATACGGCTTTGATTGCAGGCGAGGCGGGACGTGTTGCCATTGTCGGCCAAGTGCCGTCGCCGGCGGCAACCGAATGGTCTAACTACAACCATAACATCTCCGGTATTTTCCTGACATTGATGAGCTTCTTTGCGATGCTGTCTTATGTAAAAAAACCCGGCTTTAAACACTTCAAATACTGGCCGCTGGGTTTCGTCGGTCTGGGTATTTTCCTGTTTTTCCGTAGCGATGCAGAAACCTGGCCGTTGGGGCCGATAGGCTTCTGGGAAAGCACGTTTAATAACGGCGAAGTGTTGCAACACCGGATTGCAACTTTGCTGGTGTTTGTTCTTGGCGTTATGGAACTCTGCGCTAGAATAACCAAAAATCCGAACAGCAAACTCCCTTTTGTTTTTCCGTTGCTGGCAGCTTTTGGCGGTTTAATGCTGCTTACCCACTCACATGTCGGCTTTCAAGCCAAAAGTGCTTTCCTTATCCAGGTCGGTCATACCACAATGGGAATCTTCTCTCTCATTTTGGCATGCGGCCGCTGGCTGGAATTGAAATTAGACAGACCGGGTAAAGATATTGCCAAGGATGGCGCGTATACCGCAAGCCTGCCGGGAGCAGGCGGTCGCATCGGTTCCCTGCCGGTTGCGACACTTCCGCCATCCCTGGCAGTCGCGAAGATTGCCGGTTTCATTTCTGTTGCCGCCCTGTTTCAGATTGGCATCATCCTGATGTTCTATCGAGAACCCCTTTACTAATATGAATACAATACATAACTACCCACTGCTCAAAGATATCAACACACCGGCCGATGTGCGCAAGCTGTCCAAAAGCCAGCTTAAACCTTTGGCACAAGAACTACGCGACTTTTTAACCCATACCGTAAGCATTTCCGGCGGCCACTTTTCCGCAGGTCTGGGTACGGTCGAGTTAACGATAGCCTTGCATTACGTGTTCGACACGCCGTCCGACCAGCTGGTTTGGGACGTGGGGCATCAGGCTTATCCGCATAAAATTTTGACCGGCCGCAAAGAACGGATGACCACCATCCGCACCCGAGACGGGGTATCGGCCTTCCCTAATCGGGCGGAAAGCGAATACGATGCGTTCGGCGTCGGCCATTCCAGCACCTCGATCAGCGCGGCCTTAGGCATGGCGATTGCGTCGGAATTAAAAGGCGAAGACAAGAAAATGGTCGCTATTATCGGCGACGGCAGCATCACCGGCGGCATGGCGTTCGAGGCGATGAACCATGCCGGCGCGCTGGATGCCAACCTGCTGGTGATCCTGAACGACAACGATATGTCGATCTCGCCGCCGGTCGGCGCGATGAATAACTACCTGACCAAAATCTTGTCGAGCAAGTTTTATTCGTCGATGCGCGAGGGCAGCAAAAAGGCCTTGAGCAGCATGCCCAGCGTCTGGGAGCTGGCGCGACGCACCGAAGAACACATGAAAGGCATGGTAGTACCGGGCACCTTGTTTGAGGAGCTGGGCTTCAACTATATCGGCCCGATCGACGGGCATGACATAGACATGCTGGTATCAACCCTGGAAAACCTGAAGCATATTACCGGACCGCGCTTTTTGCATATCGTCACCCAAAAAGGCAAAGGTTACCCGCCTGCGGAAAAAGATCCGTTGGCCTATCACGGGGTACCGGCGTTCGATCCGAGCAAAGATTGCCTGCCCAAATCCGCGCCTTCCCCGCATCCGACTTACACCGAAGTGTTCGGTGAATGGCTCTGCGATATGGCGGCGAAAGACGAACGTTTATTGGGCATTACTCCTGCTATGCGCGAGGGTTCGGGACTGGTCAAATTTTCCGAGCGTTACCCAAAACGTTATTTCGATGTGGCTATTGCCGAACAACACGCCGTCACATTGGCCGCAGGACAGGCTTGCCAAGGCGCAAAACCGGTTGTGGCGATTTATTCCACGTTCTTGCAACGGGCTTACGACCAAATGATTCATGATGTCGCCATCCAGAACCTGGATGTGTTGTTTGCATTGGATCGCGCCGGTCTTGTCGGCCCTGACGGTCCGACCCATGCCGGCAGTTTCGATTACAGCTACATGCGTTGCATCCCCAACATGCTGGTCATGGCGCCTGCCGATGAAAATGAATGCAGGCAAATGCTCTACACCGGCTTTATGCATCAAGGCCCGGCATCCGTGCGTTATCCGCGCGGCAAAGGCCCCGGCGCCACAGTCGACAAGACCATGACCGCATTGCCGTTGGGCAAAGCCGAAGTTCGCCATCAAGGCAGCCGCATTGCCTTTCTGGCCTGGGGCAGCATGGTCACTCCGGCTATGGAAGCGGGCAAACAGCTGGGCGCAACCGTAGTCAACATGCGTTTCGTCAAACCTATCGATACCGAACTGGTGCTTGAGTTAGCCAAGAGTCATGAAGTGCTGATCACCGTCGAAGAAAACGTACTCGCCGGCGGCGCAGGCAGCGCCGTCAACGACTTCCTGCAAGCGCAACAAATCCTGATGCCGGTGCTGAATATCGGCCTGCCGGACAGCTTTGTCGAGCAAGGTACAAGAGAAGAATTACTGGCGTTGTGCGGTCTGGATGTACAGGGGATTCTTACTCAGGTTGAGAAGTTTTGCGCGTAAGCACTCTGCGATAACAATCAAATAAAAGGGCGACCAATGGTCGCCTTTTTTATACCTGCCGTAAGATACGTAATGCTTGTCTTACTTAACTTTAGACTTTTGAAACCTAAAGAACTGTTTCAAAATAATATGCTGAACGCAGTGATGCGCATCTTCGCGATTGATGCACTTCGTACCTCAGGCTAATCCTTTTTGGATAATGATTACACAATCAGCTAAGATAACCTCATAGACATAGTTTCACTATGCATTCGAAAACATCACCACCTCAAAGCTTTGCTAGGTTACCTATTGGCTATCCTACAGTTCTAAATCTATATTAAAACCCTATGTCGAAGTTAGATAGCATTACTATTAAAGGTTACAAGTCGATTCAAAATTTGGAAAATTTTAAATTGACTAACCTCAATATTCTACTGGGCGCAAATGGCGCAGGAAAAAGTAATTTTATTTCAGTATTTAAATTTCTATCGCAAATGTATGAACAGAAATTACAGGACTATGTGCAAACCAGCGGAGGGCCGGATGCGTTATTGCATTATGGACGAAAAAAAACTCAGCAAATCGATATGGAGTTTTATTTTGCCCTTAACGGTTATGAGTTCAGCTTAAAGCCAACGTTAGCTAATCAACTAATTTTTATAAACGAAAAGCTTCATTTTACCGGTTCTTATAGCGCTTATGACAATTCTCCTCGTTTTCCATCATGGGATATTATTAAATCAGGGCATGACGAAGCCATACTTAAAGATTCAACGGATACGTACGCTGGGTATATTAAACCGGCAATTCAAAGCTGGCGCATTTATCATTTTCACGACACCAGCGACACAGCCCTAGTTAAACAGATTCATTCAGCAACGGATAATCTAAAACTCAAAACCGATGCGGCAAACTTGGCTGCGTTTTTAATGCGCTTAAAGCGTGTCTATCCTGAAAGCTATCAACAAATCGTAAATACCATTCGCTTAGTTGCGCCGTTCTTTGACGATTTTGTTCATAGGGAAGATGAAGCAAACGTTCAGCTTGAATGGTTCGAAAAAGGTAACCCCGACACTCCGTTTAAAGCACATGTTTTGTCTGATGGCACATTGCGCTTTATCTGTTTAGCTACATTGTTGTTACAACCGTTTAATCTGATGAACGATACTGTGCTAATTGATGAACCTGAACTCGGTTTGCATCCTTACGCATTAACAGTATTAGCATCGTTGATTAAAAGAGCGGCTGGAAAAAAACAATTAATTATTTCTACACAATCGGTTGAGTTAATTAATCATTTTTCGGCCGACGATATTGTCATCGTAGACCGCGTGAATGATGCGTCCACATTCAAACGCCTAGATGAAGAACATCTAAAAGACTGGTTGGAAGATTACAGCTTAGGCGAACTGTGGCAGCAGAATATTTTAGGCGGGAGACCGACGCGATGATGCGCGTGTATGTGATTTGTGAAGGTCAGACGGAAGAGACCTTTATTCGCGATGTACTTGCTCCGATTTTAGCCCACCAGAAAATTTTTTTAACCGCCAGAGGAATCAACACGTCCAAAGGACATAAAGGCGGCGCTTTGACTTACGAGCGTGTTAAGCGATTCGTTATTAATTCTCTAAAGGAAGATCAAAATACCATTATTACTACTTTTTTCGATCTTTATGCGTTAGATAACCATTTTCCAGACTTTCAACAAAGCTATAAATTTACCGATGTTTATCAAAAAGTAGCGGCACTTGAACAAGCCTTTAAAACAGATATTGCACAAAACCATCCTTCGTTTAACGAGCGTTTTTTCCCTTATATCCAGCCTTATGAATTTGAAGGCTTACTTTTTTCAGCTATTGAAAAACTCACAGAACTTGAAGCTGACTGGAAGAAAACAACGGCTGATTTACAGGCTATTCGAGATAATGCTCAAACTCCCGAACATATTAATGATGGTTTTGAGACCAAACCTTCGGCACGTTTAAAGCAACATTTACGAAACCCTAAGTATGACAAAGTATTACACGGTATCATCGCCATTGAAAATATAGGCATAGACAAATTACTAAACGAATGCCAGCATTTTGCAAAGTGGTATCAACAATTAAATGATTTAACAACATGCTGACCATCCTGCTTCTCCCCGTCTTACACGATAATTACATTTATCTGATTCACGACCCTGTATCGGGTGAAACCGCTGTCGTAGACCCCGCTGTTGCCCAACCGGTTCTGGATGTTCTGGAGCAAAAAGGCTGGCAGTTAACCACCATCTTGAATACCCATCACCATTCGGATCATGTAGGCGGCAACCTGGAGCTGAAACAAAAAACCGGCTGCACGATTGTTGCGCCCCTTTCAGACCGGTATAGAATCCCCGGCATGGATCGCGGCGTTGCTGACGGCGATGTGATAACGCTCGGCAAGCATTCGGCCAAAGTCATCTCGACTCCCGGCCACACCAGCGGCCATGTTGTTTATCATTTTGCAAGCGACAACACGCTGTTTTGCGGGGACACGTTGTTTGTGATGGGCTGCGGCCGGTTGTTTGAAGGCACTGCGGAACAGATGTGGCATTCGCTACAGAAATTAAAAGCCTTGCCCGGATCGACTCAAATCTATTGCGCCCATGAATACACCCAAGCCAATGGCCGGTTTGCGTTAACGGTAGAACCCGATAACCGGCAGTTACAGCAAAGAATGGAGATCGTCAATCAGCTGAGGGCCAACCATTTGCCGACTGTGCCATCGACGATAGAGCAGGAATTGGCGACCAATCCGTTTTTCAGGGAAGACAGCTTGGCGTTGCAGGAAACTATTAGGATGGCGGGCAAAAAGCCGGTGGAGGTTTTTGCGGAAGTCAGGCGGTTGAAGGATGGTTTTTAAGCGACATTGCTGAAGACACGAAGGAATCAGGAGCTATTTCCGATGACCGTCAAGATAAAACCTAGCTAGATTAAATTTTGGAGCCGCGACTTTAGTCGCGGTAACGACAGTCATCATCACCGCCGACATGACCGCTCATGCGCGACTGAAGTCGCGGCTCCATTTGTTCCTTAACCCTTAGGCCGCATATGCGGAAACAACAACACATCGCGAATTGACGGCGCATCGGCAAACAGCATGACCAGACGGTCAATACCTATGCCCTCACCCGCTGTCGGCGGCATGCCGTGTTCTAACGCAACGATATAATCGGCATCAAAATGCATGGCTTCATCATCACCGGCCTCTTTTTCTTCGACCTGTTTTTGGAAACGCGCGGCTTGGTCTTCGGCATCGTTCAGCTCGGTGAAGCCGTTGGCAATTTCCCTTCCGCCGACAAAAAACTCAAAACGGTCGGTCACATGCGGATCGTCGTCATTGCGTCTTGCCAGCGGCGATACTTCAACCGGATAAGCGGTAATAAAGGTCGGATTCATTAACCGGCTTTCCACTGTTTTTTCAAATATCTCGATCTGGATTTTACCCAGTCCGTAACCGTCCTTGACCGGAATATGCAGATTTTTAGCGACTTCAACGGCAGCTTCACGCGTGGCGATATTTTCCGCCGTTAAGTCAGGATTAAAGTGCAGTATCGATTCGACCACAGTCATACGATCAAACGGCTTGCCGAAATCGTATTGCTCGCCTTGATAGGTAATCAGGGTTTGACCTAACACTTCAATCGCAACGCCGCGCAACATGGCTTCGGTTAGATCCATTAATTCATGGTATTCCGCATAAGCCTGATAGAACTCAAGCATCGTGAATTCAGGATTATGGCGGGTCGATAAACCTTCGTTGCGGAAGTTGCGGTTAATCTCAAACACCCGCTCAAAACCGCCGACGACCAATCGCTTTAAATACAACTCCGGCGCGATCCGCAGATACAATTCCATGTCCAGCGCATTATGAAAAGTCGTAAAAGGACGCGCTGTTGCTCCGCCAGGAATCATTTGCATCATCGGCGTTTCAACTTCAAGGAAATTGCGCTCAATCAGGAATTGACGAATATAGGCGACTACCTTGGAGCGAATCAAAAAGGTGTTGCGCGATTGCTCGCTCATGATCAAATCCAGGTAGCGCTGACGGTATTTGATTTCCTGATCGGCAATGCCGTGGAATTTTTCCGGCAAGGGGCGCAAGGCTTTGGTCAGCAGGCGAATGTCATCGACCTTGACGCTGAGTTCGCCGGTCTGGGTTTTAAACAACACGCCTTCCGCGCCGACGATGTCGCCAATATCCCACTTTTTGAACTGCTCGTTGTAAAAGCTTTCGGGCAGCGCGTCGCGGGTCACGTAAAGCTGTATTTGACCTGACATGTCCTGAATATGCGCAAAACTCGCTTTGCCCATCACCCGGCGGGTCATCATGCGCCCGGCCAGTTTTACCCGCAACGGCTCCGCTTCGAGTTCTTCTTTGGATTTTTCCGCGTATTCGGCCAACAGTTCGCCGGCCACCACATTGCGGCGAAAGTCGGTAGGGAATGCAATGCCGCCGTTTTCGCGCAACTCGTTTAATTTGCTGCGGCGTTGCTTGATTTGTTCCTGTTCTTCTTTGATTTGCTCTTGTTCCTTGAGCTTCCGGTTAGCTTCGCTAATGAGAGGATATGGACTAACTTGTTCCGATTCATCGTGCTCAATTTCTGACATCTTTAATTAACTCTTTTGTTTTTTAATTTATTTTTACAAGCCGCTTTTCAAGCTGGCTTCGATAAACTGATCCAAATCGCCATCCAATACCGCCTGGGTGTTGCCGGTTTCGACGCTGGTGCGTAAATCCTTGATCCGCGACTGATCCAGCACATAAGAACGAATCTGGCTGCCCCAGCCTATATCCGACTTAGTGTCTTCCAAAGCCTGGGCCGATTCGCTACGCTTGCGCATCTCAAGCTCGTACAATTTGGCTTTCAATTGCTTCATCGCGGTGTCCCGGTTTTTATGCTGCGAGCGGTCACTCTGGCATTGCACGACGATGCCGGTCGGGTTGTGGGTCATCCGCACGGCCGATTCGGTTTTGTTGATATGCTGGCCACCCGCGCCGCTGGCACGGTATACATCAACACGGATATCGGCGGGGTTGATGTCGATGTCTATATCGTCGTCGATTTCCGGCGACACAAACACCGAGGCGAACGAAGTGTGGCGGCGATTGCCCGAATCGAACGGCGATTTTCTAACCAAGCGATGCACGCCGGTTTCGGTGCGCAGCCAGCCGAACGCATATTCGCCTTCAAACTTGATGGTGGCGCTTTTAATGCCGGCCACGTCGCCTTGCGATTCTTCGATCAGTTCGGTTTTAAAGCCTTTCTGTTCGCCCCAGCGCAAGTACATGCGCTCGATGATCGAAGCCCAATCCTGTGCTTCAGTGCCGCCGGAGCCGGACTGAATGTCCAAAAAGGCGTTATTGGCGTCCATTTTCCCGGAGAACATGCGGCGAAATTCCAGGTCTGCAACTCTTTTTTCAAAGTGCTCCAGATCGTCGACAACCGTTTCAACGGTTTCCTCGTCGTCTTCTTCAACCGCCATCAGCAGCAGTTCTTCTGCGTCGCTAAGGCCGCGTTCCAAATCATTAATGGTGTTAACGATGACTTCCAACTGGCCGCGCTCTTTGCCTAAGGCCTGAGCTTCTTCCGGGTTATCCCAGATTTTTGGATTTTCAAGCTCTCTTAAAACTTCGACTAACCGCTCGCTCTTAACGTCAAAGTCAAAGATACCTCCTAAGGGCATCGCCACGGCTTTTTAAGTCGGCTATTTTGTTTTTGATCGGATTTATTTCTTGCATGGGGTGTATTTAACCAATGACAGTCGAGACCAAGCGCACAGATGATCGCCGGTCGATGAAAACTTTAGAGGCAGTGATTATAAACCATAAGCCGGGGCCGTTCATCCAGAGTTACCGGCTTAAGAGAATTAGAGCTCTGATTTTAGGTATCAAATCTGATTTCCATTCCCCATTTCAGGTCCAGTTGCTGTTCTGCACAGCCTTTATTGACTGCTATTTCGACCAGACCGCTGGAGTTTTTATACCAAAAAGCCTGTTGTTCTTCAGCATCGCCGAAAGTATCGGACTGTTTAATTGCAATACCGTTGATAATCAGCGTCTTGCCGGCATAGGTTTCGCGATAGCGCAATCCTGTCATTGCATTACCGTAATAATCAAAATAAATCACTTCAGCCAGGTCTTCGGGCCAAGCGCTTAAATCATTCCGGTCAAAGGCTTGCAATAAGTCATCGGCCGCATTGATAGCCAGCTTTGCGGCTATCGGGGCGAATAGATCCCTGCCGTGAAAGCTCATTGAGCAATGTTCCGGTTTCCAGATAATTTCCGACCATTGCGCATCTTGAGCCTGAACGGCAACAGTATTTAATAAACCGTTATCCGGCCCAACAAATGTTTGCCTGTCAGCCTGCAATACAACGGCTCTGCGTGTACCGCCAACGCCTGGGTCAACCACGGCCAGAAAAATGCTGTTTACAGGAAAACTGTACCGCAGTGCGGCCAATAGATAAGCACTTAATCGAGGATCGGCTGCCGGTGCATTGCTCAGCAGATTAATAACAGGAACATTCGGGGCTGTCAGTCGTAACACCGATTCCATTTGCCCGACATAAGGACCTGACGGCCCAAAGTCGGTAAAAAGAACGATGCAGCTCACTGCGCCAATACGTCCAATCCGGCATTCGCCGCGTCAATTCCCGACTGGCTAGCGGCATCCACACCATCTCTGGCGATCGCCGAACCTGCTCCCGGCAGGTTTACGGCATACACACCATCCTTGGCGATAAATGGCATGACCTGCTCTTCGGCTTGCGGGTTCCGCATTAGCCCGGCAAAATCGAATAGCTGGGTATCGGCCAACTGTGACGGCGCGACATTTTGCAGGCTGGTAAAAATAGTTTCCAAGCGCCCCGGAAACTGCTTATCCCAACCGTTTAACATGATTTTCATCGCTTGGCGTTGCAGGTTTTCCTGAGAGCCACACAAGTTGCACGGAATAATCGGGTAGTTTTTAAATGCAGCAAGGCGCTCAATATCTTTTTCGCGGGTGTACGCCAAAGGCCGGATGATGATATTTTTCTTATCGTCGCTTAACAGCTTGGGCGGCATGGCTTTTAGTTTGCCGCCGTAAAAAATATTCAGGAAGAAAGTTTCAAGAATATCGTCGCGATGATGACCCAAGGCTATTTTGGTAACATTGTTAGCTTCAGCGTAACCGTACAAGGTGCCTCGGCGCAGGCGCGAGCACAACCCGCAGGTGGTGTTACCCTCGGGGATGACCCGCTTGACCACGCTGTAGGTATCTTTTTCGATGATATGATACGGCACACCCACCGATTCGAGATATTCCGGCAATACATGTTCCGGGAAACCGGGCTGCTTCTGGTCCAGGTTGACCGCAATCAGTTCGAATTCAACCGGCGCGGTTTTTTGCAAATGCATCAGGATGTCCAGCAGGGTGAAGGAGTCCTTGCCACCGGACAGGCACACCATGACTTTGTCGCCATTTTCGATCATATTATAGTCGGCAATCGCATCGCCGACGGTGTGCCGCAATTTCTTTTGCAGCTTGTTAAATTGGGTTCTGGATTTTTGGTTTGGATCTGACATGGTCAGAGATATGACATATTTGAAAAGAAAAAAATACGGAATCCATGCATACGAACCCCGCTAAGAAACACATTAACTTAAAAAACGGCGATTAGTCCACGAAAAGCACGAAAGACACGAAAAAAAAGCATTCGAAATAATCGTGTTCCAATGTTTTTCGTGCTTTTCGTGTCTTTCGTGGACGATTCTTTTGGTAGATTAATGCTGAAAAGCAGGCTTAACCGTTGTAACGCTGGAAAATCAGTGTCGCGTTGGTTCCGCCAAAACCGAAGCTGTTCGACATAATCGTGTTTAAGGTGATGTTGTCTTTACGTTCACGCACGATCGGAATGCCTGCTGCGCCCGGATCAAGCTGGGTGATATTAGCCGATGCGCTGAGGAAGTTTTCCTCCATCATCAACAACGAATAAATCGCCTCATTAACACCGGCCGCGCCCAGAGCATGGCCTGTCAGCGACTTTGTCGAACTCACTAACGGTACGTTATCCTGGCCGAACACATTGCGCAAGGCTTCAAGTTCTCTGGTATCACCGACCGGCGTACTGGTGCCGTGGGCATTGATGTAATCGATCTTGCTACCGCCGATAGTCGCCATCGCCTGTTGCATGCAACGCACTGCGCCTTCTCCTGAAGGTTGAACCATGTCGTAACCGTCGGAGGTTGCACCGTAACCGGTCAGTTCCGCGTAGATTTTCGCGCCGCGCGCTTTGGCATGTTCCAGCTCTTCAATCACCAAAACGCCGCCGCCGCCGGAAATAACGAATCCGTCACGGGTTTCATCATAAGGCCTTGAAGCCGTAGTCGGCGTGTCATTGTATTTGGAAGACAACGCGCCCATCGCGTCGAATAACATCGACATTGTCCAATGAACTTCTTCTCCGCCACCGGCAAACACCACATCCTGCTTGCCCATCTGGATCAATTCCATCGCATGACCGATACAATGGGCGCTGGTCGCACAGGCCGAACTGATCGTGTAATTAACGCCTTTAATTTTGTAAGGCGTCGCAAGACAGGCGGTATTGGTGCTGGACATGCTTCGGGGTACCATATACGGGCCCACTTTTTTGATGCCTTTTTCGCGTAAAATATCAGCCGCTTCAACAATGTTCGAGGTTGAAGGACCGCCGGAACCCATCACCAAGCCGGTTCTGAAATTCGATACTTCCGATTCACCCAAGCCTGAATCATCAATCGCTTGCTGCATCGCAATATAGTTGAACGCCGCGCCATCGCCCATAAAGCGTTTTATTTTACGGTCAATGAAGGCATCCAAATCTATGTTGATAGGTCCGTGAACATGACTGCGGAAACCCATTTCCTGATAAACGTCTGCAAAAGCGATCCCTGAGCGGCCTTCTCTTAAGGAATCGACAACCTCTGTTCGGTTATTCCCAATGCTGGAAACAATGCCTAAACCGGTGACTACGACTCTTTTCATTGTTAACGCCTCTAAAAATCTTCGGTGGAAGTAAATAAGCCAACCCGTAAATCGGTAGCTTCATAAATCACTTTGCCATCGACTTCCATGGTGGCATCAGCGATACCCATAACTAACTTCCGCATGATCAACCTTTTTAAATTGACTCGATAAATCACTTTCTTCGCGGTGGGCAGCACTTGTCCGGTAAATTTAACTTCACCCACGCCCAAAGCGCGTCCTTTACCGGGACCGCCCATCCAACATAAAAAGAAACCGACCAACTGCCACATTGCGTCCAGCCCCAAACAACCGGGCATCACAGGATCGCCTTGAAAATGACAGTCAAAAAACCATAAATCAGGCGTTATATCCAGCTCAGCAATGATTTCGCCCTTTCCGTAGGTACCGCCTTCATCCGTAATCAGGGTAATACGATCCATCATTAACATATTCGGTAGAGGCAATTGCGCATTTTTCGGCCCGTACAGTTCTCCCCTGCCGGACTTCAACAATTCTTCGCGCGTAAAACTGTGCTGTTTCCCCATACTCTTTATATACCTTAACGTAATTATTATTATTCTAAACTGTGCATTATCTAACAGCCATCAAAAAAAATCAGCTCAAATTTTAGCCGGGCAACACATCAAGCATCAATTCCTTTATCTTCAAGCCCTTTTTTTCGACTGCCGGGATACCGGACGACTGCATGGACGCAGGAGGTAAAGCAACGCATGGAGCAGTTGCCGAGGTAGAGTCCTGCATGGCGCAATTACCGAGTATGAGTTGCTGATAAATAATGGCGTAAGAAAGCACAGAAGTGACATATTTTCTGGTTTCTTTAAACGGGATAGTTTCTATCCAAATATCTGCCGGCATCGACGCAACACTCGGCAACCATTTTGACACTCGCCCGGACCCCGCATTATAAGCGGCAATTGCCAACGCAAAATGGCCATGAAACTGTTTTAACAGACGCTTATAATAAAAAGCGCCGTACCTGACGTTAACATCAGGATTAAACAGACTGTTATCCGACTGCCATTTTTCCTTTAAATCGCCGGCTATCTGCATTCCCGTTCTGGGCATGATCTGCATTAAGCCGCGCGCGCCAACGGCCGACTCGGCATCCTTATTGAAGATGCTTTCCTGCCGAATCAGGCCGAAAACAATGGCCGGGGCGAGATTTTGCATATTGGCATTATTATGAACCTGGCTCGAATAATAAACGGGAAATCGCAGCGCCAGATCGTCCCAATAATCGGCTTTAACCAACGTAGCAATCGCAATTTGATCCTTGTGCCATTGCTGAGCCAATTTGGCGGCGATCATGCGCCGCTCCTTGCTCAGTTTTTTTACCGCATACCACCATTGCCGTTCGGCCTCCGTGTCTCTGTTCAGTGCATTAAACTCCCGAACCACTTTAAAATCGGTTTCATTAGCCAGGTTGTCGAGCTCATTTTCCGCCAGAAAAACCGGTTTGTTGGAAAATTGATAAGGCTTATCAACATTATCGGCGGCCAGGAATCCGTAAAAACTCCGGTCTTCAGCGAGCTTAGCGTAGACAGCCTGTGCTTGCAGAGAGTCCCCGGTTTGATCCAGCGATCTGGCCAGCCAGTATTGCCATTTAGGATCCTGCCGTTCCTGAGCCGTCAAGCCCGCCAGCGTCTCGGCGACATGCTGCCAGTTTTGTTCCAGCAAAGCTGCTCTGACTTTCCATTCATTGACGTCCGCATCGACAACAGGCAATTGACTAAGGCGGTAATAAGCACCGGGGTTTCGGCTACGCGCCAAGCCGATCGCGAGACTGCGATCCAGTTGCCGGACGGTTTGATCATCTATCCGGAAAGCCTGTTTTCTGTCATCCCAAAGTTTAACCGCCAGATTCAAATCGGACTTCGCCAGCCGATCTACGCCATGTGCGAAAAGCCGCCCCATTTGCGGACTCAAAAAACCGCTGTTTTCGATTAATTCAGGATGTTGGTGAACTCGCAACCAAACATCGGCGATATCCTGATCCGCCCTATTCATCGAACGCCGCAGGTATTCGGCCACCGGGACATTATCTTTGTTCAAGGCCAGCTCAAATCGCTGCCAAATCAGTTCCGGCGTGAAGCCGGGCGACATCATTAATACCGATATCAGTGGATCGCATTCTTCCGGCAGCGAATCCCCGGTAACCCACAAGCGTTTGGCTGCATTTAATGCCTGCTGTTGATTGCCCGTGTTATAGATTGCCAGATTGTACTGGCATTCAAGCCCAGTATTTTCAGTTGCTTCATAATGCCGGATAAAATCGTTCCAACGCTCGTTTTTAGCCAGGTAATCCAGCCATTTAGACCTCAATAATCCGGCATAACGGGTCTCTTTATAAGTCTCTAAAAAAGACAGTATTTGATCAGATTGCTGTAAATTATCTTTCAGCCACTGGTATTGAAGATAAGGGTATAACGGATAATCGATCAAAGCGGCACTGGCGCGCACGAATGCCGTATTATTGCCTTGCGCAAGCAGTTTTTCAGTCTGCAAAAAACTATTTCTTTGCTGGTTAAGCGTATCACCAAGCACTGCACCGGAAAAAAGCACCAGACACCATAACAGTTTTCCACGCAGGCGTTTCATATTTCACTCACAGTAAATATATTCCTAAAAAATGTTTCAGACAGATATAATCAAGCGCTCGAACAAACATCCCTATGCTAATCCCGTGCAATCAAAACAGGCTACCCAACCTTATAGTTGGAACACTATTTACCAAATTGCTTTAGAACACAAAAAAGAACTGATCGCTTCTCATTTTATCGCCATTCTGGCAACCATAGCCAGCGTTCCGGTGCCGTTGCTGATGCCGTTGCTGGTCGACGAAGTGCTATTACATAAACCCGGCGTTATCATTAAAACCGTCAACCTGCTGTTCCCGGTAAGCTGGCAAATTCCCATTCTTTACATCAGCGCTATTTTGCTGATCAGCGTCGTCCTGCGCATTATTGCGATCATTTTCAACATCATTCAGTCCCGGCAATTTTCCTGCATTGCCAAGGATATTGTGTTCCGCATCCGCACCGACCTGATCGGGCATTTGCAAAACATTTCGATGTCTGAATACGAAAGCCTAGGCACCGGCACCGTGGTCACCCATCTAGTCAAAGACCTTGATACGATTGACACCTTTATCGGCACGACCGTCAGCAAGCTGCTGGTATCCGGCCTGACCATTATCGGCACTGCGGTTATTTTATTATGGATGCACTGGCAGCTGGGTTTATTCATCCTGCTGCTGAATCCCGTGGTTATTTATTTCACCCGCGTGATCGGCTCTCGCGTTAAAGACTTAAAATCCAAGGAAAACGCCGCTTACGAAGTTTTCCAGCAATCCTTGACTGAAACACTGGAAGCCATTCATCAAATACGCGCCAGCAATCGCGAGAAACATTATTGTCAGCAGCTGATCGAATCGGCCCGGTCGGTTAAGGATTTTTCGACCGCTTTCGCCTGGAAAAGCGATGCGGCAACGCGTTTGAGTTTTCTGGTATTCCTGTTCGGCTTTGACGTATTTCGCGCTTGCGCGATGCTGATGGTGTTTTATTCCGATCTCAGTATCGGGCAAATGCTGGCGGTGTTCGGCTACCTGTGGTTCATGATGGCGCCAGTGCAGGAAATCCTGAGCATCCAATACGCCTTTTATGCGGCCAAAGCCGCGTTGATCCGCATCAACCGGCTTAACGCGCTGAAACAGGAACCGCATTACCCTCACCTTGAAAACCCGTTTTTAAATAAAAAAACCGTCTCTTTACGCGTAGAAAACCTGCATTTTAGCTACGGCGAGGACCAATTCGCCGGCAGCGAATTGGCATTTACCCGCAGGGTGCCGGGCAGCACAGACCGGCATGAAAAAATACTCGACGGCATCCAGTTAAAAATCAAGGCCGGCGAAAAGGTTGCCCTGGTTGGCGCCAGCGGCGGCGGCAAATCGACCCTGGTCCAAACCCTGATCGGCCTGTACCCGCCCGACCAAGGCCAGATTTATTTCGACGAGGTTCCCATCGACCGCATCGGCCTCGAAGTGGTCAGGGAAAACGTCGTCACCGTGCTGCAACATCCCGTCCTATTCAACGACACCATCCGCGCCAACCTGACGTTGGGCAAACCGGCTACCGATGCCGTATTATGGAATGCACTGGCTATCGCGCAATTAAACGACGTCGTGCAGGATCTGGACAAAGGCTTGGACACCATCATCGGTCGGCTGGGCATGAGGCTTTCAGGCGGCCAGCGGCAACGTATGGCCATAGCCAGAATGATCGTCGCCGATCCCAAAGTGGTCATACTGGATGAGGCCACCTCGGCACTGGACAGCGAAACGGAGCACAAACTGCATCAAGCGATGGCGGAATTTTTAAAAGGCCGCACCACCATCATTATCGCCCATCGCCTGAGCGCCGTTAAACAAGCCGATCATGTTTACGTTTTTGAACAAGGTCAAATCTGCGAACATGGACAACATGAAACCCTACTCAGCCAAAACGGCCTTTATGCAAAACTTTACGGCGAGTATCAGTGAGACGGGTGAAAGGTGTAAGGACAAATCAACTCCCTTAAGCCGCCTTTAACCTTGCCCCTTTAATCTAAAAGCCTATGACTGAAATCTACGACCTACACTGCCACTCCACCGCTTCCGACGGCGCATTATCGCCGACGGCAGTCGTGCAGCGCGCCCATGAATGCGGCGTCACCTCGCTGGCTTTAACCGATCACGACACCGTCTCGGGCCTCAACGAAGCCCAAGCTGCGGCAGATACCGCAGGCATCAAATTAATACCCGGCATAGAGCTGTCAACCAGCTGGCAGAATAAATGCTTTCACATTGTCGGGCTGGGTATTGATCCAGCTTATCCGCCGCTTACCGAGGCCACCCGCAACCTGCAAAGCATGCGCATCGAACGCGCCGAAAAAATCGCCGATAAGCTGGAAAAAAAACGCATTCCCGGCGCGCTGGAGGCCGTCAAAAAAGCCGCCGGGGAAGGCATGATCACCCGCACCCATTTCGCCGACTTCCTGCTTTCGCAATTCCATGTATCCACCCAGCAGGAAGCTTTCGACCGCTATCTTGGCGCCGGAAAAGCCGCTTTTGTTGCGACGACCTGGTCTGACATGGAGCTGGCAATAAACTGGATTACCGGGTCCGGCGGCGTCGCGGTATTGGCGCACCCTTTGCGCTACAAACTGACCGCCAGCTGGATGAAACGGCTGTTAGCCGCCTTCAAGGAAGCCGGAGGCCAAGGCATCGAAGTCGTAACGGGCCGATATAATAGCGACGAAATAAAACTAGTTGCCGGTTACGCAACGCGCTTTGAGCTTGCCGGTTCGGTCGGCTCCGACTTCCACAACCAAGCCAACCAATGGGTGGAATTAGGCCGACTTGCGCCTTTGCCCGAGAACATCAAACCGGTATGGGAACTGTGGCAATAAAGACCCATAGTACCTACAAGAGGGCGACCTGCCGGATCGCCTCTACAAAATATACACCATAAATTAATATGCCGTAGGGGCGATCCGGCAGGTCGCCCATTTACGCAAAATGAATAAATCATAGCTTCTTCAGCCTGCTGTTAATGAGACCCCCCATGAGCTTTTGGAAAACTAAAAAACTGTCTGAAATGACCACCGAAGAATGGGAGTCGTTATGCGATAACTGCGGCAAATGCTGCCTGCACAAACTGGAGGACGAAGACACTGGCGACATCTACTTTACCAGCGTCGTCTGCAACCTGATCGATCTGGATACCTGCCGCTGCACCCGTTATAGCGAACGCACCCGATTAGTCCCCGAATGCCTGGACTTAAAACAGCACGACTTCGCCGAATACAACTGGCTACCGGCAACCTGCGCTTACCGGTTATTAAGCGATGGAGAAGAACTTCCATCCTGGCATCCGCTGCTGTCAAAAAGCGCCGAAAGTGTTCAGGACGCCGGTGTTTCAATCAGCAGTTATGCGATGAAAGAATCTGAGATCGATGATCTGGAAGACCACATTATCGAATGGCTGGAGTAATTATCTCATCTTGGAAGGCAGATGAATCGTCTCACCGGCGACCATGAACGCGCCTTCGCCACGATGATGAATCGTCTGCGGATGCTCCTTCCGCGGGTCAATCCAGGCTTTAACAACCTCAAGGATAAAGAGATTGTATTTGGCGACCATCGTCTGATCGACGACCCTGCATTCAAGATTGGCATAACATTCGTCGATCAGCGGCGCATCGACGCACGAAGCGGCCACCGGCGTGAGCCCGAACGCCTTGAACTTGTCGACCGTTCGTCCTGAGCAGTTCCCGCAGTCTACGACCTGTTTCGACAACTCCACCGTTGGAATGTTGATTACGCTTTGCTTAGTGGCTTTCAAGCTATCGAACGTGAAGTCCCCATTGCTGATGACGCAACCTACCAGTGGCGGTTCAAACTCCATCATGGTGTGCCATGACATAGTCATGATGTTCGCCCGGCCCTCCCTGGCGGTGGAGACCAGCACAACCGGCCCCGGCTCAAGCAGACCGTAGACTTTGGACAGTGGAAAGGATATTTTCGACATATCGAGACCTCTTGTTTCCTGGTGAACGCGTTATAAACAACATTTGATTTCACGAAAACCAGATTATAAGAGAATGTAGGTCGAGTTACAGCTTTTCGTTGCCCAACCTCCATCCAGTGATGGAGCAGTAGGCAAACATGGAATTCGTCGCCATATCGAAACTCGAAAATGTCGGGTATGACCTACGAAAGCAGGCCTTTTTTGTAGTTATCACGTTGCACCACGTAACCCAACAGGTTACAATTTAATCCATGATTAAAAGTTTCACGCACAAAGGACTGGAAAAATTCTTTGCCACGGGCAATCAAGCGGGCATTCAGGCGATTCATGCCAAACGGCTGCGCTTGATTTTGGCTTTGCTGAATGATGCCAAGCAACTTGGCGATCTGGATGCTCCGGCCTTGCGACTGCATGCTTTAAAAGGTAATCGAGCCGAATTCTGGGCAGTTACGGTGCAAGCCAACTGGCGCGTGATCTTTCGATTTGAAGATGGCGACGCTTATGTTGTCGATTATACGGACTATCACTAAAGAGGTGTGTTGTTATGCGCATGTTTAACCCGCCCCATCCGGGCGAAATTCTGTCTGAACTGTGGCTTGATCCGTTGGGCTTGAGCATTACTCAGGCAGCCATGCACTTGAATGTTGCACGTAAAACTGTGTCCGAGCTGGTTAACGGCAAAACCGGCGTCAGCCCGGAAATGGCGCTACGCTTGGAGCTGGCGTTCGGTAAAAGCGCCGAGTCCTGGCTTGCCGCTCAAGCCGCTTACGATTTATGGCAATTGGAAGCCAAGCGCGAGAGTCTTGGTGTACATGCAGTAGCCGCCTGATGCTTAACTACATTTGCAACATTTGAGTTCTCCACCACCGGACGGGGCAACATGCCCCGTCCGGTGGTGGAGAATTATAGTGGTCCCCGAAATCCAGACAATAGTTTAAGCTAAGCTCTGAGCTAAATTAGAGACCGAAAATGAGTGAAAAGAAACGGAAGATTTTTACGGGTGCGCAAAAAGCCAAAGTTGCCTTGGAAGCCGTCAAAGGGTTGAAGACAATCAATGAAATTGCGCAAGAACATGGCGTCCACCCGAACAAAGTGAGTCAATGGAAAAAAGAACTGCTGGAGAATGTGGGTAGCCTGTTTGAGGGCAAACGAGGGCCGAAACCCATCAACGCGGAGAACAACCCGGACCGCTTATACGCCAAGATTGGGCAATTGAACATGGAGTTGGATTGGCTGAAAAAAAGTCTGGGATCAGCTTTTAGATGAACGCCAGAGCTGGATAGAACCGGATGCCGCTGTCCTCCCGTTATCAACGCAATGCCGGCTTCTCAAAGTCACCCGCTCAGTCGTTTATGAGCAGAAAAAGCGGTTACTGAAAAAAGTTGATGAGGACGAACTCGTGTTATTGCGCTTGTTGGATGAAGAGTACACTCGGCACCCGTTTTATGGCTCGCGCCGGATGAAGCTTTACCTGGGTGAATGCGGCTATAGTGTCAACCGCAAGCGGGTACAGCGATTGATGCAGCAATTAGGCTTGGTCGGCATGTCCCCCGGCCCGAATACCAGCAAGCCGCATCCGCAGCACAAAATTTATCCGTACTTATTGCGTGGCCTGGACATTACCCGTCCCAATCAGGTGTGGAGCACAGACATCACCTATATTCGGCTACCGCGCGGATTTGTTTATCTGGTCGCGATCATCGACTGGTACAGTCGGAAGGTGCTGTCATGGCGACTGTCGAACACCATGGATGCCGGGTTTTGCGTGGACTGTCTGGAAGAGGTTATTAAGCTGTATGGTACGCCGGCTATTTTCAATTCCGACCAAGGCTCGCAATTCACCAGCGACGCCTTTACCGGCGTGTTGCAGAGCAACGGCATCACGATCAGCATGGACGGACGAGGTCGAGCACTGGATAATATTTTTGTCGAGCGGCTGTGGCGAACGGTGAAATATGAAGAGATTTATTTAAAGCAGCACGGCAACATGCCCGACTTGTTGATGGGATTGACGCAGTACTTCCAGTTCTATAACCAGGAACGCTGGCATCAGGCGCTGGATTACAAAACGCCGGATGACGTCTATCAAACGGCTAAAGGCGGCGGGGCAAAGATTGTCGATAAATTTAACGGTACGGGAGAGACATCAGAGTCCGTGCCACAAAATGGGGACAGCGCTATTCAGCTGGAGTGTGAACAGGGTTCTATCTTAAATTAAGGTGTTTTTTGTCTGGACAATGGGGTCCACTTTAGAAAAAACTGTTCAAAAATATCAACAACAGTCCCTTGATCTGCATTCAAATAGGCAAGATATTTTTGCGCTCCCATAAAATACTGGCTTAGGTTTGCTTGTGGATCAAGGTCAACCGCGAGTACTCGCAACTTTGCCTGCCATGCGGAATGCCAAGCTAAATTGAATGCTAAGGTGGTTTTGCCTACGCCACCTTTCATATTAATGAGCGAAACTGCAACTGACATATAAAATCCTATATTGTGAAAGTAAAAGACTGTATGGCACGACGCACGACCACACTTTGTTATTTAGCCGCTTATTCTACATGATGGCAACATCAGCAAAATATAATTCCTTGCCTACCACTTATATGAACATTGAGACAAACCACGCCTTCACAATCATCAAATTAAATATCCGGAAAATGATGAGCTTCGAAAACCAGACTCACCGCCGCCAAATGCCGAACGAAATTCCGACAATAAAAAACCTACTCTCGGCAGATTACAGTTTTTTGATAATAGCGTAGAAGTCTTTCTTGGTCTTGCCAGCCTGTTCGGCCATGCTCTTGATCAGTGTTTGCGAGAAAGGTGCTTTGGGTCAATCAACGGTGACTTTATAAAATCTACCGTTTTCTTCTTTAACCCATTGTTCGTGCGACGTGCCTTTTCTCTGGCGTGGCGTAAAATTGAGATAGGTTAAGATTAGTTTTATTTCTTTACAGGTCAGCGGTGGGAATTCTCCACTCATGCCGGTCTCAGCGGCATTGTTTCATCAAATATATGGTTGCTGCTATGGAAGATGTTATTTTTGATTTTCATAACATAATATTTAAACCATGCCGAAAAAGGCGCGCTTCTGCTTAATAACTGGTTTGCATAAATTTTATCTTCGCCTTCCAAAGCATCATAAACATATTCTTTAATCATCGCTTCGAGTTTGAATTTGGCATCTTCAAATGAATCGCCTTGCGCTGCAAGATTAAAGTCTAAACATAAGGCCACCCATACGCCGCCTTCGCATTCAGCATAGCATTTGATAATTAATTGCTTTGGATTCATGTTCGCTCTCCGAAGTGTTTTTTGCTGTAACCAGTTCTTTTGTTTGTGCAGTTTTACCTAATATACTGCACTTCGCCGTAAACCACATAATCGTCTGCTTTACTTCACATCAGCCACGAATAACAAGGCAATAAAAATTATAAGCTACCGATCTACATGCGGATCAAGATGAACGATATGTCCATGATCGTCAAAATAAACGGTAATCATCGATACCTTCCGGCACTGTTGCAATTCATCGGCTTTCACTTGATAAAACGCGCACAGCTCCGTATCGTTAACGATTTTATGAGCCGACGGAAGTATCGTCCTGCTCCGGAATTTGCGATAACTTATCCAGCATAACCAGAGCGCAACCATTACCAACAAAGTTACAACGTAAATCTGCATCAACTCCAGCAAGCTTTTGTAACCGCCAAACCAACGCATTTCGTTGATCATCTTTCTATCGCCCAGCACCCAGCTGCTTAAGGTAACCAAGGGAATCAGCAAATAAACCCACATCACCCAGCAGACGGCCCACACAAATACGGCGCCTACCCGTTTTTGCAGGCTTTGCAGCTGCGGGGCGTTAATAATGTATTCTTTCATTTCTCGCGCAAGCCTCTGTCCACGGTGACCCATATCGCACGTTGTCCGCGTTTCTTTTTTATCGCCCGTATCGAGCCGACAATGGTGGTGCCGACGTTTATCAGCCAGTACACGAGGGGATACCATACCATCCAGTAATAATAACGCGCGACGCCGCCGGTTCGATATTCATAATGCGAATCTATGAACAGGCTGACGCCGAACTGTATAAGACAGGTCAGGCTCAGCAACATGCTGGTCCAGTTGGGGCTGAGATCGTGCAACGATTCGCTGGGCGATTCGTTAAACAATGCCACGGGGGCGTAAAGCACATGCAGCAATATCAAAAACGCCCAGAAGATACTGATCAGGCATTCGCCGTATAACAGCCACATACTGCGAGACGACCAGCGAAACAGGTCGCGAAAATAGCGTAGCAACACTTCGGTTCCGCCCTGCGCCCAGCGTGATCGTTGCTTCCACAAGCCATGCAGGGTTTCCGGCATCAACACCCAACATAAGGCGTTCGGCTCGAAATAGATCGACCAGCCAGCCAGCTGTAACTTCCAGCTGATGTCGATGTCTTCGGTGACCATGTCGTTGCTCCAGTAGCCGACATCGTGCAATGCGGATTTTCTAAATGCCGCAATAACGCCGGAGACGGTGAAAACCTGTCCGTAAGATCGTTGCGCCCGTTTGATCATGCCGACAATGGCTGAAAATTCGCCGACCTGAATCCGGCCTAACAGGGTGGAGCGATTGCGTATGCGCGGATTGCCGGTGACTGCGCCGACATTCGGGTTATCCTGAAAATGCCGCACCATCCAGGCGACGGCTTCGGGAGCCAGTAACGCATCGCCGTCGATGCAAATCAGGATTTCATTGTTGGCCAGTAACGCTGCGGTGCGCAAACCCATCGCCTTGCCCTGATTGGTGTGCAAATTGACCACGCGTAGCTGCTGATGCTGTTCGGCCAACTCCTGCAATATTTCCAGCGTGTTGTCCTTGCTGCCGTCATTGACGGCGATAATTTCAAAGGCCGGATATTTCTGGTGCAGCAAAATTTCTACGGTTTCGCGAATATTGTCGCCTTCGTTATAACAGGGAATCAAAATCGAAACCGGCGGCTGCTCGGTTAATTCGGGCAGGTGTTCGGCATTGCCTTGCTGACGCCATTCATGGCGAAAATAAAAAATCAGCGCGCCGAACATCCAGATGTAGGCCATAAACAAAGGATAGTAATAAATGAACCCTTCGATGGCGCCATCCAGCGGTTCCCATGCAGTCACAAAATCATGCCATTGGCTCTGTAGTATTGCGATCACGTTTTGCAATGAAATATTCATGGTTTTTCAGGGCAAACGGCATCGCCCGCCCTATTCAGGTTGATTAAAACAAAATTCATGATTAAGGCTGGATAGGAAGTGAGAAATGTTGTTGTAAATCGGCCAGGCGCGGCTGATCCTCAAAAACATTGTCAGGATAATAGCCAATGTGGCCGGCGCCCAATTTTTTCAGCAACTCCAGTTGCCCGATAAAGACCGGCATCGGAATTTTCTGCCCAGTTTTCCAATTGATCGATTGCAGCTCGAACACGGTTTTTTTAAGGCCGTCGGGCTGTTTAGCCACTGTTTTTACCAATTGCGTGAGCCACTGTTTGGGATTTTCCGCCTCTTCCATAAACGGCATGGCTTCGATGGCGACATAATCGTAATGCGCTAAAAAGGATTTAAACGACTGCGCGTACCATTCTTCGCTGTAAGGCTTTAACAAGGGCAGCGCATAAAAATTACGCGCGGTCTTTATGCCGGGTCGATAAATACGCACCCGGTCCGCCAACTGATCGGTAAATTGGTTGATCAGATCGGTTTTATGTTGCGCCCACATCATGCGCATTTTGCTGGTCGCATGCAACTGTTCGAATTGGTCGGGCAGGCCCCAGGCCTCTTTCGCATAAGCCAACGCTAGCGGCGATACATCTTCATAATCCGATAAAATGCCGTCGTCATGAAACAGAATGCCGTCAAAACTACAATGCTTGGCCAAGTCTTCGTAAATCTCGGCTACATACTGACGTGCTTCGGGATTAAACGGCGACAACCGGGTATAAATATGACTGGCGCTTTGTGCCTTGCCGTCGCGCCATTCCTGAACATACCAAGCATCCGGCGCTTTGCCCTGATAGGCCATAATCGGCATCCAGGCATAAACTTTCACCCGGGCGACGGTTTTTAATTGCCAGGCAACGCGGCTGAACAAATCCTGTTTTACCGGCAAATGGCGATTGGGAAAATATAAGGCATCGGCGTTGCCGTCGCCGTCAGGATCCGCATAAGCCTGCAAATAAACGGTGTTGATATGCATGTCTTTGATGCGTTGAACCGCGGCATCCAGATTATGCTCGGTTTGCTTGGGGTCTTCATCGTAAAGATAATCCATATCCAGATGCGCCACTCGCAAAGACCTGCCGGTACGCATCCCGGTCACAAGCTCCGCAAATTGGCTGAGATCGGGATTATCGACCATAATCAAGCGACGCAACGCGCTTATATCCGCCACCGTATTAAAGCCGTCCACCAGCCCCATCGTCATCGGCATGCCAGCTTCACGCGACGCCTGCACGGCAATTTGGTTATATTCTCCATACGGCCAAACCATGGCTCTGGGTCTGACGCCGGCATGCTGAAAGATGAACTCGGCGCTTTTCAACAAAGCAGCGTTGATGCGTTCGCGATACTGTTCATCGGTTTCGTAAACCAGCATCGGATCGTCATACAGCCGGGTAACCGCCGCTGCCTGCGAATTGGCTTGCGGATTGGCATTCACGCCTTTATGCAGGTCGTAACTGTGCGAGGCGACCTCTACCAAACCGGACTGCGCCATTTCTCTTACCTGCTCCCAGTTGAGCAATGGCTTACCCGGCTCGTCCGCCGTGACGTTGCCGTCCATCCAGGTTCCCACCAGCGCAACCGTAGCCGGATAATGATGTTTCTTTAATAGCGGGAAGACGCGGGTATAAAAACTCAGATAGCCGTCATCAAAGGTCAATAGCACGGCTTTGTCGGGCAACGTATCTTTCCCCGCTGCTGCATCGAGAATATTTTGCACGCTGACAATCTTGTAGCCGTTTTGTTTCAACCAACCCAGATGCTCTTCAAGATGATCGACACTGACATCCATCGAATTAAAAGGCGGCTTGGCGCCTTCCGCCCCGACGATGTCGTGATAATTGAGAACCAGAAAGTGATGCTCTTTGGCAGATGCGTAACCAAAAAAACCGATAATAAAAAACAACAGAAACGCTTTATTTAAGTAATTGACTGCGGTAACAGGTGTAAAAATGGTCATGACATCCGGATTGAAAAAAGAAAAACTCACCAACGGGCGACAATATTAACCGAAAAAGGTGTAAACCGGATTGAATAATCGGTTGAACACGATTACACAGTCGACTACCGACCGCGAAATCCATCCAACAACTTGTTACTTAACAAAAAAATCTATTATTTCCATGCGCTAAATAAACGCCGCCCTGCTCCGTTGATATAACTAAATTAAAAATCAAGATCCTCGTCATAAAAATCGCCAAGCTGTTCCTGCAAGCGTTTTTTCTCCCAATACAACTCAATTTTTCTGCGCGCAGCCATTTTTTTCGCCGCCCGTTCACTCTCGTTAGGAAGCGTTATATATTCACCGCTCAAACCCAAATCGAAGCCTTCAATATCGAGATCAACTTCATCTTTGCTTTTTTCGGGGCCCACTTCAGGCGAGGATTTATCGGGTACGGATTTAGATACTTTCATAGTCGTAATTAATCTAGCTTTAAAAGTTCACTTTTTAATTACTTATGACAAGCTTGTAAAGCGAAATTTTAATTCAACCCCAATAAAAATCGGCGATAAACGAGAGTTCCGATATTCATTTTAAACAAATATCAAGTGCTTGGGAGGGCTATACATAATCAGCTTTTATCCGTCATAGTATATTTGTCGGCCCATTGGTCATATTTTTTTCACCTCACGACTTTTTTAAAGATTACAATGCCCGGCAGACTGGATAATCTCATTTAACGACACACCGTAATTTATGAAAGCAAGCGTACAAATTTTACTCGGCATGGCATTTATTGCTCTGACCGCCTGTTCGACTCAAGAGGTCAAACATGACACACAAGCCATCTCGGCTCCCGCTAAAGCGCCCGCAATAACCGAGAACTCGACACAAAGTTCAGGGCAAAATCCACCGTTGACCTGGCTTAAAGGCGACAAAAGATTAAATCTGGTCAGAATCATGGATGGCGGAGCCTGTAAAAATGATTTTCAAGGCGCTAAAGGCACATTTCTTATCTACGCCGACCCTGCCGATATAGAACGGATTAAACGTGAAAAAGGGCCGCAAGTGTTCAGCGACTTCGAAACCAAAATTCAATCCTTTGCGACAGATGCTTTTCAAGAAGCCATCAATGCAACCAATCTCGCGGAAGATCCCTTTGCCTTGGGCGCGGACGAAGCCCAAGAGAAACTGACTAAACAATTGTCCAATAACTTTCGTAATAGCGTGGCCGATGCCGTTAAACGCTTCCAAAAAGAAACAACCTTGACGATTGATGTTGTTCCCTTTGCCCCGTCATTTACTTTTTACCAACAAGGCTGCGAAGCCACGCATCAGGAGCCGGAGAACTAGGATGACAAGGTTATCCGGGCTTTTTCATATCCGAACAGACCAGAGGTGAACCACTATGAGTTGGAGAGAACGCACGCATGAAGACGCTTATTCCGATGCCGATGTCGAACAGCGTTTAAAGGAAGAATTGCCGCACTGGTATCTGGAAAACGGCTGGATTCGGCGCAAATACAAAACCAGCGGTTGGAAAGCGACGCTGATGGTTGTTAACACCGTAGGACACTTGGCTGAAGCGGCATTTCACCATCCGGATCTTACCGTTTCTTACGCCTTTGTGATCGTTAAGCTGATGAACCATGCGGCTAAAGGCATTACCAACAAAGATTTTGAATTAGCCCGTAAAATCGAGGATGTGGTCATGTGGCAGCCCGGCAAAGAGGGCGGCGCGCTAGCAGGCACGCCCGACGACCCGAGGTTTAAATACCTCAAATACGATTAGACTGGGGAATCGTATTTTGTCCACGAAAGACACGAAAAAACAATATCTAAAATTAGCTACAGCGACACGTACATCATAAAAACCGGAATTGAAGATCGGGCGAAAGGCGGAAAAATAACACGTCAACATACCGAGCTTTAGCCTTTTAGCCCCTTATATTTTTCGTGCTTTTCGTGCCTTTCGTGGACAGAGCCCTACTCAATTATTTTCAGCTTCAACAGATGTACACGCCGACTATCGGCCCTGATGACTTCAAACTTCATTGAATCCACGACAAGGCTCTCGCCTTTTTTGGGCATGTGTTCAAGCTGACTGACAATGAAACCGCCGATAGTATCGTATTCATCCGTCGCCAGATGCGTGGAAAAGTATTCGTCAAACTCATCCATAGGCGTCAGCGCTTTAATCATATATTCATTTGAACTGCGCTGAAAAATATAGCCTTCGTCTTCATGATCGTCGTGTTCGTCTTCAATCTCGCCGACGATTTGCTCTAACACATCCTCAATGGTGACCAAGCCTGCCGACTGGCCGTACTCATCGACAACAATGGCCATGTGATTGCCATTGGTACGCAATTCTTTAAGCAACACATTCAAGCGCTTGCTTTCCGGCACAACACAGGAAGGCCGCATTATTTCATGAACTTTCAGAGACTTGTTTTGTAAAACGCGAGTCAGCAAGTCCTTTGCTAACAGGACGCCAACCACCTTGCTCCGGTCTCCGTCAATAACCGGGTAGCGCGAATGTCCAAACTCGGTAACCAGCGGCATGATGGTCTCCAGTTCGGCGTCTTTCGGTACGACAACCATTTGAATGCGGGGAATCATAATATCCCTGACCCGCATTTGAGACACCTGCAAAACACCTTCAATCATGGATAACGCATCCGTATCCAATAAGCGTTTTTCCCGTGCTTCTCTTAATATTTCAAGTAGATCTTCAAGGTCTTGCGGCTCCCCAGTCAGTAAATGGCTGATTTTATCAACCCAGCTTTTCTGTGGGGAGTGCCTACTTGGGGGTTGTTCATCACTCATTTATCGTTTACCTCTGTATAAGGATTATTTATATGTAATTTGTTTAAAATGGCTATTTCTTTGTTTTCCATAAGCTCGGCCTCATCATCGTCGATGTGATCGTAACCTAATAAATGCAACACGCCATGTACAATGATATGCGCCCAATGGTGCGCCAGTGGCTTGTCCTGTTCGAGCGCTTCTTTTTCCACTACCGGGGCGCAGATGACCAAGTCGCCCAGCAAGTCCAGTTCAATACCTTCAGGCAGGTCAACCGGAAAACTGAGAATATTGGTCGGGCCCGATTTATGGCGATACTGCTCATTAAGTTCGGCGCTTTCCTCAACGCCAACAATGCGCACCACAATCTCGGTGTCATGCTCATAACCATCCAGCGCCGTATCGACCCAACGCTGGATTTGCTGCCGGTCAGGCTGTCCTGCCGAGTCAAAAACAGCCTGGATTTCTATCTGATTCACGACTCGGCCTTGTGCGCTTTCTCATAAGCTTCATAGGCGCAAACAATGCGCTGCACCAAGGGATGCCTGACCACATCGCGCGCATCGAAAAAGGTAAAGCTGATGCCTTGCACATTTTTTAATACTTCAAGCACATGCCTCAGACCGGACATTTTTTCCGAGGGCAAATCAATCTGGGTCACATCGCCGGTCACCACCGCCGTCGAACCGAACCCGACTCGGGTCAGGAACATTTTGATCTGCTCGACGGTGGTATTTTGCGCCTCATCCAGGATAATAAAAGCGTCGTTGAGCGTTCTGCCGCGCATAAACGCCAGCGGCGCAACCTCGATAATGCCTTTATCGATCATCTTCTCAACCCGCTCAAAACCGAGCATGTCGTATAGCGCGTCGTACAAAGGCCGCAAATAAGGATCGACTTTTTGCGCCATGTCGCCCGGCAGAAAACCCAGCTTCTCACCGGCTTCCACTGCGGGACGCACCAGAATGATTTTCCTGACTTTTTCGCTTTGCAAGGCCTCAATGGCGCAAGCGACGGCCAGATAAGTTTTGCCGGTTCCGGCCGGTCCCACGCCGAAATTAATATCATGCGTGACAATTTTCTTCAGATATTCTTGCTGGTTAGCCCCTCGTCCTCTGATCATCCCGCATTTGGTCTTGATACTTACGTTTTGCTGGGTTGACGTTGCCGGAGCATCCAACAGTTCATCAATCGATGCATCCTGCATGGCTAAATGAACCGATTCGGCCGTCAGGTGTTCTTTTTCGGTGCTGGCAAATAATTTCTCCATGACGGCGCAGGCCGCCTTGACCGAACTGTCCAAGCCCGTCACCTTGAACTGATTGCCGCGATTGGCGATCTCGACCTGAAGACGCGACTCAATCTGCCGCAAGTGCTCATCAAACTGGCCGCAAAAATTAGATAACCGGCTATTATCGGCTGGAGCCAGGGAAATTTCCTGTGAAATCATAAATCAATTGTTACCAACAATTTTATCAACGGAAGCATCGACCATACGGCCTCGTAAAGAATTGGGCAAAGCCTCGGCAATCAGCACATCGACAAACTGTCCGGCCAAGCGGGGATGCCCGATAAAGTTAACAACCCGATTATTCTCTGTTCTGCCCTGCATTTGCAACGGGTTCTTTTTAGACTGTCCTTCAACCAAAACGGTTTGCACGGTGCCGATCATGCTCTCGGAAATGGCCGCCGTCATTTCGTTAATGCGGTTTTGAAAACGCTCCAAGCGCTGTTTTTTAACCTCAGCAGGCACGTCGTCCGGCAAATCGGCCGCCGGTGTGCCGGGACGCTGGCTATAGACAAAACTGAAGGATAGATCGAAACCGATTTCTTCGATGAACGACATGGTTTCTTCAAACTCGGCATCGGTTTCGCCGGGAAAGCCGATAATAAAATCCGATGACAGGTAAATATTGGGTCGCACCGCGCGCAACTTGCGGATAATTTCAATATAGTCGGCGCGCGCATGGCCGCGCTTCATCATTTTTAAGATATGATCGCTGCCGCTTTGTACCGGCAAATGCAGATGGTCGACCAGTTGCGGAATTTCGGCAAAAGCCTCAATCAACTCATCAGTAAATTCCATCGGATGCGAAGTGGTGAAACGAATCCGGTCGATGCCCTCCACCGCCGCCACGTAATGCAGCAACAAGGCAAAATCGGCGATGTCGCCATCGTCCATTTCGCCGCGATAGGCATTAACGTTTTGGCCCAACAGATTGATTTCACGGACGCCTTGTTTGGCCAACGAGGTGATTTCGGCGATCACATCATCCAGCGGACGGCTGATTTCTTCGCCTCGCGTATAAGGCACTACGCAGAACGTACAATATTTGCTGCAACCTTCCATAACGGACACAAAGGCTTTCGGGCCTTCCGCCCTGGGTTCGGGCAACGCATCGAATTTTTCTATTTCAGGGAAGGAGACATCAACGACAGGTTTGTGCTGGCTGCGCGCCTGATCCAACAACTGGGGCAAGCGGTGCAGGGTTTGCGGTCCGAACACTATATCGACAAACGGCGCCCGCTTTTGGATAGCGGCGCCTTCCTGACTGGCGACACAGCCGCCGACGCCGATGATCACGTCGGGACGCTTATCTTTAATTTTGCGCCATTTACCCAAAGCCGAAAACACTTTTTCCTGCGCTTTTTCGCGTATCGAACAGGTATTCAGCAACAAAACGTCGGCTTGTTTTGGGTCGTCAATCAATTCAAATCCATGTGAAGCGTTGAGTACATCCCGCATTTTATCGGAATCGTACTCGTTCATCTGGCAACCGTTGGTTTGAATATAAAGTTTTTGTGTCATATTTTTAATTGTAAATCATCCAAAAATCACTGAGGCCACACCCCCGATGCTAAAGTCCGCTTGTTGATTTCATTACGGCGGAACGGCGGTGCTAAGCCACCTTACTAATAATAAAAAAAGCCCTGGACAATCGGCCAAGGCTTAATATACGGCGATTATTATAACCTGAACACGGCTTAAACAGAAAGCGTAGGGCCGAATCCCTTCGGCTGCGTCCGGAGTGACGGACCTTTCGACTTGCTTGCAGCGCCCCCAAAAATGCCTGTTTTGCTTTGCGCTCAAACAGGCTTATTACGGTCTGCAAGGAATCACAACATCTTAAAACTCCTCCCAATTATCGCTGCCGGCCATCTGCAACTGCGGTTTCGCCCTGAGCGGTATTGGGCTTTTACTTACCTTAGGCGCTGCTCGAAGAACACTTTGCGCGCTAATTGCGCCGGCATCCACAGTAAAACGCCCCACCGTAACCGACAAGTTTTGCGCCTGTTCTTCCAGCGATTCCGCGGCAGCGGCGGCCTGCTCTACCAAGGCGGCATTTTGCTGGGTTACTTCATCCATTTGTCCAATAGCCTGATTAACCTGTTCGATGCCGGACGCTTGCTCAACAGAAGCAGTCCTTATCTCGGACATAATTATCGTTACGCCGCGAATGGCGCCAACAATTTCTTCCATGGTCTTGCCGGCCTGGGCGACCAACTTAGTGCCGTCCTCAACTTTTTCCACCGAATCGCCAATCAGGTTTTTTATTTCTCCTGCGGCAGCGGCGGCGCGTTGGGCAAGATTGCGCACTTCCCCCGCCACCACCGCGAATCCCCTACCCTGCTCACCGGCGCGAGCCGCTTCTACTGCGGCGTTGAGGGCGAGTATATTGGTCTGAAAAGCGATGCCGTCAATGACCGAGATAATGTCGACAATTTTGCGCGAGGATTCATTAATGCCTTCCATAGTCGCCACAACCCGGTCGACGACTGCAACGCCCTTGCCGGCAATATCGGTCGCGCCGACCGCAAGCTGGTTGGCATGTTTGGCATTTACGGTATTTTGCTGCACAGTAGAGGTTAGCTCTTCCATGCTGGCGGCCGTTTGCTCCAGGCTGGCGGCCTGCTCTTCAGTGCGATGCGACAAGTCATTGTTACCTGCTGCGATTTCCTTGGCAACCGTACTGAGGGTATCGGTGGAAGCTTTGATTTCGCCGATCAGCGCCTTAAGATTTTCAACCGACCCGTTCATGCCGGCTTTCATTTCACCGAAGGAGCCGGGGTAGTCATTACTGATGGTTTGGGTCAAATCACCCTTGGCCAGTGCATGAGCGACGCGCACCACATCGTTAATGCCGGTTTCGGTGACATTGGAGAGCTGATTGAGCAATTCGGACAAGGTCTTGGTGTAGCCCGCCTTGCCGTTCATATTTATCTTCTTGCGGAAATCGCCGCGGTTGGCGGCCTCGACGATGTTCTGTATTTCGCCGGTAATCCCAATCAGGGAGTCGACAGTGGTGTTGATGCCGGTTTTCACCTGATGATAGACACCCGAATATTCTTTGCTGATCTTCTGGCTAAGGTCGCCTTCCGCTAAAGCGTCGGCCACGCGGATGGCATCCTTAAAAAGGTTGTCGGCAATCATATTAGTGTGATTTAACTGGTTGAGCAATTCGGACAGGGTCTTGGTGTAACCGGCCTTACCGTCCATGTCCATCGCTTTGCTGAAGTCGCCTTGTACGGCAGCTTGTACAACGCTCTGGATCTCGGAAACGATAGCGCCCAGGCTGTCTTGCATGATCTTCATCGAATATAACAGACTGCTGGTATCGCCCGGCTTGATCGCCAGGGTCATTGACAAGTCGCCGCCGCCGATCTTACGCACCATCTCTGTGGCGTAATCCGGCTCGCCGCCCAATTGCCTGAGCAAGCTTCGGGTGATGATAAAGGCCAGCAGGGTTGACAGTATTATAGCTAACATTCCTGCCGCCCCCAGCATCCGTTGCGTCATCAACACCAGTCCGGAAAAACCTTCGGTTTCTGCTTGAACACGACTCTCTGTCAGTTGGAATAATTGGGCTAAGGCCTCAGAAAGCGCTTTGTCGGCCCCCTTCACCGCCTTATCGAGTTCGGTGATTTCGGTTTCCCGTGATTTCAAATCGACCAGCTTGGCCATTCCTTCGCGATAAACTCGGGCACCGTCATTAACGATCCTAATCAGGCGCTCTTCATCGGCAGAGACAGCTCCGGTCGCCTCGTATGCCCGCCCGATATTGTCCAGAGCATCCATGTCCTGCATGAATTTAGCGTTATAGTCGCCGCCCCGCAGGATATAGTTTTTAAAATGGTGTACGCCGTTCCCCAAATTAATGTATCCGTCCATGACGGCGCTTTTTTTCACCAAGGTAATTTTCTCGAAATCCTTCCATCGGGTTTCAACCGCTCCCAATCTTTCCCATGCTATCAATACAACTGCGACCATCAGCAAGGCAATTGCACCAAAGCCAATACCCAAGCGGGTTCCCACTTTCATACCCAATCTCCTCAAAGTTTCAATTCAAAATTAAACTGCTGCTATTTCGACCAAATCAATGTTGCGACCCGAGCAATCTCGATTAAATTATCCCTATCGCGCAAATTTTATTTTTATATAAAAACCGCCCGACAATTCCTGAAACGCCGAATCTAAGGCCCGTTATTGCTTTTACTGGAACGGAGAGGCCGTGTTACCCCTCCTTAGTTCTACTTTGTCAGGTTATACGTAAGCTCGGAAGCGGGCCCGAAGGGCGTCAGGCAGGATAGCCGGACGTGAATCCCTGCCGGAATGACGAACTTGAATCGTGTAACCATGAAATCTGACAAAGTAGAATTTGTAGTAAGGAAAAAAGCCTGCGGCAATCAACCTCGGCTTAGTATAGGTGGCGGTTATTACAACCTGAAGACAGTTTAAAACGTTCAATATTCCGGAAAAGACATGCAAGGACGACCAACCAAACCGGCCGCCCTTTTGTAGCCATCGGGGCCTACATCGTTAAAACTCCTCCCAATCATCGCTACCGGCCATCTGCAACGGCAGTTTCGTCCTAACCGGTATTGGATTTTTACTGACCTTAGGCGCTGTGCGCGGAAAATTCTGGACGCTGACTGAACCCGCATCAACGGTAAAACGCCCCACCGTAACCGACAAGTTTTGCGCCTGTTCTTCCAGCGATTCCGCGGCAGCGGCGGCCTGCTCTACCAGGGCGGCATTTTGTTGGGTCACTTCATCCATTTGTCCGATAGCCTGGTTAACCTGCTCTATGCCGGAGGTTTGTTCGACCGACGCGGACCTGATCTCGGACATAATCATGGTAACGCCGCGAATGGCGCTAACAATTTCCTCCATGGTCTTGCCGGCCTGGGCGACCAACTTAGTGCCGTCCTCGACTTTTTCCACCGAATCGCCGATCAGGTTTTTTATTTCTCCTGCGGCAGCCGCGGCGCGTTGGGCAAGGTTGCGCACTTCCCCGGCCACCACGGCAAAACCCCGGCCCTGCTCACCGGCGCGAGCCGCTTCCACTGCGGCGTTGAGGGCGAGTATATTGGTCTGAAATGCGATGCCGTCAATGACCGAGATAATGTCGACGATTTTGCGCGAGGATTCATTAATGCCTTCCATAGTCGCCACAACCCGGTCGACGACTGCAACGCCCTTGCCGGCAATATCGGTCGCGCCGACCGCAAGCTGGTTGGCATGCTGGGCATTTTTCGCGTTCATCTGCACGGTGGAGGTCAATTCCTCCATGCTGGCGGCAGTTTCTTCCAAACTGGCGGCCTGTTCTTCGGTGCGATGCGACAAATCATTATTACCCGCGGCAATCTCTTTGGCGGCGGTGTTGATATTATTGGTGGAGTCCTTGATTTCGCCTACCAGCCCTCTAAGATTTTCCACAGTGCCATTCATGCCGGCAATCACTGCGCCGAAGGTGCCTGGATAATCCTTGTCGATAGTTTGGGTCAGATCGCCTTCGGACAAGGCGCCGGCAATAAGCGATATGTCATTCAGACTACCCAAGGCATCGAGCGAACGATTAATATCCTCTTTTAATTGGCCGAGGTCGCCGCGTCCTTCGGCCTGAACCCGCTGACTGATGTCGCCCTGAGCAACCCCACCCATGACCTTGCCGACATCCCCCAGCATAGTCTGCATAGTCTGCATGGCCCGCATAGCGTCGTCTACGGCACGCTTGTATTCACCTTCGACATTAACATCGGCTTTTTCGTTAAAGTCGCCCTCAGCCATGGCAGTCATAAGCTTAGTGATGGCGCCGGTAGTGGACGATAGCGTTCTTGCGACCGCATTAAGTTGTTTCAGCGCCGACGCAAATCCGCCGTGCAACCCCTGCGGATAGCTCTTTCGAGTAAAATCGCCATAGATTACGTAGGCCATTGAGTAGTACAGGTCGACTTGGGCGGTTTCCACTTGATCCATCAAATTATTCAAGCGCCAAGCAAGCTGTTGAAGCGGGCGTTCTTTACCGCCGATATAGGTAAGCCGGACATCCACCGATCCTTGCGCCCATTCATGACTTGCGTCAACCAACTTGTCCAGCAATTGCCGATCGGCTGAACTTGATTTACGCCACCAAACAATAGATAACGCTGAGCCGAGGGTCAGCAAAGACGGAATCGCCGACCCGCCGCCTCCGGCACCGCTCAGCAGCGAACTCAGGACAGGCATCCACGCGAAAATCAGCGAGCCGATCCAGCAACAAGCAACTGCCGCTAATGCGGCAGATTCATTATTCTTAAAGCGACTGTAATACATTGATCAGCTCCTCGTAAGTAACGCCCTTGTCTTTTAATACCTTGCCCAATACTTCGCCTGAAGCCGCCATAGCATCCTTCGGGCCCGCGTTCCGCTCGGCATCCAGCATGGCACGATACACCTCGGTCACAATCGGAATAGCCTTGGGATTAGGCATGCGGCGCACCGAACTGTAGCCGATCTTTTGTTTGTTTTTATCTTTCATAGGCGCGACATGGGTAAACACCCAATAGAACCCGCCATCTTTTGACATATTCTTAACATAAGCAAAGATCTCCTTATCTTCCGCCAAATAATCCCACAACAACTTAAACACCACCCTCGGCATATCGGGATGGCGGATGATATTGTGCTGACTGCCCAGAAGCTCGTGCTCCTGGTATCCCGAAAACTCGATAAAAATCTCGTTCCCGTAGGTAATCCGGCCGGTCAAGTCGGTTTTGGAAACGATGAAATCATTTTCCCGCATCACCCGCTCCTGACTTGTCGGGACTATATCTTTTCTCTTCATTATTCTTTCCTGCAATTGCTGCCGCATCCGTGCAGTCGTAAATTAATTATTTTGACTAACAAAGCCTTTACCTTGTTTAGCAAACTTGTTAGCCAGTTTGTTTTTATGTAAGCGTCGACTAAGGAGTGTGCGTGAAATAACGTGAACAACTCGCGCCGATAAATTTTCAGCGGGAGTGCAAGCTTCGCTTGCGCTTGCAGGCGAAGCCTGCACTCCGGCTATTAGCAACTTGCCCACGTTATTTCGTACACATCCCTAAATAGCCTTGTCCATATTAAAAAAAACCGATCGATCTTAATCTATCAGAGAACTTTCAAAAGCTCGTCTGCTTGTTACTCTACAAATTGGCTGCCTGCAAACCATGTAAAAACAATCCAATACGGAGATTTTCAGCGCAGGCAACTTAATACCATATATAGCCGCTTTAACCCTACTTTTTTTAATGCTGGGCGAGCGTCGCTCTCCCGCCTGTTCGAACCGCTGAATTACGCTGTACATTACAAAGAACTTATTTTTGCGATGACGCCAAACGTTGGATGATCCAAATAATAAAGCTCATTCAGTTTAACGGAGCGTTTTTCATTTAATCGGTAAATCACGGTTTTGCCTACAGAAGCCCGGTAAGGAGCGTCAGCGGAAGCGGAAGACTTGCTGACGCCATCCTCCGAATCGGCGACAAGCTCCAAATCAACCGCCATATGCAAGCCCGGATCACCTTGGATTTGCAGATAGCCATCCAACTTGGCATCGCCGCCCTGAATATGAACAGGCGCGCTCAGCCCCCCTTCCCCAACCTGCTGAACCCAGGCAACATGCAGGATAGGCCGATAACCGGGCTCTCTAGCCAATGCCGCATAACTGTCATCAAGATCGGTAGTCTCCGCTTGCTTATAAGACGATAGCTCAATCAAGCCGGACGGCCACTGTATTTGACTAACGGCCTGCTCAAACACCTCGGTATTGGGCATGGCCTGCAAGAAAACGATCAACTCTATTCGATAGGCGCGGCCCTCCGCTACAACAGGAGCGCTAAAAAAACCCAGCATTGCCGCCAAACTGCAAACCATTATTTTAAGCATCGTCATTTTTTAAGCGCCGCTTTCAGGGTCAGCTTATCCAGCAGCTCGGTTATAAACTCAAGTTTCTGCTCGGTCGTTTCAAACGGCTTGATAAACCTCAGCTTATCCGCGCCGTCGAATTTATAGAACTGTGCCTGGGTTTGTATCAGGGAAATCAGCTGATCGGTATTAATGTTAGGCGTCGCCGAAAAGATAATGCGCCCTCCGCCTGCGTTAGCCTCTATTTTCTTGATGCCCATTTTTTCGGCTTGCTGCTTTAATTCGGTGACGCTGAACAAGGTCTTTACCGGCTCCGGAAACAGACCGAAACGGTCGATCATTTCCACCTGCAATTCGCGCAAATCGTCCTTGGTTTCGGTATTGGAGATGCGTTTATACAGCACCAGTCGGCCATGAATATCCGGCAGATAATCTTCCGGGATCAGCGCCGAGGTTTGCAGATCGACTTCCGGCCCTCTGTCCATAGGCGCATCGAGTTCCGGCTGTTTGCCGGATTTCAGCGCATCGACCGCGCGCTCCAGCAGCTCGGTATACAGGGTAAAACCGATTTCCTGGATCTGGCCGCTTTGATCATCGCCAAGCAATTCGCCCGCGCCGCGAATTTCCATGTCATGCGACGACAGCATAAAACCGGCGCCCAAATCGCCGGATGCCTCGACCGCTTCCAGCCGCTTAACGGCATCCTTGCTCAATAAGCTAAGCGGCGGCACGACAAAATAAGCATAAGCCCGATGGTGCGAGCGCCCCACCCGGCCGCGCAACTGGTGCAACTGCGCCAGTCCCAGTTTATCGGCGCGGTTGATGATGATGGTATTGGCGCTGGGAATATCGATGCCGCTTTCAATAATCGTGGAACACAACAACAGGTTAAAGCGCTGATGGTAAAAATCCAGCATGATGCGCTCCAGCTCGCGCTCCGGCATTTGCCCGTGGGCGATCTCGATCCGCGCTTCGGGCACCAACGCTTCCAACTCCCTGGCCATTTTCTCCATCGACTTCACATCGTTATGTAAAAAGAACACCTGTCCGCCGCGCTTGATCTCGCGCAAACAGGCTTCCCTGATCTGCGCATCGATCCATTGGCTGATAAAGGTTTTGATCGCATGACGATTCGGCGGCGGGCTGGCGATAATGGAAATATCCCTTAAGCCCGACATCGCCATATTCAAAGTGCGCGGGATCGGCGTTGCGGTCAGGGTCAGCATGTCCAGCTCGTTGCGCAGCTTCTTGAAATGCTCTTTTTGGGTCACGCCGAAACGGTGTTCTTCGTCAATCACCACCAAGCCCAGCGCTTTGTATTTGATCTCTTTCGACAATAACTTGTGGGTGCCGATCACAATATCGACCTTGCCCTGTTCCAGATCGTCGGTAATCTCTTTTTGCTGTTTGGCGCTGACAAAGCGCGACAACACTTCGACGCGCACCGGCCAGTCGGCAAAACGGTCGCGGAAATTCTGGTAATGCTGCTGCGCCAGCAAGGTGGTCGGCACCAACACCGCCACCTGCTTGCCGTTTTGCACGGCGATAAACGCCGCCCGCATCGACACCTCGGTTTTGCCGAAACCGACATCGCCGCAGATCACCCGGTCCATCGGATGAGGGCTGGCCATGTCGTCCAGTATCGCCTCGATCGCGGTTTGTTGGTCCGGCGTTTCCTCAAACGGGAAGGCATCGGCAAACGCCGCATATTCGACATTTTCAACCGCAAAGGCATGGCCTTGTTTGACCGCTCTTTTGGCATGAATTTCCAGCAATTCGGCGGCGACATCGCGGATGCGCTTGATGGCCTTTTGCTTGGCTTTGCTCCACTGGTCGCCGCCCAGCTTATGCAAAGGCGCATTTTCCGCGCTCATGCCGGTATAGCGGCCGATCACATGCAAGGCCGAAACCGGCACATAAAGCTTGTCGTGATTGGCGTATTCCAGGGTCAAAAATTCCGACGCGATGCCGCCAATCTCCAAAGTCTGCAAACCCAAATAGCGACCGACGCCATGCTCCTGATGCACCACCGGCGAACCGATGGTCAATTCATTGAGGTTATTGACGATATTTTCCAGCTCGTGCGCCGCGGACTTACGCCGTCTACGCCGTTGCTGCACTTTTTCGCCGGACAGCAGGCTTTCGGTGATGATCGCGATGGCGGGATTCTCAAGCCATAAACCATGATCCATCGGCGCGACAAGAAGGCACGGCGACACTTCGGATTGGAGAAACTTGTCCCAGCTGTCAACCTGCTTCACGGTAATGTTGTACTGCCTTAATCTCTCCATTAAGGCTTCCCTGCGCCCAGCTGATTCCGAGACAAACAAAACCTTGCCGGCAAAACCGTCTACAAACTGCTGCAATGCCTGGGCGGGCCGATCCAATTTTGCATCGATGGTTACATTGGGCAGCGAATGGCAATTGAAAAGGATGCTGTCCGCGTCTTCGCCGGCTGTGCCGCCCAGCGTAATGCGGGCAAAGACCCCGGTTTTTTGCGCCAGCTCGTCGGTCGATAGAAACAACTGCTCCGGCTTCAACAGCGGCCTGTCCACATCGTATTTCCGTTGCTGAAACCGGTCCTCGGCTTCGGCATAAAAAGCCTGCGCGGTCGCGGCAAAACTATCGGACGTGACCAAAACCGCCGATTTCGGCAGGTAATCGAACAATGTCGCCATTTGATCGACAAACAGCGGCAAATAATATTCAATGCCGCCGGGCGTGATGCCTTTGCTGACATCCATATAAAAATGATTTTTAGGCGAAGTTTCCGGAAAAGCCTCCCTGAAGGCTTGTCGGAAATGTTTGATGGCTTCGTCGGTAAACGGAAACTCCCGAGCGGGGAACAACTGGATCCGGTCGATTTTTTCCAATGACCGCTGCGTTTCAGGATCGAAGGTGCGGATCGATTCAACTTCTTCATCGAACAATTCAATGCGATACGGCGCCTTGCTGCCCATCGGGAACAAATCGACTATCGACCCCCTGACCGCAAACTCGCCGTGCTGATAGACCTGCGAAACGCAATGATAGCCGACGCTTTCCAGCTTGAGGCGGTTAAGCTCCAGATTAAAATCATCGCCGACATTAACCGCAAAACTATTGGCCAGCACATGTTCCCTCGGCGCCAATCGGTGCATCAAAGTAGTCACCGAAACCACCAGCGCGCCGCGCTTCACCTGCGGCAACAAAGCCAGCGTTTTCAGGCGCTCCGAGATAATTTCCGGCAGCGGCGAGAACACATCGTAAGGCAACGTTTCCCAATCGGGGAAATGCAAAATAGGATGCTTATCCTGTAAAAAAAACGATAACTCATGTTCAAGCCGTAACGCGGTCTGATTATCCGGCGTGACCATGACAAACAGACGATCTTCATTTTTAATGGCCGAAGCCAGGGCCAGAGAATCGCCGCAGCCGGTTAAGCCCGTCCAGACCAGCGTTTGATCTTTTTTTTGCGGGATTTTAGGAGAGAAAATTAAATTGTTAGCCATTAAAAAATCTTATATCTCGTTCACGGGGCATCGCTGCCATTAAGTTAAGCGTTGTAGAAGCGGGCCATGCCCGCGATGAAGGTACTACAACTCTACAATCGCGCCGCCAAAATACGCGGGCGCGGCCCGCTCCTACGGTGTCATTGCACTTAACTTTAATGGCAGTGACATGCCGCATGGAAATATGCAGTTAAGGCGCACTGCGCCACGAATCACAACCAGCCCAAACTGGAATCATTTCGACATTATAGCCGCATAAGCAGGCTAATGTACGCGCTATAAACAATATACCAACTCATTGCCGGCCTGCATGCAATTCATCGCATCGCCTTTTAGTAACGGCTTGCAATCGGGTACAATAATTCCGAGTTGTGCTAAGTACATCCCACGACGATATGAACGGCAATACGCTATCGCCTGCCGCCCTATCGATCCAATTCCAATCAAACAAGAGGTAAGATCATGAAGAAAAGTCTGTTTCTGACTATTGCGCTGCTGGTTTCCGGCAATGTAAGCGCCGCCACCGATCATTATGTATTACGCGACGGCGACTATGTCCGTCACCTGAAAGTCACTAAAATCAGCGACGATTACAGTGTCGATGCCGATGTAGACTTTGACTCCGCTGCCGACGGCGCTCACTGTTCCGAGGCTATTTCCGGCAAAGCCAAAAGCACAGGCGAAAACGAATTGCTGCTGAAAAAACATTCCGAAAGCGCCGCCAGTTTCTGCGAGCTGAAAATCAAGCTCAGCCCGAACGGCGCGAAGATTGAAGAATCCAAAGATTGCAGCAGCTTTACCGTAAACAAATGCCATTTCTCCAGTGGCGACAAGGAACTGGTTAAAGTTAAGTAGCTCGGTAGGTTGGATTGCGAAAAGCCGCAATCCAACCTACAACCTAAAATATCCGATAATGTTGCGCACTTTGGTGGCCGCAACTGTTACCCCGACACTCCGCTAGGCGATCAACATCCGCGCTTGTTGCAGTGCAATAGGTTTGCGTAGCGGATCGTTATCGGCTGTTGAAAAAATCAAGCTATTCAGAACCGGGCTGACATCTTTAATACGTCGCGCGCAGCTTATTCATTGAGCGATTGGCCACTGCACAACCTGTTTGCCACTGATTTGTCCAGCCGTTGCGAATTGTTTCTAAGTTCATTCTTCGCTCTAACCATGGCGGTAGTCATAGCCTCGTTACTGCTTTCGCCATGCTCCGCTTGATTATGGCTTCGCTAATTTCATTTGTGCGATTTATCCGGCGGCGCATATCCGTAGCAGCCTGTAATTCGCAACGCTTGTCACGCAAACAAGAATAATGAGAGCGCTCCAGCTTGCAATCTTGTGCAAAATTGACGTATTTTTACAGCGACGTGTCCGCTTAAAAGTCATCGTCCTTAATTCAAAAGCATGAGGTCAGCCAATGCAACTCAACATAGCCGGTTTTGTCAGAGAAGATATATGGCTGTTGCACGAACAAAGACTTCCGCCATTTAAAGCGATAATCATCAAGTCGCTGAAAATAGCCCTATTATCCGCCCAGGGTTTTGCCCAGGATCTGTGTCCGCTACGGGCGTCCGCATTAACGCTTTACAGCCTGTTGTCGATAGTGCCTGTCATCGCCATGCTGTTTGGTATCGCCAAGGGTTTCGGTTTTGAAAAAATACTGGAACAACGTTTGCTCGAGCAAGCGCCAGAGCAAAATACGCTGGTATTACAGCTCATCGGCTTTGCGCAAAACCTGCTGGACAGCACGAGAGGCGGGGTTATTGCCGGGATAGGAATTGCCGTCCTGCTTTGGACCATTATCAACGTGATTGGTAATATCGAAGAGTCATTCAACCACATCTGGAAAATAGACAAAGGACGCCCACTACGCCGTAAATTCAGCGATTATTTATCTCTAATGCTGTTAGCGCCCATTATATTAATCGCATCCAGCAGCATTACGGTTCTCCTGAACACAAAGATAACCTGGCTCATTACGATGCTTGAATTACCGGAATTTGGCACCTGGCTGGTCATCAAAGCGCTGGGCTTGCTGCCTTTGGCGCTTATGGCTGGCTTGTTTACCTTTACGTTTATTTTTATGCCCAATCATAAAATCGATTACAGGGCGGGCGTAATTGCCGGCGTAATTACCGGCATTTTGTATCATCTGTTGCAGTGGACTTATCTAAGTCTACAAATTGGCGTATCGAGTTACAATGCCATTTACGGCAGTTTTGCGGCGTTACCCTTATTTGTCGTTTGGTTGCAAACGGTCTGGATGATTATCCTGTTGGGCTGCGAGGTCGCTTTTTTTCTACAGAATTATGAAATTTATCGAAACAATAACCGGTTTTCCGATTTAAGTTTCTCCCTGCAAAAAGTCATAGCTTTACAGACAAGCCACCTGATTATCAAGAATTTCGTTCACTTGGGTAATCCGTTAAGCGCTGCAGAAATAGCGACCAGACTGGTTATACCGATAGCCTTTATTCAACCCGTTTTATCCAAGTTGATGGCCAGCCATATTGTTGTCGCGTTTAAAGATCAGGACGAAGATGACGAGGTTTACCAGCCCGCCGTCGATATCAACATACTCACTATCGCTTATATTATTAACGCGCTTGAACAATGCGGACAAAATCATCTGCCGGACATCAATCAGGAGCCATTGCTTGTACATGCAGTCAACAATTTCAGGGAGTTGATGGAAGCCTCTGAACAAAATCGTTTGTTAAAAGACATATAGCTACAACTACGGATTGCACCTCGCCGCATTTTTTGTAACCCAGCCTATGCGCTATCAATTACATTTTTAATCGTTGATTGGCAACTGTACAATATTGTTTCAATTAACATAAACAAGCAAAAGAGCCATGAAAAAACTTAACCTCATACTGATACCAACGATCGTCGCATTACTGGCGGGATGCTCAAGCGCGCCAACGCTAGGCGACCAGATGGTTAATCGCGGAAAAGATCTGATTAAAGAAGGCAATACAGAATTGGAACAAGGCTCAATAATGGTTGAGCAAGGCAAAGCCAAAGTTGAGCGGGGCAACAGAATGATAGAAGATGGCAAGCAGCTTGACGCCAAATAATCTTTCCTTGCTACAACCAAAACCGGCGCGGCTAAGCCAAAAACTTCGCATCACCCTGGCTGAAGAAGCGGTGCGTTTGATCAGTCAGCTAGGGTGTGCAGGCGCAATCACCGAAGACACGATTCTTTTGCGCCCTCCTTTAAACCGATGGCAGACGCATTCGCGTTCACGTATTTAAGCCGTTTTCCGTTCGTCAAACTGAAATGGAAACACCGAAACCTCCGCTTGATATTGCCCGACCATTCTTTTCAGGCTGAATTTATTTCAGAACAACTTAAGACTTATCGTATATGATAGCGGCCGGAAAACACGTGTCTTTCCAATCATTAATTTTCAGACAATATCTGGAAATCACACCAAAACACTTCATAGGTATATGATGAATTTAATCAAAAAAGCAGTACTTACTTTTATTATGGCTATCTCTTTTGGTGCAAGTAACGTTGCTTTCGCTGAAGATGCAAAAGCCGCTGAAGTTATTGCACATATTGAAGCCGCTATAGCTGAAATCGGTAAACACGACTTCAACGCCGCTTATATACATGAAAAAGCGGCACGTACCGCTTCTGATGAGATCACAGTCGGCGAAGCTGCCGTGAAACAAGGTCTTGCAAGTCTTATTAAAGCGCAAATAATCGGCAAAAGTGCAGATGAAGAAAAAGCGATTGCCGAATTAAACAAAGCATTAGGCTTTTACAAGTCAATCTAATCATTAGATCCGGCTTTTAACTGGGACAGGGTTAACTTGAGTTGATCCTGTCTTCCAATAAAAACGACCGCCCACTCTTTTACACGGCTTAGCCGGGTAAAGTCCCCTGTTTACATGCATCAACCTCACCAACCGACATCCTGTTATATATGTCCGCTATGCGCGGCCTCGCTACAATTAAATCAAAAAAGCTACGTTTGCGAAAATAACCATCGCTTTGATCTTGCGAAGGAAGGTTATTTGAATCTTTTGCCGGTGCAATATAAACACTCCGGGGAACCGGGCGATAATAAGCAAATGATGCAGGCCAGACGCGCATTTTTGGAAGCAGGGTTTTATCAGCCGACGGCCAAAGCCATAGCGATGATAATCAATGCCAATCAGCCCAAACAGCTGCTGGATCTGGGCTGCGGCGAAGGCTACTACAGCCGGGCCATTGCAGCCGCCTGCCCGGACTCGCTGAGCCTGCACGGCGTCGACATTGCCAAATTTGCGATAGCCGCTGCCGCAAAAAAACAACCCGCCGCAAAATTCATAGTCGCCAGCTCGAACCGGCTGCCTTATGCGGATCAGTACTTCGATTTTGTGCTGAGGGTATTCGCCCCGTCAAACGCCCAAGAACTGGAGCGGATACTGAAACCGTCAGGACTTTTATTGCTGGTGACGCCAGGCCCCAGACATCTATGGCAATTGAAAGAATTCATCTACGCCGATGTCAAAGAGCATGCCTTGGAGAACGAGCTGCCGCCAAGCTTCGACCGCCTGGACGCGCAACGCATCAGTTATAAAATAGCCCCGAATCCCCTGCAAAGAATCGCCCTGTTGCAAATGACGCCATTTGCATGGCGAGCCAATGAAAGCGTTCAGCACGCTATTCAAGCTGTTGAGAAACTCGAAATAGAAACCGATTTTATTTTAACGCTGGCAATAAAAACAACGACTTAAAGCCATCGCCTAAATACTGCTCAGATAGCTTGTTTTTTACCGCCACGCCCTTCCGGCATTGCACCCATTGCCATGACGTAATACTATCTGAGCATAGCTTGCCTAGGAGGTTGTCAACATGAGCAATAATACCGCGCCGGATTCAAGCCCCACCCTCATCAAGGCGTTATCAGCGGCCAATGCCTGCACCCTCATTGAAACCCATATTTCCTGGCTGCTGCTGACCGGCCAATACGTCTACAAAATCAAAAAACCGGTTAACTTCGGTTTCCTGGATTTTTCCACATTGGCAAAACGCCGCTTTTGCTGCGAGGAAGAATTAAGACTCAACAGGCGCTTGGCTGCCGACCTGTACCTGGAAGTGGTACCGATAACCGGGACAGCGCAGCATCCGCAAATAGGCGGCAGCGGCAAAGCGATTGAATACGCCGTCAAAATGATTCGTTTTCCTGCCGGACAATTGCTAAGCGAGCAGGCCGAGCGCGGTCTGCTGAGTGCGGATGCAATCGACCAACTTGCCGATATTGTTGCCGATTTTCATCAAACCGGCGAACAGACCGACGAAAATTCCGCCTATGGCGACAGCGCAAACATCAACCATTGGTTTATCGAAAATTTCGACCATATCCGGCCTTTATTGGTCGATGACGATCAAAAGCGCCAGCTACAGCGCATTCAGCACTGGGGCGACAACGAATGGCGCAAGCTCTCCGGATTAATGCAGCAGCGGAGACAACAAGGCTATGTACGCGAATGCCACGGCGATTTGCATCTGGGCAACATAACGCTGATCAACGGCAAAGTCACCCTGTTCGATTGCATCGAATTTAACCCGCTGCTGCGCTGGATCGATGTGATCAGCGAAGTGGCTTTTTTATTTATCGACCTGCTGCACGTTGGTTGCGACCGCTATGCTTACCGCTTTCTTAATCGCTACTTGCAATACACCGGCGATTATAGAGGACTGGCTTTATTGCGTTATTACCTGGTTTACCGCGCCTTGGTCCGGGCTAAAGTGTCGTTATTGCGCATGGCGCAGCAAGCCGATGACGATGCCGCCGCTAAACAGGCGCGTTGCGAATATGCGCTTTTTGCCGACTTGGCCGAGCGCTTTACCCAGCGCCGCCCAACCATCCTGATCATTACCCACGGCTATTCCGGTTCCGGTAAATCCACGATGGCCGCCCAACTCGCCGAAAAAATCGGCGCGTTCCAGATACGCGCCGATATAGAACGCAAACGGCTGTTCGGCTACCGGGCATTAGTACAAACCGGCAGCGGCATTGACGACGGGCTTTATACCAAAGAGGTCAGCCTAAAAACCTATCAACATCTTAAGGAACTCGCCAAAGCCGTGCTTGACGCCGGTTTCCCGGTCATTATCGACGCGGCTTTTCTTAAAACCGGGCAACGCGAGCCGTTTCGACAGCTTGCGGCAGACTGCGGCGTACCGTTTCATATTATCGCGTTTCAAGCGTCCGACCGGGAACTCTGCAAGCGCATCAAGCAACGGCAAAACGATGCATCCGAAGCGACTGTAGCCGTGCTCCGCCATCAACAGCAATCGGCACAGCCGCTGTCGGAACAAGAACAGTCCGATGCAATAGCGATTAATACCGAAACCGACAATGCCGTGGAAACCTTGTTGAATAATTTTGCCCTGTATTTGCAATAAGCGGATATGGAGCAAGGACTTCCGCTTAGGGTTCCCACGCTCTGCGTCACTGCCATTAAGTTAAGGATGGACAGTCCCTTCTCCCTCAGGGAGAAGGTTAGGATGAGGGGATCAAATAAGGCTTTTTCCTTATTTTTATTCTCCTCACCCCAACCCTCTCCAGCAGTAGAGGGAGCTTTTTTCTTAACTTAATGGCAGTGACCCTCCAGCGTCCCGAACCGCAGAGCGGTTCAAGCTGCATTCCCACGCAGAGCGTGGGAACGATGAGTTTATATTTACCGACCATATCCTTAGCCCGTGAACCCGCTGATCTGCTGCGAATTAAGCCGGGTAGCCGCTATGCTGAGTTCGCCCGCCAAGTTGAGATGTTCGATTACGAAAGCGCACAGGCAACGCAACAGCCGATTCCAACTGTTAATTTTTCACGGCGGTAATGGACAGCGTCTAACATCCGTTAATACTCTGTTTTCGCAGCTTCCTGATGCTTTTTGACCGGCATTTTCGTAGCCGACAAAATAATTATTTTTGGCAGTGTGCGCAACATCAGGACATGATACAGTTCATAAGCGGTTTTTATAATTACAAAATGATAGTTCTTTCATTACAAAACAAATTCCATTGCGCGTACCGATGGAATCTACTTTGCCTTTAGGAGGTCAAAATGAATGAAGACACATTAAATTTAGAAATCAGAAAATATCTCAAACATGTCGGCATCACATCGCAACGCGAGATCGAGCATGCCGTGCTCAAAGCAATTGAAGCCGCCAAGCTGAACGGCTCCGAAACCATAGACATAAAAATGACCCTGGAGTCCCCCGCTCTCGGCGTCAGCCATTGTATTGAGGGAAAAATAGCGCTTGAATAAATCGCGTTAAAAAAACTTTTAGTTGGGTCTGGTTATTACATTAATTCGACATAAGTCGACGAGGATAAAAACCATGAATAAGCACTTAAAGTTAGTTAGAGAATTCAACGACACATTTTCATTGCCGCAAGCGGAACATGGCGCAAATGAACACTTATCCGATATGGATATTGTTATGCGTCAAGCGTTACTGATGGATGAGGGCAGCGCGGTATTAAGAGCGATTAAAGCGGGCGACATGGTTGCCATATTGGCCGGACTGGTTAACCTTGCCTACAGTGCATTGACCGCTATTGCGATGCGGGGAAGCGATGTTGCAGACCATCCGGTAACATGGCGTCATGATGGCTTTATACTCTCTATCATCCGCATCCTGTCCGACCGAATCAATAATTGCACCTCCGGCAGCGCCGATGATTATTCAGCCGTATATTGCTTGTGTACTCATTTAGCGAATAGTTTTATCAACGCCGATTTCAACAAAGCCTTTCAATCCATCCATGACGGCAAGATGTCCAAACAGCTTAAAACACCCGATTTGAGCGATTGTCTTTTTGAATGACCTCAAAACAAAACGCTACCTGATTAACAGAATGCTTCCGCCAGAAACAAAATATTCGGCCTGTAGAGACGCGATTTATCGCGTCTCTACAGTTGGCTGAAGCAGCTTGCTAATCAGGAAATACTATCCGCATAGTCGCTCTATTCTTGCTCTATTTAGGAAAAATCATATCCTCAGGACGAACAAGACTGTCGAACTCCTGTTCAGTCACAAAGCCGCCGGAGACCGCCTCTTCGCGCAGTGTGCTGCGATTTTTAAACGCCAGTTTCGCAATTTTGGCCGCGTTGTCGTAACCGATGCGCGGCGCCAACGCGGTTACCAGCATCAACGAACGCTCCATAAGCTCGGCAATACGGTCGATATTCGGCTCAATGCCGACCACGCAATGATCGGTAAAACTGACCGCCGCATCGCCGATCAGGCGAATCGACTGGAGCACGTTATAAATAATCACCGGCTTGAACACATTGAGTTCCAGATGCCCTTGCGCGCCGGCAAAAGTGACGGTGGTGTGATTGCCCATTACCTGCGCGCAAACCATCGTCATCGCTTCGCATTGAGTCGGATTGACCTTGCCCGGCATGATCGAAGAACCGGGCTCGTTTTCAGGCAGCGACAGTTCGCCGATGCCGGAGCGCGGACCGGAACTCAACAGGCGAATATCATTGGCTATTTTAGTGAGGCTGACCGCAAGGGTATTCAACACTCCCGAGATTTCCACCATCGCGTCATGCGCGGCCAACGCCTCGAATTTATTGGCCGCCGAGACGAAAGGAAGTTGGGTAAACTTCGCGACCTCTTCGGCAAACCGGTCGCCGAAACCCGGTTTAGAATTCAGGCCGGTGCCCACCGCCGTACCGCCTTGGGCCAGCGGATACAGCCGTTTGAGACTGTCGTTAATCCGGTCGATACCCAGTTGCACTTGGGCGGCATAGCCGGAAAACTCCTGGCCCAATGTCAGTGGGGTCGCGTCCTGCAAATGCGTTCGCCCGATCTTGATTATTTGACTCCATGCATGGGATTTGTCGGACAGCGCGCGGTGCAAATGCTGGAGCGCGGGAATCAATGAATGGTGCAACTGCTCGACGGTGGCGATATGCATGGCCGTTGGAAAAGCATCATTCGAGGACTGGCTGCGGTTGCAATGATCGTTCGGATGCACCGGCGTTTTAGTGCCCATAGCGCCGCCAAGCCGCTCGATAGCCAAATTGGCAATCACCTCGTTGGCGTTCATATTGGACTGGGTGCCGGAGCCGGTCTGCCAGACGACCAACGGGAAGTTGCCGTCCAGATTGCCGTCGATAACCTCCAGAGCCGCGTCCGCTATCGCATAGCCGATTTTTTGATCGATATTGTCCAACGCGATATTCGATAACGCGGCGCAATGTTTGACGATGCCCAACGCGCGGACCAGGGGCCGGGGCATGCGTTCATTGCCTATTTCGAAGTTAAGAAGGGAACGCTGGGTTTGCGCGCCCCAGTATTTGTCTACGGGTACTTGTATCGGGCCGAAGGAATCGGTTTCGGTGCGGGTATCTCCAGTATTATTTTTCATGAATTACCCTCTGTGGTTGGGTTACGGGATGGGCAGGCTTAGCAACTAATAAACCTCATCGTGAGAACTTAAAGTTTGAAGCAAAATAGCTTCTAAATTTTCAAAGCTGACAAACTCGAAAATAATTCGTCAATCGTAGCGGCCACTACAGGCCCAAGAACCTTCCAAACTGTCTTTAAGTTTATGCATTTTCAATTTAGGCTGAAAAGCATCTTCCGAAAGCAACGTCAATATGGCCTGCAAGTCATTTGCCAGATGCGGATGCTTTTTAAGCAAGTGCTTAGCGGCTCGAACAAATGTATTGGAACAGACAAGAGTCCGCTTCATGACAAAATATCGGCCCTCAGCGATTCCACCGAGGTAGCCTGACATTGGCCTTGGGCAAATTCAGTGCGGGCTTGTTGAATATCGCCGGCAAGCTGCCGGCGGGTGCGCTCATTGATGCGCCGTTCAACTATATCTAGCAGAACTTCCTGCTCTTCTAAAGATAAAGCATCAATGGCTTCCAACACTTCTGAAAAGGGTTGTCTTTGTTGCATGATGGTTCTCTTCTTTTTTAGTTTTTTCGGTTATTGAGTATAACAATCGCAGCCTTGTAAACCAACTCGACAACTGCTCAGCCACAATTTGGTGGTTAGCAGTTGGGTACGTAATGGTTGTGCAATAAACCTCAACGGCGTTTTTTACTCTTTCCGGGTTTGTGTGTAGGCTTGCGAAATCCGGGGAACAAATCGGCCCGCAACTCTAAAAAAGCCTGATAGTGAGGATCGCCGGGGTTCATCCATCGAAATTGCGTCTGAAATTGCTGAGCTGCTTCCGCTTTACGGCCAACATTTTTCAATCTGAGAATCACGTTGTGATGGGAACCTATCGTGTCAGGATGTGCTTCGCCCAGCAGTTTTTGCCTGATAGACAATGCCTGACGACCAAGTTCGAGCGCATCATTGTATTGTTTCAAGTCACTGAAAATACAACCAATATTGTCTAGTGACGTAGCTATATGGGGATGTTCCTCCCCATATAGCTCGCGCAAAATGGTTAGTGCCTGTTGAGCTAAATCCAGCGACCTGTCGTGTTTACCTAAATCATTATGGCAGACGGCAACATTAACTAATGATTGCGCAGTTTCAGGATGATCATCCCCAAACAGTTTGCGCCGTATAGCAAATGCTTGATCGCTATATTCCAATGCTTTATCGTACTTACCCAAATTCCTGTATCCAGCAGCGACATTGGCTAACGAACGTGCCGTATCAGGATGACCTTCGCCATAAAGCCCGCGACGAATAGCCAGAGCTTGTTCTCCCAGCTTCAAGGCCAATTTATAATCCCCTATGCCCGAAGTCACAACATCCAAATCGCTGAGCAAATGAGCTTGCAAAGCAGCATCCGGCTGGATTGCTTGTTCATAAATTTTCAGCGCACGTTCGAGATCATGCTTGGCATCCGCATAGACTCCCCAATGAAATGATGGGGAAGCTTGCAGCCAAATCATACGAACCGCCAACAAAGTAAATCCCAAATGCTCAGCGTTTTGCCGCCAAGCTTCCAGATGATCCAAACCGGCTTCGAAAATCGGTAAATCACGGAAATCTTGCCGATGCTTCTCAAACCAATCGCCCAAGCATTTACCGCAAGCTTCCGCCCAGTCGCGCCGGGTTTCCAGCGGCACATCCTCACGACGCACTTCACGCACCAAACGGTGGATCGCATAGCGCCCCCCTCCATCCGGCTGTTGCAGGATACGCAAAGCAACTCCCAAGGACAAGGCTCCAGTAAGGGCTGAAGTTTTATTCTGACCCAAAGTGGCGCAGAGCAAGGACAACGCCATCGGCGCCGAACCGCTCCAGGTCAGCAAATCCAGCACTTCCCGCAGCAAGGGTTCTTCATCAAACAGGGTTTCGTTGATCTTCAGCGTGGAATAAATGTCCGCCTCGTGTTGGGTCAGACTATCCCTATGTAAATGACTAGGGAAAGCCGATCTGGGATTGTCGCGCAGCAATTCCAGGTATTGCTCCCAGCTAACCGTATGGCGTCGACGCAGATAGGCCCCGGCCAGTTCCAGAGCCAGCGGCAGACCGTCCAGGCGTTCCACAATGGCTTTGGCGGCCTGGATGTCTTGTTCTCCGTCAGCCTCCCTGTCCGCTTCCTGCACCAACAATTGCAAGCCAAGTTCCGGCGTCAGGATATTCAACTCCACCGGATTAAAGCCCGGTTGCTCCACACGGCTGGTCACCAATATATGCGGACTGAACTGCGGCTTTGGCAAGTATTCTTCGATGTCCGCCAATTGCTCCAGGTTATCGAACACGATCAGGCAATCCGACGTTTCCCGCAAACGCCGGAGAGCGGTTTGGATTTTGAAAGGCTGTTCCGACAAAGGGGACACCCAACGCGCCTCTTCCGAAAGTTTGATCAACTGGGCGGTGATGTCCTGGTCGGCATTAATCCAAATGACGCCGTTGAGGTATTCGCTACTATAAGCATGGGCATATTCCACGGCCAACTGGGTTTTGCCCAATCCACCCAAGCCCTGAAATGCGGCGGTCTGGCCGATGGAAGTGCGCTTGCCGTCGCAAAGCTGGTGACGTACTTTCTCCAAGGCGTCGCGGCGACCGACCATTTGCTCGCCCTTGGCGCGGAACGGTACGAAAAACACCGGCTTATCTGGGCTGTAGTCGGCCACGGTAGTGTTAATGGTGGAAATCGGTTTGGCCGCGCTGTCGGCAATGCCAGTCATGTGCCGCAAGCAATCCAGCAGCGGTTCGCCGAAATCCTTAAAAAATACCGGCTCAATGGTGGATGTCGGTGATTTGAAATGATCTTTTTGCGCTTCCGGCAACAGTACGTAATGAGGACCAGCCGCGCCTTGGTATACCTCTTCCAACATCCGCAATTGACCGGTGAAATCCTCGTCTGCCAAACTGAAACCAATAAATAAAAAACTGCGGCTCGCCAGCAGGTGATGCAGGGTTTGGAGGGCGGCTTTGTAGCGCCTTTCGGCGACATCGTCCGCGTATAGCCTCTGGTAGCCGTCGGGGGTCAGGATGATATTGGCGCTATCACCGATATGTCCGTGCAAGTGCCAAATGGTAGGCTTTTTAACACCATCACGCAGTAGATTGCATTGTTCGACAGCGGCTTCGATATTCCATTTATCAACATCATGTGCTCGCGGACAGGCCCAATGCAACACATTGTCGTAGTTGGCGGTAACGACCAAATTGGAACCCAACTGCCACACAAGCCGCGCCAGTTCCAGGCTGGCGTCTTGAGCCTCGTCACTGGTTTTATCAAACTGATTTTTAAGGAAATCGTGCCAGTTAGCACCTAAACCTAGCTGAGCCTCTTCGGCAGCGGCCAGTAAGCGATTAGTGTTGACCTTACCCCTAATGATGCCCACATGGTCCGTCTTGCCATCGTTTTTCAGTCGTTCTGCCGCCTCCATCAACAACTCTTTCCAACTGGGAAATAGCCGTTCACCCAATTGATTCAGCACGGTCATCGATACACCCGCGCCGACGAAAGGAATGATTTTGCCATCTTTCAGGCTTTGTTCTAGCTGCTGGGGAATATTCATGCGTACTTCATTGATAGATTAACCAATGAAAATCATAACATTTTGCGCGTTAGTTATGTAGATTGAACGAAACAGGCGAATCCAATGACTGTCCGCCAAATGCCATTCATTCCTAATCCCATGCTGCTCTCTCGTCCTTAGTTCGCTGCTACTCGACAATTGATGAGTTATTACATCGACATCCGTTTAAAGTTGGTATTTCATTCATATGAATCCTAAATACGAATAGCCTCTAAATCCTCTCAAACTACCATCAAAAACCTTGACGCAACTACAGACGCGGGTAGAAGCTATTTAAGCTGACAACATAGAGCCATAAGCGAGGTTCCGATCATGACTAACCACGATCCATTCGGTGCGCATCAACAACTGAAAACCAATAGCATCGGCCCGGTTTCGTATTATTCCCTGTCCCGGCTTGAAGCTGGCGGCGCTACCAATATATCGCGCTTGCCGTTTACGATAAAAATCCTGCTCGAATCGTTATTGCGCAACTGCGACAACAACATCATTACCCAGGACCATGTGTTGAGCGTCGCCAACTGGCAGCCGCACGGCGCACGCTATGAAATCCCGTTCAAACCGGCCCGCGTGATATTGCAGGATTTTACCGGCGTTCCTGCACTCGTCGATCTGGCCGCGATGCGGGATGCGATGCAGCAACTGGGCGGCGATCCGAAAAAAATCAATCCGCTGATTCCCTGCGATTTGGTCATCGATCACTCGGTGCAGGTGGATTATTTCGGCAAGGCCAATGCCCTGTTATTGAACGAAACCGTCGAATTCGAAAGAAATGCCGAACGCTATGAGTTCCTGAAATGGGGCCAATCGGCGTTTCGGAATCTTCGCGTGGTGCCGCCCTCCACCGGCATCGTGCATCAGGTCAATCTCGAATACCTTGCGCCGGTGGTATTTCATAACAAGGATAAAAACGTCTGTTATCCCGACAGCTGCGTCGGCACCGATTCGCATACGCCGATGATTAACGGCCTGGGCGTGCTGGGCTGGGGCGTCGGCGGCATTGAGGCTGAAGCGGTGATGCTGGATCAGCCTATCTACATGCTGGTTCCCGATGTGGTCGGCATTAAGTTGACCGGCATGCTGCCGCCGGGCGTAACCGCGACGGATCTGGTATTGCGCATTACCGAGCTGTGCCGAAAGTTTGGCGTGGTCGGGAAATTTATCGAGTTTTACGGTTCCGGGCTGACCAGCTTAAGCATCCCGGACCGGGCAACTATCAGTAACATGGCGCCCGAGCAAGGTTCAACGGTGAGTTTTTTCCCTATCGACGACGAGACGCTCAGTTACATGCGCTTCACCGGGCGTCATGCGGGGCTGATCGACCTGACCGAGCGTTATGCCAAGGAGCAGGGACTGTTTCGCACCGACACTACGCCGGACCCGGAATTTACCCAGGTCATGGCGCTCGACCTCGCCGCCATTGAACCTTCGCTGGCAGGCCCCAAGCGTCCGCAAGACCGCATATCGCTCAGTGAAGTCGGGCCGACCTACCGGCAAATGCTGATCGAACCGGCCGGTATCAAGGGCATGGGGCTATTCGAACGCGACTTGGAACGTAGCGGCATCGTATCGAAAAATAATGCCGATGAGAAAATTACTCATGGCGCGGTCGTGATCGCGGCGATTACCTCCTGTACCAATACCAGCAACCCATCGGTCATGCTGGCCGCAGGCCTGGTTGCCCAAAAGGCGGTAGAGCGGGGTTTGAAAGTTAAAAATTATGTCAAAACCTCGCTGGCTCCCGGTTCATTGGTAGTCACGGAATATCTACAACAATCAGGACTACTTGGCTATTTGGAACAGCTGGGCTTCTACCTGGTCGGCTACGGCTGCACCACCTGTATCGGTAACTCCGGCCCATTGGATGAATCGGTTGAAAAAGCGATAGTGGACAACGATCTGGTCGTATCGGCGGTCTTGTCCGGCAACAGGAATTTCGAAGGCCGCGTACATCCCTTGACCAAGACCAATTACCTCGCCTCGCCGCCGCTGGTCGTCGCCTATGCGTTGGCCGGGTCAACAGCGCTGGACATTACCCGCGAACCGCTGGGTACGGGCAAGGATGGCAAGCCGGTTTACCTGAAAGACATCTGGCCTACGCCCTGGGAAGTAGCTGAAGCGATCAGGCAATTTGTAACGCCGGAAATGTTCCGGGAGCGTTATGCGGATGTGTTCACCGGCACTCAGGCATGGCAAAAAATCAAAGTCCCCGGCACCGAATTGTACGCATGGAATGAAAATTCGACCTATATCAGGAAACCGCCGTTCTTCGAAGGCTTGACGACAGGCCTGCAACAGATACAGCCTCTTGCCGATATGCAGGTGTTGGCGCTGTTCGGTGACTCGGTTACCACCGACCATATTTCACCGGCCGGTCAAATCGCCCCCGGCTCCCCTGCGGGGTTATACCTTTTAGACAAAGGCGTAGCACAAAAAGACTGGAATAGTTACGGTTCGCGCCGGGGCAACGATCAGGTAATGGCTCGGGGCACTTTTGCCAATATCCGCATCCGAAACCAGCTGGTTCAGGACGTTGAAGGCAATGTTACGATCCATCATCCGACCGGCGAACGAATGACCTTTTTCGATGCCGCGCTGAAGTATAAAAATGCGGGCATTCCGCTGTGCATCCTTGCCGGTAAAGAGTACGGCTCCGGCTCGTCCCGCGACTGGGCGGCAAAAGGCCCGTTTATGCAGGGCGTAAAAGCGGTCATCGCCGAAAGTTACGAACGGATCCACCGCAGCAACCTGATCGGCATGGGCATCTTGCCGCTGCAATTTACCGACGGCGAATCGGCTAAAAGCCTGAAACTAACCGGAACGGAAACCTTTGCTGTCGATATTTCCGATGCAATGGCGCCGCAACAGGTTGTGAAGGTTTCGGCAACCGCGCCTGACGGAACCTTCACAACCTTTAAGACCGTAAGCCGCATCGATACGCCGATTGAAATTCAGTATTACCGGGATGGCGGTATTCTGCGCACGGTTTTAAAGAAATTAGCCTGAGTTACACGCAGGTGCCGATATTTTGTTTTTGCGCCTCCGTTCTAAGTGCCTGAATATAAGTTTCCAGCTCTTGTTTAAAGCCGGAGTGCAGGCTTTGCAAGCAGAGCTTGCACTCCAATATACCCGAAAACTTTAGCTCGATTACTTATCAATGGCCACGACATCGAGCTGCGAACCGCTATTTGCATAATCCTAGAAAAATCATTTCGTCCGCGGAAAGTACGAAAATTTTCAAAACCGTTATCAATTTCCAGGCCTTCACCCAAAGGGCGGACCACTCAATCAATACAACATATTGATTTATTCCGTGTCTTTTGTACTTTTCGTGGACTAACCGCGGTTTTTAGGACAATAGCCACTGCTGTCGGACCTCGACAACAGCGGCAACCCAACAGTCCCGGAAACATGGCCGATACGCAGACCTTCCAGGTTTTTAAAACCTGCAAGGTCTGACTTGCAGCGTTGCTAATGGCGCAACCTGCCCCATCCTGCTTGATTCGAAAGTTGCCCGCCCCTTCGCTACGCCCAGAACAGGCTGGGCGCTGGAAACCCTTAGCAATACGTACGAAATAACTTGGGCAAGTTACTAAATAGCCGGAGGGCAGGCTTCGCCTGCAAGCGAAGCTTGCCCTCCGGCTGAAAATTTATCGGCGCGAGTTGTTCGCCTTATTTCATACTCACTCCTTAACAACATGAACCGCCGGATGCCGCCGATTCGCCCTGCGGCCCCGGCGTGCAGTCGAACAAGCCGAAGTGACGGGATTGATCGCCCAACACCTGAAAATGTTCGCCATAGCGGCTGGCGGCCAGCATGTCGGCGGTGTTGCCGCATACCCGTAGCGGCCTTCCGGTTTCGAAATGATGATGATCGTCCAGGTCGAAGGCGTGAGGATGTTCCGGGATGCTGCCGAGATAACAAGCCACTTGGCCATAATCCTCGCAACGGTCTTCCAATGGCAGCTTGAAGGCGCGGACGGTAACCGAGTGAAACTTGACCATGCCGATTTTGGCGGCAACGTCCGGATCGTCGAGGCTAATGGCATTTTGTTTAACGACGCGCACGTCGGGGCAACCCAGCGCTTGCAAAATTCGCCGGAAGTCTTCCCAATACAACGCGCCGCCCAGACATTCGCCCAGCAATACCGGGTCTTGGCCCAAGGCGGCCGGGATACGGCGGTCGGCGAAGACATCGGAAAAATACAGCTCGCCGCCCGGTTTCAGCACCCGGAATATTTCCGCCAGCACCTGCGGCTTTTCCGGCGACAGGTTGATCACGCAATTGGACACCACCACGTCGATGCTGTCGTCGTCGATTCCGATAGCGGCCAGGTTTTCGATATGGCCGTGCAAAAACTCGACATTGGCGTAGCCGAAGCGCTCGGCATGCCAGTCGCGGTGCCGCACCGCGACTTCCAGTTGCTCCGGCGTCATATCGACGCCGATCACCCGACCGGTAGGACCGACCAATTTCGACAGCAAATAGCAGTCGCGACCGGAACCGCAGCCCAAATCCAGCACGGTCTTGCCGGTTAACACCGGCGGCAGCGGCGAGCCGCAGCCGTAAAAACGTTCCAGCACTTCCGGGTGCAAACCGGCCAGCAAGGCTTTTAAGTAAGCGGGCATTGCGTCGATGCTGCAACAGGCGCTGGTTTTCAGGTCGTTGCTGGATTGCAGTACCTGACTGTAATAATGGCGGACGGATTCGTTGATTTCGCTACTGGTCGTGGTCATTTGGCGGGTCTCTCGTGTGTCAGGTTAAAAACGGCTGCATAGCAGCGTAGCCATTTATTACGAGGGCGATCATTATGATCCTCCTGTGTCGGCCTACGATATTACCTTAACGCGTCAAGAGAACAAGAAACCCGACAAAAAATATTCAGGTCGGGGCTACGCTATTAATAGCCGCGTTACGCATCGGCCGCGAAAAGATAGTTTGACGATAGCTGAATGGCCCTACGACGGGTATTTCTATGCGGGGAACGCTATCTTTTCGGACAATGCCTGACTGCGGTAATAAGCGGTTAATAAGACGGCGGAAAAATCGGTTCGATGCCTTCAAACTCCGCTTCAGGATGATGTTTTATGACCAATTTTCTGATGGCCTCTATGCGCTCCCGAGGAATATCCACCAGTACCAGCAGTTCGCCCTGTTCGATGGCTTGTTCAAACTGTTTTAACCTTGAATTGCCGGAATTCATTCCCGCCAACCCGCCCATCAGGGAACCGATGGTTGCGCCTGCCATAATAATCCCCAAAAGCGGCCCGCCCGCAATGGCAAACCCGGCAAAGCGTAAACCGATTAAGCCTGCCAACAATCCCGTGGTTCCGCCTAAGGCAACGCCTCGCTCAACAGCCGGAAGGAAGTCGGTTTTTATCGACATCCCGGCCTCGGGGAGTCCTTCAAGCGGTGTGTCCCTTTTCGCCAAAATATGAATATGACGATCTTCTATACCTTCAGCCTGAAGCTCTTTGACGATGTTATGGGTGATGGCGATGTTGGGAACTAAAAAATAGATTCTTCTCATGGGGCGCTCTCCTCTTTTGATGATATTCACATTGACGATGAAGTCCAATGAGAGGTTATGTCAATTTTCCGGATATCGGTTTTCGGCTGAAGCGACATCCATCATAGATTTATTTCATTATGTTTCAATAAGTTAAACTACGTATTTGCTTCAATTCACTAATCGTATATCCTCAGTATGCCGCTACAACCCTGGCCTGAACATTTTTGCCGGCTTGCTATAGCTTAATAGCGAAATTATTCATGCCGTCATTCAGCAGCCCTCCGCGCTGGAGCGATTACGGCTGCTTGGTCAAAACCAGGGCATAAAAATAGTAAGAGTGCCCGCTTTTCAGGTAGGTGGGCAATTAATCTCCGGTTATTCAAAGGAACAGATCGGCTTATCCGTAACGCACTGACTAAAGTCCAATCGCCAAAAATCCAGGACAGTTCGGGCAGTTGCGAAATTCAGGGAGCCTTGCCCTGTGAAGCCGCGCAAGGCATCGATTTTATCGGTCGCCGGGCGGGCTGGGTTTACCGTTAGCATCATCACGCTGAGTCAACGACGGCTTCAGGGACAGGAAGGACGCTGGCTCACATTAATCAGCGGCTTGACGATAATGGGAATTGGCCTGTATTTACTATTTTAGGGAGAGAACCTGTAAATATACCGGTTTAATTGTAAGGCGGATAAGTATCAATAAACGGTATTTTTGTAATGTCTTCATCCCTTCAAACCTGTCCGACCTAATTGTCGTAGAGCGAGGCCGCCCCTTGAACAGTAACTCGATAATCCCCCACTGGGAACATTTTGAACACGACGCGGACATCGGCATACGCGGCATTGCGCCCACGCTTGAGCAGGCCTTCGAACAAGCCGCAGTCGCCATGACGGCGGCGGTCACTCCGCTGGACCTGGTTTCGGCATCGAAAGTGGTCAGCATCTATTGCGAAGCGCCCGACAGTGAACTGCTCTTAGTCAGCTGGCTCAATGAACTGATTTATGAAATGTCTGCACACAGCTTGCTGTTTAATCGCTATGAGGTCGTTATCGATGACGGCGCATTATCGGCAACCGCCTTTGGCGAAGCCGTTGACCGGCAAAAACACCAACCCGCCGTGGAAATCAAGGGCGCTACTTTTACTGAGCTGCGCGTCTACCAACAAGCCGATGACGCATGGGTTGCCCAATGCGTTGTCGACGTTTAAATACAGAAAGCGTTTCGACCTTAATACAGAGATTTGTCCACGAAAAGCACGAAATAAAAGTAACACTTAAGCGGTCCGGGCATGTTGCCTCGTCCGAAAATGAAATAATTCGAACAACCGTTTGCACCGGGAGTGCAAGCTTTGCTTGCGTTTGCAGGCGAAGCCCGCACTCCGGCTATTGGCAACTTGCTCACGCTATTTCTTGCGCCTCCCGCCGTCGCAGAACCGATAAGAGCGGGGTGCAAACCGCGGCCCGCCTGAATTTACATGCTTTTCATGTTTTTCGTGGACCCATTGCTGTTTTTAAATTACAGGAGAGAATCAATGGATACCCGCCAATTCATACAACGCAACGAAACCTGCTGGGAAATAAAACCTTACGGGAACATGCGCGTCCCGGCGATTATTTATGCCGATGCGCAATTGCTGGAGGATATGGACCAGAAAGTGTACGAGCAGCTTGCCAATGTCGCGACCTTGCCGGGCATTGTCGAAGCGGCTTACGCGATGCCCGACGCGCACTGGGGTTACGGTTTCCCGATCGGCGGCGTCGCCGCCTTCGATCCCGATCAAGGCGGGGTGGTGTCGGCAGGCGGCGTCGGTTTCGATATTTCCTGCGGCGTGCGCACCTTGCATACCGGCCTGACTATAGACCAGTTGCAGCCGCGTCAACAGGCGCTAGCCGATGCCTTATACCGCACGGTTCCCGCCGGTGTCGGCAGCAGGGGCCGAATACATTTGAATCATGAAACTATGCACGGCATGCTGACCGGCGGCGCAAAATGGGCGCTCGAACAGGGTTATGGCGAAGCGCAGGACTTGGAACGCATTGAAGAACACGGCTGCATGGCCGGTGCCGAACCGCACTACGTTTCACCGAGAGCCAGGGAACGGCAAAAAGATGAAATGGGCACGCTGGGTTCCGGCAACCATTACCTGGAAGTGCAGCGAGTCGCGGAGATTTTCGACCAAGCTGTCGCCAAGACTTTCGGTTTACGGGTTGATGACGTTGTGATCACTATTCATTGCGGTTCCCGAGGCCTGGGCCATCAAATCGGCACCGAGTTTTTGAAAGATATGGCGATGGCGGCGGCTCAATATCGGATCGTCTTGCCGGACCGTGAGCTGGCCTGTGCGCCGTTAAATTCGCCTTTAGGGAAAAAATACCTCGGCGCGATGCGGGCGGGCATCAACTGCGCACTAGCCAATCGCCAGATTATCACCCATCTGACCCGTCAGGCTGCGGCCAAGATATTTCCCGGCATCCATCTCGGCCTGCTCTACGACGTCTCGCACAACACCTGCAAGCTGGAACATCACCTGATTGACGGACGAAGAAAAGCCCTGTTCGTCCACCGCAAGGGCGCAACCCGCGCTTTCGGCCCCGGTCATCCCGATTTGCCGACCGTATTCAAGGAAACCGGACAACCGGTGCTGATCGGCGGCTCCATGGGTACCGGTTCCTATGTGATGTGCGGCGTCAAAGACAGCGAACAGCGCGCATTCAGCTCAGCCTGTCATGGCGCGGGGCGGGCGATGAGCCGCACCCAGGCCGGCAAGCAATGGCAAGGCAGGACGTTGATCGAAGAGCTGGCCGCACGCGGCATTATTATTCGCAGCCCGTCGATGCGCGGCGTGGCCGAAGAAGCCCCCTTGGCTTATAAAGATGTCAGTGCGGTAGTGGATGTTGCCGACCGGGCCGGGCTAGCACGGAAAGTCGCCAAACTGGAGCCGGTGATTTGTATAAAAGGCTAAAGGCGCAGGGCGAAAGGCGAAAACGGTGTCCCCACTAAAGTTCATAAGCATCTACACTGCTCTTCATCCCGGCAGAGATTGACGGAATCCACGACTTGCATGGACAGATATTGCAGGAGCAAATATCTGTATTCCCCACATCCTTATGGGGAATGCAGAATGATTTCCATCGGCACTAGCGGCTGGAGCTATCCACACTGGCAAGAGCGTTTGTACAGCGGCGTCGCGCGTAAAGACTGGCTGAAATTCTACGCAGAACGCCTTTACATGGCGGAAGTTAACGGCACTTTTTATCGCCTGCAAAGCCCGGCCACGTTTAAAAAATGGTTTGACGAAGCCCCGCCAACATTCAGGTTCGCAATCAAAGCCAATCGCTACTTAACGCATAACAAAAAATTGCTTGATCCGAAGGCATCGATACTGATCGAAAAAAATCATGCCGAAGCATTGGGAGACAAACTGGCCGTAGTGTTGTGGCAACTGCACGGCCTGTTGAAAAAAGAGGTGTCTCGGCTGCAAAGCTTTATCGACGCGTCCTCTAGCCGGATGGGGCATGTTGCCCCCGTCCGAAACGTTTCGTATTAATCATGCAGCCATATAACCCGGACATCGCAAAAAACGTTAGGGACTGGGTTGCAAACCCCGTCCCGCTTGGAGGCAGGCACCCCATGGTTCCCACTCTTACGGTATCCAAACACTCATCCCTCCGTTGGCGCAACCGTGAGGGTCATAGGCGGTAGCGGCATCCATCTGAATATTCGCCACATCGGCGAAAGACGTACCGCTGGGGTAGTTCACGCAAATCTCGTAATAGTTGTCGGGCACCGGCACATCACTATCACCCAGTCCTACCGGAGACAAGGGCGTAGCTACCCCGTTCACGGTCACACGGATACGGTTCTGGATGTCCGACAAGGTCCAACCATTGGTGACGCTACTATTCCGGGCTCCACCGGAAAAGATCATCCTGATCCCCGAACTCGGGCTCGCACAAACCCCGGCATTACCGTTGTCGAAGGCATCAACAATGCCTATACCCTGCCCCGCCACCGGCGTAGAGGCCGGATCGCACCAGCCTTGGGAAGTGATATAACCCTGGGATGTCGTACCGCCGCCGTTCATGGGGAGCGGCGCGTGACACACCTTCAGGGTATCTCCAGCCTGGGGTGTCAGCCCCGAAGTCAGGAACAGGGTCACCGAATTCAATTCCGGGGCCACTCCACTGGTCGGTGCCCAAATCGCGCAAGACACCGGCACCCAACTCGCCGTGGCGGCGTTCCAGAAGCTGAAGTTGTTCGCGTTGGCGGCGGACGGGTCGAGCTCGAAGGAAAATGTGATGGGCAAGGCATCCGTGGGCGTAGTTCCCGCGGCGCATTGCGCCTGGTTATTGTTCAACCCCCAGTACAACACTCGAGCCGCCGACGTGTCGGCGGATGGGGCGTTGGAAGGTATATCGCAGGTGGGGTATGCAATAACGGTGGCGGAGTAAAACAGCAATGCCACGGTAGACGTGGAAAAAGATCCGATGGATTGATGAATAAGCATGTTACCTCCTGGTTGGTTATAGGTTTTTTTCGAACAATCACAAAACTACGATAGGGATCAAGCCTTACAACTCATACAATTTACATGAAAAATGTCAAACGTAAGGCCTCCTGCGTCCGCGTTATTTGATGACTCCCTTTGCTTGAAGTGCATCTCGCGTCAATTTCTGGCGTAGCGGCAAGTCCCGTACTTCCGTTCAAGTTTCCTGTCCACGAAATGGCCGCGGCTCATGTCATGTAAGTGATCGATGAACAGCAAATTTATTCGTCCAGCAGCACCGCCGCGGTCTGTTGAAAAAAGAGGTGTCTCGGCTGCAAAGCTTTATCGACGCGTCCTCTAGCCGGATGGGGCAGTTGCCCCCGTCCGAAACGTTTCGCATTGATCATGCAGCCACATAACCCGGACATCGCAAAAACGTTAGGGACTGGGTGCAAACCCTGTCCCGCTTGAAGTGCCCCAGGAGTTTCTGTTTTTGCCACTGGCTGATTAGCCTTTAGTTGAAGGGATCGACGTTTTCGCCAGATGCAATACATGAATGGAGCATAAAATGTTTCTAATGCTGTAAGAATCTTCTTTCGTGCAAGTGCGGATAACTTGTTTATGGCGACGAACCCCTTTAGTTAGGCTAAATTATAGGGATAGCTGGTGTTCTCGGCTTCCGTGCAAAAACGCAAGCGCATGAAGGAAACTGCTCTCAGCTTTGTAGTAAATGAAGTGCCCTACGCGACTGAGAAAAAGGCCGCGTACGCCAACGGTGCGCGAGCCTTTATATTTGGCACCGATGCCTGGTTGTTCGGCCAACAAAGCCACTGCCTCGCCAAAGTCGATGGCGATAGCGTTTGGAGCGCTGGGACGGTTTACCGACCACCACTCAGATGCCTTGCGAACCTGGTTTTCTACTCGTGCGGCGCTTCTTACCCGAAGCGCCATACTCAATTATGAGCGGGAAGAGACTGCAATAACTCTTCCAGGCTTACATATTCACCACGTTCAATTTCAGTCATAGCCGCAAGTAGTTCGCTTTCTTGGGTCTCGGTAAGTAAAAAGCTTTCGTCAGATCCGCGCGTAACGACGGTTACCACGGAGCCCTCAGTAAGAGAACCCCCTTCCAGCACGATTTTTCCGTTGACAACGGTTCCGGTAGCAACTTGCATAATACTCAGAATTGCTCAATTAAGTTGTTTGCTTAACGATACCACCACTTTGCCGTGCCTACTGACGTTACGGTAAGGGGCGCGCCGCTCTGAGAGCTTAAGCGAAGCCGCCGAACCTTGATAAAAACAAAACTTCAAAACCACCAACGGGCGGTGCGTCCCTTTGACCGACATGTTAGGCTTAGAGTAAAACATGGCCAACAGCTTATGCACAATGCAAGACTTGACCGTCCGCTTTGTTAGACAAACCTCAAAGCAACTTGACTAGAGCGGCAATAATACCGGACTGCGCTAACATCATACCGGCAATCCATTTGATCAGGTCATTTTTGATGCTTAATTCAAGTTCTCTAAGATCGCGTTTGGTAGCAATTTCATCAAGACCATACTCCAATTTGGCCTGTTCCAGCGTGGATGCGATTGCGGCCTTTTGTAATTTTGTGATGGTTTCCGCTTGCTGGTCACTAAATCCGGCTTGCTTCAACTCGTTAAAAAATTCGTGGGTATCAAACGTAATAGCAGTCATGGGCTTGCTTCCTGTTTTTGCTTTAGTATCCAGTTTACCACGCTTGACAGTCGTCGCAAATCATGGAGCACCAACGGGGTCAGGAGCACCAACGAGCACCAACGGGGTCAGGTCTTGCAAAATCATGTCAAAGGTTTTTTTGAATCATACTCTTTGACTGCACGGCTGACGGTCGTGTAATGAACGCCGAATTTATCGGCAATCGCCTTCATTGAATAATCCCCGCTCAGATAAGCCAACGCCATCCCCATGCGCGAGTTTTCCCCATGTTCCTCCCGGTAGCCGTCCAGCGACTTAGCAGGCAGTCGTCGCTGCATACGCGGAATCTCATCTAGCGATTGTTCGGAGGAAACTGCTGCATGCATACTCGCAACAAACCCCTCGCTGCCAAGAAAAACCTGATTGCGAAGGTCTGCCCATAGACTTGGTAACCCGACTCCAGCGCGCACAAAATCCATATATTTCTCCCGCGCCCTCTCACGTTGCTGATCGAATTGCCCCAGCAGCCAATCTGTTTGCAACCAAACCGGAGTAGGAACCGCACCGATCATGGCAGGGTAACTGCTCCACGGCCAGTCGCCGATCTCATTGATCATGCCTGCGCGCAACGGATTGAGCACCACGTACCGCGCCAGCTCCAGCAGATAGCTATCCTTCTCAATCAGAATGGATTTGTATCGCCCCTGAAACACATGCCCAACCCGCCCGTGAGCTCGGTTGGTGGATTGGGTGTAGACACCATTGAGCTGGCGCATGCCTTGAGCAAGGTTACCTTCTGGAGTCTCCACCACCACATGATAATGGTTGGTCATCTGGCAGTACGCATGGCAGCACCAATTAAAGCGTTCACACACTTGACCAAGCAAAACCAACCACGCTTCGCGGTCGGCATCGGAAAAATAGATGTCCTCGCGTCGGTCGCCGCGCGAGGTAACGTGGTACAACCCACCAGATAGTTCAATGCGTAAGGGTCTTGACATGAGAAGAATATAACATACCAATATCTCTTTGCAAGACCTGACCCCGTCTTTCCGCGTGACCCCGTCTTTCCGCGTCTTTCCGTTTGCTAACCCGACCTGGCTAGGAAGCGGAAGTTTAACTTTACGCTGACCCCGGTTATTTTCGACCCCGGGTATTTTCTATTTTCGCCCCCGGGTATTTTCTGCCAGGGTCGCCTTCAAGCCCAACCTCTGTGCCTGGAATGGGGTCGCCCGTTATGCCGGGGAGTTTGCCAGCTCCGTCCTTGGGGGGCGGGGCGGTGGAGTAAGAGATGAGGCCGCCGGCAGTGCCTTGATCCGAGATGCCGGGCTTTTTATCCCCACCATCCGAATCTGGGGCGGTGCCTCGGGTGGTTGACACCTGCATCAAAACATCGTTGGCTTCGCTACCAATGGCGAGGGTGCCGGGCGCTTCGACTTTCGATGGGATCCCGCCCTTTGCAATTCCCGCTTTTTTGTTGGAACTAGTGGTGTTGCCGGGCGCGCCAGATGGGCCGAGCACCACTGGGACGATCCGCCCGTTGAAGGTGATGGACGACTTGCCGTCGGGTTCTCTGCTCAATACGCCGCTGATGGTTCCCTTGTTGACGCTAATCGTTTGCACGTGCCGGCCGCCGATAGACAATTCATAGCTTCCCGGCGCCAGCCCTGTGAATTGATACGTCCCATCCGCTCCCGTCGGGGCGGGGATGCCATGGTATGGGGGTGTGCATCCAAGGCACTTAACGACGATGTCGATGCCGGGAATGGGCTCACCGATCGCCATTGCCACCGGGCTTGAAAACGCCCAAGCCAGCCCCCCAATGAGCGAGAGTGCTACGGATGAAGCTCTTTGTTTTTTTCCTGCTGCGTTGACCGTACGGCCATGTGAATTGTTCATTTTGCTGCTCCTCGTTTATTTTGTTGATGGATCATTGAAGCCGGATGTCGGCAAGTGGCAATTACGACCCCATCGCCGCGCCGCCATCCAATATAGGACAGCCAGTGCCTCCTTACAAATCCCGGCGTGCGGAATTACCGCACCGTGCTTTTCAAAGTTGCTCGCTTCGCACACGGTATTTTGATGCTTACTCCCATCTGAGTGGCAAACCGTATGCTTTTGCAAACGAGAAATCCCTTTATCATCAAGGGATTCCTCTGTTTTAAACTTGTACGATTTCAAAGTAAGATGGGAGTAATTGATAGCCACGCCTAACGTAGAAATAACGGGACGCGGTGCGGTGAATGAAGATTAAGCATAGATTGAGACCGCGTTCCCGTTGATTGAAATGTTATGTAAATTTCACACATTTCCACTCGAAAGGAATACGTATAGCAAGTACGTACTATAAAGGCCAAATATTACTGGAAAAGAAAAGTCAACAATATACAGCCAAGCATTATGAATATTTACGTACCAACGCTTAAAACTCGAAGCAATTTTTTTTTTCATTTTCTATATCAAGGAGTTCACCAAATACTGTTCCAGTATTTTCATCTTCGTACTCTTGCCTTTCCAGTTCCCTGTGGCAATCATCAGCGGTGAAGCCTAATACTCCCCCTTGTGTACTTTTTGTTCTTTCTCTAATTATCCAAGGTAAATGATGTTTTACAAGTTCAAAAAATGATAGAGCCGCGAACTTTATCAAAAAGTAAGCAGATACAGCCCAAATAAACCATCCAGACACACTTTTGTTATTTGACAAGTCCAAACCTATGATTTCTATTTTTTCGGGCAAAGCATGTGTCAAGCCAATAAACAAACATACGCCAGATAGAGTTAGTAGCTGAGTTTTTAACTTTTGGCACTCATCGCTAAATTTAAACATTGCAACAACCGTTTTGAATGTGGCCACTATTTACATAACGTTAAATAGACACCTTTTCAGGTGTATATTAAATCTAAATTACCGGTGAATAGCGGCGTATAACGCCACCCCTGCAATCCGTTAGGACCTGATGCTATAACAATAGCGTTATCGGTAGCAACCTTTATTAAGCAAAATAAAAATACACATTCAAAACAAACTCCTTGATTACGCTCGATAGCATCGGGCAGCATCCATAAATCTCGTTAGAATTTCCTGCCTAAATCGGGCGGTTAGAAATAACCCACAACAATCACTGCCCGCTCTTCCAAATAGAAAGCAATAACCAAATCCCCCCGATAGTGGCAAATGAGTATCCCAAAAACCCGAATGCCGGTAAGCCGAACAATTCCGGTCCGCCTCTTACCGTTGAAATAATGGAAGATCCGATAATCAGCGCGGCGGTCACTATGCCCATGGTTAAGCGGCTAATCGCGTTGTCAATAGTGCTGACATAGTGATCGAGCCGCCGGACGGTAATATCGACCTGAATGGCGCCTTTTCTGGAGGCACGCAACAGTTTGCGCAGGTCTTTCGGCAGGCTGGATAAAAGGTCGGCAACGCTGACCAGGTTGCGCCAGCCCCGTCTGGCGATGGCCTCGGGCTTATAACGCTCCATCATGATTTTCCGGACATAGGGCGCGGCAAAAACCAGGGTATTGAATTCCGGATTAAGATGCCTGCCGAGACCGTCCAGGGTAATGTAAGCTTTGACTAACAAGGCGAGATCGGCAGGCAAGATCAGTTTATGATCCCTCAATATGGTCATCAGATCGCTCATCATGCCGGTAAGACTGAATTCCTTTAATGCCATCGAGCTGTAATGATCGACAAAGGCTTCTATCTCTATGGTCAGCATTTGTTCATCGGTATGAATATTGTCCGACCAGTCTTCAAGTATCTCGGCGACTTTAGTGGGCAGATGATTGGTCATGCCGTACAACAGGCTGACCACTTGCTCCCGGCGCTCTTCGGTTAAACGGCCGACCATGCCGAAATCGATAAAGGCCAGTTTGTTATCCTCCAGGTAAAACACGTTGCCGGCGTGCGGGTCGGCATGGAAAAAACCGTCCTCCATGATCATCTTGATGACCGCCCGAGTGCCGCGGTCGGCCAGCAGTTTCCTGTCCAGTCCCGCTTGGTCGACTGCGGCAAGATCCCTCCCCTGAATGCCTTGGATATACTCCTGTACATTGAGTCGTTCGCAGGTCCATTGCCAATAGACATTCGGAACCCTGATATTGGGATCATCGGCCAAATTGGCGGCTACCCGTTCCGCATTCCTGCTCTCGGCGGCCAGGTCGAGTTCCCGGCGTAACGACTGGTTAAACTGGCGGAGCACTTCTTTCGGATGAAAGCGGCGAATCTCCGACGATTCCGATTCGGCAATATCGACCAGGCGATGCAGCAGGCGTAAATCGGCTTCAATGATTTTACGCAGGCCGGGCCTGCGAATCTTTAAGATAACCGGCGTGCCGTCCTTGAGTGCGGCTTTATGGACCTGGGCAATGGATGCGGCGGCAAGCGCTTGCGTCTCGACGCGTGAAAAAAACTCATCAATACGGCCGCCGAGATCTTCTTCAAGTTGGGGCAGCAGCTCATCAAAGGGCATCGGAGGCACTTGGTCCTGAAGCTTTTCAAATTCGGCAATATATTGGGGCGAGAACAAATCGACGCGGGTCGAAAGAATTTGTCCCAATTTAATGAAGGTGGGACCTAGCTCTTCCAGTACGCGGCGCACGCGTTGCGGCGTGTCGAGAACGGCATAGTCCTCGACATGCTGCCAATGCAGCACCCTGCCCGCGCGCTCCAACGCCTTGCCCATCCCCAAGCCGTGAACAAAGCTGCCGAATCCATAGCGGATTAATACCGAGGCAATATCATGAACCCGGCCCAGATCCCTGGCTGCGTTTAGCATTTCCCATAACATGGTTTATTTTTTGGGATGCGGCGACTGTAGGCTTTCCGCAATGCCCAATAAAATACCGCTGCCTATTTTCGCCAAGGCCGAAGCGCCGGCAACCGTGCTTGAAACGATTGCATCCGCGCTAATCTTCGGCACGTCTTTCAGCGCGTCCAGGGCGATTAACGCCTGTTCGCCAACAGCCGTTCCGCTTTGCCGCGAATGGGCAATAAAATCGTTGACGATGCCGCTAACGACCTGTCCACTGCTTTTGGCGACTTTCTCAAAGGTATCGAGAAACAATCCCTCCATGTCCCGTATGTCTTTGATGGCGTCATTAAGATCATGTTCGGAATACTCATTGACCTTGGAAGCCGCCTCTTCAATGGCCAATGTCGAGGCTTCCGCCGCAATCGCCAACGCATCATCCAATGCAGTGGCCGCCTGATTAAAGACCTCTTTGCCATGCTCTCCGTGGCTGGTCATGCCCTCATTAATGCCATTAATGACCGTTTCGGTAACACTTTTGATATTGTCCATATCCAATTGATGCGCTGTCAGCGCTCTCAGGGTTATGTCTTTGACTTGCTGATGAACATCGGCGCCCGATTTAACCGCTGCCCGGACGCTATCTTTAACGTTTTGTTGGTTTGTTTCAGTCATGGTCGTTCTCCAAATCAATATAAAAAATTAGCGGTAGGGCGCGGCGTAGGTAATTCCCATGAAAGAACACCCCAACGTTACGCATTTTTCACCACGAAGACACGAAGGACACGAAGTATATTTTTCTTAGTGCTCTTCGTGTCTTCGTGGTGAACAACAAAACCGGTTATCACGATTATATGCCCTCCAAGTTACTCACCGTATCCGATTCACCATTGAGGCTGAAGCATTTTTTCCTGGCCGAAGCAGGCGCATAGATAAAATCATTGTAGGGGGCTTTTTCGTTATCGACCGTGGTTAATTTGTGTCTTTCCACCATCCAGCGCCGGTGAAAATAGTCTAAAAAAAGATCCGGCATGCTCCACTGTTCCGATTCGAACAAGTAACCGCTGTCGCTTTTCAGTTCAGACTGCCAATGTAAGTAAGGCATTCTTCCTATCGGCTCGGACAGGTAAAAGCTGTTAAATATTTCGAGGACTTTGGTTTTTTTGCGCAGAACCATAAACAAAGGCGTGCTGGGCAAGTTATCGTAATCGTAGACGAATACGCCCAGCGTCCCGCCATCCTTTTCATTGATACGCCCCGCTATATCTTCGAGCGACGACAAAAATAAGCGGTTATATTGCCGGAATTCTTCGGCGCCAAAGCCGATGATTTCCTTGGCGTGGAGTTCTGAGGTCGGGCCGTCTTTCAAAATAAGCATCCTGAAATGCACGCCTTTTTTAATGGCGAGTTCAAACTCCCTGCAATAATGCCGATAGCGCGGATCGAAAGTGATTAACCAATACACGTAATCGCCGGGATACAGGCTGTGCATGATTTCGGAAAAATCCAGTTCTTTCTCGGTTATGCCTAAAAAGCCTCGCTTCTTGGCATTGATGACCGTCTTATCGATATACTTGGTCAGTACGTTCTGAAATATCTTCTCGGTTTCCCTACGCTCTTCGGTAGCGATGATCCAGTGATGAAAAAAACCCACTGAAATCACCACCGACGTAAACAAGCCGAACTCGGAGATTATCTTTAACAGCCATACGTATTCTTTATTGCCGACGTCGGCTGCCAGCACCCCAAAAACTTTGTAAACGGTAAATCCGCCGAAAATAAGCACCAGCGCGAATAACCATTTCAGGATATTAAGATTAGATGACATATCTATTGCTCCCGCCCGTTTAATAGGGCGATAAAATGTTTTCAGTTTGTCCACGAAAAAACACAAAAAGCACGAAAAGATACGAAATAAATCAATACGTAATATTGACGAAGCCATTCATCTTTTCGGTGGCTATTTTCGGCACGCCGTTACACATGTTCCATGCATTGCTCTACCTACTGCATGACTCAGGGATGTGGGAAATACAGATTTCGCATGGAACAAAATATCTGACCATACACTCGACAGTTTGGTATTTCTTGAACATTTTCGTGTTTTTCGTGGACAAACTGCGGTTTCTAGATTCATGTGCCTTCTTTCCATGATGCCAGATACGCCCGCTGTTCCGGGTTTAAACTGTCGATACCGAGGCGCATCGCCGCCAGCTTCATCACCGCGACCTGTCGGTCAATATCGACCGGCACCGGATGTACTGCATGTTCAAGATTCCTCCCCTGTTCCCACAAATAGGCAATGCTCAAGGCTTGATTGGCAAAACTCATATCCATGACAGTTGCCGGATGACCTTCTGCGGCAGCCAAGTTAACCAGCCGGCCTTCGGCCAGCAGTCTAACGATGCGTCCGTTTTTAAGTTGGTAGGCTTCAACGCCGGTCCGCGGACGGTGTTTTGTTAGGGCCAATTTTTCCAACGCCGGAATATTGATTTCAACATTGAAATGTCCTGAATTGGCGATCACGCAGCCGTCTTTGATGACCTCGAAATGCGCGTGATCGAGCACATGCTTGTTGCCGGTCGCAGTAATAATAAAATCCGAACAGGCGGCGGCTTCAACCATGGGCATAACCCTAAAGCCGTCCATCGCGGCTTCCAACGCCCTAAGCGGATCGACTTCGGTAATGACGACTTGCGCACCGTGGCCTTTGGCGCGCATCGCAATACCGCGTCCGCACCAGCCGTAACCGGCAACAGTGAATGTTTTACCGGCCAGCAATATGTTGGTGGCGCGAATAATGCCGTCCAGCGTGCTTTGGCCGGTGCCGTAACGGTTATCGAACAGGTGCTTGGTCATCGCATCGTTGACCGCAATCACCGGAAATTTAAGCGCACCGTCTGCCGCCATGGCACGCAAGCGAATCACGCCGGTGGTGGTTTCTTCGGTGCCGCCGATCATCCCGGCCAACAAATCGCCGCGGTTTTTGTGCAGCTCGCTGACCAAGTCCGCGCCGTCGTCCATGGTCAGTTGCGGCCGATGATCCAGCGCCTTGGCGATATGCCGGTAATAGGTGCTGCCGTCTTCGCCGCGAATGGCAAAAGTGGGAATCCGATAATGTTGAACCAGGGCGGCCGCAACATCGTCCTGGGTGCTGAGGGGATTGCTGGCGCATAACACCGGCTCCGCACCGCCCGCTTTCAAGGTGCGGACCAGATTGGCGGTTTCCGTAGTGATGTGCAGGCAAGCGCTGAGCCGGGCTCCCGCCAATGGCCGCTGTTTGGCAAAGCGATCATGGATGGCGTTCAATACAGGCATTTCGGTTAACGCCCATTCAATGCGTTCGCGGCCCTGATCGGCCAGAGCGAAATTTTTAATGTCACAGTTGTTATTCATAGCGCTGATCACCTAGGTCTTTTGTTTCCGTGTCGCACGCGCCGGTAAGCGGTACAAAACTGACACCGAGAATATTACGGGTCTCGATTTTGCCGTCGGCCTTTTTTTCTGCCACCATCAATTCCTGATAGCTGAAGGGAAAACCCACCGGTATAACCAGACGAGCGCCAGGACGCAGTTGATCGATCAGGGCTTGGGGAATATAAGGCGTCGCGGCGGTCACGATGATGCCGTCATAAGGCGCATGCTCCGGCCAGCCGAAGTGGCCGTCGCCGGTGCGCGCCGTTACATTGTTGTAGCCCAGTTTTTCAAGTCGGCGGCGCGCTTTAACGGACAGTTCTTCTATTATTTCAAGCGAGTAAACCTGCTTGACCAGTTTAGACAGGACGGCCGCCTGATAGCCTGAACCGGTGCCGATTTCCAGAACGGTATCGGTAGGCTCGGTATTCAACAGGTCTGTCATCAGAGCGACGATATACGGCTGGGAAATGGTCTGCCCGGAACCGATTGGCGCAGGGCCGTTATCGTAGGCAAGAAAGCGAAAATCCGCAGGCAAAAACTTGTGTCGAGGCACTTGCTTTATGGCTGCCATAACCTTGCCGTCCAAGCCATCCTTGCCGATCAGCTGCCGGGTCAGGTTAACTTCCATTTCAATATCGTCCATCATGCGTTGCAGACCGCTCATTCATTATGCTCCAGGTGTTTTTATCGTTCTCACGGTCTTCGCGGGAAGGCTCTATTAGCAAATCACGGCATGGACAGCTATCTCCAACAACACGGACTGTTGATTCCAACATAACTACGCGGGGCTTTCAATTGGGGACATTACTTATAGCTTTGCGCAAAAAGCCGTAGCAAAATCAAATGCAAACGAGGCTGAAATTGACGGATTTTTATCGATGGACAAAACCAATCATATCTTCTTGAGGAGGCGTCATGGCGCTTAAACCCTATGGTGTTCTTAAGGGCAAGGCCATCAATAAAATAATCGGCCAACGATCAAGCCCGCATTATCAAGTGCATCTTATCGACGATACGACAGACTACCGTATTGCCGTTAATGTGAAGTCCAATCTCACGCCTTCGGAGCTGATGTATCTGATCATCGACGATTTTCAGCATCCCGTCCTGGCAAAGCTGGCTCGCCTGGATAAAGGTTTTACCCCGCTACAAAGTGCGCCAAACAAAATGGCGCTGGATTTCATACGCGGCAATCTGTTCGATCCAGGGCAAATACGCCCTTTGCCCTATAACGTTCCGGGCCTTGATAATGAGCTTAACGAAAAGATAGATGCGTATGTGCAACGCGCCATCGGCGACGAACGGGCGAGCGTCTATGCCTTCGGCGAACGTTGGGGACCTGAAAACGGCCTAAAAGATACCTATTTCGGTTTTAAGCCTGGCAACGGCATTCATGATATTCACATGAATCAAGGCAACATCGGCGAGTTTGTCAAAGATGACGGCGTTTGGCAGGACGGCGCGTTGCTTTTTCATTTTCCAAGTGTCGAGAAAGTGATTGTCGGCGTCGGCGCTGAGATTTGGCCGGAACAATGGGTCGCCGTTTTTCTGGCTTTTCAGTCGCAGTGCCGGCATAGCGACGATCATACCGGCCATAGTCTGCCGCAGTGCGAAGGGACTATTATTCCGCCCGAAAAAGAGCCGAGCGTCCAAATTATAGCGGCGCTGGTCAATCCTGAAGGCGAAGATTCGGGACGTGAAACAGTTAGCTTGATCAATCTCGCTCCCGGCGCGATTGATTTATCCGGTTGGTTTATTGCCGATAGCAATAAAAACCGTTCGCTGATCGCCGATATGCAGCTTAAACCGGGCGCAACCGGTGTCGTGAACTTGGATGGACAGGGCGCGCAGTTAGGCAACAACGGCGGAATTATTACTTTGCTTGATCCTCAAGGCCTTAAACACCACGGTGTTTGCTATACCAAAGAACAAGTGCTTAGCGGCTGGACGGTTTTGTTTTAAACGACGGGCGGATTGCGCTGAGCACGTCAGGCGTATCGGGAATAAGGCCAAAGGGTTCCACGATTCAGCCTTGTTTTTTTTCGAGATACAGCGTTTCAACCTGTTTTCTCGCCCACTCGGTCTTCCTTAAAAACTTCAAACTCGATTTGATGCTGGGATCGTTATTAAAACATCGGATGTCGATCAAACTGCCCAGCCCGTCCCACCCGTAATCCGCTACCAGCTCGGTCAGCATCCTTTCCAGGGTAACGCCATGCAGCGGATTTCGCGGTTGCTTGTCGCTCATAACTTAATCTTCATGCTCATAACGTCGTTGTATCGCTTCATCTCGCGCATCATTGATTTCCCGCATGATGCTGCGCACATCGGCCACTTTGGTACTGGCCTTAAATCGGCCGGTCAATTCGACTTGCGGAGTCAAATCGCCTGTCTCATAGAGTTTCCAGATCTCTTTGCCGTACTCGGTAGCCAGCAGCTCGGGAGCAAAGCGGCCGAAATAATCGGCCAAGTTATCGACGTCGCGTTCCAGCATTCTGGCGGCATTATTGTTCGCCGCTGCGTCGACCGCCTGGGGCAAGTCGATGATGACCGGGCCGTTGCCGTCAACCAGTATGTTGTATTCGGAAAGATCGCCATGCACAAGTCCGGCGCAAAGCATCCTGACCACTTCCTTAATCAGCAAGCCGTGGTATTCAAGGGCTTGCTCGCGACTCAATTCAAGATCGTTTAGTCTGGGCGCGGCGTTGCCGTGTTCGTCGGTAACCAACTCCATCAACAACACGCCTTCAACGAAATTGTAAGGCTGAGGAACGCGCACGCCGGCGGCGGCGAGACGGTATAACGCATCCACTTCGGCATTTTGCCATACCTCTTCCTGCTGCTGCCGCCCAAACCGGCTGCTTTTTTCCATCGCGCGCGCCTGACGGCTGTTTCGCACCTTGCGCCCTTCCTGGTATTGGGCCTGCTTGTGGAAACCGCGTTTATTAACATCTTTATAGACTTTAGCGCAGCGTATCTCGCCTTCGGAAAGCACAACGTAGACCGCCGCCTCTTTACCGCTCTTTAATGGACGGAGCACCTCATCGACGAGGCCGTCCCGCACCAGCGGTTCAATACTTTTTGGAGTTTTCATAGCCGCCCTTGTACGCTACCCTGGTAAAAGTTAAAAACATTTGCGACCTTTTTCTTCAACATAGACTTTGATCCGGTAATTCTTTTGTTAGTATTTTAGTTTATTTTATGATGTTGACAGCGATTTACCTTCGCTCTGCAACCAAGCCAATACGCCCTCCCCTGCAACACGCCCGCCGGCAAAACAGGCGGTTAACAAATAGCCGCCGGTCGGCGCTTCCCAGTCAAGCATCTCGCCGGCGATAAATACGCCGGGCAGAGCGGTGAGCATGAGGTTTTGATCAAGGCTGTCAAAGCACACGCCGCCGGCGCTGCTGATCGCTTCGGCAATAGGCCGGGTTCCGCGCACAGTAATCGGCAAGGCCTTAATCGTCGCCGCCAGCGTGGCAGCATCGGCAAATTGCTCCTTACTGAGCGCCTCATGCAGCAAGGCAATCTTGACGCCGGTCATGCCGACGCGGCTCTTCAAGTGGCTCGATACGGACCGTGATCCGCGGGGATGACTGACTTCGGCCAACACCCGTTCAACGTCGCGTCCAGGCGCCAGATCAAGCGTGAAGGTAGCGCTGCCATGGGCATTCAAGTACTCGCGCATTCGCCCTGAAAACGCGTAGATCAGGCTGCCTTCCACGCCATGCGCGCTAATCACCATTTCACCTTGCCGCTGCTCGGTATGACCGCGCATATCGGTAAATGTCATCGTCACCGATTTAAGTGGAGCACCGGCGAATTTATCGCGTAAATACGAACTCCACGCCACCTCGAAGCCGCAATTAGCACTTTGTAACGGGGCGATTTCTACGCCCCGAGCCAGCAACCATGGCGCCCAGGCTCCGTCCGATCCCAATTGCGGCCAGCTGGCACCGCCCAGCGCCAATACCGTCGCCTGCGGCTTGATCAAAATTTCTCCGCCCGGATTGACCAGCCGCAATGCGCCATCGGCATTCCAGCCCACCCAGCGATGACGCACATGCAGGCGCACACCGGCACTGCGAAGGCGGTGCAGCCAAGTCCGTAACAACGGCGCAGCTTTCATCTGCATGGGAAATACTCGGCCCGAGCTGCCGATAAACGTATCAATACCCAGCCCATGCACCCACGAGCGCAAGGCGCTCGGCGGCAAACGGTCGAGCAATGCCCGGAGCTGCGGTCGGCGGTCGCCATAGCGAGTGCAGAAGGTGTCATAAGCTTCGCTATGGGTGATATTCAAACCGCCGATACCGGCCAGCAAAAACTTACGACCGAGCGATGGCATGGCATCGTAAACATCGACCTGAACCCCGGCACGACTAAGCGCTTCCGCAGCCATCAGTCCGGCCGGCCCCCCACCGATAACAGCAACTTGCGGGGACGTGTAATTTAGCATGGATGTGGGCTGAAGAAATTTAAACAGGCGCGCATTTTAACTTAAATACCGCGATTAAAAAATTGAATTAGCAAAAAAACATTTTAATACAATACGATATAAAAAATTACCCTTCACCGCCGATAGGTAATCAACATGTTACGCAATTGGGCTGATTTCAGCTGCGGAATTTAAGTTTAAGCCCCTGGTTTTGCTAAGTACCTAAAGCAACTACTATACAATACCATTTCGCCCTTGAATTCCCCTCTATCGACTCGAAAACCGGATGACTGCCGTTAATTCCAACCTTTTTAAAAACATACCGGATCAATTGCCGGAGGAACTGTTTGAATGCCTTTTCAAGCGCGACAATGTCCAAATTGAACGCATTGTTTCCCAAGGCCATATGACGCCGGCAGGACAATGGTACGATCAGGATTGGGATGAATGGGTAATACTGCTTCAGGGACAGGCAACGCTCCTTTACGAAAAAGACCGTCAAACCTTTCATTTGAATGCTGGCGATTATCTGTTGATTCCCGCGCATACCCGACACCGGGTTGAATGGACGCCGCCCGGCCTTCACACCGTCTGGCTGGCCGTTCATCTGCATTGATGCAACAAATAACAGCCCCATTCGAATTCTCGGCACGCCGCGCCACATAGAAACAAGTTAGATTTATTTAACAAAATACGATCACAAAAAACAGTATAAACGGTATATACTGTTTTTTTATTTAAGTATGACGGAGAATAATGATGAGCCCAAGACAACCTAAATCCCAGAAAACCGCAACTGAGCAAGCGGAAAATCAACCGATTGCCGAATCGTTAACAGAGCATGAAGTAACAAAAAAAACCTTAAAAAAACCATCAACAGCAAAAGACGGCAATACGACTGAAGCCAAAGAAGCCGTTGAAATGCCTGAAAAAGAAACGGAGATTCCGGTTAAAAAAAGAAAATCCATTAAAGAAAAAGTAATCAGGGATAGCTTTTCTTTTCCTGAACATGATTACCTGAAAATTTCAGAGCTCAAGCAAACCTGCCTGGCTGAGGGAATCCATGTAAAAAAAGGCGAACTGCTTCGCGCGGGACTCCAGTTGCTTACCCAATTGAGCCTTACCGAACTCAGACAAGCCATCGAACAGGTTGAAAAAGTTAAAACAGGCCGTCCGAATTCTTCGAAAAAATAATGGATTAATCGCATTGTCATAAAGCCGTCAAAAAGCAAAGTTATACTTTTCGGCTATGAAAAAAGACAAGATCAAAAAACATAAGCTGCTGCTTCGTCATCTGACTCTTGACGATTACGATAATATTGCCATTTTAATGGAACATGTCTACGGTAATTTGGGCGGAGCCTGGAAGAAAGACCAGTATACTTCCCAAATCACCCGTTTTCCTGAAGGCCAAATTGTCATTGAAGATAACGGTCAGTTAGTGGCGGCTGCATTAAGCATGGTCGTAGATTATGCCCGCTTTGGCGATGTCCATACCTACGCCCAAATTACCAGCAACGGCTATCTGACTCATCATAACCCGCTCGGCGACACCTTGTACGGCGTCGATATTTTTGTCCATCCAAAGTACCGGGGGCTGCGCTTGGGCCGACGCTTGTACGATGCGCGCAAAGAGCTATGCCGAAACCTGAATCTACGCCGCTTTATTGCGGGCGGGCGGATTCCCGGCTATGCCAAATACGCCGACACCTTAACGCCGGTGCGTTATATCGAGGAGGTCAAAAATCGGGAAATTTATGATCCGGTGCTTTCATTTCAGCTGTTTAACGGCTTCCATGTGCGCAAGCTGTTAACCGGCTATCTGCCTGTCGATGTCGATTCAAAGGGATTTGCGACCCTGCTTGAATGGGTCAATCTTGATTATGTCGATAAAACACCCTCGCTTGGCGGCTCCAAAAATGTCATCCGCTTAGGCGTGGTGCAATGGCAGATGCGCACTTTAAGCAGCGTCGAAGAATTGCTCAAGCATGCCGAATTTTTCATTGATGCGGTAGCCGGTTACCATGCCGACTTTGTGCTCTTTCCCGAATATATGAGCGCGCCGCTGATGGGCTTGTTTAATGATAAAAGCCCTCCCGATGCCATCCGCGCCTTGGCGGGTTTTACCAGCGAAATAAGAAACGGTTTGCTGGAAATGGCCATGTCTTACAACATTAATATCATTGCCGGCTCCATGCCCGAGTATAGCAACCACGAACTCTATAATGTGTCGTGGCTGCTCAGACGCGACGGCACTTTTGAAGCCCAATACAAAATCCATGTCACCATTGATGAAGTCAGTTGCTGGGGCGTTCAAGGCGGCGATGCGTTAAAAGTGTTCGACACTGATTGCGGAAAAATCGCAGTATTGATTTGTTACGATTCCGAATTCCCGGAGCTTGCCCGCTTGGCGACCATTCAAGGCGCGCAAATTATTTTCGTGCCGTTCTGGACCGACACCAAGAATGCCTATCAACGGGTGCGTTATTGCTCTCATGCCCGCGCGATTGAAAATGAATGTTTTGTCGCGATTACCGGCAGCGTCGGAAACTTGCCGCATGCCGAAAACATGGACATCCAATACGCGCAAGCGGCCATTTTCAGTCCCAGCGATTTTTCATTTCCGCATGATGCGATCTTAGCGGAAGCGACGCCAAACACCGAAATGACCTTGATTGCCGATGTTAACCTGGATTTATTAAAACAAGTCCGGACTCGCGGCGCAGCGCGTAATCTCGCCAATCGACGGCCGGATTTGTATCGCCTGGAGTGGTTTTAAAAACCCTCCTCAAAGACTACGCGCAGCGGCAATCGCCGCCTGCCCCAATGCCAAACCGCCGTCGTTCATCGGATAGCGCTGCGGCGACAGCACGGTTTTGCCGTACCGTCGCAGTTCCCCGGACACCGCTTCCAGCAGCAAGCGGTTTTGAAAAACGCCGCCGCTGAGCACGATGCTGTCGATACCGGTTTGGCCGCTTAATTCGTTCAAAAGCCCGACTGTCGCGGCGCTCAGGCTATGATGGATGCGCGCGGCAATGCGGGCTTTATCGGCGCCGCGCTTAAGATCGGCCAGTACGTCCAGCCATAATCCTTGCCAACTTAATACCGACAAACCGCCGCTACGGTCGATTGCCCAAGCTTTCGGATACGCTTGCTCATCGGCAAACAACGGCGCAGCCAGGATTTCCAGCGCAATCGCAGCTTGGCCCTCGTAATGAAGCTGTTCGCTGTACAAGCCGAGCGCAGAGGCGAAGGCATCGAACCAGCGACCGCAACTGGTGCTGAGCGGCGAATTGAGATTTTTGGCAATCATCGTCGCCAACATCGCAAGCGGCTTGTTTTCCAGCAATTTGACGATATCCAGATCGGCATAGTCCCGTTGCAGCGTTCCCCAATCGAAATAATACGACAATTGCGCATAGCTATTGCGCCAAGGTTCGCGCATGGCCTGCGTGCCGCCGGGCAAGGCGATGGGCTGGAAATGGCCGAGCCGGGTGTAACCCTGGTAGTCGCCCAACAGAAATTCGCCGCCCCATAATGCGCCGTCGTCGCCCAGTCCTAAACCGTCGAAGATGGCGGCCAATACCGGCGGCGCATTCAACGCGACGCCGTGCTCGGCCAGACAAGCGGCCAGATGCGCATGATGATGCTGCACCGGCATAACGGATTCGGCCAATGTTTGGCCGTATTGGGTCGATAGAAACTCTTGGTGATTATCGACCGCGATGCACCGAGGCTCGAAGCCGTAAAGATTTTTGTACAAATCGATAGCATTGCGGTAGTCGCGCTGAACGGCGGCATTTTCCAGGTCGCCGATATGCTGGGAAACGACAGCTTGGCCGTTTTTCAGCAAACAGAAACTGTTCTTAAGCTCCGCTCCCATCGCCAGGACAGTGTCGGCTTGCTCGAAACCGGGCGGCAGTATCAATGCCTCAGGACTGTAACCGCGCGCTCTGCGTAGTAAGCGCATGTTTCCGTCCATCAAGCGCGTGACTGAATCGTCCAGCCGGTTGACGATAGCTCTGTCATGCAGCAGCAAATAATCGGCAATATCGGCCATTTTTTCCCGCGCCTCGTCGTTGTCGATACACTGCGGCTCGTCGCTGATATTGCCGGAGGTCAACACAATGGGCGCATCCAAATCCTGTAATAACAATGTGTGCAGCGGCGTGTACGGCAACATGAAACCGAGTTTGTCATCGTCCGGCGCGACGCCGGGCGCAAGCGTTTCACCCTGCGCTGCCAGCAACACAATCGGCGCTGCTTTATCGTGTAGGGCGAGCGTTTCCTGATCGTCCATAGTGGCGTAGCGGGCGATGACTTCTATATCTTTAGCCATCAACGCAAACGGTTTGGCATAGCGGCGCTTGCGTTCGCGCAGCCGATTGACGGCATCCGCATTGCCGGCATCGCAGGCCAGATGAAAGCCGCCCAAGCCTTTGATTGCGATAATGTAGCCTTGCCGGATCAGCTTGGCAGCTCGGTAGATCGGATCATCATCGTTTGCATCGGTTTTGGTGGATGCGCTACGCTTATCCACCCTACGATTTTCCGGCAGATGTAGGGTGGATAAGCGCAAGCGCATCCACCGATCAGGGGAGCTTATTTCATTCATACCGTTGTCCTCCAGCCAAACCTTGGGGCCGCAATCCGGGCAGCAGTTGGCTTGGGCATGGAAGCGGCGGTCGGCGGGATCGTCGTATTCCCGTTGGCATTGCGGACACATCGCAAATTCCGCCATGCCGGTATGGCAGCGGTCGAAAGGCACTTTACGGATGATCGACAATCGCGGCCCGCAGTGCGTGCAGTTGGTGAACGGATAGCGGTAGCGCCGGTTGCCGGGATCGGCAATGTCGGCCAGACAATCGGCGCAAGTGGCGGCGTCGGCGGCGATAGGCGTCTCTACGCCATTATGGCGGCTGGCGACGATGCGAAATTCATCGCTCTGCGCCAACTCGTCCAACGATTGCGCCTCCAGGCTGTCGAGGCGAGCCAACGGCGGCAGTTGCAGCGGGATTTGCCGGATGAATGCCTCAAGGTCTTTGTCGCTACCGAAGGCATGAATCATCACGCCCAGTCCGTCGTTCCAGACCTCCCCGGTCAGCCGGTGTTGCCTGGCGAGGCGCCAGATCGTCGGCCTAAAGCCTACGCCTTGGACAATGCCGCGAACCCGAATCGCCCTGCCGGACATCAACAAATACGAGGCAACTGTTCGCCGACCGGCCAGTCGACGATACGGCGGCCACCGAATGCCGTGCTCATTTGCACGAAGCTATGTTCATCGCTAATCACTTCGCCGATAATCGCGGCATCGCGGCCTAATGGATGTTGCCGCATCGCCGCCAACAGGGATTCGGCGGCATCAGCAGCGCAAATACATACCAATTTGCCTTCATTGGCGACATACAGCGGGTCTAATCCCAGAATCTCGCAGGCGGCTTTGACTTCGGATTTGATCGGAATCTGCGTCTCGTCGATGATCATGCCGACGCCGGATTGCTGCGCCAGCTCGTTCAACGCGGTCGCCAAGCCGCCGCGGGTCGGGTCGCGCAAGCAACGAATAGCGTCGGGTGCGACGGCGACCATATCGGCGACCAGCGAATTCAGCGCGGCGGAATCGGAAACAATGGTCGTGTCGAATTGCAGGTTTTCCCGCCCGGCCATGATCGCGACCCCGTGATCGCCGATCGAACCGCTGAGCAAAATCGCACAGCCCGGTTGCGCAAGGTTGCCGGAAATGTTGACGCCCTCCGGCACGATGCCGACGCCGGTGGTGGTGATAAACACGCCGTCGCCCTTGCCGCGCTCGACGACCTTGGTGTCCCCGGTGACGACCGGCGTACCGGCGCGTTTGGCCGCCGCCGCCATGCTGATGACGATTTTTTCCAGGTCGGCCAGCGGAAAGCCTTCTTCCAGAATGAAGCCCGCCGCAAGGTAAAGCGGCTGCGCGCCGGACATCGCGACATCATTGACGGTGCCGTGTACCGCTAATGAACCGATGTCGCCGCCCGGAAAAAACAGCGGCGAAATGACATGGCCGTCGGTGCTGATCACCAGTCGTCCTGCTGGCACGGTGAACAGGGCTTGATCGTTACGCTGCCGCAGCAAGTCGTTGTCGAAATGCTTGATAAACAATTCGTCGATCAGCTGAGCCATCGCGCGGCCGCCTCCGCCGTGGCTTAGATCGACTTTACCGGTAGCTGTATTTAATTTGCTTGTATACGGGTTAGGCATAGGAATGGTTTTTTGTAACTATTCAGTTTGTTAGCAGTAAAAATCCACCACGAAGGCACGAAGAACACGAAGTTTTATTTTTTTCGTGTTCTTCGTGCCTTCGTGGTGAATAAGGATGTTTATCCGTCAAATCCGATCGCCTGGAGGACCCTACTTTTGCCAAGTTTCAAACACCTCAGTCAAGTCAACAGCCAATTCGGGAAATAAATGCGAAGCGGCGATGTCATCGTCAGTGTACATGTGCTTAAGTTGGTAATGCTCGCTGTCATCCAGGACAAATTGATGGATCGCTTGGTCATTGGGATAAACAATCCAGTATTCCTGCACGCCGCTTTCTCGATAGAGTTCATATTTGATTTGCATCTCCCGTTTGGAATTGCCTTTGGATAAAATCTCGATAATCCAATCGGGCGCACCATTACAGCCCTGCTCGTCCAAAACGTCAGGATTGCAAATAACGCTCAAATCGGGCTGGACAACGGTATGGATGTCCTGACTGGCTAAAATGGATTTTTTGCGGTCGTATAGGCGCACATCAAACGGTGCAGGAAAAAATTGGCATTTTTTGTGACGGAAGGAGTTATAGAAGATTCCGTATAAATTCCCTGCAATACGTTGATGCTTTACAGTCGGCGCAGGCGACATCAACATGATTTTGCCTTTAATCAACTCAACGGCTTCATTTAATTGCCAGGTCAAATAATCAGCATAACTGTAAGTCTGGTTTAAATCTAATTGCGATAATTGGGTGATTTTAGGCATTTTGTTTAATCCTCTGTTTATTTCAAAGCTACCAACTTGGCAAGACCATTTAAAGTTAAGGAATGTGTACAAAATAACTTGGGCAAGTACTGATAGCCGGAGTGCAGGCTTCGCCTGCAAGCGCAAGCGAAGCTTGCACTCCCGCTGAAAATTTATCGGCGCGAGTTGTTCAAGTGATTTCATGCACACGCCTAAGCCGTTCGTGGCGGGCTTACGAACCATGAACGGCACCCGTCCCGCTATGGCATTGCGCTTCTAATTCGATAGCTTGCCTGGGTTAAACGCTATTTAATCAAATAAGTCTGAACCTTAAAAAGAGGTCGCGTCAGCAACTCAACATCAACCCCGCACCCGCCCATACGACCAATACGCCGCACAAGCCCCCTCTGACGACACCATACAAGACCCCATCGGATTTTCCGGCGTACAAACCGTGCCCAACAACTTGCAATCCTGCGGTTTTTTCGCGCCGCGCAATATGGCCGGACATTCGCAGCCTTTGACATCGGATGCCTGTATCGCAGGCATATCAAAGCGTTGTTCGGCATCGAAATCGGCATAACCATTTTTCAACTTCAACGCGCTGTCGGGAATCAAACCCAAACCGCGCCATTCGAATTGCGGCCGCAATTCGAACACTTCGTTCACCAGTGCTTGCGCTTTCTGGTTGCCTTGTCGGGTGACGGCGCGGCTGTATTCGTTTTCGACTTCGTGGCGGCCTTCGTTAAGTTGGCGAATCAGCATCAGCGCCGACTGCATTACGTCCAGCGGTTCGAAACCGGCGATGACTATCGGTTTGGCATAACGCTCGGCAAATATTTCATAGGGCTGACTGCCGATCACGGTGCTGACGTGGGAAGGCCCGAGAAAAGCGTCAATCGCGACCGGTTGCGGAGCATCCAGTATCGCCTGCATCGCGGCAGGCGTCAGCACATGGTTGCAGAACACCGAAAAATTAGCCAATCCTTCGGCCTGTGCTTGTTTAATCGCGACGGCGGTCGGCGGCGTGGTGGTTTCAAAGCCGATGGCGAAAAACACCACCTGTTTTTCAGGATTTTCCCTGGCGATTTTCAGCGCGTCTTGGGTCGAATAAATCATCCGAATATCGCTACCGCCTGCCTTGGCTTTCAGCAAGCTATTGCGGCCGGTGGCTGGAACCCGCATCAAGTCGGCATAAGTGCAGAGAATGACTTCCGAACGTTCGGCCAACTGTATCGCATTGTCGATGCGACCGGTCGGCAATACGCAGACCGGACAGCCGGGGCCGTGGATGAATTCGACATTGTCCGGCATCAAGTCCTGCACGCCGTAGCGGAAAATGGCATGGGTATGGCCGCCGCAAAACTCCATCAGCCGGTAATGGCGATTGGGATCGACGGTTTGCGCAATCCCTTTAGCCAGTTGCCGGGCGAGGTCTTGCTGCCTGAATTCACTGATGTATTTCATACGCTTGACGTTAATCCGGCTTCGGCAAACAAGGCCAGGGTTTTCAAGGCTTCGTCCTCATCGATTTTATTCAACGCATAGCCGACATGCACAAGGACATAATCGCCGAGCGCGACATCATCGACCAGCGCCAGCGACACTTCGACTTTGACATTGCCGACCGATGCGGTTGCCATATTGGCGACTGGATCAAGGGCGACGATTTGGGCGGGAAGGGCTAGGCACATGACGGGGTTCTCTGGTGGGTTGTAGGGGCGAATTTATTCGCCCTCGGGCGGCTGAAGCCGCCCCTACAAATGGTTTTGCAGGATGCGCTGTGCGCACCGTTTTTCAACACATTACTACGCATAATCAATACGTTGCAACTCCAGCTCGGCCTTCAGCCAGCGCAGCCAGCTATCCATGCCTTCGCCGGTTTTGGCCGACAGCGACAAAATCTTGATCCGCGGATTGACTTGTTTTGCGTACTGTATGCATTGCTCGCTGTCGAAATCCAGGTACGGCAACAGGTCGGTCTTGTTCAAAATCATCAAGTCGGCGGCATGGAACATGTCGGGGTACTTGATCGGCTTGTCCTCGCCTTCGGTGACCGACAAAATCACCACCTTATGCGCTTCGCCCAGATCGAACGACGAAGGGCAAACCAGATTGCCGACATTTTCGATAAACAACAGACTATGGTCTTTCGGCTGGAGCGTTTCCAGCGCATGGCCGACCCGGTGCGCATCGAGATGGCAGCCTTTACCGGTATTGATTTGCAAGGCCGGTACGCCGGTGGCGCGGATGCGCTCGGCGTCGCGGGCGGTTTGCTGGTCGCCTTCGATAACTGTAATGTCGAGATCGTCTTTCAGGCGGGCGATGGTTTCGGTTAAAAGCGTAGTTTTGCCTGAACCGGGACTGGACACCAGATTCAACACCAGCATGCCGCGCTCGCCGAAATAGCGGCGGTTTTCGGCGGCATAGCGGTTATTCTTGGCCAGAATATCCTGTTCGATTTGCACCATCCGCTTTTGGCTTAAACCCGGCGCATGAGCATGTTCAGCATCATGGTCATGGTCGTGATGTTCATGCGTGTGGTCATGATCGTGCGAGTGGGAATGGCCCTCGCCGCAGCCGCATACGCCGCACATTATTCTACCTCCAGTTCTTTGATTCGCATTTGATCTCCGCTGTTGACCTGTAATTGATGGCTGCCGCAGTGCGGACATAGATCGTATAACTGCTGCACAACCACATTGCGGCTGCACGGCATGCACCAGGCTTGGCCCGGTACTTCGATGATTTCAAGCTGAGCATGGTCGGCCAACGAACCTTGCATCACAACATCGAAACTGAACCGCAGTGCGTCAGTTTCGACATTGGACAACGCGCCGATTTCCAGCCAAACCGTTTTGACTTTGCTGTATTGCTGGGCTTCGGCTTGCTGTTCCAATACCTGCAAAATGCTTTCGCAGAGCGACATTTCATGCATCGGTTTCTATCCCGTTATGACTGTCCGTCAAGTGTAACGCGTATTGTACGCAAGGGTCTACTGCGTTGATGTAAAGTTCCGCCTGCCGTTGCAGATCGTTTGGGCTTTGCGCTGTCAATTGTTTCAAGCCTTGCGAGACAACGCCTTCGGGATGAAAATTCCATTCGGTAGGTGCGATGATACGGTAATCATGGCCCCGTCCTTGGCGTAACACCAGACGATGAATCAATAGGCCTCGCGCCGCTTGGACTTGAGCCAAGCCTAGGCCATCGTTGGCTGTACTGCTGCTCGGTAAAACCGGCTGACCTTGCCTCTGCGTCAAAAGCCGTCTTAGCTGGGATGGTATCAACGCGACTTCCAGCAAGCGCGCCGGCATCCGGACGATCAGGCCGTTGCCGTAATGGCTGCGCATCTCGGAGATTAAAGGTTGCGACCATTGGCGGTTCAACAGCGTTACTTCAAAGCAGCGGCCTTGCCAATGCGGCATCCGGCTGAATATTGATAAGTCTTGTTGCAACTGCCGGTTCAATGCTTCGGCATCCAGTTTGGGTAGGCAGGCAATATCGTTTTTCCCGACGGCCGCCCAGTTTTGGCTATATAAATAGTTCAGCAACTTGGCAGCCAAGGCATCGTTTTTCCGTAGCCAGTCATGCAACTGCGCTTCGCCGGTTAACGCCTGGAAACCGGCAAGCCGACCGTTAAAAATCGAGACGTCGATCAGGGCTTCCAATTCATCGATCAGCTGTGTTAACTGCGCGGCGTCGATGTCAAGACGGCTGTCGAGCTTGAACGCCTCGCCGTGCCGGAATAAATGCCGTTTGAACAACGCATCGAATTTAAGCAGCGCAGCCAAGGCTTGTTTATCCTGGGCAAGACCGATAAAAACCGGCCAATCCAGCAAAATCCGCCAGGCATGTTCGCGCAAGGTTTCCAGTTGCACCAGCATGTCGCGGGCCGAATCGATTTCAGGCTCGACCGCCCTGCCCAGCGCCGCCCGGCAAGCCAGCAACGCGGCATAGGCTTGGGCATTGCCGCACAGCGTAAACAACAGCGGAACGGCATCGAGTAGCTGTTCCGGGGTTTTGCCGATTAACACCCGCGCTACCGCATCAGGCCGGCTGGATGCGATTTTCACCCCGGTTACGTTGCCGTAGCTGTGATACAGATCGATATGGATAGATCCTGCCAACGTCACTCAACGGATTCCTTTGCCGATAGCGCCGCGCAGCAAGTCCCGGCGACTGACATTACGCGGCGCTGTTTCGGCCAGCAAGCCTTGTAACGCGGATTGGGCCGCAACAAGCGCGGCGGCCTGATTCTCGAACTGGAACATCGGCGAAAACAGCGAACACAGTGCGTAACGGCCTATTTGAGCTTCACTGCCCAACGTAAATTCGAATGCGCCATACGGAAAATGCTTGTCGATTTTTATGCCCGGTTGTTGCTCGCGCCAAGCACTGTCCGGCCCCGGTAACAGCATCAAATTCATGAACCAGGGCGTAATCAACACGCCCAGCCAATCTTCGCCAAACCGATTGAAGCCGACGGCCTGCACCAAAAGCGCGGTGTTGATTACCGGCAAATCACGCATGCGTTTGTCCAGTATTTCATTGAATGTCGTTTCCAACGTATATTTGATCTGTTTGTTATCCAGCCACATCATGATTTAGCGTAGGACCTGAGCGAGGTGTTTTTTAATTCCGGCAGTCTCTCGCCTAGTGTTAAGTGAGAAACATGCCGGTATGCAAAGACCTTCCAGGTTTTAAAAACCTGGAAGGTCTGACTCGCAACGTTCTTATCGTTCCCAGAGCGTATAGAAGCATTCTTTTCGTATCTTCATATGAGTAAGAAATACCCGACACAACATAATCAATCATCCAGCACCAAAAAATCCTGCTTTTTGCTATCGCATTCAGGACAGCTCCAATGATCCGGCAATTGCGAAAAAGCCGTGCCGGGCGGCATTTGCCAGACTTCATCGCCTACCGCCGGATCGTACACATGCCAACAAATCTTGCACTCCAGCCGGGTTTGCGGCGGCAACTTCGAGGCGTCGCCGCCAAAGGCTCCGGCAAAAAACGAGCCGTTCATAAATACACCTTGAGTATCTCCTGCAAACGCTCGCAACTGTCGCTAATGTCTTCCGGCGAGGCGCAGGCCACGCTGGGCACGTCACTGACTTCCAGCGTGTTGAGGATCAAGGTGTCCTCCGAATTGAAATACTGCACCCACCAGACGAAGCGCGTACCGGTAGCGGTGATCCGGCAGTTGCCGTAACCGCGGGATAATATCGTCACCGAACCGCCGCCCAAACGTTGCGCTAAAAATTCCAGATCCTGTTCGGTCTGCGGCAACAGGCTCAAATTGATGGTATGCGCCTCGCCGCCCGGAAGGTATCCGGCGATTTTGGCGTTGAGTTCGGCCAGCAACGGCGGCGCATTCATCACGCCCGGCGGCAGTTCCGTCCAACCGGTGTCGATTTGCGCAGCCGTGCCGTTAAAGGCCGATTGCGAAAGCTGCTGCGGAATAATGCCGACCTCCAGCGCATCGTCGACGATTTGCCTTTGGGCGTTGAGTTGTTGCAATCGCCAAACTCCGGCCAGCACCGATTCCTGAATGCGGATGTTTTGCTCGCCGGAACAAATCACGCTGACTTCGCCTTCGCCGAGCAGTTCATCGACAAAGCGCCGGTTGCCTGCGTCAAGGTGCATCAGTTCGATGGGCGCTGAAATCGACGGAAACGCGGCCAGATTCTGCTGTAATTTCAGCAAAACGATTTTGGCCTGGGCCAAATCCTGCGCGTTTAAATCGGTCGAAATCTGCGGCATGCTGTATGTCGCCATTTCCTGCGGCATTTGCAGGTATTCCAACGCGACGCCGTCTTGTTCCGACGGTTGGCTGCCTTGGCCGAAAATAGGGAGTGATATAGAGGTCATAATGATCGTGATTTGTAGGGTACGTTGTGCGTACCTGCTATCTGGTTAATGGTACGCACAGCGTACCCTACTGGTTCAATGAGCAACGCCGCATACTTTATCTAAATCGAATCCGGGCGGTTGGCTGGGCGCGGAGGCCAAAATCTCTGCGGTTTGTTGCATAAACTCATGCCAGCTGCGAATGCCGGTAATAACGCCCAAATACTCGCCGTTACGCAAAAACACCAGCGACGGCCAACCGGTAAAACGAAACCGCGCTTGCAATTCGCGTTCGATGGATTTTTCGATAACCGCCGCTTGCAACTTGCCGCTAAATGCTTTGAGCAATTCCGGCAAGATGACTGCGACATCGTTGCTTTCGGGAAATTGGGCCGGGTCGTTACAAAAAAACAACACAACGGTTTCGTTGCCGTAAACAAAATGATCGTAACTGTCCGCATCCAACAATGGATAACCATGTCGGGTTTGCAACTGCGTAATTAGGGGCGATGTCATGATTTTAAAAACTCCGGCAATTGCGGTTCCCTGTCGACCAGGTCGGCAAATAAATGGTCTATTCGATTATCGCCCTGCATCGCCAGCCGCATGGCTTCCAGCGCATCGGCAATTTGCCGGGCTTTTTGTTCGCTGATGACTTCACGGGCAGTGTCCAGAAAAACCAGTAGCCAGGCGCCGACCGGTTGCGGACCAACCAGCATCGTGTCGACCAGGCTTTCTTGGCCTCGATAAATACAGCGTGCCGATTCGCCATGCTGTTCGACAACTTGCATAGGGAGGCCGATGCACATCAGTACTTACCCCGGTAATCGACTTCGACTTGCACGCTGCGCTGGTCAGAAGATTGCGGCGGACGCAACTCAACGCCTTCGGCCTGCAAGACCCGGTCGTCGCCGATACGGCAAGCCGCATCGGCAGTGGGCCGTTCCTGTTCGTAACGCTGTATGTTCAGCACCGGGTCGGCCAAGTCGCCATCCCTATTGATTGCTTCCGCTTTAATGCCGAAAGCTTGCAGATAATCGATTGCCATATCTATCGCCGGTTGAATTTGCGCCTTAACGATTGGCCGCAAGCTGCCTCCGTAGTCGTCCAACTCCTCAGGCTGCACGCCGATCAACAGCAAATGCTGCGGATAGTTGCCCAGCATTTGCGCCATTGCCAGCACTTCCTGAAACCCGGTTTGATGCAGGCTCATTTTTTTTGCGCCGAGGAAATTCGGCACGTCTCTGTTTTCGATCCGTTTTAATGTGCCGGGCGGCAGGCCGTAATCGATCGCATCGAAGACGATCAATACATCCGCCGCCTGGACATGTTCGACCAGATAAACGCCTTGGGTGCCGCCGTCCATGACTTTGACTTGATCGGGGAAACAATAGCTTTTTTGCAGGCGTTCGATTACGCGAACGCCGAAACCTTCATCGGCCCAAAGTACGTTGCCTATGCCTAGCAGTAAAATGTTCATGGTTGATCCTGGAAAATTATTTGTCCACGAAAGGCGCGAAAAACAGTGGAGCCAGCAGTGTCGCTCGTTTAAGCTGGTTTATAGCAAGGGGAGTGCAAGCTTTGCTTGCGCTTGCAGGCGAAGCCTGCACTCCGGTTGTCAGCAATTTCTTGCTAGACCTTCCAGGTTTTACGACTGTCATGCATGGCGGAAGTGCAGGATTCGTGCTTTTCGTGGACAAAGCTAATGGACATCATCCACCGGTTTATCGTCTTTAAAGGTTCGCCAACCGGTCACTATCGCGGATAAAATCGTTTGCCGGGACAGTTTGTCCTCGCGCACCGCGACATAAATATGACTCATAATAAAACAAACGATTACCCACATAACCAGGTGATGCCAGCTGTGCAGGTTTTGGCTGTCGCCGAAAAGAGGCAGCACCCAACTACTGAACAATGCATGCTGCCAACTGCCCTGCCCTGTGCCTTCGCCGTATAACGCAAAGCCGGTGACTATCATGAACACGACGCCCCAAACGAACACAAAATGCATGAACAGCACCGCCAGAGGATTGTGGCCGATGTATTTTTTGGGTTCCTTAACCAGAAAGGCGTACCACAGTATTTCATGGCCGACGCCCTGCCAAAAATCCCGCGATAACAGCGGCGGCATGAAGATTTGCCGGGCGTGTTCATTACCGGCATAGGCCCAGTACGCCCGAGACAGCAGGCCTATCGCCAACAGGTAGCCGGCGGCGAAATGCAAAAACCGTACGTAGCCCATTACGAAATGGTCGGACGCTTCGCCGCCCACCGATGCGAACGGCGAGGCGATTAAATAGCCGGTTATTGTCAATGCGACGATGACCAAGGCATTCAGGGTGTGCCAAAGCCTTACCGGTTTTTCGTATACGTAAACGGGTTGAGATGTTGAATCAGTCATGACTGTTCCTTATGCAAACAACAACCAAGCGCCGGTCAAGCCGGTCAGGGTTCCGTAAACACGGATCAAACCGGCTGCATTGATGCGCCGCGCGATCAAGCCCAAAGCCAAACCGGAACAATGCAAAACCGCCGTAGCCGATACAATTCCGGCAATATGAGCATAGGCCGAAGCATCAACCGGTACTTCGCTGCCATGCGCCAGTCCATGCATTGATGCAAAGACGGCAATTGACGCTAAGGTAATTATCGTTCCCACGCTCCAGCGTGGGAATGCAGTGTCAGACGCTCCAGCGTCCCCCCGCAACGCTGCGACTTGCAGGGATGCAGGAGGTACGACCCCACGGATGGGGGAGGTAGAATCGCGTCTAGAACGGCGATCGAGAGCAACGCAGGAGCGGTTGCCGAGAGCGTTGCGAATTGAATTCCCACGCCGGAGCGTGGGAACTATCGGGGTTGTGCCGAAGCTAAGCGTAATGCCGACCAACAGCAGCGAGACTAGAATCGCCGTCTCGACATAAGCGAAATCGAATCCGTTTAAACCGAGCAAGGCCCCGGCTGTCATAAATATCAAAAATACGCCAATCGCCTGCCGGGCAAGCAAACGCGTTTGGCTACTCGCCCATAAACCTAATCCCAACATCGCCAGAAAATGATCCAAGCCCAAAAACGGATGCTGGAAACCGTGGCAGAAACCGCCTGTCGGCAACAAGCCGGTATGCGCCGATGCGGCTTCAGAAAACGCGACAAGACCCGCGATCAATAGTATCTTTTTCATAATCAAGTTCCTCAGCGTACTTTAACTTGGGTTAATTCAGTGCCGTCCGGGCTGATGATATGCGTCGAACAGGCCAGACAAGGATCGAAGCTGTGCAGGGTGCGCAAAATTTCCACCGGTTCTTCGGGGCGTTCGACCTTGGTATTCATCAATGCGGCCTCGAACGCGCCGATATTGCCTTGCTCGTCACGCGGCGAACCGTTCCAGGTGGTCGGCACCACGCATTGGTAATTGGCGATTTTGGTATTTTCGATTTTCAGCCAATGCCCCAATGCGCCGCGCGGCGCTTCGGTAAAACCGACGCCTTTGACGCTGCTCGGCCAGGTTTCCGGATCCCACTTGGCAACGTTTGCTGTCGCCAAATCGCCGGATTTGATATTGGCGACCATCTTGTCCATGAAGTAGCGCATCTTGCCTGCCGCCCATTGCGCTTCCAAGCCTCTGGCCGCTGTCCGGCCCAAGGTCGAGAACAACGCGGTAACCGGCACATCCAGCGTTTTCAATACGAAATTGATTTGCTCGGTAATTTCCTTGTTGCCTTGCGCATAACCGATCACATAGCGCGCCAATGGGCCGACTTCCATCGCATGACCGCGCCAGCGCGGGGCTTTGATCCAGGAATATTTCGCTGCTTCGTCCAGCTCTTGGATATGGGTGCGGTCGCCCTTGGTGTTCGGCCCCAGCTTGTAATTGGGTTCGGTGACGCCATCCCAGGGATGCAGGCCCAGCGATTCGTCCGGGTATTTGTACCAGGAGTGCGGAATGAATTCCTTGATTTGCTCGGGGTCGGTCAAATCGACTTCATGGACTTTGGTCAAATCGCCATTGATGATCGCACCGCGCGGCATCAATAAATTCGACGCCGAATAGTCGTTCGCGTTATCGGGAATATCGCCGTAAGACAACAAGCTCTGCCCGGAAATGCCGCCGCCGTACATCCAGCCTTTGTAGAATCCGGCAATAGCCAGCAAGTCGGGAATGTAAACCTGGTCGATAAAGGCGATGGTGCGGTCGATCAGCGACGACACTAAATTGAGCCGTTCCATGTTGATCGCACCGTTGGCGCCGACGCCGTCGATATTGATCGCGCACGGTACGCCGCCGACCAGCCAGTTCGGATGCGGGTCTTTGCCGCCGAAAACGGTGCGGATTTTCATGATGTCTTTTTGAAAATCCAACGCTTCCAGGTAATGCGTCACCGCCATCAGATCGGCTTCCGGCGGCAATAAATAAGCCGGATTGGTCCAATAGCCGTTCTTGAACGGCCCTAGTTGGCCGGATTCGACAAACTTCTTTAAACGGTTTTGCGTGTCGCGAAAATAACCGGGCGACGACTTGGGATTATGCGGCGAAATCGATTGCTGCAAAGCCGAAGTCGCAACCGGATCGGCTTTCAATGCATTGACCGGGTTGACCCAGTCCAGCGCATGCAAATGATAAAAATGCACCAAGTGATCCTGCACCTGCAAGCTTAGCTGCATCAGGTTGCGGATCGAATTGGCGTTTTCGGGAATCGTAATCTTTAACGCATCCTCGACCGCACGCACCGAAGTCAAGGCATGGGTGCCGGTGCAGACGCCGCAGATGCGTTGCACGAAAGCCCAGGCGTCGCGCGGATCGCGGCCTTTTAAAATCACTTCCAGGCCGCGCCACATGGTGCCGCTGGAAATCGCGTTGCGGATGATGTTGTCGTCGTCGATATTGACTTCGCAGCGCATGTGGCCTTCGATGCGGGTGACCGGGTCGACGACGACGCGGCGACCGGCGTCGTTCAGGTTAAAACCGTTGGGGGTGTTGGTGACTGTCATTATTGGTCTGCTCCTGGTTGGGTGGCGCCGGTTTTTTTAGAACGGTTCAGCGCAGTCAATCCGGCATGCGCGGCAATGCCGACGCCGACGACGGCTGCCGCGGTACCGCCGACCGCGTCGGCGTTGGCTTCGATACTAAAATCGTTAATATCGGTCAGGCGCTGGTAGAAGCCGCCTTTATCCCAGAAACCGTCCTCGGAACAGCCGATACAGCCGTGACCGGCCTGGATCGGGAACGATGTGCCTTCATTCCAACGCACTGTCGAGCAGGCGTTATACGTGGTCGGGCCTTTGCAGCCCATTTTGTACAAACAGTGACCTTGCCGCGCGGCTTCATCATCCCAATGTTCGACGAATTGCCCTGCATCGAAATGCGGACGGCGATAGCATTTATCGTGAATGCGTTGGCTGTAGAACATTTGCGGACGGCCCTGGCGATCCAGGGTCGGCAGTTTTTCGAAAGTCAGCAGATAAGCGACCACGGCGGTCATCACCTCGGCTATCGGCGGGCAGCCGGGCACTTTGATAATCGGTTTGTCGGCCAGACCGGGGATTTTATGGGTCGGCGTCGCCCGGGTCGGATTGGGATGTGCAGCCTGTACGCAGCCCCAGGATGCGCAGGAACCCCAGGAAATAATCGCCTTACAATTTTCGGCCGCGTATTTAAGCTGCTCGACAAACGGCTTGCCGCCGATGATGCAATACATACCGTCTTCAGCCAACGGCGCGTTGCCTTCCACGGCCAAGATGTAGTTGCCTTTGTATTTTTCGACGATCTCATCGACGATGGCTTCGGCGTTGTGGCCTGCCGCGGCCATGATGGTGTCGTCGTAGTCCAGCGACAGCATCGACAAAATCACATCCTTGGCTAAAGGGTGGCCGGAGCGGATAAACGATTCGGAGCAGCAAGTGCATTCCAGTCCATGCAGCCACAGCACCGGAATGCGCGGTTTGGTTTCCATCGCATGGGCGATTTTGGGAGCGAAAGCGGGGGAAAGCCCTAACGAGGCAGCGGTCAGGCTGCAAAACTTCAGAAAACTGCGGCGAGTGATGCCTTGCCTGCGCATGACATCGTAAAAGGTTTCAATCATTCAGGAACTCCTGGCGTTATAAGGCGCTAAAAGAATGCACGCTCTTCAGCACCGCATTTCCAAAACACCGAGTGCAGGCAGACAAGCCGCCGCTTTATCAGCTTGGAAGCGCTTATTGTTATTATGCTTAAACTAACGCAGAGATCGGTAGTTCTCTAACCGACGCTGCTCCGCATAGCTTGAGCAACATCTATGCCGGATTAACGTCGGTTAAGAAACCTTTGTAATTGTAAGAAAATTAATTACAAAATGAGGCGGGGAGGGAATCAGCTAATGTGGGTTATGCAACAAATGCAACAAAAACAGCAAGCTGTTGCAAGAAAACCTACATTAACGGTTTAACTTGATATGCGCTACGAATCGGGCATTGCGGCCAGGCGATTCTCCAATTCAGCGTTAACCAAGGTATCGTAATGGCGCTGCAAAATAGAGTCGGTAGGTCGCGGAAAAAGAGCGGATTCGATTTCACTTTGCAGATGCGTCAGAAAGCTCGGCTTGCTTGTCGACTCTTCGATGGTTTTCAGCTCTAAATCCGAGCATGACTCGCAGATAGCATCGGATTGTTGCGGTGATTTGGGGGCAAACAGCTTGCTGTAACCCGTTGGTAAAAAAGCGCATGCCGCAATTACAAGCATGATCAGGAACAATAAAGTAACTTCGAACATAATGAATACCTCACTATTAATAAAGAACACCAAGTACGCACATCAGATGAATGCAGGTACTCAGGGCTTGACTAGCAAATAAAATGCCACTCTATAAATAATAATAACTACTTGATTATTAACGTTATTTTATATTTCAAAGCCGCATAGATTGTTGCTTTTTGCACAATTTGTTAGCACTCCAGCAACAATGTGGTGCGATTTCATGGAAGCGCCCGTTCGCTGGTCCTGGCTGCACGAAGAATTTCGAGGATATGTGTCGGCTTATGAATGCGGTCAATCGTAACATCGCTAAACCCGGACTTATCGTTCCCACGCACCGGGTCACTGCCATTAAGTTAAGGACAAAGCGTAGCGCATCCAACCTACGGCAATTGCCTTTTGTCACCAAAACTTAACCATTTTGTCATTCGATATTCATCAATTCGACACGAAACTGACACCTTCATTCATTAAGGTATCCGCATCTCTATTTAACCCTATGGATACCGATGAAAAAGACAGACGCAGCAATACAGGTCAAACCCGCCAAACGGTTGGAATGTTTTGTTATCGCCAGGGATGGCGTGTATGCCTCAGGCCAGCCGGGAACCGGTGCGGCGGCAGACTCGGACACGTTAATCAAGGAAGCCCAGGCATTGCGTTTCCGTGTGTTTGCCAAAGAAATGGGTGCCAAGCTTAAAACCGAATCGGAAGGGCTGGATTACGATGAGGTGGATAGTTATTGCGATCATTTGATTGTCTATGACAACGTCAATAAAAAAATAGTCGGCTACACCCGCTTGCTTAACCAAGACCAGGCGGAACGCCTTGGCCGTTTTTATTCTCAAAGCGAATTCAATCTGGACCAGGTATTAACATTACCCGGCCGCTTTTTAGAAATAGGCCGAACTTGCGTCGATCCCGATTATCGCGGCAGCGCAGTATTAACAACGCTGTGGTCGGCATTGGTTCAATATGCGCTTGAAGGACAGTTTAATTATTTACTCGGCTGCGCCAGCATTACTCCTGGCCCCAGCGGCTTTGCCATCGATGCGGTTTACCGGAATATCGATGCCAAAAATATTGCGCCCGCCTCTCTTCAAGTCAACCCCAGCATCCCGGTCCCCCGCGAATTAAGATGCGAACGGGATGAATCGGGCATTCCTCCTTTGCTCAAGGCTTATTTCCGTTTCGGCGCCGTAGTCTGCGGCGAGCCTTGCTGGGACGAGGATTTTAACTGCATGGATTTATTCATGCTATTACCGCTCGATCAACTGCAAGAGCGCTACAGCAAACACTACATGAGAGGATACCAGGCGAGTAATGAAATCGAAAATACGGCTGTACTATAGACTTTTCCTGATCATTATCCTGTTCATTAACGGGCTCATTATCGCCGCAGGCGTTTTTCCCGCACTGAGTCTTTTATATTCGGCAGGTCATGCCAAAGCCAAACGAGATGCGCTCAAGACCCTGTGGCTGCGATGGTTCAGCGCCATTGTTAAGCTGCAAATAGCCAGGGATGGCGCACTGCCGGAACAAGGGGCGCTCTTAGTCAGCAATCATATTTCCTGGCTGGACATCATCGTGATCGGCCAATATTTACCGGCCTATTTTGTTGCCAAGAGCGATATTTCAAACTGGCCGGTGATCGGTTATCTGGCCGGACAGGGCGGCACTATTTTCATCCGTCGCGGCGATAAACAGCATATAAAAATCACCGCCGAGAAAATGCTCTGGCTGTTAAAACAAAACAGCAACATTATTGCTTTTCCTGAAGGCACCACGACCAAGGGCGATGAGGTGTTGCATTTTCATGCCTCTTTATTTCAGCCCGCCTTATTAACCAAGTCGGTTATTCAGCCGGTAGCCATTCAATATCAAGGCACGGCCAAAGAACACGCGCCGTTTGTCGGTGACGACGACTTTGTTTCGCATTTGCTCAAGATGCTGACTCTGGATAAAATCGAAGTGCGGCTTAGTTTTCTTCCTGTTATTAACAGCTCGGGAAAAGACCGTCATAGCGTCAGCCTTGAGACCAGAACCAGCATATGGGAAAAAATTGCAGGCGATTTAGCGGCGAATAATTCAGATGCTCCGGACTTAAAATCATCTCAAGGTTAAGTTTCTGCACCTTGTTACGAGCCGCTATCCACTTGTAAAATATCGCGGATCTTCTAATCTCCTTGAGCGCGCATCAAGCCGGTATGAATTTGGGGGAGTAGTGCCGCATTTGACTATAACGACTGCTTCGGTTTTATGACTGCCATTAAATTCCCTGAACTCGAACAACTTGAACGCATTATTGAGCAATTAGGCGACCGAGCTCAAACCCAGGTCATAGAAAAGATTCAGTACCAGGATCATGAATTCCCTATTCATTGCATTACCCTCGGATCGACTCAACCCGATGTGCCGGTATTAGCCTTTTTCGGCGGCGTTCACGGACTGGAGAAGATTGGTTCCGAAGTGATCCTGTCTTATATGCAAACCATCAGTCAGTTACTGGATTGGGATCAGGAATTCCTGGCCCGGCTGGAAAAATCCAGACTGGTGTTTGTCCCCCTCGTCAATCCGGTGGGCGTATATTTGGGTACACGCTCTAATGGCAACGGCGTCGACCTGATGCGCAATTCACCTGTGGAAGGCATCGGCGCAACCCGCATTTTCAGCGGCCACCGTATTACGCCGCACCTGCCTTGGTATCGCGGCGATGAATCCAAAATGGAAAAAGAAGCTCAAGCTTTATGCCGCGTAGTGCAACAACACATGTTCAATTCTCCGTTGTCGATCGCCCTGGATTTACACTCGGGATTCGGCATACAGGATCGGCTATGGTTTCCCTACGCCTCGCGCAAGACCCCGTTCGCGTTTATTGCCGAAACCCTGGCCTTAAAAGAACTGTTCGATCGTTGCTATCAACACCACATTTACAGGATTGAACCGACCTGCCAGGAATATATGATTAACGGCGACCTCTGGGATTACCTGTTCGATGATTTTGTGCAACGCTACGAGGCCGAACGCTTATTCCTGCCGTTGACGCTGGAAATGGGCTCATGGCTTTGGCTGCGCAAAAGTCCGATGCACCTGTTCTCGCGGCACGGCTTGTTCCATCCGCTGCTGCCGCACCGCCAGCAACGGATTTTCCGGCGGCATTTCATGCTGTTTGATTTTTTATTCCGCAGCCTTTTGTATCCGGAACAATGGACACAGCTAAAGCCTCGGCAAAAGGCGGCCTATGAAAAAAAGGCCTCGGGGCTTTGGTATGAATAAAGCGCTTGGACAAAACTGGATACTGCTGAGAGGCTTGGCGCGCGAGTCGGGGCATTGGGGAGCTTTCGTTCCGCTTTTAAAATCGGCATTCCCGGATGCTCAAATAACGCTGCTGGATTTGCCCGGCACCGGTTGCTTTCATCGGGAAACCAGTCCATGCACAATCAAGGCGATAACCGACAGCGTACGCCGCGATGCCGTCGATAGCGGTTTAGTACAACAACCGGCAACGATTCTGGCGCTTTCGCTGGGAGCGATGGTGGCCTGGGAGTGGCTGCGCAGCTATCCCGAAGATATTTGCGGCGCGGCTTTGATGAACACCAGCTTTGCCGATGTGAGTCCGTTTTATCAGCGGCTACGCTGGCAAAGTTATAGCGACTTTGCCGCATTGGCGATGACGCGTGACCTGCATAACCGGGAATCGGGCATTTTGCGCTTGACAAGCAACCGCCGAAACCAGCGGAAACAAACCATTCGAACCTGGGAAAATATACAAAACAAACGCCCGATAAGCCTTAAAAACAGCTTCCGCCAGATTATAGCGGCGGCAAGCTATCGGCCCGGCGACATAAAACCGAAGCAGCCGGTTTTATTATTAAACGGACTAGGCGATCGCTTGGTGTCGCCGGCCTGCTCAGAGGCGATACACAAAAAATGGGATCTGGAACTTCGCCGCCATCTCTGGGCAGGCCACGACCTGACTCTGGATGACGGCGCGTGGGTGGTGGTGCAACTGAAAGAGTGGCTGGCAAGAAACGTGGCGTAGGGCGTGCCGCGCGCGCCTTACTGGCTTCCAAGGCGCGCGCGGCACGCCCTACAAAAACAACCCATCCCGAACCCGCCACACCGCCGCAAAATCCAACTTTTCCCCTGAAAAAACCAACCGCTTGCTTTGCGCATCCTGCCGTTGTTTGAGATAGTCGCTGACATTCATCCAGCGGATAACATCCTCGCTACGCATTTCATCATGCTGGCGAACCACCAAATACACATCCACCGGCTGGTTTTGCCAATACTGTATGTGCCGCTCGTTTTTCACATCAAAAATCTCCTTGCCATCGCGTTTGCGATCCCGCAAATACGAATTGCCGCTTTTAAGCTGCACATAAATTTTCCTGCCGCTGGCGTTACCGGTTTCCGGATCTTTAAACTCCACTTCGCCATCAATGCCATTATCAAACATCGTCACAGGTCGGAAAATCGCGTTGGCATCGGCACAAATGGTAAGCATATGTCCGATCAAGCCCTGCTCTTCAGATTGAGTATCGCGCTGCTGCCGTTCTGTTTGCTCCATTTCCAATACCCGACGCGCCACCAGATCGGAAGCCAAGCGCTTTTCGATGTGATCCATGAACGGCACAGGCTTATCGCAGCCTTGGCAGGTAATAAACTCTTTGCCCGTTTCCTGCCGCTTTTGCACTATCGTTAAATCAGTCACAGGTACGCCGCAGTCACAAACATAACGCCGCTGCCGCTGCAACTCACGGCCATATTTGGCAAGATGACGATGCACAAACTCGATAAACACCACCCTCATCTCATCAGGCACACCCGTTTCAAAAAACACACTGATTTTTCCGGCGCCATCGCCTAATTTCTCAAACAGTACACCGATGGTTTTACCGGTGCTGGTGGTAAATTCCGCCGCGTTCTGCCACAACTCCTTTTGATCGAAACTGCGGCTATACCACAGCCGCACCACCAGGGTGGTGTATATCGTCTGCAACTCGCCGCTGAACGTGTACGAAACAAAAATTTCCGGGTAATTTGGAATATCGCGGTCACGGCGGTATTGCGATGGAAAAATCAGCAGCCACTGTCCGTCTTCACATTCCCGCATACACAACGAACTGTCCAGCAACATTTGCAGCAGGGCGCGTAGCAACAATTCCTCGTCCGGGCGATGCTGCAAACGCTCCACGCCGGTAAAATCGAAATCTTCGCTAAAAACCGCCTCCTCACTGACACAGCCGATTTCATCACGATGACAACGCGCCGCCCGGATCACCGCAGCGGCATAACCGTTCAACAATTCAGGCCGCAGAAGCACCAAATCACCAAACTTTAACGGACGTAGCAAACCGTGGTTCGCCAACAACGTCACGGCGGTGCGCATATCCGCTTCGGTAATATTCTCATTCGGCAACGCTCGCTCCAAGCGTTGCGCCAGTTCGGCAAAACGCAGCAAGCGAATATCCTCATCATCACGCAAAGCCACCAACGCATTTTTAAGATTCGCCAACAAGCGTGGCGTCGATGTCCACGGCAATTGATGCCAGGGAATATACTGTGGGCAATCAGTTGTTTCAGCGCCGAAGGTTGATCGCCATTCATCCTGTCCGAACAATTGTCACCTCGTTTAGCGCCGGTTTCCAGAAAACCGGCAAAGCCGTGTTCTTGTAAAAAGCGGTCTATTTTTTGCCGGCTGAGCTTCATGCCACCAACATCTAAGCGCGTGGCAATCAACAGCTTAGCCACCTCACGCTGACGGTCATTGCGAGAAACGGACATCGACAAGGCTTTTAGCCAATCGCCCGCTTCGGCAAACGGGTCGTCTTTTTGCGGATTAACCAATAGCAAAGCCAGCGCGGTTTCTTCCAGATAAAGCTGGTGTATCAACCGGTAATCTTCCTGACCGGCCAAATCCCAAAGCAAAGCCTCCCGTTCAATGACCAAGCCCTCGTCTGTCGTGGGCAGGCTGTCACTTTCGGCATCCGGCAAATCCAAATGCCAGACATTCATGCCATGCGTAGATTCGGTTTTGACATAGTCATCGGCGATCAAACGATGCGCCAGCGTGGTCTTGCCTGCGCCGCTTTCGCCGATTATACTCCGCTTGGTCGGATTTGCGGATTTTCAAATATATGTAAGCATATAATATATATAGATTAACTGTGTTTTTATTTTCCGCATTCGTGACCGCGCGAAGTATAATACCGCTTTGGCGTTGCTGTAACGGTGGGAGGGTTCGGTAGCAGTAACAGATTTTGGCTTGTTGATACTATAGATGTAAATTAACCCTTTATATGTACCAACCACCAGACGAGAACCATCGGGGCTAAAGGTAACGGACATCGGATATGGCTTTTCATCATATTTAATCACCTGTAAACAATCACCCGAAGACAAATCCCAAAGCCGAACCGTATTATCTTGAAATCCTGTAGAGGCAATGATGCGATCATCCGGGGAGAGAGCTAGTGAAAAAATTGCACCCTGATGTCCCTCCAAACTCGCCACACAACACCCCGTTGCCAAATTCCAGTTTTTGATAGTACCATCTGTAGAACTGAAAATTGCAAACTGCTGGTCGGCAGTCATTTGCACAGATAAGATACCGGAATGACCATTCAAACTGGCCAAACATTCAGCGCTATCCAAATCCCAGAGTGTCAACTCACCGTAATTATCGCCTATGACGGCGAGTGAGCCGCTGGCATTAACAGCAACTGCCTCGATAATTTGCCCGACTTTAATGGTTTTTAGACATTCCCCCGTTTGTATGTCCCACAGCTTGATAGATTCATCGTCATTTACTGCGTCGGAAAGTAGCCGTTTACCATCGGACAGAGCAACAATGTGACGCACTTCCCTTGAATACCCTTTAAGAATATGTTTAATGCTCCCTGTCCTGCGATCCCAAACGCGGGCAGTCTTATCAGATGATGAAGAAATAATGCTGTTGCCATCGGTCGTGAAGGTCACGCATCTTACTTTATTCGTATGTCCTTTTAATATTGCCAGACGAGCGCCTGTACCCATAGACCATAGTTTCACCACTTTATCATCAGAGCATGGAGCTAACCACTTTCCATCAGGGCTGATTGCCACACTTATAATCATTTCTGTATCCGCATCAAACTTTTGCACCAACACCGCCAGGGGTTCTACCGGTTGCAAGTCTTTATCAGCTTGCAAGCCATGAACCGTTGCGGATTGCGGTATGCCAATATGATCGTCCATAATTGCCGAGCTTTCTTCGTCAGCTACCCGACAAGCCTCCACCAGTTCCAAAAATGCCGCCTCCGCCTGCTGCCGAAAATCCACATACTTAAACCGCCGCAAACTATCGGGCAACTCGCAATCATCCAGCAGCATCGGAATAAACCGCCGCCCTTTATTCGACGGGTCGCGAAACAACACCGTGCTGCGCTCCATCCTAACCCAATCCGAACCCAACGCATGTTCCGACAAACACAAAACCAACACCCGCGCAGCTTCAAGCCCATGTTCGACAGCCAGATAAATATCATCCCCCGGCTTAATCGCCCATTCATCGAACCAGACACGCAAACCCGCTGCCCGCAAGCGTTCCGCCAAGCTTCGCACCCGTTGTTTGTCATTAACATTGTGGCTCAAGAAAATATCGAAAGAAAAAGCTGTGCTCATGTACATCCTGTCCAGACTCTTTGTGGGCTTTATTGATAAAAAACGCATTGTCGTTGTGGCGGACATGATACTTTCGCCGCTAGGCTTTGTCCTAACTTTTATCCTGCGCTACACTGGAGCTTGCGTTATTCTGGCGCGCACGGCGCGCCCTACGGTTGTTATGTCGGATTATCATGACTGGCGTGGGTGCGTAGGGCGTGCCATGCGCGCCTTTTCGTGGTGTGAATAATCAATACTCTTTATACTATTTTGGCGCGCGCGGCACGCCCTACGAGGTTGTTATGTCTAATTATCGACGGATTTATGTGCCGGGTGGGTTATATTTTTTCACGGTGAAGACCTTCCGTAATCAACACTTTCTGACCGATGACGATGTTCGGGCGGCGTTGCGCGAGGGGATTGAATTGACCCGGCTAAGCAAGCCTTTCGACATCGTTACCTGGGTGCTATTGCCCAATCATTTACATTGCATTTGGCGATTACCGCCGGACGATGCGGATTTTTCCGCCCGCTGGAGCATCATTAAACGAACCGCTACGCAATGTTGCGGGGAACGCTTGAATCGCCCGGAATGGCTGACTGCACGGAGACGCCAAAGGCAGCAAGGCACGCTCTGGCAACATCGCTTCTGGGATCATTTGATCCGTGATGAAGACGATTTCAATCGCCATATGGATTATATCCACTGGAACCCGGTTAAACATGGGTTTGCGGCCAAGGTCGCGGATTGGCCGTATTCGAGTTTCCACAGGCTGGTGCGTAGCGGGTGGTATGCTGAAAATTGGGGGGGAAATATTGCTTTCAACGACAGCGATGAATTCGGCGAATAAGGCGCGCACGATGCGCCCTACTCTTCTTCAATTGTGGACAGCTACACATCCATTTGGCTGGATTCGCTATCCCTACGGAATGATGGTATACAAAAAATTCGTGCCGAAACTGAATTATGCGGTAGGGCGTGCCGTGCGCGCCTTTTCAATCTAACCCAATCTAATTATTGGCGCGCGGCACGCCCTACCGCCTCCCCGCTGTCACCAAATCTTAAACAAACCTTCATTTATTTGTCACAGAACAGTTTTACTCTTTGCTCCTGAAAGCCAAGGCTTTTCAACACTGCAACAGATCGTAATCCCTCTTTGCAGAATTTCCTTCAGGAGGATAAAGATATGAAACTGCTCTATTCCATCCATAAATACGACGTAAGCATGTTTACTTGGCTGATCAACGCCAGGATGCATGCCACCTTGACCAAGGCCGGCCGTTATATCTCGAAAACCGGCGACGGCCAGCTGTATCTGGTCATCATAGGCCTGTTATACTGGCATGAAGGTTTCGAAAGCCCTTTTCTACACGCTGTCCTGTTGGCTTTTTTAATCGAAAGACCGATTTATTTCATACTCAAAAACGGCCTGAGGCGCAACCGTCCGCAAGCCGCTTTGCAAAACTTCCGCAGCACTATTACGCCCTCGGATAAATTCAGTTTTCCATCCGGCCATACCTCCGCCGCTTTCATGATGGCGACGTTGTTCGGCTATTACTTACCCCCCTTAATGATCCTTCTTTATTGTTGGGCGGCATTGGTCGGCTTCTCCCGCGTGGTATTGGGCGTGCATTTCCCGACCGATACCTTGGTAGGCGTCATTTTGGGTATCTGCACCGCACTCTTCAGTTTGGGACAAATCGTTATATGAGAATTTTTTACGGCGTACAGGGCACCGGTAACGGCCACATCACTCGCGCCCGGGTGATGGCGAAAGAACTTCATGCCGCCGGCATTGATGTTCACTTTCAATTTACCGGACGTCCTGCGGATAAGTATTTCGATATGGAAATCTTTAACGGCTATCAATCCCGCCCCGGCCTGACTTTCCATACCGAAAAAGGCCAAGTCAGTTATTTGAAAACAGCGCTTGACGCCAAACCCATTACTTTTATCAAAGATATGAAGTCGCTGGATTTAAGCGGCTATGATTTGGTAATCAGCGATTTTGAACCGGTCACCGCTTGGGCTGCCAAAAGCCAAAAGAAGCCGGTTCTAGGCATCGGCCATCAATACGCGTTTAATCATAAAATCCCCAGAGAAGGATCGGACCCTATCGCCGATCAGGTCATGAAGTATTTTGCCCCTGCCGATATCGGCGTCGGTTTGCACTGGCATCATTTCGGCCAGCCCATTTTGCCGCCCATTATCGACACGCCGGAAACGCCAAAAAGCATTATCAAAAACAAGATCATCGTATATCTTCCTTTCGAAGACCAAAATGAAGTCATCCGGCTGTTGTCGCCTTTCGAGAACTTCGACTTTCATCTTTATTCGCCGGAACCGGTGCCGTCCAAATTTAATCACATCATCTGCAATCCGCTGTCGCGCGAAGGTTTCCAGAGGGATTTGTACGACTGCGCTGGTATTATCAGCAATGCCGGATTTGAACTGGCCAGCGAATCGCTGCAATTGGGCAAGAAAATTCTGGCTAAACCGCTGCATGCGCAAATGGAGCAAATCTCCAATGCCGCGGCCTTACAGCAATTGGGTTACGGACATGTCATGCATGATATGAATATAGCCGCTATTGAACACTGGCTGCATGACGACCATGCCGTTCATATCACCTATCCCAATATCGCTAAAGTGCTGGTGCAATGGATACAGAACGGTATGCCCGAAATGGATGCTGATTTTATTGAAGCGGTCTGGAGTACGGTGGAAGTTTTGCAGATTAAGCAATAACATCCCCCCTTTACATTAGTTACTAAGGAATGGGCATGAAATAACTTTTGCAAATAGCATCGCCACTATCCCCAGACCTGGCAGGTTTTAAAAACCTGCCAGGTCTAACTTGTGAAGTTATTTTATGCGTATTCCTAACTGATGTTACGCATGTACCTAATAAAAAAGCGTAGTCCACAAAAAGCACGAAAAAAAACCGGGTACAGGAACAATAAGTAAAGCCCATCGTCAAGATTGGAAAGATGAATATCGTAAACCGGGAAACATACGGCGCTCTATTTTTTCGTGTCTTTCGTGCTTTTCGTGGACAGTGCGTAACATCAGTTACTAAAACGGCTTAAACGCATGCCCGCTGTTGCGTAGGTTAAGGCCTCTCCCCGCTCTTTTCGAATAGGTTTAGAACGGCTCTGCCACCCGACATCACAAAACCGGGATACTCCAGTATTTTCATAGCATGAACGGGGTCGCCCTGCACCGCAATCATATCGGCCGGCGCGCCGGGTTGCAGGGTACCCAGCAGCGGACTATTCAAATATCGACCTGATTTCGATGTCCCGCTACGCAAAACCTCAATCGGCTGCATGTTTGCCAAGTGCATCATAGCCATAAGCTCCTGCGCATCAATGCCCCAGGGAATGTCGGGATGCGCAATTTCAGCGCCGTATAGCAGTTCCCCGCCCAATGCCGCAAAAGCGCGGGCATTGCGAGCGGCCCCCGTACACTTGGATAAGGTATCCAGCGTGGTGATTGTTTTTACCTGTTGCGATACCGCTTTTTTCAGCAACGCATCGGGAATAATGTCGCAAGGCACATGCGCCCATTCATCAATGCCTGCATCAATGGCGATCTTTGCGCCTTTTGCCTCGCCGATATGCGCCGTCACTTTGCGTCCTTGCTTATGTGCTTCATCGACTATCACCTTGACGATATGTTCGGACAATAGCGGCCATGGTTTGTTTGAGCGGGAAGCCTTGCGATGGAGACCGCCATCAGCATGATGATGATTCGACCACGGCGCGCCCGCTTCGCCGCCCGGCTCCAACGCGACCTTAATCACGACCGCGCCGCCGTTAATGAGCGTGCGGACAGCCTCCCGCGCTTGCTGTTCGGTGGCAACGGCTATGGCGATATTTTCAGTCCCCAATTCCGCAATCGGGTAACCGCCGGGCGCGGTGATAATCGGCCCGGAGGTCAGCACGCGCAAGCTGCCGTCGCCGCCATAAGGCGGGTGCAACGGCCCGCCTACGTCCCGGATCGTGGTGATGCCGTGCTTTAGTACGGTATCGGCCGGAATATGTTGAAAGGCCAAGTGGGCATGTAATTCGATAAAACCCGGCAGCAAGGTTGCATCGCCCAAATCGATGACTTTTGCCGCACCGGACTTGAATGCTTCGCGGGCGTCGATTCGGGCGATAAGCCCGCCGACCACCAATACCGAGGTATTCGTTCTCATATCATTGCCGTCGAAAACACGCGCGGCATGAATAAGGACAGGTTTTTGCCCGGTTTCCTGGGCGATAATCGGGAACGAGGCAAAGGCTGTTAAGGTTAAAAACAATAACGGTTTGATGAGGGAGTGTGTTTTCATTATCAGGCGGTTTTGCATTTCATGTCCTTTTAAACGGAGCCTGTATTTTTCAATCAATAAAGTGTTAGGGATGTTCGGCTTTGGACCCATAAAGTTTATTTTGCTTTATTCCCGCTACGTCCTGTCTTTAGAAAAATTTATGTTTTGCGCATCGCCTGCAACTCACCGTTCGCGGCGTAGCGCGTGGGAATGCGACAAAAGTTAGACCTTCCAGGTTTTAAAAACCTGGAAGGTCTGCATATCGGCATTTTTCTCGCCTAACGCCAGGTAAGAGACTGTCGGAATGACGAACTGCAACGTAGGGCGTGCCGTGCGCGCCTTTCCCGATGCATGATCGCTTTGGTGCGCACGGCGCGCCCTACTCGATTCATTTTTAAGTTAATGGCAATGACTTGGCGCGTGGGAACGAGAAACAACGACCAAGTTAATACGTGATTTCTATGCCGCCATAGAAAGACAGCGGCGCGCCCGCATTCAACATCGAATCGCTTGCTGTTGCGGCGTTCATAATATTGGTATTGGCAACGTATTTGGTGTCGAGCAGGTTCCGGCCTTCGAGAAACACCTTGTAATGATCATTGGACCAGCCGGTACGCATGCCCAGCAGGCCGTAAGCATCGATCTTATAGGTATTCGCGTAATCTCCCCAACGCTTGCCGACCACATCGAAACTAGGCCCCATAAAGAAGCCGTTCGCATGGTGATAGATCGCCTCGCCTTTTAAGAAATACTTGGGCGCTGCCGGTAACGCATTGTTAGCGTAATTGCGGTCGTTATCAAAATTGAAATGGTTGATGGTGTAGGTCAGCACGGGTTTGATGGTATGCGTACCCTTGTCATCCAGAGCAAAACTGCCGCCGATTAAACCCTCAATGCCTGCGTGAATGGTATTATCAAAATTCGCCGCCTTGGCAGAACCGCCGGGAGGCGTCGTGGATAGAATCTCGTTATTAAGCCATGAATAATACAACGACAAATCCCAGTTCACCGTGTTTAAGGCACCGATTTTTTGATTGCCGCGCGTGCCTATTTCGACAGACGTGCCCTCCATCGCCTTCAGATTGGTGGTGCTTAAGCCGGCGGTGATGTTGTCCGATATGTTGTAGTTAGTCGGCGGTGCATATAAACGGCTGACATTGCCGTACAGGCTGGAGCTCTTGGTCAGGTTATACATCAAGCCTAAACTGGGATTAATACCGCTATAGTCATTGCTGGGGTTGCCGCCTTGAGAATACACATTGAAGTTGGCGTCCTGAGGAATCGGCAGCCTGGTATTATTGACTTCACGGTGTGCAAACACGCCTTGCAACGCGGGTGTCAGCGTCCATTTATCGGTAATATGCCAGTGATCCTGGGCAAAAATTTCGACATTATCGGCTTCCTTGGTGATTTGATTGGTCATAGGCCCGCGTGTGCCGCCGACATTCGTGTAGTTGCCGCCTTTATCCGAGTTGGTGCCGTAATTCACACCCAGCAATAATTCATGGCTGTCCAAACGCAGGTTGTAGCGGGCGGAGGTGCCCCAGTCCTGTTGGACCGAATCGACCAGCAAACTAAACCTGTCTGCCGTATCGCCGGGAAAAAAATGCACCGTATCTACGATCGGATGATAAAGATGCTGGTTTTCAAAAGAAAAACCGACATCGAACGAGCTTTTGTCGTCAATGGTCCAGGTTGTTTTGTTGGCGACGCGCTCGGTCTCGGTATTCAGCTGGTAATTGCCGCCAATAGCCTGAGTGCTGGCCTGATAGGGGTTGGCGTCGAATTGCGCCCGAGTCAACTGTCCCGGCAACTGCTGATTATTTTTAATGTAGCTGACAAAGGTACGATTAACCACGGAATCGGAGATTTGCCAGCCGAAGTTGCTGTACAGGCCAAAGCGATCCTGTTTGTTATGGTCGCGATAGCCGTCCCATTCTTTGCCTTCCAGAGTCAATAAGCCGTCGAAGCTGTCATTGAAAACCTTGCTGACCGTTCCGCGACCGAGAAATTGCCCGAAACTGCCGCCGCTGAGCGAGAGCCGCGCGGCAGGACTGTCATGGGCGGTGGGCGAGATAAAATCGATGGCGCCGCCCAAGGCGCTGGCACCGTACTTGAACGCATTGCCGCCGCGCGCAACGGTTGCGAAACTGGAGGCTAAAGGATCGATCATGCGGTTGTGGTTGTTGCCGTCAGCGGCGGTGACCGGCATGCCGTCTTGCAGAAACTTAACGCCGCTCCCGGCAAAATTATTGGCGTCCAGATTCGAGCCGCGACCGGTAATAAACACTTCGTCGTTGCCGCTTTGGCTGGTCGCCCAAACGCCGGGTACGTAGCGGAAGAAATCCGCCACGCTGGATACGTTACGGTCATGCAACTCATTGATATTAACAAGGCTGACGCCGCCCGGCGAAAGAGCGACTTCTGCGCTTGCCGTTTCAAGTTTCCGGTCGCTTTTTTCCGTCACTTCCATTGTTTTAAGTTCGAGCGGGACTGTTGCGGTCGTTTTTTTCCCTGCTTTAACCGTTTTCGGCTGCTCTTGCGCCACCGCTGCGCCGCCGGTATTAATCAGTAAAAAGGAAATAAACAGGGGACTGCTGAATTGTAAAAGCGAAACAGGTCGATTGGAGCGTATGAATTTCATGATAATTCCAACGTAGTAAGGAAACACGCCTCAGTGTTGGCTGAGAATTTTTATTCGACAGTCAAAGCAAACTTGGCTTTGACTCGAATACAGTGCGGAGATACTACCCAATACCGACAGCGATTTCCTCGCGCATTCGTATGGCAAAAGGAGTATTTCTTATGCCAAAAGTAGGATTGCGCGATATGACCCGGTTTCTTCAATTGAGTGTGTGATATGCCGCACTTTTACGCCGGAATGTTTTTCATCACCTCCGATAATAGCCGTTAACGCCATGAAAATAATGCGCTAACGAGTCGAGGCGCGGTTTGTGCTTAATAACCTGAATGTTTTATAGTCACAAAACCAAACGAGTCATGATGGAAACCAAGCAAGCAACGGCAAGACGGTGGCGCATCAGCAGCGACGAGCTGCAATGCCATCAACAAAACGACTGTCTGCATCAGTCCTTACCGGATGATTTAGGCACGGGCCGCTCGACCATATTCCAGCTCGATCCGGGCTTAAGCTATATAGAAACCCGCTACACGCCGTCACAAGACCTGGCTGTTTTGAGCCGGATAGACTATCAGGAGCCGCGGCTGGTGGTTACGCTGGGCTTAAAAGGCCAATCCCGTTTTGCCGAAAAAAACGGCGGTGAAGTTGTTTTTAACGAGGGCTACACGTCCATAACAACCCTGCGCTCGAGTGTTGGCGAACGGCAATACCAAGCCCATAAACCGACGATGCAGCTTCGTTTCGCACTGACCAAGAATTGGCTGGACAGGTATTTTGGCGAGCCTAAGACCCAGCAGTTGTTTAACAAAAACGGCATTCAATTATTAAGCTATCGGCCTATTTCTCCACAGGCGATATGCGCCGCGCAACAGTTATTGAACTGTAACGAAGCAAGGGAAACCAACCGGATATTCATGCATGGGCAAGTCATGTCGCTGCTGGCTTTTGAATTAAGCCCGCTGTGCGAAGACACATGCCGAAATCCAGCGGAATTCAATCAAAAAGATGCCGCTATCGCCAAATCGGCCAAGGATATTCTAGTCCGTGAATTCAAGAACCCGCCGTCAGTGGAAGAACTGTCAAAGCGGGCCGGAACCAATCAATTCAAATTAAAAAAGTTATTTCATCATTTTTTTAACAACACGCCTTACGGTTTGCTGCTGGAAATCAGGATGAATAATGCCTATCGGTTACTGGAATCGGGACAATATCAGGTAAGTGTTGTCGCAGATCGGGTTGGTTACAACCATGCCGGCAATTTCAGCGCTGCATTTATTAAACATTTTGGGGTTTCACCCAAGGCCATTTCAAAAAAACACTAAAATAGCCCGCAGTAAAAGCATTATTCACCACGAAGGCACGAAGGACACGGAGTTTTATGTTTTTTCTCCGTAGTAAATCAGGAGCTTTTGTTAAAAACTTTCCTGATTGGCAAGATGCTTCAGTCAGAGACAAAATATTCGATGTTCATAAGTTTCTTAACATGAGTGGCATGTGTGGGAGCGGCTTTAGCCGTGATCGTCGCGGCTAAAGCCGCTCCCACACATGCCAGAAAACTTTTGCCCAACTACTTACCAACAGAACAGCTAAGTAATCGAGCTAAAGTTTTCGGGTATATTGGAGTGCAAGCTCTGCTTGCAAAGCAGGCAAAGCCTGCACTCCGGCTTTAAACAAGAGCTGGAAACTTTTATTCAGGCACTTAGCTCCAAAAAATGAGACCCGTAGAGACGCGATAAATCGCGTCTCTACGGTTGGCTGAAGCAGCTTGCTAATCCTATCCTTACAGCGACACACCGATACAGCGTAATTAACGTTACAATGGCCTGACCCAACACAACAGATGCACCTGAAAAAGCATGAAATTCCTGATTATTGACAGCGATGCCGTTGAGCGTTCCTTAACCCTGGAAACATTGCGCAGTCAATTTGCCGATGCGTATATTGTTGAAGTTAGCAGCCGGGAGGCGTTTGACGAAACCATCACCGGAGCCGGTTTTGATCTGGCAATTACCGAATATCGGCTCGGTTGGACAGACGGATTGACTTTATTTAAGGAAATCCAGGCGCGCTATGCCAACCTGCCCGTCATCATGTTGACCGACTCCGGAAACGAGGACATAGCCGTCGCCGCAATCAAGCGCGGCATGACCGATTATGTCGTAAAGCGCAATCGCCATTGCCTGGCCGACGCCATAAAACAATGCCTGCTTGACGCAACCCAAAAAGAACAGGGCAAAAACGACAACAAATTCCAGTTTCACGAAAGAAGAGATCCTTTCATTTCCCGATTCACCAGGGATTTCGCCTATTTCATCCGTATTTCCCCGGATGGCACGCCGGTATTCGAATGGGTCACCGAACCTTTAAAACAGCTTATCAGTACCGCAACACCCGATAGCGGTTCAAAACAACAGGCCCGCGACTGGGTATTGCCGATCCATCCTGACGATATGTCGATTATTAAGGATCGCTTTAAAAAACTACTGTCGGGCCGCGAAGATACCAGCGAGTACCGGGGCATTATTAATAACCGTGAAGTGCGCTATTTTAGCGATCATTCATTACCGGTTCGCGATCTCATCAATGGCAAGGTCATACAAATATACGGCGTCATGCAAGACATCACCGCCCGTCGTAAAGTTGAAGAAAAATTGTATTTAATGCAGCACGCCATTGATTCCAGCAGCAACGGCATTGTCATTACCGGTCTGGCGGACGCGGACTATGCCATTATTTATGCTAATAAAGCCTTCTCGCGCATGACCGGATATTCGCTGCCGGAACTGGTAGGCCATAATTGCCGCATTATGCAAAATAACGATAACGATCAAGAAGATATTCATGAATTGCGCGCCGCATTGCAAACTAAGCGCGATGCCCATGTCATTTTGCGTAACTATCGCAAAGACGGCAGTCTGTTCTGGAACGAGATCTATATTTCGCCTATACAGGATCAACAAGGCAGGATTACCCACTACGTCGGCGTGCTGAACGACGTGACTCATCGCGTCGAAATGGAAGACGCGCTAGGTAAAAGCGAGGCAAGGATACGCTCTGTTTTCAATAATGTATCCGACGGCATTATCATTATTGATGAACATGGAATCATCGAGAAACTTAACCCATCTGCCGAAAAGCTGTTCGGTTATGCCGCCGAAGAATTGATAGATCATAATATCAACAAACTGATGCCTGAGCCCGACCGGAGTCGGCACGACTCCTATTTAAAAAACTACCTGTCCAGCGGCAAAGCTAAAATACTCGACACCCGACGCGAGGTGAACGGACTCAGAAAAGACGGCTCCATTTTTCCGATGGAATTGGGTGTTAGTCGGTTCTACGTCGATCAGCATCATTTTTTTATCGGCACGGTGCATGACATAACCGAACGCAAGAAAGCCGAAGCGGCGTTGCGGGATTTATCCGGCCACTTGGCGGCGGCCAGGGAAGACGAGAGAACCCGAATCGCACGGGAAATTCATGATGAATTGGGCAGTCTCCTGACCGCGCAAAAAATGGATTTAAGCTGGCTGAAGAAACAGATACCGGCAAATTTGGCCTTATGTCATGAAAAAATTGCGGTGATGAATCTGCATTTAAACGATGGTATTGGTTCGGTCAGAAAAATCATTGCCGATCTTAGACCGAGCATTCTGGATCATCTCGGCTTATTAGCGGCCATCGACTGGAAGCTTGACGAGTTTAGACGGCAAAACGGCATTCAATGCGCGTTGACGGTGCAGGAAAATGATGTCGTCATGGACGAAGGCCGGGACATCGCAGTGTTCCGAATTATGCAGGAAGCGTTAACCAATATTGCTCAACACTCCGGAGCAAGCCACGTAACGCTGGATGTTGAAACAGACGCCAACAATTTAATGATGAAAATAACCGACAACGGCTGCGGCATGACGAAAGCGCAGATGCATAAATCCGGTAAATACGGCATTCTGGGCATGCATGAGCGCGCCCGTCATTTCGGCGGCGAAGTCGTCATCGTCAGTGATCCGGGCAAAGGCACCTCACTGGTCTTGCACATGCATTTAAAATCATCCGAAAGCGACGGTCGCCATGATTAAAGTATTAATTGTCGACGATCATGCCATCGTCAGGCAGGGACTGAAACAAATCCTCGCCGACATTCCCGATATGGAGGTGTTCGGTGAAGCGGCTTCGGGCGATGAGGCTTTAAGGTTCATCCGGGATCAGGGCTGGAATATCATGCTGCTCGACATTGCCATGCCGGGTAAAAATGTGATGGAATTGATCAAGCTGGCGAAACATCAATCTCCGCACCTCCCTATCCTGATCCTGAGCATGTATCCGGAAGATCAGTATGCGATCAGAATGCTGCGCGCCGGCGCTGACGGCTATCTCACCAAAGAAAGTGCGCCCGAGCAATTGGTGGAGGCGATTCGAAAAGTCGCCAAGGGAGGAAAATACATCAGCCCGGCGATGACCGAAAAACTGATCGCGGAATTGAATCCGAACCAGGAAATACCGCTGCATAACACACTGACCGATCGCGAGTTCCAGGTTTTTTGCGGCATTTGCGCCGGTAAAAGCATTACCGACCTTGCCCAACAGATGGCGCTCAGCATCAAGACCATCAGTACCTACCGAACCCGCCTCATGAAAAAAATGAACATGTCCAAAAACGCCGAAATTATCCATTACGCATTTAAGAATGATTTGCTTGATTAATGGGGCTTCGTCCTGTTTCTAAAACTATCGAGGCTGTGAAAGTATTCGTTTTTAGAAAAAATTAAAGAATTCACCACGAAGACACGAAGGACACGAAGAAAAACAATCGTTTAAATTCAATATATTGAAAACTTCGAGTTCTTCGTGCCTTCGTGGTAAAAAATGTTTTTAGCCTAATTTGGATAATACTTTCACAGCCTCTATCCGATACCAATGCGTAGCACGCTATTTATTCTCTCCCCTCATCTCAGCCTCTCCCTAAAAGTTAACCTGCCGTTATTACGTAGGAATATTCTTACATATAACTTCCTGTAAATCTTATCGATTTGATAGCGCTTGACTGATTTCTAAGCGTTATGATTTGGCGGATAATACAAAAATCAACACCTATAAAATGAATTAAGTTAACGCATAACAAAACAATAAAACTACTATGTGCATTTATCTGTGTTTTGATGTTTCCAAGTCAGCTGTAACAAAGGCCATCAGAGACGGCCGTAATCCCCAAAAAAAACTATCCGCGCCTATACAGCGCGGTCGTATCGAAGACATTTTAGAGCCGCATAAAAACCGCCGCTTTTTAAAGGCATGGCGGAATATGTCGATTGGGGCAACGCACGATTGAAAAGCTCCCCCCTAGTAAACAAGGTGTTTTTTTACAGGCTGTTTTATTGCCCGGCCTTTGTCCCCGTAGAAATATTGCCACGCCTGTTACTGCTATGATACCCAAAATCAGTATTGTCTTTATTGAGCAACTCTCCGGTATCGAACCCATCAAGCCATCACCCCCGATAGATGATATGACTTTGCAATGCAACGCTGACAGGGCAAGTCGTAACGACGTAGAATCGTGCGCAAAGCTTGTTACTCATCATAGAGGATTTTCAAGTGAACAAGATGCAATCGCCCTCCTTTTTCACCCTAAAGAAACAAGAATGAGCACATGTAAAAGTTGACGTTACGCATTGGCCGCGACCAATCTGGGTAGTAAGTACGCATAAATTATTTAAATTATAAAATTTGGATCCTGATAAGAGCCAATAATAAAACGAAAATGGTGGGATAAATGAAAGTAAATATGCCGGTAACTAATAATGAAATCCAGCTGAAAAAGGGTGCGCTATTAGTTACAAGAACCAATTTAAAAGGCGTTATTACTTACGCCAATGACGAGTTCGTCAATATCAGCGGCTATAGCCGAGATGAACTAATCGGCGCCTCGCATAATATTGTCCGCCATCCCGACATGCCGCCGGCTGCTTTTGAAGATTTATGGATGACATTAAAAGCGCTCAGACCCTGGAATGGCATAGTAAAAAACCGGACCAAATCCGGCGATTATTATTGGGTAGACGCTAACGCAATGCCGGTCTTTAAAAACGGCCAGGTTCATGAATACCTTTCTGTTCGGCGCGCCCCAAGCCGTGAAAGGATTGAAAAAGCGGAACAGCTATACCGGCTTCTGGAGGCGAAGAAAGCAACGATAAGACCGACCGGTTTAGCGGCGCTGGTCAAAGCGATCAACGAAATTAACGCCTGTGTAAAAATAGCCGTAGCGGTAGCGATATTTTTGGTGCCCATTGCCTACTTGATGTGTCAGTTGTTTCTGGCGCAAGATTATCTGCTCTTTGCAGGCACTTTCACCCTAGTCATCATTGCCTCGACGATAGCGTGCAGCACGGTCAGAAGCTTCAGGAGAACACTTAATGACACTATCGGTATTTTTTATCGGCTGGCCGAAAAAAGGTTCGGCAACGTACGGGATTTAACCCGGAATGACCTGATCGGCGATTTCCAGCGCGGCTTGTATTCAATGGAAGTGAACTTGAGTCTGGATTTGGCGCAAGCCAGGGACGATGCGGCAAAAGCCACGAGAATTAACCAAGCGCTGGATAATGTCCAATCAGGCGTCATGGTAGCCAATAACAACCTTGAAATTATTTATACCAATGAGAGCGTTGAACGTCTGTTCAAGGCGGTCGAGAATGATATTCGCAAACAATTACCGCATTTTGACGTCAATAAACTGATGGGCGTCAACATCGACAGTTTCCACAAGGACCCCGCTCATCAACGTCGCTTGTTGGCAAACTTAAAGGAGGCTTACAGTTCGGAGCTGGTTCTTGGCGGCCAACATGTCAATGTTATTGCCAGCCCGGTTATTAATAGCGAGGGCGAGCGCATTGGTTTTGTTGCCGAATGGCACAACAGAACCCAGGATATTTTAATTGAACAAGAGATTGGACAATTAGTGCAGGATATTAAAGCCGGCGATCTGGGCAGCCGCATTAACATGGGCGATAAGCAAGGATTTGCCAAGATGTTGTCGTCCGGCATCAATGAATTAACGGATGTCATAGAAAGCGCCTTTAATGACATTAACAGGGTCATGGAAAATATGTCCCAAGGCGATTTAACCAGCACTATTACTAATGACTATCAAGGCGTCTATGCCGAGTGCAAGAATAATATCAACGGCACCCTGGCAAAATTGAACGACTTCATTACTCAAGTCAGGGATGCGGCTGATTTTATAGACAGCTCATCTCAGGAGATGGCCAGCGGCAACAACAATCTCTCCAGTCGCGCCGAGCAGCAAGCGGCCAGCCTGGAAGAAACCGCCGCCAGCATGGAGCAGCTTGCCAGCACGGTAAGAAATAATGCAGACCATACCCAGCAGGCCAACCAAGTTGTTAATTCCGCCAGTCAATTAGCTCAAAAAGGCGGCGATATCGTTAACTCAGCTATCACGGCAATGCAGGAAATTAACGACAGCAGCAATAAGATTGCCGAGATTATCAGCGTGATTGATGAAATCGCCTTTCAAACCAACTTACTGGCCTTGAACGCTTCTGTGGAAGCGGCCAGGGCCGGAGAGCAAGGCCGAGGTTTCTCGGTGGTTGCAACCGAAGTGCGTAACCTGGCCCAGCGAAGCGCCAATGCCGCCAAACAAAGTAGCGAGCTGATTCAAAACAGCGTTCAAAAAGTGCGTGCTGGCACCGCATTTGTCAACGAAACAGGCGCGGCGCTAACTGAAATTGTTCATAGTGTCGCGCAAGTGGGCGAACTGGTTTCTCAAATTGCAAACGCCAGCGCGGAACAAACGGCGGGCATTGATCAAGTCAATCAGGCGGTTTCTCAAATGGACGATATTACCCAGCAAAACGCAGCCCTGGCTGAGCAAGCGGCAGCGGGCAGTATTTCTATGAGCGAACAGTCGGCAAGCATGACCAAGTTGCTTAATTTCTTTAAAGTAGGCGCGAAGGGGCGTTCCGCCGCCGTTAAAACAACCCCGCGCAGTAAACCGCCGGTAGCGGCAAAAGTGACGCCAAAGCCTACAAAATCGGCTTCATACAGCCATCCAAAAAACGATGATAACGAGTGGGAGGAATTTTAATCTGGGGGCATAAGCCAAGCCCTTTCCGGCGCTGTCCATTTAGGTTGTTGGGGCGCCGGTGATTGATTTAGAGCCGCAATCGTGTTGCGTGCTACGGCGCAGCATTTTCTTTATCTTCCGGCGCCAACTTTGCCGGTTCATTGTCTGTATTTTGTCCGTCATCCCAGACGTTTTTTCGGGCTTCAGAAACGCAAGCGCCGACAACATCCTCCAAACGGCTTGCCTTGTTAGCCCAAGTCACGCGCAAAATAGCTTTCCATATATTTATCAACACAATACCAAGCATTCCTGTTCTTTAAATCATATGTAGAAATATTCATGTCATCATGAAGAAATATCCACGTAATAAAAAACCTCTATCCTACCGTTAACCTTAATATGGATAGGGGCTCTATCAAATGCCGGATCTACGCAAAGAAATAATCAATATCCTTGATAACAAACTATTAACGCCGCATTTCCAACCTATCATTTCCTTGAATCAAAAGAAAATCATGGGCTACGAAGCGCTAATTCGCGGTCCATCCGATAGTCCGCTGCATAGTCCGTTTAACTTATTCACCACTGCCGAGCAATTCAATTTAAGCACCAGACTCGAATTTCTCTGCCGTGAGATAACCATCCAACGCTATGCCGATCTGGATATTAAAGAAAAGCTGTTTATTAATGCCAGCCCATTGGTGCTGCTACAACCGGAATTTAAAAAAGGCGAGACGCTCAGATTGCTCGACCAATACAAGGTTAACCCGCGCTCTGTCATCATTGAATTAACCGAGCACAAGCCCGCCGATAACTACGAAATCATGCGCGCCTCAGCCAGACACTATCGAAGCATGGGCTTTGAGATTGCCCTCGACGACTTGGGCGCCGGTTATTCGGGATTAAGACTCTGGGCGGAATTACTGCCGGAATACGTAAAAATTGACAAGCACTTTATCCACGCTCTCCATGACGACCCAGTCAAGCTTAACTTTGTTCGTTCAATTCAAAGCATGGCGATCTCGCTCAATTGCAGCGTCATTGCTGAAGGTATCGAATCGGAGGAAGAATTTAAGGCCATAGAAAAACTCGGCATCACCCATGCCCAGGGCTATTATTTTGCCAGGCCGACCATTATTCCCTTAGAGACGCTCGACAATAACTTATTTACCGCCGGTCACACTAAGGATCGTAAAACGGTTCCTTTAAATAACGCCACCACCGCGGTCCATATCATCAGAGACATCAGCCCCATTTCAGCAAAAACCACTATCAGCGAAGTGATGAATCTGTTTCATCACAACAGCGAACTGATCATACTGCCGTTGGTCGATGACAATTTGGCTTCGGGCATTATTTTTCGCGACAAATTTCTTACCAAGCTGTTCTCGAGCCGATACGGCATTGATTTGCATGGTAAAAACCCGATAAAAACCTTTATCGAGAACACCCCGTTATGTATCGATAAAAACATGCCCATCGACCTGGTCAGTAAACAATTGACCTCATTAATGACCAATGACTCGGCATTCATCATCACCAATAACGGCGAATATATGGGCATAGGCACCTTACTGGATTTGCTCGCCGAATTCACCCGCCAGCAAATCGATAACGCCAAGCACGCCAATCCCCTTACGCTATTGCCGGGCAGCGTTCCCATCAATGACCAAGTCAATCAATTACTGAGCAACAAAATACCCTTCAGTTTCGGTTACTTCGATCTGGATAACTTCAAACCCTTTAATGATGTTTACAGCTACGATGCCGGCGATGACATCATCAAGGCCGTTGCCAATACGCTGACTAATCATATCCCGGCTGAATGCGGCGTCATTGGTCATATAGGCGGTGACGATTTTATTGTGATTTTCACCTGCGATGACTGGCTAACGCGTTGCGAAAACATACTGGAAGCTTTTAAAAACACAGTCCCGGCTTATTACAGCGACAACGATATAAAAGCCGGCGGCATTCATACTGAAAACAGAGCCGGAGAGACATGCTTTTTCCCGCTGGTCAGTTTGTCCATCGGCCTGGTAGACCCTCAATCAACCAGCCGGTGCCAATCTCATGTCGATATAGCCGACTTGGCGTCCGAAGCAAAAAAAATGGCAAAAAAAACCACCGGCAACAGTTATTTCATTAACCAACGAATGACTGTAAAAAAACCTGAAAACCTTCAATCAGTTGTGCATAAATCAGCAACCAAACTGCATGCCGTCAATTAAACGCGAATCAAACTAAACCGCACTCTAAAGAGGTTCAACATGCTCAAATATATCAGCTTCAAAGCCCGCATATTGCTCGGTTTTCTTTCCGTCATCAGCTTGATGACGGTTATTTCCGCATCGAGTTTAATCAACTTATCCAATACCAATCGCGACCTTACCGAAATAAATAACACCCTGCTGCCCAATGCGCTGCTGATGGGACAAATGGCGCGGGATATTGTGCTGGTTCACCAATTCTTATCCGATGTTTCGGCGTCCCATTCGCCGGCGGGTTATCAGGATGCAGAGAAATCCGCCCAGGATTTTAAACAGGGCTTGCTACAATTCCGCCAGCATATTTCCGGCAATACCGCAAAACTCAAGGAAGTGGACATCCTTGAGGCCAACTTCGAGCTGTTTTATCAAGACGGCAAACGCATGGCCTCCACCTATGTCAACGAAGGCCTGGAACCCGGCAACACCCTCATGCAAGACTTCGATCATGAGTCGTACAAATTGTCCTCGCAAATGATCAAACTCAGGAATGCCGAGGTCAACGCCGCCAAATTTCACGTCAACACCATTACCGAAACCACGCATCAGGTATCGGCGGTGTTGTGGGCTATGTCTCTGGCGATCATCACTCTGGCGCTGGGCATTGCGCTGTTTTTAACCCGGCACCTCAGCAAGCAAATCGGCATCGACCCCCTGTATGCCAAAGGAATCGCCAAAGAAATCGCCAAAGGCGATTTGTCCCGATCTATCCAACTGGATGCGGACGACAAGGACAGCCTGCTACACGCCATAAAAAACATGCAACAAAAATTACTCGCCAGCAGAACGGCGGAACATAAAGCGGCTGAAGAAATCCTGCGAATCAAAATCGCGCTGGACAACACCAGCATTGGCATAATAATCGCCGACAATGATCGCAACATCATTTACGCCAACAAATCGGTCGTTAACGCGCTCGGTAAAATAGAGGCTGATATCCGCAAGCAAATCCCCTCTTTCTCCGTCGATACGCTGGTCGGTAACAGCATGGATGTTTTTTACCAAAATCCGGCGCAACAGGCGAAATTACTCGCCACCTTAACCGACACGCACAGCGACGACATCGAACTGGGCGGTCGCACCATCATGGTCGTTGCCAATCCTGTCATCGGCCGGCAAAACGAGCGTATCGGCACGGTCACCGAATGGCATGACCGCACCGCCGAAGTCGCCGTTGAAAAAGAGGTAGCCGCTTTTGTGGTTGCCGCTACGATGGGCGATTTTACCAAGCGTTTCGATTTACAGGGCAAAGAAGGCTTCTTGCGCGAACTGGGCGAAGGTCTCAACCAATTGTTACACGCCAGCGAAACCGGCCTTAATGAAGTGGCGCTGATACTGGGCGCCCTCTCCCGCGGCGATCTGACGAAGACCATTACTAATGACTATCAAGGCACTTTCGGTCAACTCAAAGACAACGCCAATGCTACAGTAGAAAAGCTCGAAAACATCATTCTTCAAATCAAGGAGGCCACCGATTGCATTAACGTAGGGGCAAAAGAAATCGCTTCAGGCAATAATGACCTGTCGCACCGCACCGAACAGCAAGCCGCCAGTCTGGAACAAACCGCCGCCAGCATGGAAGAACTCACCTCCAGCGTCCAACACAATACCGAAAACGCCAAACAAACCAACCTGCTTGCCATTGCCGCCGCCGAAACTGCCGATCAAGGCGGCGCGGCGGTCGGTCAGGTGGTCGCCACCATGAATGACATAAAAGAATCTTCTCTGAAGATTGAGGAAATCATCTTAGTAATAGACGACATTGCTTTCCAGACCAACATTCTCGCTATCAACGCCGCCATAGAAGCCGCCCGCGCAGGCACGCACGGACAAGGTTTTTCGGTCGTGGCCGGCGAAGTGCGCAACCTCGCGCAACGCGCCGCCGCGTCCGCCGGGGAAATCAAAGCCCTGATCGAAGACGCGGTAAAAAAGATCGATGACGGCAGCGAACTGGCCGTGCAAGCCGGTTCCACCATGGAAGACGTTGTCAACTCTATCCGCGGCGTCACCGACATGATGTCGGAAATAACCGCCGCCTCGATTGAACAAAGAGCCGGCATCGAGCAGGTCAATCTAGCCATCAACCAAATGGATAATGTGACCCAACAAAATGCCGCCTTGGTGGAACAAGCCGCCGCTGCGGCTGAATCGCTGGAAGAGCAGGCGCAAACCCTGGCCGTCACTGTCAGCGGTTTTAAAATAAATGATCAACAGGCCGGTCGCAACGGATTCTATGCTATTGACGCCCCCGTTATCGCATTGCCGGAATTCCATCCCTCTCACCATCATCGGGAACATAGGGAACATGCTATCTGGAACACCATCAGATCTACCGGTAGCAATACTCTCCACAATCTTGAAAACGTAGCGGCGGCCGCCAAATCCAAGCCTCAATTGCTGGCTATTGCTAATGGCGATTGGGAGGAGTTTTAATCATGAAAACGGCTTATGCCTCCCAGGCTACCGATGAAAACCGAGTCCTCGCGAGAAAATTATGACTAAAAAACTGAACAAAAAAGTATCCGGCGCAAGGCAGGATCAATATGCCTTAATTAAAAAACAAATCAACGCAATCGGGGCATTACATAAAAACGAGGGCAAGCAGCATATTTTTAACACGCAATTGACTCAACTGATCAATACGATTCCTGATGTTATCCTGTTCAAGAATAGAGAAGGACGTAAATTGATCACTCACCAGTTGACCCAAAGTCTTTTTAAGCAACTCGACTTAGACTGGTACGGCAAGGGGGATATAACGTCCCCCTTGGCAGGCAAGAAGATACGAACTTATCCTAAGCATAGCCGGATGTCATTGAAAGCCGAGCTGCGTCTTGCCTTAGAAAAACGCCAATTCACGCTTTACTACCAAACCCAGGTAGACAGCTCTCGTCAAATGCTCGGCGTAGAAGCCCTGCTGCGCTGGGAACATCCGCAATACGGACTGATCGCCCCGGATCATTTCATCCCCCTGGCGGAACAATCGGACCTGATCCTGCTCATCGATACCTGGGTGCTGCAAACCGCCTGCGAACAACTAAAACAGTGGCAGAGCGACCCGCTTAAACAGGATTTACTGCTTTCCATCAACATCAGCTCTCGTCAGTTTTGCCAGCCTAAATTCGTTGAACAACTGCGCAGAATACTGGACGAAACCGGCATCGACGCGACACAGCTAAAACTGGAGCTGACCGAAAGTCTGATGTTGCACGACGTCCCCAACACCATCAAAAAAATGACCGCGCTAAAACTGCTTGGCGTCCGGTTTTCAATGGATAACTTCGGCACCGGTTATTCTTCATTGAATCATCTTAAGAAATTACCCATCGACCAGTTAAAGATCGATCAATTTCTGATGCGTGACATCGCCATCAACGGTTCCGATGCCATGATCTTAAAAACCATAATAGCCATGACCAACAAACTGGGGATCAACGTGATTGCCGGAGGCGTGGAATCCGAACAGCAGTTTTCCTGCCTAAAACAGCTGGGCTGCTCCTCTTATCAAGGCTACCTGTTTGGCAAACCGATGCCGTTACATGAGTTTGAAAACCTGATCGAAGGTCGGAGCGTAGCGTAAACAACGCCTCGAAGCGGCAAATGTCGGGTTGCGCTTCGCTCGGCAATTGCTCCTGCAATGCTCTACCTCCTGCCTCCATGCATCGACATAGGTTTACTGTTTCACTAAGGAATGTGTACGAAATAACGTGGTCAAGTTGCTAATAGCCTGCACTCCCGCTGAAGATTTATCGGCGCGAGTTGTTCACGTTATTTCATGCATGCTCCTTAGCGAGTGAAAACAACAACAAAAATTCTTTCAGGACTCATAATGCCCACCAACAAATTCGTAATCAGCAACCCCAAGCCATCAATCACTAAACTTCCCGAACAGGGTCGCAAAAAAACCGATTTTATTGACGATTTCAAACAATATTACGTCCATTTGCTGGGCAGGGATGAAAACTGCCGGTCGCCGTATTATGCAGGGGAAGCCTTATCGCAAGCGATTCGCGATCGCTTGATGGAGCGCTGGAAGGCCACCCATCAAACCTATAAAAGCAATGACTGCCGACGCGGCTATTATCTGTCGATGGAATTCCTGATGGGCCGGACCTTGAGCAATGCCCTGCTTAATCTGGGCGTCACCGAACCCGTTACGCAGGCCATGTACGATCTCGGCATTGCCATCGAAGAATTGATCAGTAGCGAGCAGGATGCAGGACTGGGCAATGGAGGCTTAGGTCGTCTCGCAGCTTGCTTTATAGACAGTTGCGCGACCTTGCAACTGCCGGTTATCGGTTACGGTTTGCGTTACGAATACGGCATGTTTACCCAAACTATCGTCAATGGCGAACAGGTTGAAAAACCCGATCATTGGCTGCGTCACGGCAACGTCTGGGAAATCGAACGGCTGGAATATTCGCATTGCATTAAATTCGGCGGCCATACCGAAATACAAACCGATGAAAACGGCAAACATCGGCATTGCTGGGTAGGCGCCTCTAACGTGCTGGCCGTGCCTTTCGATACACCGATCCCCGGCTATCAGAACGGCACCGTTAATTCATTGCGGCTATGGAAGGCGGTGGCTACCGAAGAATTCAACTTGGACGAGTTTAATGCCGGCGATTATGCCGAAGCGGTCGCGGCAAAAATTACCGCCGAAAATATTACTATGGTGTTGTATCCGAACGATGCCAACGAAAACGGTAAAGAGTTGAGATTACGGCAACAATATTTCCTGGCTTCCGCCAGTTTGCAGGATGTCATCGCCCACTGGACAGGCGGCATGCACGGCAATGATTTCAGCCGCTTTGCCGAAAAAAGCTGCTTCCAGTTAAACGACACCCATCCGAGCATTGCGATTGCCGAATTGATGCGCCTGCTGATGGACATGCACGGCTTAAGCTGGGATCAAGCCTGGACCATCACCAAAAACACCATCGCCTACACCAACCACACCTTACTACCCGAAGCGCTGGAAAAATGGCCGGTTAGCTTGATGCAACGGTTGCTGCCGCGACTAATGGAGATTATTTTCGAAATCAATGCCCGCTTCATGGCTGAAGTGGCAATGCGTTGGCCCGCCGACAGCGAACGCTTAAGCAGGATGTCTATCATCGAAGAAGGCGATCAGCAACGGGTAAGGATGGCCCATCTGGCTATCGTCGGCAGTTTTTCCGTGAACGGCGTCGCCCAGTTGCATTCCCAATTATTACAGCAAAATTTATTCAGCGACTTTTACGAATTATGGCCGCATAAATTTAACAATAAAACCAATGGCGTGACGCCGCGGCGTTGGTTAGCCGCCTGCAACCCGGAATTGGCAAGCCTGATAACGGAAACCATAGGCGACCGTTGGATTACCGACTTATCGCAACTGAAAAGACTGGAACCCTATGCCGACAATGCCCAATTCCGGCAACGCTGGCATGCTATCAAACAGGCAGCCAAACAGCGCTTGATCGACTATAAAAAAAGCAAACACGGTGCCGAACTTCATTTAAATGTCGATGCGATATTCGATGTGCAGGTTAAGCGCATTCATGAATACAAACGTCAACTGCTTAATGTCCTGCATGTCATTCATCTGTATAACTGCATCAAAAAAGGCGACGCCGACCGCGCGCCACGATGCGTACTAATCGGCGGCAAAGCGGCTCCCGGTTATCGTATGGCGAAAAAAACCATCAAGCTGATCAACAATGTGGCCCGGATTATTAATTCCGACCCCGACATAGGCGACCGATTGACCTTGCTGTTTTTACCGGATTACCGCGTTTCGGCGATGGAAAAAATCTGCCCCGGCGCCGATTTGTCCGAACAAATATCCACCGCCGGCAAGGAAGCATCGGGCACCGGTAACATGAAGCTGATGATGAACGGTGCGATCACTATCGGCACACTGGATGGCGCAAATATTGAAATCCGCGAAGAAGTTGGCGATGAAAACTTCTTCCTGTTCGGTTTGACCGAACAGCAAATCGAAGCCAGGCGAGCCCACTATAACCCACTCGAGATGATCGACCAGGATGAAGACTTGCAGCACGTCATGCATTTGCTGGAGTCCGGTTATTTTAACCAGTTTGAGCCGGGCATATTCGACGAGCTGATCAACTCGATAAAAAGCCCGCACGACCCCTGGATGACGATTGCCGACTTCCGAAGCTTTATCGACGCCCAAAAGCGCGTTGAAGACGCCTATCGGGATAAAGATCATTGGACCAGGATGAGTATTTTGAATTGTGCAAACAGCGGCAAGTTTTCTACCGATAGAACGATTGGCGAATACAATCGGGATATATGGAAATTAGAAGCGCAGCCGCCGGTAAAAGGTAAATAATCCTGGAAAAATCACTTTATCTACGAAAAACAAAATAATATTCAAAGAGATACTTGGCTGACAATACTCAGCTCAACGGGTGAATGATATATTGATTCGTTTAGTATCTTTCGTGGACTAACTGCCGTTTTTAGGATGATCGATCAATTTGAAAGCATCATTTGATTCGCGAAAAGCACGAGAAGATTCAAATAAATATCATATTGTAGATCGTCACCCAAAGGGGGAAAGGGCTGGGCAATACAAGCTATTGCTAGATGCTTTCTAAAAGGCGTAATCCGGAGAGCGGGAATTTCCCGCTGAGGAATATCCGGCGTAGGGGGCCCGGCAACTCCCCCGATCCTCTGTTACGAACAATGCATAACCTCAGGTATTAAGAATTACTTTCAGTTTTTTACCTGGCGTCAGCGAATTGCTTATTGTCGGTGGATTCCATTTACGCAAGTCTGCGATTGAGACGTTAAATTTACGGGAAATTTGTGCCAGCGAATCGCCTTGCTTAACGGTATAACTAATCGATCTCCCCCCGGCACCGGCAGAAGCGACGGCCTGTTGATTGGCGGCTTTAATAGTCAACTTCTGGCCGGAGACCAATGCAGATTTTGCTGTGACTTTGTTCCAACCCTCAATATCATTAACGCTAACCGAAAACTTCTTCGCGATATTCCAGAATGTGTCGCCTGGTTTTACGACATAGATCTGGGTGGTTTCAGGTTTATTGTTAGCTGTCTTGGCGCTAAGCGGGGTAGCGGCCGATTTTTGCGGCGTCGGCATTTTTAAAAGCATGCCGGAGTGAATAGCATTACTGGGTAAGCGGTTGGCCTGACGGATTGATTGGGGCGTTGTATTATTTTTATTGGCAATAGATGCGAGGCTTTCCCCGGACTTAACTTTGTATTGGCTTGGAATAGTCAGGATTTGATCGTGGCGAATTTGCGCCATTGTCTCATCGTGATACCGCTTCATATCGACCCTTTCATCATAGGGTAGTTGGGACAAATTTTGTTTGAAAGACTCGGCTTTGGCAACGGGAATTAATAAGTGATGCGGTCCCTGCGGTGCTGTGCTTGAGTGATTAAAACCGGGATTTAATTTTAAAAACTCATTCAGCGGCGTATTAGCCAATTCGGCAGCTTTGTTTAAATCCAATTGGGATTTGACATCGACAAGTTCACAGTAAGGCTTATTGGGGATGTGTTGCAAATCAATATTGTACTTGTCGGCATTGGCAAATATTCTGGCAATAGCCAATAGCCGCGGCACATAGTCCGCCGTTTCCTTGGGAAGATCTAATGACCAATAATCGGTTGCCAAATTGAGGTTTTCATTTTTTTCGATGGCTTTTCTTACATTGCCTTTGCCGTAATTATAGGAGGCCAGCGCAAGATGCCAGTCGCCGTCAAAAGTCTCGCCCAAGTGTTTGAGAAAAGAGGTTGCCGCTTTGGTTGAGGCATAAACATCGCGGCGGCCGTCGTACCAGGCGTTTTGTTGAAGACCATACAGACGGCCGGTAGCCGGTATAAACTGCCAGAGTCCTGACGCATCGCTTTTGGAGTAAGCTTCCGGCAGAAAGGCGCTCTCAACGATAGGCAACAACGCCAGTTCGCCGGGGATATTTTTTGCTTCGACTTCGTCGAGTATAAGATGCAAATAAGGTTCCGCCCGTTGCTGAACTCTGGCAAGATAGGCGGGGTGGCGTAAATACCAGTTTATCTCGCGATCAATCCGCTCATTTTCAATTTCGGGTAGCGAATATAACGATATTAAGCGCTCCCAAACCGTATTTTTGTATTTTGATGGTACATTGTATTTTTGTTTGCCGAACGGATGAAGAGAGTGCCTCACATAGCTGTTATCCGTTTCAGCACTGGCGGGCGGCCTATCGTTAAAAGAGTCTTTTGAGGTTGTAGCGCAGCCTGTTGTAATTAAAAAGACCAACACTAATAAAAATTTAATTGATCTGTTAAAGTTAACGCTCATTATCTAAGCCTTTTAAAAATGAAGTTTATTATTAAGATGTTATCATTATAGCTTGTTTTTATTGAAAATCATTAAAGTCAAATAGTGTAGAATTCGGACATGAAACGTAATTTCTTATTTGCCTGGTATCAAACCCCTAGAGGCAAGCTGCTACAACAGCTTGAAGCCGACTATTTACAGCGGTCTATTACCGTCAGTTGTCAGCAAACCATCTTGCAGATTGGCGGATTAGGCTGGGAAAATGAGTTTATCGACTGCACTTTATACAAGCATTTTACGGTTCTCGATGCTAAAAGCCTGGGTTGCAATAAGGCGAGAAAAATCCAGGCAAAAGCATATAGCCTGCCCTTGCAAAGCAACTGTATCGATATGATTATAGTGCCGCATTTATTGGAGTTTGACGCCTTTCGATTTCAAACCATGCGCGAAATAGAACGTGTTTTAAAACCGGAGGGAATATTGGTCATACTGAATTTTAATCCTTGGAGCCTATGGGTTAGATACCAATATTTGTGGGATAAAAAAATGGCCGACTCATGGGGCGGGCACTTTATTTCCCGCTCAAGAATTTTGGACTGGTTACGATTATTAAATTTTGAAGTAACCGTATCGTCGGAGTTTAATCTGGATACGGTAAAGTCGACTCATGGGAAATTTATAACCCGAGGACACTCGCTCACCTCGACCGCCTATGCAATTAAGGCGATCAAACGCCGTTACAACCTGATTCCACTAACGCCGGTACGAGCGTTAAACCCCCGTTTAATTCTGACAAACCCGCTTAACTCACCAACAACACAGCTAAACAGACATGACTGATTCCGTCATTATTTACACCGATGGCGCCTGTCGCGGCAATCCCGGACCAGGCGGTTGGGGCGTAATACTCTGCTACAAGGGAACCGTTAAGGAAATCTACGGCGGCGATCCGGACACGACCAACAACCGCATGGAACTGATGGCGGCCATCCAGGCCCTGGAAATACTGACCAAGCCCTGCTCTGTACAACTCAATACCGATTCGAAATATGTCATGCAGGGCATTACCGAATGGATAAGCAACTGGAAAAAACGCGGTTGGAAAACCGCCTCCCGAACCCCGGTTAAAAATGAAGACCTGTGGCGCAGACTGGATGCCGCCATTCAACGGCACAATATCGAATGGTTTTGGGTAAAAGGCCATTCAGGCCATAAAGATAACGACAGGGCGGATGAACTGGCCAATCTTGGCATTGATTCGTTAAAGAATAAACACGAAATGAGTTGAACATTTTAGGGGAATTCATTCATCGTTTTCAGGCTAATTACTCAACTTGGCCCTATTTAGAATCCGTTTTTATTAGCTCATTACCTCAGTCTTGAATGGGTAGGCTCGTTTGCTTAATTGTTGATTAGCTTCTCTTTTGTGGAATTTTTCCGCTAACGCCAACAATCAAACACCTACAATCTTTTCCACAATTTCTGTGTATAACTCTGTGCGTAAACTATAAATAACACCGTTCAGACGCGATAAAACCTACTTCTTGGTTAAATTGTAGTATTTTTATACAAAAAATTATTTCTATTAATAATCAATTAGTTGCTTTTTTTAAGCATCAATAAGCGGGGTCTACTTCACGCAGTGGTTCAGCCTTTATTACAATAAAATCAATCTGTGTATAAAGGGCGTCTAATAAGGCTATGAACTATTCAGCCTCTAAGCACTTAAAATTTTCTATCGCTTTCAATCCGATCAGCTTTAGCTCTATTTTTCAAATCCAGCTCAAAACGATTGATAGCGCTCTGCTTTATATATCTAAAGGGGTTTTGCGTATGATCGAAATTTTGGAATCATTTCCCAAAAGCACCGTCAAGGATAGGATCTAAAAACTTTGCCTCTAAAAGAGGCAACATTCAACCCTGTGTTGTGATAGTTACATATCTAAACCGGTAAAAAAACGCTAAATTAATAACTCTAATTTAGGCTGTGACCAGCCCTTAATGCAAACACGAAGCGTCAATGAACCGAATACTTCATAGAATATCGAAATGTAACTGGTCACATTTTTAACATTAATTAAACAGCAATTCCTACCTGTAAAGCATCGAACCAGTCTAAAAACCGTTTGACATCGTCACCTTTAAACATTCGCCCATGCTGTGGAGCCAATATATCAATATCAAGATTTCTTACCCGTTCAATCCAAACTCTTTTTGCCTGATTTGACGGCATCCATCGTTGATGCCAATAACGCATTTTTTCAACATGCGCGGCGAAATTATCAACAAACACTGGGGAATCAGGCCCTTCGATAGCGGCGCCGACATCACCCGACATCAGAATTTTAGCTTGCGGATCATAAACATGAAAGTTCCCGGATGAGTGCAAATAATGCGCAGGAATAACCTGCAACTCCACAGAATCCAATTTAATGGTTCCACCATTATCCGGAATAGGCACATACTCTATTGATTCACAGCTGTAATGGCGCAAAAAACCTTCCCAAATGGCCGGAGCATGAAGTTTAGCATTTGTTAAAGCCTGATCCCATAAGCCCAGTGATGAGATCACGTCAGGATCTTGATGCGAAGCGAACAGATCGGTTATTTGATCTACGGGCGCATGATGCAGCACAGCCGCCATCATCGGGGCAAACAGCTCGGCACCACCTGGATCCAAAAGCAGACAGCGGTTAGCGGTGCGAACCACATATTGGTTGGTATCGATTATATTACCGGGTTTGCCTTCATCCCTTCCAAACATAATCCATTGGTGCGATCCTTCATAGATCTTGGTCATTTTCATAAAAAACAATGCCTCCTGTAATTAGCAACTATTCAACTATTGCGATAAATGGATAATGCGATTCTGCAACGCTGCACATTATCATGAATGGTATGTGCAGCTTTATCCACACTTTCGGCAACTGCCTGTAGACTTTGCAAATATTCACCGGCTTGCGATGCTTCGATTCTTGAGTTTGCAGCAATAACCCGCGCGGCACGCGCATGATGCATCACCGCTTCAAGTTGGCCTAGCAGCTGCGAAACATCCCGTTTGAACTGCCTCTGGCAATCTTGCATTGAAAGTCTTGCATGATCCACCGGCTCCTGCATTGATTTAGCATAAACGGCACCCTCAGCCATCTTTGCCGCCAACTCGAATTTATTACAAGCAGCCGTTTTTTGAAATTCATCGACAGTTAATCGATATAGCACCAATGCATATATATTGATATTAGTAACCAGCTCAATTGTTTCTTTAGCCAACTCATTAATAAAGTCGGTAATCGGCTGAAATCCTTTTGCTTTATCCCCGGCCCTGAACGCAATGGCCTTGGCATTGGCTGCTGCTAAGGATATTTCCTTAGCCACCACCATAACAGCACTTAACTCCGAGGTAATTGAAGCTACTGCAATAAATTGTGATTTAGTCTGATTAGTCATGTTTAATTACACAGCGTGAAAGTAACATTTTTTAAAATTCTGTATCTGGCACAGTACGTTCCTAGCCTGTTAGGTCAACCCTTATTTTTATATAAGAAAAACGTTGCCAACTACATCCGAAAAAGGCGGGTAAGATATTATTAAAGAGTCTTGCCAACACTGCCCGGCTTAACCAAGCTTAAAACTTTGTGTGAAACTTCTTCTAACGATACCATATAGTCAGTACATCCCAACTTGAATGCAGCACCAGGCATACCCCAAACCACGCTGGATTGCTCATCCTGAATAACTGTTTTAGCGCCCGCATCATGCATTTCTTTCATACCCATAGCGCCGTCTGCGCCCATGCCCGTTAATAATATACCAATGGCATTAGCGCCTGCACATTGAGCGACTGAACGAAACAAGACATCAACAGCGGGTTTATGGCGATTGACAGGCAGTCCATTGCTCAATTGAATAATATATTTGCTCCCTTCTCTAATCACCAGCATGTGTCTGTCTCCAGGTGAAAGATAAATATTACCGGGTTCAACCACCTGGCCATGTTTGGGAATACAAGCTGACATTTCCGTTACAAGGTCAATATGTCGAACAAATGATTCACTAAATGCAGCGGGTAAGTGTTGCGTTATTAAAATAGGCGGGGTATCTGCTGGAAATCCTTTAACTACAGCTTTAATTGCTTCTGTTCCGCCTGTTGAGGCGCCTAAAGCAATTATTTTATTGGTAGAGCTAATATGTGCTTTTACAGGGGCTGCTTTCAGAATCACATCGACTGAATGTTTTTCTGAAATCTCGGAAACAGTCGTTACAGGGTGTTTGGGTTTGATCACTCTATTGTGATCATTGCCTACTTTAGCTTGCGCGGCAACCATGACCTTGGAAATAATTTCCTCGGCGTACTCATTCAGAGCATTAACAACATCAACTTTAGGCTTGGCAATAAAATCTACGGCTCCTAAGGCCAGAGCATTTAAAGTAGCCTCTGCACCATGTTCAGTAAGTGTTGAAATCATCACAACCGGAGTTGGTCTTAAGCGCATCAAGTTACTTAAGAAGGTTATCCCGTCCATATGCGGCATTTCAATATCCAGTGTTAATACATCCGGATTTAATTGTTTGATCATTTCCCTGGCAATAAGAGGATCTGCTGCCGCGCCGACTACCTCAATGTCGGGTGACGAACTTAACACTTCCGTCAGTATTTTTCTGATTAATGCTGAATCATCAATGATTAATACGCGTATCTTACCCATAAACTCACTCTAAAAGAAGCCATCGTCACCATCAGTAGGTGCATTTTTAATATTGATTGCTACCGCTTTACTTTAAGCGATTGCAGCATTACAGGAATTTATGAAGCTTTTTTGCCTCGACATCCATACGTTTGTTCCAAGCAATACCCAGTGCAACCACTCCGGAATTTCCTATTCTAAACTTCATTATTCAAGTCTTCTAATATTAGCCTTCGACGCTACTTTTACCTTGGCAATAATATCCTCAGCATAGTCATTCAAGGCATTTTCTACATCCATTGTCGGTTTCGCTATAAAGTCTACCGCCCCCAACTCCAGAGCGGTTAAAGTAACTTCAGCGTTACTTTCTGTGAGCGCTGAAATCATCACGACAGGCATAGGCCGGAGCCGCATCAAATTACGTAAAAAAGTTATCCCATCCATACGCGGCATTTCAATATCCAAGGTCAATACGTCCGGGTTTAACTCCTTAATCATCTCTCTGGCAATAAGAGGATCTTCCGCGGTACCTACTACCTCGATATCTGAAGACGAATTTAAAATCTCCGTCAGTACCTTTCTGATTAACAATGAATCATCAATAATTAATACACGTATTTTATTCATTGCATGCTCTTAAAAAAGCTCAACATCACCCTCAACAGGTGCATTTTTAATATTATTAAAATACTGCCGCTCTCTTCTTATAATCGTATCATTATGCAAATGCTCGATTTTTTTCATTCCGACTTTACCTGTCCTAGGAAAATAAATTATCTTTCTAGGATAAATATCACCCAAGTCCTGAGATAATAGAGACAAGCCTTCCGTATCAATATAATCCAAGATAAAGTCAATATTTTTAAGACCAACATCCGTCAAGGTTGGAATGATCTTACCGCCGCCAAACACCTTAACTTCCAAGTTTTTTCGTTTGCCGCCATTCATCAAAATAGTATTAATTAAATGTTCCATGGCATAATTTCCATAACGGGTTGCATTGCCGACAACAGCTTCATTGCCGTGCTTTAGCTTATCTGCTGTAGTTTCAGGCAGCATAAAATGATTCATACCCCCCAAACAGGACACCTTATCCCTAATACACGCCGATATACAAGACCCCAATACGGTTGTAATTAATTCATCTTCCTGAGTTACATAGTATTCACCGGGTAAAATCTTTGCAGCAATCACACCGCGTTCTTTATCCACATACCTGTTAATGTGTTCAAAACCGTCGATGGACGGCAGGCCAATATCATTGCTAATACTCATCGGTATTTACGTGTTTTTCCTGTAACTGGTACATGCAACCAACTCAAATTCATTTGAAAGCTGATTTAATGATTCTGAATGTCCTATAAATAACCATGCCCTGCTGGACAGCATTTGAGCATACCTTTTCGCAAGTAATGTCTTTGTTTCACGATCAAAGTAAATAAGCACATTGCGACAAAAAATAAAGTCAAAATGGCATTTCATCGGCCAATCCTGCATCAAATTTAACTTTTTAAACTGAATAATTTGTTGTAATTGAGGTCTTACTTTTACTTGACCGGACTGCGCTGACTTACCTCGCATAAACCACTGCTTAAGTATATCTTCCGGCAAGTCGCTGACACGATCTTCCGTGTAAATCCCCTCCGATGCTGTTTGTAAAACATTGGTATCCAAATCAGTTGCTAAGATCTTAATATCCCAATCAGCGGGGACATTTTCCAACAAGGTAATCGCTAAAGAGTAAGGTTCCTCGCCCGTAGAGCATCCGGCGGACCACACCCTGATTTTCCTGGACGCTTTATTCCTAATCAAGACTTCCGGAATTACAACATCGCGGACATAATCAAAATGATGCATTTCCCTAAAAAATGCGGTTAGATTGGTTGTTATGGCATTGATAAACTCAGTAAACTCATGATCCGGATAATCTTTGAGATACTGGCAATACGCCTTAAAATCCGCTAATCCGAGTTTCCTTACCCGCTTGGACAGTCGGGAATAGAACATATCAAATCTTTCATCAGGAACCTGGATACCTGAATGCTCATTGGATAATTTTCTTAAAAAATTAAAGTCATCCACAGTGAATTTAAATTCGCGAACCTTCTCAACAATGGCCATCTTTAAACTACTTCCTGTCCGTCAAAAGTCACGCGTCATGAACATCGAGTATATCCAACAGACCCAACAACTGGGCAGACTCAACAAATCGTGGAGACGGATAAATAATGCTTACTTTCTTTTGCAACTTCACTGCACTTTTTTTCAATGAAACAAGCAATTGCAAAGTAGCGGTGTCTATTGATGATACGTCGGATGCATTAATTTCGATTTCATCATGTATAGCCAATAAATTCTTCAGTTTTTCGTGTAACTTGACGACATTCTGAATAGTCAAGGTAGCATCTAAATCAATTTGAGAACCCTCCGTTTCTTCTTCTACCGAATCATCGACAACGGCTTCCTGCATTACCATGTCGCTTGCGTCCATGGAATAGTCATCATCCATTTCTTCTGCCAAAGCGCTAGAACCTTCGTCCTCGGTGTTATCTATTACTAATTCATCCTCTTTAGTTATATTTAAAATTGCACTGTCATCAGTATCCTCAATCAAATCATCCGCATCCAAATGATCTTCGTTTTTATCAGCATCCATCCATGCTAAAGGATCGTATCCGATTAAATCATTTTCTTTACTTGTTGCCATACATCACCTTGCTTTCAATAAAATCATGAGCAAGGCTACGAAAATCCCTTGCCGAACGACTTTTCGGACTATATTCTAAAATTGTTTTACCAAAGCTGGGACATTCTGCGAGCAATGCAGTTTCTCTAACAACTGTTGCTAATATTTGCTCAGGAAAATGCGTAAGCAAAACATTTAATACCTGACTCGATATTCTTCTATTGGGTGAATATCGCGACATCACCAATAATGTTTTATATTTTCGTTGCAACGCTTTTTCAAACCGCTTAATCGTACCCATTAGATGGGACAAGCCTTGCAAGGCAAGAAAATCGCTGGCCATAGGAATTAAAATTTCGTCGGCTGCAATTAATGCATTCGCAACCAGTAACCCTGAAGAGGGTGGACAATCAATAAAAACAAAGTCCTGATCCTTAAGATTTCCATACAAGGCATCTTTTAATAAAACGCCGCGAGGTGAATTATTGCCGGTTAATTGCTCAATATCCTTAAGCTTTGATCCTGACGTAATTAATTGCAGATTATCCCTGACAGAAATAAGCTGTTGATGAACCTCTTTTTTTTTCAGCATAGCTTCATCGATACCACCGATATCCTGCGCTGTAATACCCAAAGAAACGGCTAAATGCCCTTGTGGGTCAAGGTCGATAGCGGTAACTTTTGAACCTAATTCTGCAATCGCATGGCATAAATTTGCAGTAGTAGTCGTCTTGCCAACCCCGCCTTTCTGATTAATTATTGCAACAATTCTCACCTGTCACACCAAACTTTCAATACCCTCAACCTCATCGGGATTGAGCAATTTATCAACGTCTAAGAGCATAATCATCTTTTTCTTATACACATGCATGCCTCGCATGTAGCGCGTATCAATTTTTGAGCCGAAGTTTGGGGCTTTTTTGATGTCTTCCAAATTAATATCCAATACATCAGAAACCGCATCGGCCACTATGCCCATGACAAACTGGTTTTCGCCATGTTCCACACAGAGCACAATAACTACCGTTTTTGGAGAATAATCGAAATGTTCCAGAGAAAACCGCTCACGTAAATCTATGATAGGCACGACGGACCCGCGTAAATTCAACACGCCTTTAACAAAAGCAGGCGTATTCGGTATCACGCGAACAGCTTCCCAGCCACGAATCTCTTGCACTTTCAAAATCTCAACGCCATACGCTTCGCCTGCGAGTTGAAAGGTGAGAAATTGCTCTACCCGACTATTATTTGACTGCACATCTGTTGTCATTGTTATAGTTTCCTGTCGGTTATATAGTTTTCAACTTTAAACATCATTAAAACTCTTCCCATTCATCGCTGCTGTCGATTTTAGACTTGCTTGGCAATAAAACAGGGGCTATAGGCTTTTTTGCCGCTGCTCTTATCGGCGCTACAGACGCCTTACTATGCACAACAGCCCTGGCCGATGCAGTAGTGTTCTTTGAATTGACCCTAAAAAAACTAAGCAACTGGGTCATGTTGGTTGACTGCTCACTCATGGCAATACTACCGGCAGCAGCCTGTTCGGCCAAAGCCGCATTTTGCTGGGTAATATCGTCCATTTGAGCAACTGCTTGATTGACTTGCTCGATACCTGCGGATTGCTCCGAGCTGGCACTGGCAATGTGTGCAACAATGTCGCCGACTTTCGCAACGCTTTCAACAATTTCAGTTAATGCAGCGCCCGTTTCATTGACGAATGCCGTTCCAGCACGGACTTTCTGCACACTATTCTGAATCAGCTCATTACTTTGCTGCGCGGCAGTTGCACTTCGTTGAGCCAGATTGCGAACCTCTGTTGCAACAACGGAGAACCCACGGCCCTGCTCCCCCGCTCTGGCAGCTTCGACAGAGGCATTTAATGCCAACAAGTTAGTTTGGAACGCTATTTCATCAATCACGCCAATAATTTCGGCAATTTTATTACTGCTTTCATTAATTTCCTGCATTGCAAGAATCGCGGACTTAACAACGCCGCCGCCTTTTTGAGCTAATTGGCTTGCTGAATTAACGACATCAGTCGCTTGAACGGTATTTTGCGCATTATTTTTAACGGTACTGGCTAGCTCTTCCATGCTGGCAGCAGTTTCTTCCAGACTAGCCGCTTGCTGCTCAGCTCGATGTGACAGGTTGTTATTACCACTGGCCATTTCTTGCGATGAACTATCTATAAAATCAGCAGCATCCCTGATTTGAATTATAAACTCACTGAGCTTGGCCAAAGTACCATTAATATTATTCTTGCATTCAGCGTAAACACCTTGATATTCATTGGTAATAGCGGTAGTTAAATCACCTTCAGCCATATTTTCCATGACCCTGTTAACATCGCCAAACACGCTTTCAATGACATCTGTTAATTCATTGATGCCCACAGACAGTGCTTTAGTAAACCCCTCTTTGTCAGTTAATTTTATGCGCGCACTCAAGTCACCGGCTTTAACGCCCTGCACCAATTGATCGATTTCTTGCTCAATTAAAACTTCGTGGGTTCTATCCTGCCATTCAGCAACATAACCAATACGCTCGCCATCGCTACTAACAGGACTAACAATAATACTCAAATGTCGACCACCGATGACCAATTGCGACCTGAGTGATTCTTGTGACTTTTCCAACTTCCCGCTTTTAATAGTAGAGTGATATAACTCAACATTTGAACCCATCAACTTATCGGCAGAAAAATCAGGCAACTGTTTGCGAATATCGCTTTCTGCCGCCTTGAACATCTTCTGAACGCTATCGTTCATATAAATTATTTCAAAATTCTTATTCGCCACCATGACAGGGGATTGAACATTATCCAGAGCCTGAGTAATCCGCTGCGACGCCGCGAGATCTTCCTTGTAATCGGCTAAATCCACACCTAACTTGACTTCCATACAATATAAACCGCGTAAGAAATCGCCCAACTGGTCTTCTCGCTTCAAATCCAACTTATTGCCAAAGCCGCCACTGCTTAACCGGTAGCACATAGTAATTGCAGATTCTAGCGTTGAGGTAATGACTCTAGTCATATTGACACTGACTGCCGACGCCATCATCGCTATCAAAGCAACAGCCGCTAGCAGGCCGTATTCCTGCGTCAAAAACAATCGATACATAAAGAAAACGATTGGCGCCAAGAAAGCAAATACTGAAAAAGCGTTTTTTTTCCATATCGCAATTTCGCTAATTGATTTAAACAGCGCTGCTAAACCGGTCGGCCTTAATTTTACTTCGCCGGCATTGATTTTCTTGTATAACGACTCAGCAGCTGGAATCAAATCTCGTTTTGGAGCATGGCGCACAGAAAGATACTCATAGACCTTTCCATCCTTAAACAATGGCATTGCATTTGCTTCAACCCAGTAATGATCACCATTTTTACATCGGTTTTTCACCAGACCTTGCCAAGGCCTAAGTTGTCTTAATGTTACCCACAAATCTTCATAAGCCGCCGCCGGCATATCCGGATGACGAACGATATTATGCTCCGTCCCCATCAGCTCATCACGGGTAAAACCGCTGATTTCAACAAATGCATCATTGACGTAGGTAATACGCCCCATCAAATCGGTTCTTGAAACCAAAATGGTGCCTTTTTTCAGAATGACCTCATTATTAGTCAACGGCATATTCATTTTCACGCTATCTTACCTCTCAAATCATGCCAAATATATTTACCCACATGGAGCACATGGAGCACATGGAGCACTTGAATATCTTAACCTTCATCCTGATCAAGCTCTTCCAGCTTCAGTAATTTGTCCACATCAAGCAGCATTACCATACGTTCATTAACCGATACCAATCCGTTAATAAACTCATTACTTACTTTAGTTCCAAAATCTGGAGCACTTTGAATTTCGGTTTTATCCACACTAATGACATCAGAGACTGAATCGACAACAACCCCCATGATGCGTGTCTTGTTGTTATCGCCGGTTTGCAACACGACAACTACCGTCAACGGTGTGTATTCGGCCTTACTCAAGTTAAACCTTTCTCTCAGATCGAGAATCGGCACAATAGAACCGCGTAAATTAACAACACCTTTTTCATAACAAGGTACATTAGGTATTCTGGAAACAGGTTCCCAGCTTCGTATTTCCTGTACCCGAAGAATATCAACACCATATTCCTCTTTACCTAAAGCAAAACTCAGATATTGCACAGCGTTATCCAGGTTTCTACTGTAGTGATATTGATCGTTATCTTTATTTTCAGCTTCTTGTGCCATATCTGCTTTTATGTATTTTGCTTTTATCTATATATTAGCGAATTGAAAATCGCACCAAACCCGGAACATCTAGAATCAGCGCAACCGAACCATCGCCCAAAATAGTTGCACCTGAAACACCTTCCACCCGTCGGTAATTTGCTTCCAATGATTTAATAACAACCTGTTGTTGGCCCAATAACTCATCCACGAGCAAACAACACAGCTCACCTTGCCCCTCGACGACTACAAGCACTCCCTCTTTCGACTTGGTCGGATTGCCCGAATGGACATTAAAAATACTGCGCATTCTAATAACGGGTAAATATTCATTGCGCAGGCGAAAGGTTTCCCCTTTACCTGCAACCTTGTTCAGCATTCTTTCCGTAATGTTAATTGATTCGATAATAGAAACTAGCGGCACAATGTAGGTCTCATCACCCACGGCAACAGATTGGCCGTCAAGAATTGCCAGTGTTAACGGCAAATGGATTGCTATAGTTGTTCCCTTACCCAGCTCTGAAATAATTTCTATATTGCCACCTAATGACTGGATATTTCTTCTCACAACATCCATGCCCACACCGCGACCGGAAATATCAGTGAGCTGTTCAGCCGTAGAAAAGCCCGGCATAAAGATCAATTCAAATATCTGCTTTTCAGTCAGAAGGTTATTTTCTTCAATCAATCCTTTTTCTATGGCCTTGGCTAACAACTTATCTTTATCTAATCCACGTCCATCATCAATAATTTCTATGACAATGTGCCCGCCGCGATGATACGCCTTCAGCTCTATGGTTCCTGTTTCAGGCTTACCTGCTGCAACTCTATCGGCAGGCATTTCTATACCATGATCCAGACTATTCCTAATCAAATGAACCAACGGATCATTGATCAACTCAACGACTGCTTTATCAACTTCGGTATTTTCTCCGACCAGTTTCAGAACAATTTTTTTATCTAATTTACTGCTGATATCATGCACTAAACGTGGAAAACGGCTAAAAACAAAACTAATAGGCAACATCCGGATATTCATGACGCTTTGTTGCAAATCCCGAGTATGCCGTTCTAATTGAGCAAGTCCTCTTTTAAGTTGACCGACCTTATCCATGCTAAAGTTCTCGCCAACTAAACCCAGCATAGATTGTGTAATCACAACCTCGCCAACCATATTGATCAAAGTATCAATTTTGTCAGTATCTACCCGAATCGAACTGGCTTTTGCAGTGGTTTTTGCCGCTTCATTGTCCGCATCTTGAGAATCAGGCTTTTTAGTTTCCGTGGCCGGCTTGGGTTTAACCTCAACGGATTTTGGAGCTGGATTATTAGGTATGATTACTGCTGCAGGTTCTGGATCGATTTGCTTTACAACGGGGGGTAATTTTACGGCTTTGGCAAGAGGCTGAATTTCCATTTCACAGTCGCCTTCAACCCAATTAAATATTTCCTTAATTTCATCGCCGGAAATATCCCCGACAACTTTTAAATCCCAAGAAATATTGCATTCCTCCGGATCTAATTCATAAAAACCAGGAACATCCTGAATATTAACAGTAGTTGTCAATTCACCGAGTTCATTCAACTCTCGAAAGAGCCTGACCGGATCATTACCGGTTTTAAGCAAATCCAAATAAGGGCAAAAAGCTATTTTCCAGCCCTGCTCTTCTAATTCAACGGATTCTTCATCAACATCAGATGCATCATTGGCAAGAAACTCTTCACTTACGAATTCCTGTTCAACCGGAAACACAGATTCTTCCGCCACCGAACCACCATTAAGCACAACCTCCAATGCTGCTTTGTGCTTTGCTACGCTGGCATTATTAACATTTTGTTCATTCTGTATCGCAGTCAGCATCTCTCTGAGACAATCAACGGATCCAAGTAGAACGTCTACTGCCGGCTGAGTTACCTTTCTACGCCCATCTCGCATCTCATCAAGTAGGGTTTCCATAATATGAGTATATTCAGCAACAACGGTAAAGCCAAAAGTTCCACTGCCGCCTTTTATCGAATGAGCTCCTCTGAAAATAGTATTGATTATTTCTGAATCAATATCCCCCATATCGAGCGTTAACAATCCGGACTCCATTGCTTCAAGTCCTTCGAAACATTCTTCAAAAAAGACCTGATGGAATTGTGACATATCAATAGACATAGACTTACCTGTGTGCGCCTAAATTCATTTAAACAAGATTAACCCGAAAACTTTACTTTATTAATCCTTGCCTGGATAAACACCTACAGTATTCATCTAAACACTTGGAATAAAGCCGCATAGAACCGAAATATATCAGTAGACATTAACTTTCCTGCATGCGCTTAACACATTTAGGCATAACAGCATCAATTAACCTAAAACTTTTAGTAATGTTTTTAATAATTGATCAGGATTGAAAGGTTTAACCATCCATCCTGTTGCACCAGCTGCTTTACCTTCTTGCTTTTTTTCGATTCCTGACTCTGTTGTCAGCATCAGCATGGGAATAAATTTATAATCAGGAAGCGCCCGCAAATCTCTAATTAACGTAATCCCGTCTTTATTCGGCATATTGACATCAGTTACGACACAATCAAATTTCCTGGCCTGCGCCTTTTCTAAAGCATCGACTCCATCCACTGCTTCTTCGACATCGTATCCAGCAGCCCTTAAAGTAAATGAAACCATTTTTCTCATTGAAGCTGAATCGTCAACTGCAAGAATACTTGCCATTGTGTTCTCCATTAATCTCTAATTTTCAAAGCAAAACCCGGTACGAATATATAGCGTCCTACATTTAACCGACTAAGTACAGTCTAATTATTTTCTGTATCGCGCCTCTAATCTAGCAACTTATTTTTACATTTTCATTGTAGCAAACAAAAAAACACCCCACTAGAGAAAACCCTAGTAGGGTATATTTTGGTGCCGATGGCCGGATTTGAACCGGCACAACTTTCGTCACCACCCCCTCAAGATGGCGTGTCTACCAATTTCACCACATCGGCTAAAACATGATTGCAAGGATACTATCTAATACACACTATTTTTTATGTTCTACAGTGTATTTATTTGTATCATAAACAATATATATTACTTTTTTTCAACTGCCTGCTCAGTCCCGGAAACTGCCGGAGCAGCAACAGGCACTTCTTCAGATTTTGGCTCAGTCACAGGAGATGCGCCGTTCAATACTTTTGATCCACTGACATCGGGAATACCAAGCGTATCCTGTTCAACCTTTGGGGCATTCATTACGTCATAAGCTGCGCCCTGTTTACCGTTTAATACAGCAAGCCCCAAGCTGGTCATGAAAAACAAAGTTGCCAGAATTGCTGTGGCTCGAGACAAGAAGGATGCCGCACCCTGAGCCCCAAAAACAGACCCTGAAGATCCCGTGCCAAAAGCAGCGCCTGCATCAGCGCCTTTGCCCTGTTGCATCAATACTAAGCCAACGACCCCTAAACCCAACAACACATGAACAACAATAATTACCTGATACATAATAAAGTCTAAACTATTCTAAATTGAATGATAAATCTTTAAAAAGGATTCCGCATCCAACGAAGCCCCACCAATTAAACCGCCGTCAATATCAGGCATAGCAAACAAGCCTTTTGCATTATCAGGCTTCGCGCTACCGCCATATAAAATTTGTATTTTATCGGCAATAGCCTGATCTTTAGCGGCAATGTACTCTCTTATGTACTGATGAACTTCCTGAGCCTGCTCATCAGTCGCTGTTTTTCCTGTTCCTATAGCCCAAACCGGCTCATAGGCAATCACAGCGGTACTAAAAGAAGCTATGCCTGCCAAATTAATAACCGCATCGAGCTGTGTATTAATAACCGCGAAGGTCTGATCTTGTTCGCGTTGTTCCAGAGTTTCTCCTACACATAGAACGGGAACAATATTTTGCTCTTGTGCCTGACAAAAACGCGCGGCTACCGATTCATCGGTATCGCCGTAATAACTGCGTCTTTCGGAGTGTCCTACAAGAGCATATTTGCAATCGAATTCACTTAGCATCGCCGCCGAAACTTCCCCGGTATAAGCACCTGAAGTTTTATCCGCAACGTTTTGCGCGCCTACCGCCAATGAGGTGCCTTTAACTAATTCACTAACTCTGGGTAAATACACATAAGGTACGCATACTGCAATATCCGCACTATTATCCCCTAATCCGGCAATAATGCCTTTTGCAAGCAACTCAGCACTGGCGAGAGTTCCATTCATTTTCCAATTTCCTACAACTAGAGACCGACGCATCACCACTCCTCACATAGAATCAAACTATCTATGATATATATTAATAGCGTTCAATTCAAGCACCCATTGCCTTCTTAACATCATCGGCTATTTGATACGCGTAATTTTTAACTAAATCTGCCCGCTGCCCTTCTACCATTACACGAATTAATGGCTCTGTTCCCGAAGCTCTAAGCAATACCCGGCCAGTATCCCCTAGTTTCTTTTCGATAGCTTTCACTGCTTTTTGTATACGCTCATCCGCCTCGGGATTTATTTTCTTATCAGTCTTAACATTCACCAGGACTTGCGGGTATTTTTGCATCCCGGATTTTAATTCATGTAAATTTTTACCACTACTTTGCATTTCCGCCATAATCTGCAGGGCGGCAATAATGCCATCACCCGTTGTTGTTCTATCCAGGCAAATGATATGGCCGGAATTTTCGCCACCTAAAATCCCCTTATGCTCCATCAGCATTTCCATGACATACCGGTCGCCCACATTAGCTCTAAGCAGATTGAGCCCCAACTCCTTCAAGCCATGCTCCATACCCAGATTTGTCATTAAAGTACCTACGACAGGCCCGAACATTAACCCAGCATCCAATCTTGCCTTGGCAATAATATAAATAAGCTCGTCACCATCAACTATTTCGCCTTTGTGATCGACCATCACTAATCGGTCGCCATCACCGTCCAAAGCAATACCTAAATCAGCACGATAAGATAACACTGTTGCGGCTAACTTTTCCGGCTTAGTTGCACCACACTCATCATTAATATTAAGTCCGTCCGGTTCCGCCCCAATCGTAACGACCTCAGCACCTACTTCGCTAAATACATGCGGCGCTATATGGTAAGTCGCTCCATGCGCACAATCAATGACGATCCTCATACCACTAAAATCAAGTCGAGTCGGTACGCTGGCCTTGCAAAATTCAATATAACGACCGGGAGCATCAACCAACCGCTTCGCCTTACCCAACTTCGACGATTCTACCGTTGTCATCGGCGAATCAATGTATTCTTCTATTTTTTGCTCTATTTCATCCGGTAATTTCGTCCCCTGAACCGAGAAAAACTTAACGCCATTATCATAATAGGGATTATGAGAGGCACTAATGACAATACCGGCCTGCGCCCTTAAAGTACGCGTTAAATAAGCTATTCCCGGCGTCGGCATAGGTCCTAACAAACGCGTATCTACGCCCGCAGCGGTTAATCCAGCCTCCAATGCCGACTCGAACATATAGCCCGAGATACGCGTGTCTTTGCCCACCAGGACAAAACCATGCCCTTCCTTCGCAAACACTCGCCCAGCAGCCCAACCCAGCCTCAAGAAAAAATCCGCTGTTATTGGATGCTCACCCACCTTTCCTCTGATACCATCAGTTCCAAAGTATTTTTTTGTCATAGCTCTAAAATCTAAAAACAGGTAAAAGGCTAAAGATAACAACTTACTCTTTCCGCCCGCCCTTTATAAATTACATAAAAAAAGGAGAGACATTATGCCTCTCCTTATAGTGTCAATTCAGGGAGTCCTCAGCTTTGCTCGGCAGTCCCGCCAATTGATTTTTCATTTTTTATATCATCCTTACTCTTAACATCATCTGTTATGACATCACCATGGGAAGAAGGCGGCTTATCATCCCAGCCTTGCGGAGTCCTGACCGGTTTACGAGCCATCAAATCCTCAATCTGATATTTATCGATAGTCTCATACTTCATCAACGCCTCCGCCATAGCATGAAGAATATCTATGTTCTCTTTCAGAATTGTTTCGGCACGTTCATAATTCCGGTCAATAAAAGAGCGAATCTCTTCATCAATGGTATGAGAAGTCTCCTCGGCAACCGTTTTATGTTGCGTTACTGACCGCCCCAGAAAAACTTCGCCTTCTTCTTCACTGTATGACAAGGGTCCCAGGCGCTGAGAAAAGCCCCATTTAGTCACCATGTTTCTGGCCAACTCGGTAGCACGCTCAATATCGTTAGATGCGCCGGTACTCACTTGTTCCCGACCAAAAACCACTTCCTCGGCAATGCGTCCGCCGTACAAACTGGAAATCATGCTGTCCAGTTTTTGTTTGCTAGCGCTGTACTGGTCCCGCTCAGGCAAAAACATGGTAATACCCAGCGCACGCCCCCTAGGCATAATGCTAACTTTGTAGACAGGATCATGCTCAGGAACCAGCTTACCGACAATCGCATGCCCTGCTTCATGATAAGCAGTCATTTTCTTTTCTTTCTCATTCATGACCATAGAGGTTCTTTCAACCCCCATAATCAATTTATCCTTAGCTTTTTCCAGATCAGCCATATTAACCACGCGCTTATTCATTCTGGCGGCGAATAAAGCGGCTTCATTAATCAAATTAGCCAAATCGGCTCCGGAAAAACCCGGCGTACCTTGCGCTATATACTTAACTTCAACATCATCGGCAATCGGCACTTTTTTAACATGTACCGCAAGAATCTGCTCGCGCCCTTTGACATCAGGCAGACCTACCGTTACCTGACGGTCAAATCGGCCCGGACGCAATAACGCCTTATCCAATACATCAGGGCGATTTGTTGCAGCAATAACGATAATGCCTTCGTTACCTTCAAAGCCATCCATCTCAACCAACAATTGGTTTAATGTCTGCTCACGCTCATCATTACCGCCACCCAAACCGGCGCCGCGCTGACGGCCCACCGCATCGATTTCATCTATAAAAATAATGCAAGGCGCGTGTTTTTTAGCTTGCTCAAACATGTCGCGCACACGGGACGCCCCCACACCGACAAACATTTCAACAAAATCCGAACCGGAAATAGTGAAGAACGGCACTTTGGCTTCACCGGCAATAGCTCTGGCCAGCAAAGTTTTCCCTGTTCCCGGAGGGCCAATCATCAACGCGCCGCGAGGAATCTTGCCGCCTAATTTTTGGTATTTTGCCGGATCTTTAAGAAAGTCGACCATTTCAACAACTTCTTCTTTAGCTTCATCGCAGCCCGCCACGTCAGCAAAAGTTACCTTAATCTGGTCTTCTTCAAGCATTCGGGCTTTGCTTTTACCAAAATTCATTGCGCCTCGACCGCCACCGCCACCGCCTTGCATTTGCCGCATGAAGAAAACCCACACCGCAATAAGCAATAACATCGGCCCAAAAGAAACCAGCAACTGCATTAGCATAGAAGGCTGCTCAGGCGGAACAGCCTTGATTTCAACGCCGTTTGCCAACAAATCGTCGACTAAATGGGGATCCGAAGGCGCGTAAGTCTTGAATATCTGACCACCCTGCATCTTGCCTTTGATAATATTGTCTTCAATCATCACTTGCTGAACTTGACCCGCTTTTACCGACTCGATAAATTGCGAATAAGACATCGACGAATCAGCCCTATCATTTTGCGGGCCGAAATTATTAAAGACGGACATCAATACAACTGCAATGACGACCCATAGGATTATATTTTTCATCATATCGTTCAATTTACACACCCTGGGCCTGAATGGCTCTTGATTTAAAAACTAAGTGATTATATCAGGAGTTAACTTTCCTGACTGTCGTTATTTATCCGGATCGCCCGCACATGAAAAATACGACTTCATCATACTTGGCATCTCGTCTCACAGATATTAGGGCCACATAAGATTATTTAAAGCCTTTAGCTAAAATATAAACTTCATTGCTTCGCGGCCTTGATGCTTTGGGCTTTCTGATAGCCACTTTTGCAAAAAATTGCTGAACTTCCCTATGAAAATCCTCAAAACCGGCCCCGTGAAACAGCTTAACCAGAAAAGCCCCGTCTTTTGCCAACACAGTCTTGGCCGTCTCCAATGCCAACTCTCCCAAATAAATCGATCGAGGTTGGTCTACGCCCTTATTGCCGCTCATATTGGGCGCCATATCCGACATCACCAGATTGATCGGAGCCCCGTCAAGAACAGTGTACAATCGATCCAGAACGGCTTGCTCGCGAAAATCGCCCTGGATAAAATCAACCCCCTCCAATGGATCCATCGCTAAAATATCCAACGCGATAATCTTGTCTTTTTTTCCGACAATCTGCCGTGCAAACTGAGACCATCCGCCGGGAGCCGCGCCCAAATCAATAATATTCATCCCCGGCTTGATAAGCTGATCTTTATCCTGAATTTCTTTCAATTTAAAAACCGCACGCGAGCGATAGCCCTGAGCTTGTGCCATTTTGACGTATTCGTCATCAAAATGCTCCTGCATCCAACGACTGCTGCTTTTACTTCGTCCCATAACTGTATTTTAGTGTAAAATTTAGGATTTTGATTTAGGAATTAAAGAGTGAACTCTGCAGATAAGAAAAAACTCCGGGCTCAAGCGCACAGCTTAAAGCCTGTCATTATGATTGGCCAATCAGGACTTACAGCCGCGGTGCTGGCAGAAATTGAACTGGCACTTAACAGCCACGAGCTGATTAAAGTGCGAATACGCGCTGAAAGGGAAGATCGTAAGCTGATCAGTGAGAAAATCTGCACTGATACCGGAGCAGAGCTCATTCAGAGTATTGGGCAAATTGCGGTTATTTACAGATTAAACCCTGATAAGTAAACAAGGCCAAAGGCACAGGGCGAAAGACAAAAGGAAATAAACGCGCCTCCTTTAGCCTTTCACCCTTAAAACTTAAATATATTCAATCGAAATAATTTCATAATCGACATTGCCGCCCGGTGTTTTTACCGTGACAACGTCTTCAACCTCTTTTCCGATCAAAGCCCTGGCAATTGGCGAGCCGATTGAAATACGACCTTCCTTGATATTGGCCTCATCTTCGCCAACAATCTGATAGATTACCGTTCGCTCGGCATCAATATCTTCTATTTCTACAGTCGCGCCAAATACCACCTTGCCATTGGCATCCACCTTGGTAACATCAATAATTTGCGCATTAGATAGCTTGCCTTCAATTTCAGAAATACGCCCTTCAGCAAAGCTTTGCTGCTCTTTCGCAGCATGATATTCGGCATTTTCTTTCAAATCGCCGTGCGCTCTAGCCGTCGCAATCGATGCGACGATACGCGGACGCACCACCGACTTTAATTCTTCCAATTCGGCACGTAATTTTTCAGCACCTTTTACGGTGAGAGGTACTTTATGCATTTTTAAAACTCCAATAATTATTTTTTAGGCGAAAGGCTAAGGGCGAAAATCGCCGCCCTTAGCCTTACCTCAAACTCTTATGCAGATCCTGCAAGCAATTTACATCACCCGCATCCAATTCACCCAGCGCGTAACAGGCCGCTCTTGCTCCGGCCATTGTCGTGTAATAAGTTACGCGGTGCTGCAAGGCTTCCCTGCGCATGGTAAATGAATCCGCAATTGCTTTAGCGCCTTCCGTTGTATTAATAATCAGTTGAATTTGATCATTTTTAATCATATCAACTGTGTTAGGGCGACCTTCGTTGACCTTATACACCACTTCGCAAGGAATACCCGCATCTTTAAGAAACCTTGCGGTACCGCCGGTAGCGACTATTTCATATTCTTTATCGACCAGCATTCTGGCGACATCAGGCGCTTTGGCTTTATCAGCGTCACGAATACTAATCAACACTTTGCCGCTGTGATTCAAATTAACTCCGGCCGCGCGCTGAGATTTAGCAAACGCTTCACCGAAGGTTTTGCCCACCCCCATGACCTCACCGGTTGATTTCATTTCAGGCCCCAATAAAGGGTCAACGCCTGGAAACTTAACAAACGGAAACACCGCCTCTTTAACCGAATAATAATCAGGAATGCGCTCTTTGGTAATGCCTTGTTGCGCCAAAGTTTGCCCGACCATGCAACGCGCGGCAATTTTAGCCAGCGGGTAACCGGTCGCCTTGGATACGAAAGGCGCCGTACGCGAAGCCCGCGGATTAACTTCAAGCACGTAAATATCCTCGCCCTGAATAGCAAACTGGGTATTCATCAATCCCACAACGCCCAGAGCTTCAGCCATCTTGGTTACTTGTTCGCGCAATTTATTTTGAATGTCCGGCGCTAATTCGTACGGCGGCAACGAACAAGCGGAATCCCCCGAATGTACGCCGGCCTGTTCGATATGCTCCATCAAACCGCCGATCAACACTTGCTCTCCGTCATAAATAGCATCAACATCCATTTCGACAGCATCGTCCAAGAAACGATCCAGCAACACTGGCGAATCGTTGGACACACTGACAGCTTCTTTCATATAACGCTGCAAACCCTCTTCATTAAAGACGATCTCCATGGCCCGACCGCCTAAAACATAGGAAGGACGAACGACCAAAGGATAACCCAGCTCTTTTGCCGCATTAATAGCCTGCTCGACAGAACGGGCCGTTGCATTGGGCGGCTGCTTTAAATTCAGTCTTTCCAGCAACTTTTGGAAACGCTCACGGTCCTCAGCCAAATCAATCGAATCCGGCGAAGTGCCGATAATGGGCACCCCTGCCGCTTCCAATGCGCGCGCCAGCTTTAGCGGCGTTTGACCGCCATATTGCACAATCACGCCTTTAGGTTGTTCAATATGAACAATTTCCAACACATCTTCCAGCGTTAACGACTCAAAATACAAGCGATCCGAGGTATCGAAATCGGTAGAAACCGTTTCCGGATTGCAATTGATCATGATGGTTTCGTAGCCGTCTTCCCTTAATGCCAATGCGGCATGCACGCAGCAATAATCGAACTCGATGCCTTGCCCGATACGGTTAGGCCCGCCGCCGAGAATAATGATTTTCTCCCTGTCGGAAACCCGCGCTTCGCATTCCTGTTCGTAAGTCGAATACAAATACGCCGTATCGGATGAAAACTCCGCCGCACAAGAATCAATACGTTTGTAAACCGGCCGAATATTCTGTTTATGCCTCACGTTGCGCACTTCAGACTCGGAGGTATCCAGCAGCTTAGCCAATCGCAAATCGGAAAACCCCTTGCGTTTTAATTTATACAGCTCGCCTTCTTTCAAGGTCGACAAGGTTTTAGTCGATAAAGACTTTTCAGTAATGACCAAATCCTCAACCTGCGCCAAAAACCACGGGTCAATTTTACTGGCCTCATGCACATCGTCCAGACTCATGCCGCTACGGAAGGCATCGGCGACATACAGCAAGCGATCCGGCCCCGGATGGCGCATTTCACGCTGCATTTTTTCCCGAGCATCTCCCCGGCTCAAATCGATAACTTCATCAAGACCGCTGATGCCGATTTCCAAGCCGCGCAAAGCTTTTTGCAATGATTCCTGAAAAGTCCGGCCGATAGCCATGACTTCACCGACAGACTTCATCTGAGTAGTCAAACGGTCATCCGCTTGCGGAAATTTTTCAAAGGTGAAACGCGGCACCTTGGTGACGACATAATCGATCGTCGGTTCAAACGATGCAGGTGTTGCGCCGCCGGTAATCTCGTTTTTCAATTCATCCAGCGTGTAACCCACCGCCAGTTTTGCCGCCACTTTGGCAATCGGGAAGCCGGTTGCCTTGGACGCCAATGCAGACGAACGCGATACGCGGGGATTCATCTCGATAATGATCATCCGTCCGTCTTTCGGATTAATGGCAACCTGCACGTTAGAGCCTCCGGTATCGACGCCGATCTCACGCAACACCGCCAGAGAGACGTTACGTAAAATCTGATATTCCTTATCGCTCAAGGTTTGCGCCGGCGCTACGGTGATCGAATCGCCGGTATGTACGCCCATCGGGTCGAAGTTTTCAATCGAGCAGACAATGATGCAATTATCTTTGGAATCGCGCACCACTTCCATTTCGTATTCTTTCCAACCCAGCACCGACTCTTCAATCAACAGCTCGTTGGTTGGCGACAAATACAGGCCGCGTTCGCAGATTTCAACAAACTCTTCCTTGTTATAAGCGATGCCGCCGCCGCTGCCGCCCATCGTGAATGAGGGACGGATAACGGTCGGATAACCCACTTCCTGCTGCGCAGCCAACGCCTCTTCCATAGTATGCGCAGTTTTTGACTTTGCCACTTCATAGCCGATTTTCCGCATCGCCTGATTGAACAGTTCGCGGTCTTCGGCTTTATTAATCGCTTCTTTGGTAGCGCCGATCATCTCGACGCCGTATTTTTCCAAAACGCCGTTGGCGTCAAGATCCAGCGCGCAATTCAATGCGGTTTGCCCGCCCATGGTCGGCAAGATCGCATCGGGGCGTTCTTTGGCGATGATTTTTTCTACGGTTTGCCAGTCGATAGGCTCAATATAGGTCGCATCGGCCATATCCGGGTCGGTCATGATTGTCGCCGGATTGGAGTTCACCAGAATAACGCGATAACCTTCTTCCCGTAGCGCTTTACAGGCTTGAGTTCCGGAATAATCAAACTCGCAGGCTTGACCAATAACAATGGGGCCGGCGCCCAGTAATAAAATCGATTTTATGTCGGTTCTTTTTGGCATTTTGTTGATTTGCTCTGCTGATTACTTGTTTACTTGTTCCATCATCTCGATAAAATCATCGAACAAAGACTCCACATCATGAGGTCCAGGGCTTGCTTCAGGGTGGCCCTGAAAACTCATTGCCGGGCAATCCGTGCGTTTGATACCCTGCAAGCTGCCGTCGAATAATGACCGGTAAGTCGCTACGACATTATCAGGCAGACTGGCTTCATTAGCCGCAAAGCCGTGATTCTGGCTGCTGATCATGACCCGGCCCGTCGCTATTTCCTGAACCGGATGATTGGCGCCATGATGGCCGAATTTCATTTTCTCGGTTTTAGCGCCGCTGGCTAATGCCAACAGCTGATGCCCCAAGCAAATGCCGAATACCGGAATCTTTTTTTCCAGAATTGTTTTGATAGCCTCTATCGCATAAGTACACGGCTCGGGATCGCCGGGGCCATTAGACAGGAAAACGCCGTCAGGCTTCATCGCCAACACTTTTTCAGCCGACGTTGTTGCAGGAACAACGGTGACGCGGCAACCGCGATTAGCCAGTAGCCTGAGAATGTTGCGTTTAACGCCAAAATCATAAGCCACAACGTGCTTGGTCAGATTTTCAGCTTGCCTATGCCCATGCTGCAAATGCCAGATATTTTCAGTCCATTCATAAGGCTGGTCGACAGTGACCTCCTTCGCCAGATCCATTCCTTGCAGGCCTGGAAAGCCTTCAATCGCTTTTTTTGCAACATCCAGGTCAAGCGACTCACCCGCCATAATACAGCCTCGTTGCGCACCTTTGTCACGCAAAATCCGGGTTAATTGCCGGGTATCGACATCGGCAATAGCGACGACGTTATTATCAACCAAATATTGCTGCAACGTTTTTTCGCTACGCCAGTTACTGACCAGCAACGGCAAATCCCTGATTACCAAACCGCCGGCAAAAACACCGGTAGACTCGTCATCTTCGCCAGTCGTACCGACATTACCAATGTGAGGATAGGTTAACGTCACAATTTGCCGGGCATAAGACGGGTCGCTCAAAATCTCCTGATACCCGGTCATAGCCGTATTAAAAACCACCTCGCCCACGGAACACCCATCTGCACCAATGGCTACACCGTTAAAAACCGTCCCATCTTCCAAAACCAATAAAGCAGACCTAGTCAAATACGTCACCTCAAATGTGCAAAACGGGATGAACCCTTACGGACTCATCCCGTTGTAAAAAAACAAAACTGGGGTAATTTTACGAGATTATGCGGATTGGGTCATTAACAATTTTTTAAACCCTAAGCATCAAGCCTATTACAAAGCCCGTTTTGCGCTGGATAAGATTAATGCGTTTCAACCCAGCCGCTGCTAAACCGGAGAAGACAAAGACGAGATCTTTTGCTCAACACCGATAATAGCCCGATTCAAAGTGCCGAGATTTTTTTCTTCAATGATTTGCATACCCATCACGTAAAAAATGGGCATCCATAGCGGATTAATCAGGATTCCACCCAACGCACTTTTCCAGGTCCGTTTCAGATTCTTTAACGGATTAAACGACTCCGCCAAAGAATGCATCGGATAGTCGGTAAAAACAGCGGCAATCGGATGCAAAACGACTTTATCATGCCCTTCAAGCTGCGCCATCGATTCCATGAGCTTTCGCTCCATGTTGTGATAATTGATTCGGGCAAAACCTGAAGAAATGGCAAAAGTAAGCGCCACCAGAGGCAAAAGAATGCTCGGCGGCGCTACAGGTGCGAAAGTGGAAGATAACATGACGATGCAGAGTCCCAACATCAAAGCGTCCTCGCCCCGCTCCACATCCTGATCGATGCCTTTGATAATATCAGGAACAGCATCGCCAAACTGGCCTGTTAAATAATCTTTTTTTTGTGCCATGGTTATTCTCCTTATGGATAATGCTTTAAAAGCACACCTTATGAAAAATGTCACATACGCGAACCCGGTTCACTGGATTGAGATATAAAACCCAGAAAAAGTCGCGTGTTCTTTACGCCGGAATTACCGGTCCACGCCTTTTGGTTAATTATTATTCTCCGTTACGGCCAGTTTAATTGAGCTTTTAGTCAACGGCAAATATGAAATTCGGAGCCGAATATCCCAGCTAACAAACTTTGCCCCTATTGCTCATCGAGCCGCTTGAGGTCACGATAAAAATTCTCGTGCGTACCAACAGTCAACAGCTTCAGACTTTCCTCGTCGAGGATGCGGTAGACCAGCAGGCAACGCTGACTTGAGAGACGAAATTTGTATTCCCGCACACCGGACAAATCGCCAACCTTGGCTTCACCGATTTTCAGGGTCAGAGCTGAATGGTTCGTACAGCCTCATCAAGATCTGCCTTTTGAGACGAATACAGTCTCTTCGCCGCTCGCACGAACCAGGGCGTGACAAGCAAACGCATCAGTTGAACTCATACTCGCCGACAACCTCTTCCTGATCGACGATCAGAATGTCGCGAATCATGACAAACGGCAGATCGGGATTTTCCTCCGCTATCTTGCCAATCTGCGACCAATATTCAATTTGCTTAGGCTCCGAGCGATGCTGAATTTGCGCGTAGCGCTTGGCCTGATCGACCAAGCTTTCCGATAGTTTTACATTGACGGACATGACAACCTCCAAATCAAAAAACCGTTATAGGCCACAGATTCCCAAAAGTAACCTTCATGAAAAGGCGCAACGAAATTGCGCTTTTATTCAACGGAAAATTTGAATTTCCCAAACTGAATAGGTCGTAACAAACGAATAGCAATGGCGATGTTTTAAGCTCGTACCTTGCATTAATAAAGTTCACGGATATAAATAAACTTACTGTTGCCTTTGTAGATGCCGAAGGTGGCGCGGGCGGTGGGATCGGTATCACCCTCGCCTTTCCAGTTAAACTTAAGATAATCAGGCACTGTCGCCTTAATATCCAATGCGCCGGCATTGCCACTACCGGGTGCTTTGAAATTTAAATTGAAATCACCTCCATCAATAGCTAACGGCGGCTGCTTGAATCCATTGGCACTCGTACCGGATATTGGGCAACCTAAACCGCTACTGCCACCACTGACAGTTTCCCAAGCACATAATTCGGCTGGTATTAAGCCATCGGTTGCAGTGGGATCAACAGGCGGTAGTAGCGCAATGCCGGTAGTGCATTGGTCAGCAGTATTCTTTACCCAGCCTCCGCCATCCCAATATTCAGCCGTTAATGACATAGGTAAGTCCAACAATTCAGAACCATAGGCATTTTGTAGGATGATACGGCCCAAACGCATACGTAAGGGACTTCCGGAAAGCTTCTTATATGAAAAACTAGTACCTCCAGCAGCACTAGGATTCATTTCGGCATCTTTGACTTTAGGCGATGTCGTCACATCGCTGTCATTCACCGTGAGACCAATATCGAGGGATTCGTAAGAGCCCCATGTAGGATCGGCTATCGCAGCCGTGGGCCGGGCAAACGTACCGTTTGCAGTCGTCAGAGTGTAGATACCGGAAGCCCAACTGCCAGTCAAAAAACTAAGGCGTGAAGATAGATCCACCCCATTATCGGCATTCTCGGCACCGAAGCTGACCGTACCGGGCGCATAAGCTCCAGCGTAATTCTGTGTTACACCATTCGCCGCATTTTCGGCTGCAACCACATTGGCTGTGGATAGCGAGAAAGTCTGTCCCATGTAAGTGAAAGTTCCTGACGCACAGACATTAGCTATAGTTCCAGATACCCTAAAATGATCGGGAACAAAACGCCCGAATGCTCCCGCAGCATCCGATCCGAACTGACACGAATACCTGCTATTAGAAAGCGTATTACTAAAAGCCGAAGTACATTCTCCTTTGACCGAGTCAACCTGGGCAAAGGTATCGTCATAAACCGCATACTGAGCAAGGCTGAAATTCCCGACCTCAGAATAAGTTAGACCGCTTGCCGTGGCAACACCGCTACTAGCCGGTGAAAATGTGGTGGAGCCAAGGCTCCCTAAATGAGCCAGCGCTGTCGTGATCATTCCCGAATTAGTGTTCAATTTGGGCGTACCGGTGTAGCTATTAGTCGTGGTTGTGCTGTATACAGCTGTCGCGGACAGCGTAAAAGGGTCTGTTCCGGCCCGAAAGACGGGGGCTCCGTTACTGCCCGTCTGCGTGGCGTTACTCGTTAAAGTAAAGGTCTGGGGACGGATCGCGAAATTGTCTGACGAACATGAATAAAGAGGACCCGCACGGGTAACGCGCACCCTGACATTAGGAACGGCATTGTTGTAGGTAAAGCTAAACGTTTTACGCTGGTTCGCGCTGAAGTTCGGCACACCACTAGTCGTCAATGCCGGACTCAATGTCACGGGCGAGAGCACAGCGGCCGGGCTGGAGCAGGTGCCGCTGCTCATATCCACCAGTTCTATTGCCGTCAATGTCTGACTGGAGCCGCTCCTGGACAATACATCCAGGCTGAAAGTCGTGTTCACCAACTTGGTGTAAATCGGTGTATTCACGGCAGCACCCACCTCGATCACATCAAATGTACAAGCGGCAAAAGTCAAAGCACAAGTTTGTGTCGTGCCGTTATAGCACTGAGTGGCATTACCTGCCGTTGGCGAAGTTGCCGTCGCGCTCAATGTATCCGTGCGAGAAGTAGTATCGGTCAATGTTACTGTAGTTTGACCTCCGCTAAAGGTAATTGGGGATGCCGGTGACCAGGTGCCGCCCGTGGAACTCAAATTGACCGTCACACTACCCATATAAAGCGCATCGCAGGCCGCATCGGCGCAAGCTTTAACTGTCACTGCGGCAGCGTTAGATGTACAGGCAGCGCCCCCGTGCTCGATTTTAATATGATGAAGGACGGGGCTGGCCAATCCTTGAACGGTACAGACTTTCAGAGCGTCAATTTCATGAATATTGGTTGAGCCCCCCGTAGAGCCTGCAAAAGACAAATTCCAATAAGAAGGTACCGCATTCTGGCTATTTCCCGGATCTTTGACATCGAAAGCTGTACAACCACTAGTTGCTCCCGGCGAACAACCTATCAATGTCGTATAGGCCGTACCGCCGCCTGTAGTATCGCGCTCTACCGAGGCCCAAGCGTGAACACTATCGGTATGATCGACAACGATTCGGTAGCGATGGGGAGGGTTAACCGTATTATTGCCGTCGATTACCGGGCTAAGCGTAGAAGTCCCCTGCAAGAAACGATAACCGGACATGCCTGACCCGGAACCTCGCACGGCTACTGAGTTCGCTATTCTTGTCGTTCCCCCTCCAAAGCGCCCCTCAGTATTGGTCGAAAAGTTGCCGAACTCGTCAAAAGCGACCCCGAGCCAGCCGCCGGCAAATCCAGGACAGCCTCCTGTCGTCGTACAATCGGAGCCGGGATTACTTTTTTGAGCATAACCGAGAGATCCCCCGAAAGCGCCGGCTACAGGCGCCACCGACGCATCGGAGAGAACCACAGCGATACCGTCCGCGCTACCGGTACCGCCATAAGCGAAGAGGTCAAACTCTATCGTCACCTTGTTGCCCGCAGCCGGGAACAGTCTTTGAAGCGTGGCCCAAGTGGCGACAGAGCTTGAAGCATCGGTAAGTCTAAGCCGGTTGCCGTAAATGACAGGACTGCCGAATGTTCCTGTTTTGTATCCCACTGACCAATTAGTTCCAGGTGAAGAACCATCAGTCCCCACAAATCCGTCGTTATAACAGTTGTTGGTGGAAAGTTCGCCGACGGCAAATTCACCAAAACCGGTAATGCCGGTGGCCTGAGTGGAGTAGGCATTTTTGGTGCCAACGGTTTTTGTCGACCAACTACCGGAGGTCTTCATGACTACGATAAAATTGCCGGTATTCGCCCCCGAATCCACTTCAGTAGCCGTACATACCCCGGAGTTGGCGCAAAACTGGAAGGTTGCCGAATAATTGGTATGGGTTAGCGTCCCCGCCGTCAGCGTCCAGTAGTGGTTTGCGCTTTTCGTAGCGTCGATACCGGAAGCGGCTGACGCGGTATCGGGATGATCGGATGCATCAACGCGACCGGAAAGTGTTCCGGCACCGGTGACCGCTATGACTACCGTGATCGGGGAGTACCCAATGCTATCGCCGACGTTATAGGTGCAGGTACTGCTGCCTACCGGAAATGTCAGCTTCAGGTTGCCGATAACGTAGCCGCTGGTGCGGGTGAGACTGCCGTCTCCGCTGTTGGCGGTGCAGTCCCCTGCCAAAATCAAGGTATTCGTACCTGTACTCAGGTTGTTTGTATTAAGCGCCAGTGTGCCGCTCAGCGTAGTGACCACCGAACTGCCGCCGAGGCTGATGCCATTGGTGTTATTAATCGTCAGATTATTGAGCGCCGTGACACTGTTTGGTAACGTTACGCCAGTCGAGCTGCCGCCGAAGGACAGATTGGAGGACGACGTCGTCGACAAATTAGCCGGCGTACCGGCAATTACCGGGCCATTGAGCGTTAGTGTATTTGCCCCGACAGCGAATGTTCCGCTGCTTAGTGTTAGCATATTAGAGACAGTAACGTCATTATACAGCGTGAGACCGGCGGCATTACTTAATGTCAGGTTGTTGAAGCCGGTAACGCCGGTGAGCGACTGCGCCGAGCTACCCGAAAATACCCAAGTACTGCTGTCCGCAGTAAACGTACCGCTGTTACTGAAATTGCCCGCCAGCGTAGTCGTGGCACTGCCCACAGAATAGCTGCCGGTATTGGTAAAGCTGCTTCCGACAGTAACAGCGCCACTACCGCCGGAATATATACCGGCATTACTCATCGCTCCGCTAAGAGTAATGGTATTGCTGCCGGTATTGGTCAAGGTGCCGCCGGAATTGATAGTCAGCGCGCTCAGCGTAGGCGTGTTGACATTCAGCGTTACGTTATGAGTACTTGCGATGGTGACAGTGTCACTGGCCAGTGGAATACCGCTTCGACATTGCGTCCAGGTTGATGACGCATTCCAGTTGCCGGTAGCTTGGCTGGTACAATTTACAGGAACCTCCCTGATCCGCAAAATCACCGATGCGCCTGTGGGACTATTAGTATTCGCGGATCCACTGGACCCAGTCATAGTAAAGACGGGGGCAGCCGAGGCAGTGCCGGCGGTCACGGGATGCTCCGAGACAATGAGTCCCATGTCATCTCCGGTAGAACTGGTTGAATCGTTTCTCTCGGAAGTGGTTCCGAAGGTAGCGCCTGCGGCGGAAACAGATTCAGTCCAACTTGTGACTCTATTTCCATTCAACGAGGTACCTACAATCAGCACGTCACCGGAAGTAATCCCCGGATTGGCTGCACCGGTCACAGACCACGTGGTTCCAGCAGAATTATCACTCCCGTTTGTGGCAGCATAATCCCAAGTCGTGCCGGCGGCTTTCGTATACAGAAACATCCGCGCCATGGAAGTATTGGCAGAACTAACCGTTACCGCGAGATTGCCGGATTCGGTACCGAGAGCTTCTTTGACAAAAATAGTGTTATAGACTGATCCACTATCCCCCCCGGATGAACCAAGTCCGCCCGATCCTCGCCCATTGGCAACGAATGTCCAGCCAGACGGTGTTGCCGGACCATTAGTAGGATACTTATTACCGACGATCAATACGAGCAAATTACCGGCTGCGATGCTGCCTGGATACGGAACTGAAAGCGACGTTGTACCAGAAGCCGCGTTACCACGAGAACTATACGCGACCGCTGCGTTTGCTGCATTTTGAGAGGGTAAAAAAATTGCCATTGAAAAAAGAATGACCAAGCATCTTCTTGCAATGGATATCACCTTGTAGATTGGATTGATGCCTTTCTCAAGCCAATCTTTTTGACCACAACAAATTGGCTTTAAAAAAGCCGTAATCCAGGCTATGCACCTTTGCAGCACACAGAACAAACTAAAACAAACGCTATTTCTCCAAACCATCATGCTATGCATTTTTTACTCTCTTGGTTGCACTGCTTTCAGTAATCAGTGACTGAACGAAAATACCATTAATTTATATATTCCATCCGGTTAAGCCTTATTTTGAGAACGAAGGTTTTCTAAATTGGGCAATACCTTATATTGATTGATTTCAACACATTGATTTATATGACATACATTGTCGAATTAAAAAATATTCGCGTGTCGAAACAGACTGATTCCTCTATATAATCATAACGATACGAATTTTTCGGTCAGGCACTAATTATATTGTCTCGTTTCACGCACAGGGCTCGTATTTGTCTTGCCCCGTTCGAAACGTTTCGCGGCTGTTAAATATAGCTGCTTAGCTCGGGCATCACCGAAACGGGACGGGGTTACAAACCCCGTCCCGCTTGGAAAACCCGTTTTATCGACAAACGATCAACCATCACCCAGTTTCTCTCGGCAAAAGCGCCGCATATTCCGATAAGTTTGTTCAAGTCTTGGGATAATCGCAACGGCTTCATTGATAGCCTCAAGCAATGCCTCTTTTTCTTCGGGATAAGTATGCGTCAAATCGTTGCGTACTTTCCGGTAGATATTCCATTCGCCCGGTTCCACTAAACGGAATTTTTCAAGTTTGTTAAGCTTGTCGATAAAAGTCATTTCCGATGTATCGGCTTCTATCGCATCAACAATCAGTGGAATCAATCTCCGTCCAATGCCATCCTGAATCTTCATGAAACGAAAGATCATTTGGTCAATATGCTCTACGACATCCGCATCATCCAGATGTTTAATCCCAATGGGCAAATATGGATTAAGCTTTCCCAACGCGTGGTAAATATGAACAAAATTTCTTTCCTGCTCGGAAACAGCCGACTTCATTTTCTCAGAGAGTTCATTCATAGCCTGATCCCTTTATTTCTCGCGACATCATGGATAGGCAAATGCGCGGATGTACCTATTTTATTGATAACAACATCTATTTTTTGATCGCCGAGCCGCTTTATCAGCTCGCACCAAAAACGCAACTTCTTGGCATAGACATAGTCTTCTGAAGGAAGCTCGATATACAAATCAATGTCGCCCCCCTTTAAGGCATCGTCTGCCCTCGATCCAAACAGCCATACGGCAGCTCGCTCGCCAAATACAGCGTTTGCGGTTTCTTTGATGGTTTTTGCTTCAGAGGGTGCAATTCTCATGGCTACTCATTTTCTGGTGACTTGCCGCTAGAGCTGGCTACCGGCGATTCTAATTGATCATTGGTCGTTGTTCTAATTTGTCAAAATCGCGCCCCGCCCGGCTACAGATGACAATACAGCCGGACGGGGCATGTTGCCCCGTTCGAAACGTTTCGCGGCAGTTAAATGTAGCTGCTTAGCTCGGGCATCACCGAAACGTTAGGGACGAGGTTGCAACCCCCGTCCCGCCTGGGTAGGATTCAGTCCCCTTACAATTTTTTAAAGCAGAGTTACAAAAGTCATTTGTGGGAGCGGCTTTAGCCGCGATTATCGCGGCTAAAGCCGCTCCCACAAATATTGTCTCGCCCAAGGCGACTGAATAGTCCTGTAAGGCTGCTCCGCGTACCATAATTCAAATTTGTGGCGATTGATAAGGTTACGCAGAGCGTACCCTTATATCTTGATTCGGCCATCTTTTGGGGACAAAACCCCCGACTGATCATCGGGAGGATAGCCGGGAAGCCAGTATCCAGTGCCATGGAGGCGAATTCAAATCCATCCAGATGATTGAAAAATGCTCATGGAATCTAATAAAGTAGAACTAACCGAATAAATTATCTAGCGAATCGACAGCCAGGACGCGTTCTACCCAGAGGTCTAACTGATCCTTGTCAGCTGCATTTATTTTTTGTTCCACCCAGTCCGGTACTGCGCCGAATTTGAGATTGAGCAGTTTTAACAGAGTCTTGGCTTCGCCTTTGATTTCGCCTTGAGCTTCTCCTATCGCTTTTCCTCGAGCCTCGCCTCGCAGTTCCCCCTCCTGAATCCAGGTAGGTATACGTTGTGCCAACATAGTCTTTATCTCCACTAAATCGTTGATATTGGTCACCGACTGACCCGAATCGCCGGGTTCTTGCAATACGCGATTGATCCAGACACTAAAACTGCGCCTTAATCGCGTTTGCTCAGGCGTTGCCAGCCATTCTATCAAATTGGCAATGACTTCGATAATATCTTCCTGAGAAGTATGATTTTCCAGCCTGAAAATGGCGGCGACCAGATTTTTCAAAGGCGTGAGTTCGTTCAGGTCGTAAGCGCCTTCATCAAGTATCAGGTATTTGAGCGACGGCACATAACGCTCCAGGCCGCCCGGCAGCTTGACAATCAGCTCTTTAAGTTCGGTCGCTGCATTCCACCGCTGTTCGCCGTTATACAAAACCACCGGAAATATAGGCGGCAAGCGCTTATCGGCAGTCAGTTGCTTGGTTTTGATTAAGTCCTGATACAGCAAGCCCATGTAAGTCATCAGCCTGACCGCCATATATCGATCAATAGTCGACTGAAACTCAATCAGCAAGTAGACGTAAATCCAGCTTTGCCGGCATTTAACGCGCCAGATGACATCGTCTTCGCGGCTGCGCAAATCATCGCTGATATAACTGCCGGAAACGATTTCCAGTGTTGTGAAATCGAGTTCGGCAACCCAAGGTTCATGAACGAATCCCTGCAATAAATCGATGACAATTTCCGGTTCCGAAAACAGCAATTTATAGGAATGGTCGTGAACTTGATTCATCGAATGCAGGTTTGATAGTGGCGGGATCAATAAGCAGCACATCCGGCTTACGGTTGTAGAACTGTATGCTGGGCAGCGGCTTGCTACCGCGAAACGGGCCTGCAACGCTAACTCCCTGAACGACGCCACGGTTTATTGAAATCATTGTGTTATGGTTGCGGTTATTCGCCGCTCAACAAAAAACCTCCCGACACTGGCATTTATCGCAGTAGCGGTAATTTGATATATATTGATTACAGTTGAGCCTTCCGTTGCTGTCGTCAAGGCGCATGTCACTGTCACGGTGTAGTTGACCGTGCTTGCGGAAGTCGTGGGCGTCGCGGGTACTATTAATGGCAGGGTAAATGGGGTGGAACCAACGCAGCTAGAACTCACAACAGCCTGATAAGCTCCCCACTCAATCCCCGATCGCGCCGCCTGATAGGCCATTGCCCCCTCTTCATCCAGCGCGCTGCTTTGGTGCTGCATGGTAGAGACCCGGCCGATAAACACGGCGATACCGCCCAATACCACGATCAGGAAAATAGCCATAATGAGGCTGAATCCGCGCTGTTTCATGTTACGGCACATTCTGGATATGAACCTGATGCAGCAATGTTACGCTGTCGCTGTTGTTGGACAGGGTGAGGCGCATTACCACAAGATCGGCGCGTTGGGTGGCCCCGGCATTATAGACAAAACTGCTGGTGGCGCAGTTAACGCCAGTTGCTAACCGGGCAATGTTGGTTGCGGCATTGAGAGGAGCGACCGCTACATTGCTTGGTTGCGCCGCCTGTCTGGCATAACCGGAATAACGCCACAAGGTATTTCCAATACAAGCGAATGTTACCGGTCCTGAAATGATCTGGAAACGATTGCCGGGCGACTCAAATGGAAACTGCATACCGCCACTAAAACATAGTCTGGTTGCAGACAGAGCACAGGTAGCGATATTGGAAGTCAGCGTCGCCACATTAGTCCCGGCATAAGCGGTAGCGGGTGTAGTGTTGTAGACTACCAGCTCTTCTCCCGCTACAGGAACGGATGGCAATGCGCCGATCACATCGAAACTGGTGTCAGCCTCCACAAAATCAAGGATATCGCCTGTGCAGGCCGCGCTGCAATCCTGTTCCTTGCGATAGCGCCCTCCGGTAGTGGTCGGCAAAAACTCGATAAAACTGCCGCTAACCCGTACGCTGTTAGGCAAAGCAGTACGAAGTTCACGCGCCATGCGACGCAAAGCGGTATCCGCCGCATCGGAAAGTTCGGCGCGGTCGAGCGCCTCGAAATAGCCTTTCAAGGGAGCGGCGAAGCTGGACGCCAACACGGCAAGTATTCCGGTGATGACGATTACCATGACGGCTTCAACCAGAGTGAATCCGGATTGGCTGCGGTTACAGGATAGCATCATCAGGGCTCCCGTGGCGTATAGCGGGTGCGGTAACCTTCAAGCACCACAGTGGTATTAAGCGGGCCGGTGACGGTGACGGTGATCGACAACGAGTCGGCATCAGCAATGCCGTTTATTGCCTTATTCACAACGGCCACAACGGCGGTATAACCGTTGAAGCCAAGATTGTTACCGGCAATATCCATGATAGCCCCGGACGCCATGCTGAATCCGTTATAGTCGCTGACATTATCAAAAAAAGGGGCTGCGTAGCGCGTTTCGCCAGCCTCAGGACCAAGCTGACCGAGCACCAATCGACTCTCGTCATTGGCACCGTCAGTTCCCCCGGTACAATTCGCCGCGGCCGTTGCTGTCCTGACATTAGGATCATCGGGATCGCAGATGGTAAACGGCATCAGCTCGATTTCTTCCAGCAACGCTTCTGCAATCGCCAGCGCCTGTTTTTTGACCACCGGATCGGCGGAATGTTGTACGTTGAAATTGATCGAAGCAATAATCCCCGTCATCGCCACGCCAACGATGACTATGAATACAATCAACTCTATCAGCGTTATGCCTCTTTGCCGGGCAGCCTCAGGAAAATTAGCAGGCTGTTTCGTCATGAACATACCCTGTCTCGGGTTCGAGGCAAATTACCCGGCTGACATCCCCGCCGGACACGGTAATGGTTGTCACGGCAGCCACGTCAGGCCTACCAAGCCCATCGAATGTAACGCTGGCGAGTCCGTTTACGGAGACGCCGTTCGGCAAAGGATCGCATTGCTCACCGGTTACTCGCAGTCCGTTTACAGAAGAGCCGTTACAAGGATTAACCGGAAAAGTGATTGCGTGCGTCGTCCGATGAGCAATAGCCAGTTTCTGCGCCAGTCTAAGTGAAGATTTGACTATCTCAGCATAGTCGCTGGCCGCATGACCGGCAAAGTTAAGTCGGGGCGCGGCATAGGCTGTCAGTATGCCCATGATAACTATGATTAAGATCAACTCTATAAATGAAAAGCCGTTGCACTGCTTACTCATGCGACACCGATTCCAACAGTTTTTGTACCGGTTTGGATTGCGGCCGTCTATCCTTCAGTATCTTGGCTTGCTCAATGGCTTTGCCGTGCTCGCCTACAAAATCCAGACAACGCACGTATTCCATTTGGGCCGGATCCGAATGCGGCTGCCGACTTTTGACGTAATCGATCCAGCTCATGATGTCCCGATGTGAAGCCGGTTGTTTAAGCATTGTTCTGTATTGGCGATGCAGGGCTGTTTTCTCCAGCAAATTATTGACTTCAAAAGGGTTAACTTCAAGTCCTTGGCTAAAAACAACGTTACTTTTCTCCACCAGCTCAGGCCTGCTCTGAGTAACGCCAAGATCCCGTAAGATGACGCCCTCCCGCCAGTAATAACCAGCTTCACTCGGCTGCAAAAGCCGCGCAACACCATGCCAATACAAGCCGTTCTGCGCATCGCCGTGTAGCAGTCGATATAGGCCAAAGTCAGCGGAAGCGGATGCAAAGGCTGGTAATCCGAACCATAGTGCCAAGCCAATCACCAACACATTGCCAATAAAACCCGAATTCAAGCCTAAAAACTGTCGAACCGGTATTTTCGGCAACTGCAAATACCTTGCACCCATGTCAACAAAACCCTGGTTGATAATGCCCAGATAAGCGCCAAAAACAGCCAGCAACACCGGAATATAAAACGGATAATCTACCAACGCGTGAGCCAACATGGAGGTAATCGCCGCTGCCGACAAGATAAGCGGCAAGCGTCGCTCGGACATGGCTTGCTGACGAAATTTGAACAACTGTCCATACACAGTAATAATCAACAACAAAAACAAACTCAAGCCCAACAGGCCTGTTTCCAACGCAAATTGCAAGTAGTCGTTATGCACGAAAAACGTGCGTCCATCGAGAAGTGGCGGCACTTTATGAACTTCAAAATAATAGCCAAAGTTAAAATAACCGATCCCAAGCCACAAATGCTCAGCCAATCCGCGCCAAGTGAGCTGGTATATTTCCCAACGGTATGAAGAATCACCATGACTGAGCGTGGCAAAAACCGGATCCATACTCCAACTAGCCAGCCCCAACCAGGCATAAAATTTAAAAAACGCCAAAACAGCGAGAAACCCGACAGCTACTCTGCGGTAACGCCGCCATTCTGCTGCGACTGAAGCTTGTCCGACAAAGGTTACAAAAAACAAAATTCCCGAGAGTAATCCTAAATAGCCGCCGCGACTTTGAGTTGCCAGCAGCGCGGCAAACAGCAACAGCGCCAACCCGTACACACAGCGCCCTCCGCGCCCGAGCAGGTAAAAGCCGAGCACCGGGATCAAACCTAGATTAAGCGCTGTCGCCAGGGTATTAGGAGTTGCAAACAGCGCCAGGGCGCGTACACTTTTTTCCTCAAGAAACCCCCTGCCGGTCAACCATTGCACCAGAGCCCAAACAGCAATCAGGGCGATAACCGCACAAAATATCTTAAAACCTGTTTGAATCAGCCAGACCGGGTGGTACGAAGCGGCCAAGAAAGCAAGCAATAGAGTTGCGGGTAAATAAATACCTTCGGCATGATACGCAGAATTGAGATACAGCGCATTGATGAGTAGCAGCATGCAAAACCCGGTTAATGCTGCGCTAACCCATGACAGGGAGCAAGAGCGATCTTGTTGTACCCGAGCCAATGCTGCCAATAAGCATAAGCCCAACCACCAGAAAAAAAACGTGAGTTCGCGCGACGCCTGCAATAGGCAGACCAATGCGGTAAAGACAAAAAAGGGCGCGAACGCCCTTTTTGAAACCGAGACAAATGTCAAGATAACTTAGCTACAAACAGAAGCATCAAGGGTAAAAGATCTGCTTAAAGCGCCGGTAGTATAGGTAACTGCTCCGCTGCATGCTGATGTTGAAATGGTTACGCCATCTGGCAAAATGACTTGAGCAGCTATAGATGCGAATGTATTGCTGGCTTTAGCTTTAGCATAGGAAATCGCAGCAGCTGATTGAATTGCGGCAATCGCCCCGTCTAACACTGCATACTTGGCATCTGTATCCAGTCCTTGCAATTTAGGTAACGCAGTTGCCGCCAGAATACCCAAGATTACGATAACAACGACCAGTTCGATTAAGGTAAAACCGGATTGAGCTTGTCTAAATTGTGTGTTCATAATTATCTCTTTATCATTAATAGTTTAATTAGGGCCGCAGCCCATAGTCTTAGAGCCTCAGCTCTGCGTGTTAGAATAGCGTAATAAATGAAAATTTACAAATTTTCCCAGCCTCCTGCCCCACAAAATAAATAATACCTGAGCGCGACAAGGACATATAGACTGGCAATCAGGATCAATGCGCCGAAAAAACGGTGATAGCGGAAAAAAAACCGTTCGATAAAATAATGTCTACTGTTGATCCAGGACAACACATGCTCGGTGTCAATCCAGCGATTGGCCGATGTCTCAATATCGCGCAACAGGCTGGGTTTGGTCAGCACGATGCCGCCGATCAGCGCCGCAAGCACACTACCTATCAACAGCATTGTGACCAGGGCATCCGACAACCACCAGTAGTTCTTCGGTATCAAAGTTGAAATAAATCTGAGGTTGTAGCGAAACATAAAAGTATGCAATATAAACACAGACCCGATCAGCACGGCCGCGCCCATCACCCGATGATGCCGGTAGATAAAAGGCTCTACCAGTCGCCGACAATCAAACGTCACGGCGATTTTTTCAGTGCAAATCCAGCGGGAAACCTGTTGATTCAAACGCATCAACTGTTCAGGCTTAAGCAACATTGCTGCCCCCACCAGAACCCCCACAATACTGCCGCCCCAAAAAAACATCAGCGCAGATTGCAGCAAAATTTGATTCAATATGTTCATTGTTTAAGTATAAATTCGGTTTACCCGCCACCCAACCCTCTCAGCAATTGCCGCGAGGGAGTACAGCTAACAGCCTGTCGTGGTAATAATGCTGATAATGGGAGCGGCATTGGCAACAGGTTCGGTATAGGTAAATGAGCAAGTGCTGGAGGAACTGCCGCCACGCACTTGAAAAGTCGCCACCGATCCTGACGTGCTGTAATCATAACCCTCTGCCTGCAATTCGGTCTGGCTTGGATTAAATACAGTGGTCAGGCCTGCGGCAGTCAGTATGCCGGTTGTGCCGATTGAGGCAGCCGCGGGATAACCATTAACCAGGTTAATAATACCGGCCTCGCTACACAGGGTGCCGGCACCGGTAGAGTTGTTATTAGCCGTGCCGCCGCCGGCAGGACATGTCGTGGTATCGGCTCTGCCGTTGCGCGCAAACAAGGTGGCATGAACCATCGCCGAACTTGCTGCAACGCTGCCGCGCGCCGCATTAAGTTTGGCAATACGGGCATCAAGCTGCAAATTGGTCAACCGCGGCAATGCCACGGCAGCTAAAACGGCCAAAATAACGATGACGACGATCAACTCAATCAGGGTGAAGCCTTTTGATTTATTCATTTTTTTAATTGCATTCGCACAGTTTGTTGTTGTCATTAAAGATTTTTACTATGTGCCTAGCGGGTCACGGTTTTAATTCTAGCACTAGTTTGCGCTTTCGCTAAATTGTAATACTAAGATTTTTCATATTAGTCCGAGTGGATTGCGCTCGCCTTAATTACTCAAGCCGTAAATCTATGCCACCCATCGCTCCCAATGAAGCCCGGTCAAGTTTGACGGTTCCGGTCAATCGATAACGGACTTGACGACCGTCTTTGAAAACGTAAACCAGCCGTTTGGCTTTAGTATCAAAATACCAGACGGATTCAGCCCCCGGCGGTGTTTCCGCATACTCGCCGCTATAGTTTTTCGGCCGTTCATCCACCAGGCGTAACGGATTGGCGTCATCTATCTCGCTACCTACAATCGATAGCCCGTTCGCAGTACGGTGAGCCCACAGCTCGCGTAGTTCCCAGCGCATGTTGGCCACATCGGTTTCCATCATTGACACTTCAACCTGGCTTTGTGCCCGGTTAATGTTAGACAGTACAGTAAGTACCAGTATGGCGATAATGCCGTTGGAGATTGCAAAATTGAAAAGTCTTGAGACTGCAAAATTGAAAATATTTAACGACATGATTATTTATGCATCGTCGCTTTACCAAGATCCCAGATGGGCAGGAAAATACCCAAGGCCAGAATAAGCACAAGTACGCCCAAAAACAAGATCATAATCGGCTCGATTTTGGCACTCAAGGTTTTAATTTCATATTCGACATCGCGCTGATACATATCGGCAATTTCTTCCATTAAATCATCCAATGCGCCCGATTCTTCACCCACAGCAATCATCTGCAATACCAACGGACTAAAAACCCCGGTATTGGTTGCCGTGCGCAGAATGGATTCGCCGCGCTCAACGCCGGCGCGCATTTGTTCCACCTTGTGCGCAATAAAATCGTTATCGACGGTTTGCGCCACCAGATTTAATGTACTCATGATGGGTACGCCGCTTTTACTGGACAGGGCAAAGCTCCTGGCAAAGCGCGCCAAGGTTGCTTTGCTTATAATAGGCCCGGCAATTGGACTTCTTAATTTAAGGCCGTCCCATTGATACCTGCCTTTATCCGATGCGATGTATGAGCGCAACATATATATACTCCCAGCGAAACCTGCCAACAAATAAGGCCACGAGGTCACCATAAAATTAGAACAGTTCAATAAAATGCGCGTCATTAAAGGCAACTCCGCCCCCAAACCTTGAAACACCTTAGCAAATGCCGGAATAACAAATATGTTAATAACGACAATCGCCACGGCCATTGCAGCCATGACAAATGTAGGATAGCGTAAAGCCGCTTTGATCTGCTCACGCATAAATTTTTCAAATTCGATGTGATCAAACAGCCGCATAAATACCTTGTCCAACATTCCTGTAGTTTCGCCGACTCTTACCATACTGACATAAAAACCGTTAAACACTTTCGGGTGCAAGTTGAGCGCGGCGGACAATTCACGACCGCTATCAAGGCTTGCGCGAATCTCGCCTATCACTTTAACAAATGCCTTGTTTTTGGTCGACGACATCAGGCCGCTCAACGCGCTCATGATAGGAATGCCGGCTTTGAGCAACGTATACATCTGCCGGCTGAACATCATAATATCAATCGGTTCGATGCGTTCTTCAAACAGATTGATAGACAGCTTATTCTCGACAGAAGGCGCTGAGGCAGGGAGAATTTCGATCGGCGTAATATTGACGCTAAACAGGTGTTTTGCCAGCGCGCTGCGGTCAATGGTCTCCAAGACGCCTTTTACCAGCTCGCCGTTGTTATTACGGCCTTTGTATGAGAAGAAGGGCATGGGAATTAAAGGTTCAAAGTTAAAAAATAACGGCAAAAGACAATGGCTACTTCGAAGTATTAAACCATGCCGAGAGCGAAGATAAAAATTTGACGTTGTTCGGAAAAATATTTGTTAATTCAAAGCTCATCTTTCGCCCTTCGCCTTGTGCCTTATTTAAATAACTATTCAAACTGATTGCTGATACGCATCGCTTCTGCAACCGTAGTGCGCTTGGCAACAACCATCGCTACCGCATTGCTGCGCAGGGTCTTTCCTGCCATTTGTTGACGTGCCAGTTTGATAAAAACATGGGTATCATGATTATTGGCTGCATCGCTAAGGCTGGTATTCATTTCCAACAGTTCGTAAATACCTACTCGACCTTGATAGCCGGTGCCGTTACATTGGGTGCAGCCCCTGCCCCGAACAAAGCCGTGCTGATCCAGGGTATCGCCCAATTCAAGTTTAAGCCAAGTCTGTTCGAAGGGTTCCGGTATAACCGGCTGAATACAACTCGCGCAAACCACCCGCAACAACCGCTGGGCAATGACGGCCAACAAGGACATGGCGACCATAAAGCGTGGAACGCCCATATCGATTAACCGAATTGGCGAACTGACGGCATCGTTAGTATGCAGCGTCGATAACACTAAATGGCCGGTCATGGCTGCACGCAAGCCAATCTGGGCGGTTTCATGATCGCGCATTTCGCCCACCAAAACGATATCCGGATCCTGACGCAGGGCGGCGCGCAACACCCTGGCGAAGTCGAGATCGATCTTGTCGTTGACTTGCACTTGGTTAATGCCGGGCAAACGGTATTCGACCGGATCTTCCACCGTGATGATTTTGTTGGCAGTGGAGTTGAGTTCGCTGAGGGCGGCATAAAGGGTGGTGGTTTTTCCGCTACCGGTGGGACCGGTAACCAATATCATGCCATCCGGGCGATGCAGCAGCTTGCGAAAACGCGCCAGCATCTCGGGCGGCATCCCCAGTTTTTCCAGAGAAAACCCTTCGGCATTCTGGATCAGTAAACGCATGACCACGGACTCGCCGTAGATGGTCGGCATGGTCGATATACGCACATCTACAGACTGTTGACGCACTTTGATCTGAAAGCGGCCATCTTGCGGCAAACGTTTTTCGGAGATGTCCAGGCCGGACATCAATTTGAGCCGCAATACCAGCGCAGTGGAAATTTTCAGGTCGGCTTCAGTTAGCTGATGCAGTACGCCGTCAACGCGAAAACGGATATACAGTTTATGCTCTTGCGGCTCTATATGAATATCGGAAACCCGCGCCTTTACAGCATCTTCGAATACTGATTTCAGCAGTTTTACAACAGGGGCATCGGCTGCATCGGTCGAAGTCAATAGTAAATTGAGATCAATATCATCATCGCCGGACATATCGCTACGCAATTGCTCGGCCAGATTATCGATTTCATCGGTACGCCGGTAATACTGGTCTATCGCCAGTAACAAATCCGACTCTCTGACTACAACCGGGCGAATGGTTTTTTTCAAAACACGGGTTAATTCATCCAGCCCCATCAAGTCGGTAGGATCCGCCATCGCCAATAGAACATCGAATTCATTATATTCCAACAGCAAGACACGGAAACGCCGTGCTAGCGCCTCGGACAATCGCTTGATAATTTCAGGTTTGTGGGGATATTGTGAAATGTCTAAAAACGGGATTTTTAATTGCTGCGACAGAAAACTAAGCAGTTCCGTTTCAGCAATAAAGTTTAAATTAATCAGGGTTCGCCCCAGTTGCCTCCCGGTTTTCTTTTGCTCGGCGAGTGCCGATACGAGTTGTTCCTGAGTAATAATCTGGTTTTGAACCAGCAGGTCGCCGATACGAATTTTTCTGGTAATGTCCATGGAGTCGTTCTTACTTACTGTAGTCAGCTGTTAATATTGAGTCAAACGCTTGGCGGGCCTATCTGCTCTAAACATTATAGAAGCCGATAAAACCACATCTGAACAGCCTTTTCCCGAAGAGGGAGGGTATTTTGCATCCCTTTTTACCAGTTGCGTTATCTATATTTATCAGGGACGCTTGCTCAGGCTTTACCGACCGCTTCACGGTCTTGGTTGTTTTAATTTAGCACAGTCTAAAACAAATACCGATAACTTCCAGTCAGTTGCCACCATAAAAAAGCCCCGGCTGTTTCAAGAACAACCGGGGCTTTCATTTCACTTAAAGCGACTGAGCTTTAAGGCAGCAAGATTACATCATGCCGCCCATGCCACCCATACCGCCCATGCCGCCCATATCATGGCCGCCATGACCGCCTTTATCTTCGCTAGGCGCATCGGCAATCATTACTTCGGTAGTCAGCATCAAGCCTGCTACAGAAGCTGCATTTTGCAACGCAGTACGGGTTACTTTCGCAGGGTCTAAAATTCCCATTTCGATCATGTCGCCGTATTGGCCGGTTGCAGCGTTGTAACCGAAGTTACCGGTGCCTTTTTGCACTTCGTTGAATACGACTGAAGGCTCGTCGCCGGCATTGGAAACGATTTGACGCAGAGGCTCTTCCATTGCACGACGCAGGATATTGATACCGACTGTTTGGTCGTGGTTAATGCCTTCCAGTTTATCAAGCGCAGAAATAGCGCGAACCAGCGCAGAACCGCCGCCTGCAACAACGCCTTCTTCAACCGCTGCGCGTGTCGAATGCAATGCATCTTCCACGCGGGCTTTCTTTTCTTTCATTTCGATTTCAGTTGCAGCGCCGACTTTAATAACAGCAACACCGCCCGCTAATTTAGCCAGACGCTCTTGCAGTTTTTCTTTGTCATAGTCGGAAGTTGCTTCGTCGGCTTGCGCACGGATTTGCGCAACGCGGTTTTTGATTTGCTCTTCAGAACCCGCACCATCGATGATAGTGGTGTTTTCTTTGGTGATTTGCACTTTTTTGGCCGTACCTAATTGCGACAATTCCGCTTTTTCCAAGCTCAAACCCACTTCTTCAGAAATAACAGTACCGCCGGTCAGTACCGCGATGTCTTCCAACATGGCTTTACGGCGATCGCCGAAACCTGGCGCTTTAACCGCTGCAACTTTAACGATGCCGCGAATGGTGTTGACCACCAAAGTCGCCAAGGCTTCGCCTTCAACGTCTTCAGCAATGATCAATAACGGACGACCCGCTTTAGCAACGCCTTCCAACGTTGGCAGCATGTCGCGGATATTGGAGATTTTTTTGTCGTAAATCAGAATCAATGGATCGTCCAATTCGACGCTCATGTTTTCTTGTTTGTTGATGAAGTAAGGCGACAAGTAGCCACGGTCGAACTGCATACCTTCAACAACGTCCAACTGGTTGTCCAGGCCTGAACCTTCTTCAACCGTAATAACGCCTTCTTTGCCGACTTTTTCCATCGCTTCTGCAATGATTTTGCCGACTGACTCGTCAGAGTTTGCAGAGATGGTGCCTACTTGGGCAATCGCTTTGTTATCTATGCAAGGCGTAGCGGAAGCGACAATCGCGTCAACCGCTTTAGACACGGCTAAATCGATACCGCGTTTTAAGTCCATAGGATTCATGCCCGCTGCAACGGCTTTCAAGCCTTCGTTGACGATAGATTGCGCCAATACGGTTGCAGTCGTAGTGCCGTCACCGGCCACGTCGGAAGTGTGCGAAGCCACTTCTTTAACCATTTGCGCGCCCATGTTTTCGAATTTGTCTTTTAATTCGATTTCTTTGGCAACCGATACACCGTCTTTAGTGATGGTTGGAGCGCCGAAGCTTTTGTCCAGAATCGCGTTACGGCCTTTAGGACCTAAAGTCACCTTTACCGCGTTTGCTAAAATGTTTACGCCGCGCGCCATACGGACACGAGCGTCATCACCGAATAATACGTCTTTTGCTGCCATTTTTATTCCTTAAATAATTTGTATGTGAATGTGATTGACGTGTTCAGGCTTAACCTAAAACGCCCATGATGTCTTCTTCACGCATAACGATGAGTTCGTCGCCATCAACTTTAACTTCGTTGCCGGCATATTTGCCAAACAGCACTTTATCGCCGACTTTAACTTCCAAAGCGCGTACGGTGCCATTGTCCAGTTGCTTGCCATTACCTACCGCCAAAACCACGCCTTGGCTTGGTTTTTCAGCTGCAGAACCCGGCAATACGATGCCGCCTGGAGTTGTAGTTTCTTCTTCAACGCGTTTGACTATCACTCTGTCGTGTAACGGACGTATTTTCATCAATATCTCCTAAACATTAAAATTAAAGGTTAAATTCAGTTTTAAATTTTAGCACTCACCAGATAAGAGTGCCAATAATAATCAGTTTTTGCAGTCCACCCCGTTCTTTGGCATCATTAAACCCGTAAGGGTCGGCCTTACCCTAACATCAGCGCAAGGCCGGTCCCTACATTACATCACAGCCACAACTGACTTATGAATGACAACCAACTACTTCGCTATAGCCGCCAAATCATGCTTCCTCAAATCGATATTGAGGGACAACAAAAACTTCTCGCTGCCAGCGTACTGATTGTCGGCGCAGGGGGACTAGGCTCCCCCGCGGCCATTTACCTTGCGGCGGCCGGGGTCGGCAATATCGCCATTTACGATAATGACGTCGTGGACTTATCCAATTTGCAAAGGCAAATTGCTCACCACACCCCCGATATTGGGACGGATAAAGTAATTTCAACCCGCCAAACGCTTAATCAACTAAATCCCGAGGTCCGGATCAGAGCGGTCAAACAAAGACTGGAAGGTGAACGGCTTGAATCTGAAGTAATGCGAGCAGACGTGGTTTTGGACTGTAGCGATAATTTCTCAACGCGCTTTGCGATCAATAAGGCCTGCGTCAAACAGCAAACGCCGCTGGTTTCAGGCGCGGCAATCCGCTTTGAAGGCCAGGTAACGGTGTTTACTCCGGGCAAAAACGACAGCCCGTGCTACAACTGCCTGTATAACAGCGACGGCGAAGATCTGCAAAATTGCGCGACCAACGGGGTCATAGCGCCAATTACCGGCATCGTCGGCAGCATTCAGGCATTGGAAGCAATGAAGCTGATCATGAATATCGGAGAAACTTTAACCGGCCGGTTACTACTGCTGGATGGATTAACGATGGAATGGAATACGATGAAACTGAGGAAAAACCCTAACTGCCCGACCTGCGGCGAGTGATAGAGAAGCCTCCAGGGGGTGCGATTCACCTGGAGGCTCATCAACAAACATATTATTACTTTTTAGCAAACTTATCCTTAACGAACTTAATCGCTTTTTCGGCAAAATCGTTTACCGCCGACGGACTATCACCATGCGGCTCAATTTCACCGAAGGGTTTGTCCCCGGCTTTGGTAAACCTGTAAATAAAATAGCCTAACGGTGCAAATGCAAACGCCGCAATAAGTATCATAACGACAAACAGTTCAGTAACTCCACCCATGACCCCTCCTCATCTTTGTTATATGTGTATTATTATTTTTAGGTGAAATCGGATAATACTCTCTTCCAGGCTAAAAAACATCTTACTCATAAGGCCGCCAAAAACCTGCCGCAATGCTACTGAAAGTAACGGTTTTTCCAAGCATGCCTTATCAAACCAAGCAGGACAAAGCCATGTTGCTTATTTAAGTTAGACCTTCCAGGTTTTAAAAACCTGGAAGGTCTGTTTGATGACATCCCGCAGATACTTATGTGTAAGCGCGTGGTAAGCTTAAAAGAAAGAATTCTTAATGCCAACCGCCGTATTGCGCGGTTGGATCGCCGCGCCAACCGGTTGTGGTTTTATTGGCATCGGGAGTATGTATAGTGTCTGCCGCCGCGCGGGTCATATTGGCATGAGTATAGCCGCCCATCGCTTTTGCCGCTTTAGCTATCGCCGTGGTTGATGGATTAATCTCATATCGGGTAATCGTGTCATGAATGACGGCGGCGACTAATTTCTCCGCGCCCGGCTCGGAAGCAAACGTCAACAAAATCGGTAAAACCGTATTGGCTGGAACATCCACGCGGTAATGCCCATTGTCCACAACCGCATGAGCGATTGAATGACCGTTTTCATCGGTCGCTTCGACCATGCCGGTTTTAATCAAGCCCTTGTCATTGCTGACCACGCCTTCCAAAACAGTCGCTTGAGCATATTTTTTTACTACGGACAGGCTCGCTTTTGCAGTTTTTTTCTCTTGCTCGCAGCCGGTGATTGCAAAACCGTTCAAGACCAGCAGTGCCGCCAATAAAATTGCGCGCTTCATAAATCCTCCTACTCATTCATCGTGTTGTCGCTACAAAGTATACTGGATTATCGCGCTCATGCTATCCCGGCAAAGCCGCTTTAAAACTCTTCCCAGTCGTCGGAAGCGGCCGGCGCCAGCGGTTTTTTATGCTGGGCTGCGGGTAGCGTCAAATGCGGAATAAACCGGTAAGCGCCGGCCGCGCTGTCATCCACCTTAAAACTGCTCACCGTGACTACCAGGTTTTGCGCTTGCTCTTCCAACGATTCCGCCGCGGCCGCGGCTTGCTCGACCAAGGCGGCATTTTGCTGAGTTACATCATCCATTTGGGCGATAGCCAGATTAACTTGTTCAATGCCGGAACTTTGTTCAGCCGAAGCGGCGGTAATTTCGGCCATCATATCGGTCACGCCACGGATGGAGGCGACAATTTCCTCCATAGTCAGCCCTGCCTGGCTAACCAACTTACTGCCTTCCGAGACCCTGTTGACCGAATCGCTAATCAAGTCTTTAATTTCTCCGGCAGCCGTTGCCGCGCGTTGCGCAAGGTTGCGTACTTCCACCGCCACCACGGCAAATCCCCGACCTTGTTCGCCGGCGCGGGCCGCTTCTACCGCAGCATTAAGCGCGAGAATGTTAGTCTGGAACGCAATATCGTCGATCACCGAGATAATATCCCCGATTTTGCGCGACGACTCATTAATCTCATCCATGGTCATAACGACTTGACCGACCACTGCAACGCCTTTGCCCGCGATGTCGGATGCGTCAACGGCGAGCCGGTCAGCCTGCCGGGCGTTTGCTGCATTATGCTGCACGGCGGAGATCAACTCTTCCATGCTGGCTGCGGTTTGCTCCAGACTGGCGGCTTGCTGTTCGGTGCGATGCGACAGATCATTATTACCTGAAGCGATTTCTTTAGTTCCGGTGTTAATACTGTCTGTGGCATCCTTGATTTGACTGATAATATCTTTAAGCTTTTCGACCGTGGTATTGGAGTCATTTTTAAGCCTGCCAAAGATGCCGGAATAGTCGTTGTCGATGGTTTCGGTCAAATCGCCGCGAGACAACGCGCCCAGCACCCGCACGACTTCATTGAGGCTGGTTTCGCTGGTTTGCATGAGCTGGTTAATATCGACGCCCAAATGACGTAAAAAACCTTCCTTGCCGTCCAGGTCGAAACGCATGCTGAAATCGCCTCTGGCCGCAGCTTCCACAATGATGGCGACTTCATTCTCCGCGATGACCTCGTCGGTGCGGTCATGCCATTCCGCCACCGTGCCCAGCCGTTGACCTTGCTCGTTGATTACCGGATTGGCGATCACTACCATCGAACGGCCGCCCACCATCACCGCCGCCTCATAGTTGCCGGTTAAAGAACTGAGTATTTTTGCCTGAAGCGCAGGATTTTGGTGAAAATCATCCATATTCGCGCCAACCAAATTATCCGCCGAGAACTTTGATAATTGCCGACTGGTTTCCATGTCGGCCTTGCCGAGCATAGTGAGCACTTCTTGATTAACGTAAATAATGTTGCGGTCGTTATCGGCAATCATGACCCCGGTACTGACGTTGTCCAGCGCAATTTTGACCCGTAGGGTTTCGTCCGCCGCTTTGCGCTCTGCCGTTATGCGCGCCAGCAATTGTTGTTGCATGTGCTTCATGCCATACAGCAAACTGCTGGTATCTTTCTCGTTAACCTGAATATCCCGCGTTAAATTGCCTTCGGCAATTTCCATTGCAATTCCTTTCGCAAAATAAGGATCAATGCCCAAGCGCTTGTCCAGATAACGTGTTAAGTAGAGGGCGATGCCTAATCCCAAGCTGATACCGATAGAAGATATGACCAACATGATCATTGACGCGTGCTTGGTTGATTCGGTGATGGCGTGGGCGTTATTTTTTGCGTCGTTCACCCCCTGATTTTTAATCCGATTCAACTGTGTCCGTAAATTCTTCGCCAATTTATTAAAATCTTTCATGACTGAATTACCGGCCTCGACGCCCTCGGTCGCGTAAACCGTGGTCATGCGCTTGCCTTCGCTGTAATACCAGTCAAAAGCGGTTTCAAGCGCAGCTAATTCGGTCATTCTTACGACCGGCGAAGCGACGTTATTTAGCGTTGCGACATGGCCGTTCTTAACAGCGGCCAATTCTGTTGTTATTTGTGCTGCGTTTTCACCGGCCAAGCGCTCGCGGAACTGCGCAATGCCCTGTTTAAAATCTTCGGCCGCCCGCTGCGCATCCTGGAAACTGTCAGGATCCTGGCTGATTGACGCTTGGGTCAGAAGTTGTTGCACTTGCACGGTATAAACCGCCATTCGCTCTGCCAGCAGCGCATTGGGCAGAAAAGTGTCGTCCACTTTTGCTACGTCGCGCTGAGTCTGCGAAAAATTAAACAAACCGACTGCAACAATGCCTGCCATTAAACCGATGACGGCAAGAAAACCAAGCAGTATGCGAACTTTGAAACTGATGTAACCAAACATTTTAAGAGCCTTTGTAGTTGTTATTCCCCCGTTCCCAGCTTTCGACACTGGTTTTCTTTATAGACAGGCATCTAAGTGCCTCGTCATATCTGTCGGAATGACGCGCTTTAGAATACCTGTTTATAACGATAAGGGTTTCGGAAGCAGCCGAGACTGTGAAAGTATTCGCTTTAGAACAAAATCAAAGCGTTCACCGCAAAGACACAAAGTTTTCAATACATTGAATCAAACAATTATTTTTCTCCATGGTCTTCGCGCCTTCGTGGTGAATATACTCTTAATCTGATTGGAATAATTCTTTCACAGTCTCAGGCGGTTATCTGTTTTTAAGCGTTAATTAACGGCATGCAGCTTTGCAACTGATTTATGCGTAAAGGATTGCTGAAGGCTTTCCCGTTTTTTTGTTGCTACGCGATGATTAATAAAGAAACTGTTCCCGTCGATTTTTTTAGCCTGTTTTTTGGCTTCGGCCGCCAAATCGGCTATATCGACATGAGAGTGGCACTGGCAGGTTGAATCCGAATCCACCAGCCCGACTGACAGGCTTATCAAAGGAAAAAAACATTTTTCTCCCGCTCTGTTGTCAGTATAAATACCGCCGGTTTTTATATCATCCTCTTTGTAATAGTGCGGAACGGCTTTTTTAAAGTCGTTCAAAATATTTTCACAGCACTGTAACCAGTCATTACCGGTAAAAATAACGATAAAGTCATCCCCGCCGATATGACCGACCAGACCGCTCTCGGCGGAAATGTGCTGGGTCAGCGTATTGGCAACGGCTTTAATAATATCGTCGCCCGCACTGTAGCCGTAAACGTCGTTAAAGGGTTTGAAGTGATCCAGATCGAAATAACCGAAACTAAAGGGTACGTTGCTTGCCAACAATTGATCGATCTGGTCATTGATCGGGACGCTACCCGGCAATAAGGTCAATGGATTAGCGTGTTTGGCATTGTGGATTTGCTGGCGGGTGATTTCTTCGAGTAATTTCAGTATCGTCCCTATGCCTGAATATTCCCCGTCATTGGTAATGATAAAAGCCTGATCGTCGCGCATGGTTGATGTCAGTTGTTTACTGACTAATTCTATAGCGGTGTTTTGATCGAAACTTAACGGCGCTTTCTCGATGAAGGTTTTGATCGGTTTCTTTCCATACAGCTCAATGCCGTAGCGACTTGAAAACAGCTTGAATAGAAAATGGTCGCGAAAAATAATGCCTGCCGCGACATTGTTATCAACCAACGGCAGAATGGTTAAGTCGCTATCATGATGGAATAAATTCATGACTTCGCCGATAGTGGTTTCCGATGAAACAGGCGTTATAAATTTAGCGATATGCACCGCTTTGGTCGCATTAAATTGATGGGTTTGGGGACTGATGATAAACAATGACTTGTCGACTTTTTCCAAAGGAACGGCCGTCGGCCGGGCAAAGTAATAGCCTTGCGCATGAGTAATGCCAAGCTGCTCCACCACTTTAAATTCATCTTCTGTTTCGATGCCTTCAGCAATAACATTGCAGTTAAGGGAGCTGGCAATATTTTGAATGGAGCGAACAAAGTTAAGTTTGATCGGATCGCTATGGATGCCTTGTATAAAGTGCATATCTATTTTTACGTATTCAGGCTGCAATTCCGACCAGAGCCTTAAACCTGAATAACCTGCGCCTAGGTCGTCAATGGCTATTTCAAACCCCATCTTCCTATAATGGATGATTGCTTCACGCATTAATTGAAAATCGTCAGTAGGCTGATGTTCCGTCAACTCGATAACCACAGAACGGGGATCGACGCCGAATTGCCCCAGAAGCTTCAGCGTTTCTCCTTTTTTAAAATCCGGTTGCAACAGTACGGCCGGACTTACGTTAATAAACAGCTTCTCCTTAACATTCAAGTCCGCATAGCGTTTTATAGTGACTTCCCGGCAGATGTATTCGAGTTTTGTACTTAAATCGAAACGCTCGGCCGTGTCGAACAAATTAAACGGACTGTGCAGCGGACTATCGGAAGGGCCGCGGATTAAAGCCTCGTAACCCATGATTTTCTTTTTAGATAAAGAAACAATGGGCTGAAAATGAGGCGTCAATTGCTTGCCCTGAAGAATTTTTGTTAGTTCATCGTATAAGATTGACATGGAATATTCCGGCTAATCGCAAAGGTATTTGATCAGAATATGACAAGTTCATTACAGCAATGCGACAAACTTATTACAGTAATGTGACAAAATGGAAAATATCGGCGTTACTTGTCATATAGACTGTCGGTTGCATTGTGCAATTCAACCTATACCGGCTATCGGTGACTTAAAGGAGGCCAGGTCGGCAATATTGATTGTCAGCACAGGTGAAAAAATAATTTGGGATAAGAGGCTTTTTGAACGGATAAACTAAAGCGTTTTCTCCCAGGCGGTTGTCCGAAAATCCACGTTTAACTCATCGTCTACTCTCTAGAGCGCCAATCGCCCGGCGTCAGGATAGTTGGCGGAACGTGCTGCCCATACCGGTATCGGCTATAAATCGACTGTCATTTGGATTTACCGGCAAACTCCTTCTTAATCTTGGTAAATTGCAACAGCTGGGCTTCAACCTGAGCGTTAAAGGATTCCGGCTGATAAGCGCCCTGCTCGTTGATAATGCCGGCCTCCATTCCGGTCAGCAATTCAATTGCGTCATCTACGGTTGAGACTGCATAAATATTGAATTGGCCTGATTGAGCGGCATGCACCACATCCCAGCGCAGCATCAAATGTTTGATATTCGTGGCGGGAATGATGACGCCTTGAGTGCCGGTTAATCCTTTTTTGACGCACACATCGAAAAACCCTTCAATTTTTTCATTAACCCCGCCTATCGGCTGGACGTTGCCCAGTTGATTGACCGATCCGGTAATTGCCAAATCCTGCCGCAACGGAATCTGGGCAAGCGACGATAAAATAACGCACAGTTCGGCCAGAGAAGCGCTGTCGCCTTCAATGCGACCGTAGGATTGTTCAAATACCAGACTGGCGGCGATCGAGAACGGCGCTTTCCGGGAATACCGGGCGGCGATAAAACTCGACAATATCAGCACGCCTTTTGAATGAATGGAGCCGCCTAATTCGGTTTCACGTTCAATATCCACCACTTTTCCGGCGCCTAAACGAGTAGTTGCAGTGATCCGGGAAGGTTGTCCAAAACTAAATTCACCTAGCTGCAATACCGAAAGACCGTTGACCTGCCCGGTAACCTTACCTTCAATGTCAATTAATACCGTGCCTCGGTGTATATTCTCATACAGTTTTTCCCTGATCTTATCCAGCCGGTGGGTTTTATGATCAATGGCCTGCTGCACATCGCTGTTGGTAATATGCGCGTGACCGTTACTATCCGCCCAATAGTCGGATTCCGTTAACAAGTCCTTAATGCTGCGCAGATGGGTGAGCAGTTTTTCAGCATCGCCGACCATTCTGGAGCTCTGTTCGATAACCCTGGCAACTGCGTTTTGACTCAGGGGACGTAACTTCTCGCGGCGGGCGATAGTCGCCAGCAAGCGGGCGTAGTCATGATCGTTGTCTTCTCTGGACACCGATTGGTCAAAATCGGCTGCTATTTTAAAAAGATCGTGAAACTCCGGGTCGTATTCGCACAGTAAATAATAAATCAGCGGTTCGCCCATCAGGATGAGTTTTATATTAAGCGGTATGGGTTCCGGTTCCAGCGATGTAGCGCTGATCAGACTGAGCGCCCGTTCCAACGATTCGATACGAATTTCGCCGGATTGCAATGTTCTTTTCAGCGTATCCCAGGCATAGGGCTGAAACAGCAGCTTTCGAGCATCGATAATCAGGTAGCCGCCATTAGCTTTATGCAATGCGCCGGGTTTGATCATGGTGAAATCGGTCACTAACGAGCCCATGTAAGCCTGATGATCGATACGGCCGACCAGATTACTATAATTCGGATGATCTTCGTAAATAACCGGGGCCGCTTTCTTGCCGCTAAAATCCACCATCAGATTCACGCAATAACGTTTAAGCGGATTAGATTCCTGCGCTAACTCCATAAACGGCAAGATTTTTTCGCTGTGCGGAAGAAAATCCAGTACATGTTCGATAATATCTTTTTGAACATCGTTCAGGTAACTGAGGACAGCTTCCTGTTTGGCGTATTTTTCAATCAGGTCATCTATGGAATGGTTGACCGCTTGCTCGGCAACTTCGCGGTTAAGCGCTTGCAGTTTGCGCTTGGCTTCCTTGCGCCAAATGGGAAAGTTTTTCAGCAGTTTTGCCAAGCGTTCCTGCAAGTCGAAAATGGTTTTTTGTATTTCATGCTGCTTGTCTTTATCAAACTTATTGAACTGCTCGGGACTGATAATTTCGTTGTTTTCATTGGCGGGCGAAAAGGCGTAACCGGTCGCGGTTTCCGTGAGGATAATATGCGCATTGGCCGCCTCTTCGCGTAACTGGCTGAGTTCGTTTATTTCCCGTTGCCGCGATTCGCTTTCAAGCTCACCGGTTCTGGATCGGTATTCATCACCGTCAAACGCCGCCGGTATGGCAATACTCAACTCGTCAATCAGCTGCGCCATATCGTGCTTGAACATCTTGCCTTGTCCGGGCATGAATTGAATAGCCGTCGGTTTGGCAGGCTGACTGAAATTGTTTACATAGCACCAATCCGAAGGAATGCATTGCCGACTCGCTTCGTGTTCGACCAACTGCCGTACGGTAGTCAGTTTACCGGTGCCGGAAGGCGCCATTGCGAAGATGTTGTACCCGTTTTTATGCATGTGGATGCCCAATTTAACGGCTTCCACAGCGCGTTGCTGTCCCACGGCAATATCAATATCTTCAAGCTCCTCGGTGGAGCTAAACTTTAATTGTTCGACATTACATGGTTTATAGAGTTGCGAAGGATCCAACGGTGTATTTTTCATGGCTTATATACTCTGCGAGGAAAACTCGGTTTATTAATTAGGTAACGTTAAATAAACGCCACCTGCGCTTGGTGCAAAAAAATATACCGTGTAGCAATGGTTATACTGTATTTTTAATTAATAATTTTATTGATAAAAAAATAACTATAAAAATTTTATATTTTAATATAGCCGCTATTTAACCCTATTTCCATAATATTATTAACCTAAGTATTAGCACCTACCTGATTGAGAAAACGCCGCTGTATTGTTGATTCTACATGACCGACTTTCGGCTCAATTAAATTTAGCACGTTAGCCTGGTTTACCTGCCAATGCCTAAAAACACCAAGTTATATCGGTAAAAAGCTCATTCATCACAGTGTGTTTTTAAAATTGCATCGAAACTAGGTATTTACACTAATATTTTTATTCTCAATTTTTTGTTTCAATGTTTCCAGCCGATTTTTCTATGCAGTCAAAAAGCTTTATGTGAATCCGGCAACTTAGCTATGAGTGAGGTGACAAGTGAGCACGCCCATCCAAGACGCTGAATTAAACATAGAAGGGTCTTTTACACCTGTAAATCTCCCCGACTGTTACACAAAAATTGCTGAACTTGCCTTTTACAAGGCGGAAAACAGAGGTTTTGAACCAGGCCATGAATTTGACGACTGGATCGAGGCAGAACGGGAATTTAAAGAAATGATTGTTAAAAATATCCCTCACTAACCTCTGATATATTAAATTTTTATATTACTGGAGATGTCATGCTAATTACTTAACAAGATAAAAATATATACGGGGTTAACTGTCGGGTTGATAGCTGCCATTTACAAAAGAATTAAAATTAAGTAACGCATGTATTACTTAATAAAAATCAAATTTATTATTTAGGATTATTAATTATGTCTACACAAACAAATACCGGCACAGTTAAATGGTTTAACGCCAGCAAAGGCTTCGGCTTTATCGAACAGGAAAAGGGCCCCGATGTTTTTGTGCATTACAGTAATATAAGCAGCACAGGGTTTAAGTCATTAAGCGACGGGCAAAAAGTAAAATTCAATGTAACGCAGGGAAAAAAAGGCCCGCAAGCCGAAGATTTAATTGTCATCTGATACTGCAACAGGCCGTTCATTCCCGTATTTAACCGCAATAAGGTGACTAACATGCAAATCCCATTACAAATCACTTTCCATGGGATACCTCATTCTGATGCTGTAGAGGCTAAAATCCGTGAAAAAGCCGGCAAGCTGGATAGATTTCATTCGCATATTATGGGTTGCCGGGTTGCGGTGGAAGCAGAGCACCATCGCCATCATCAAGGCAATCAATACCATATTCGCATTGATATCACTACGCCGCGCAAAGAATTGGTCATTAGCCGGGAGCATCACGACAAAAAAGCTTATGAAGATATTTATGTCGCCATACGTGACGCTTTTAACGCGGCAGCAAGGCAGTTGGAAGATTACGCACGGATTCAGCAAGGTAAGGTTAAAACGCATGCCTTGCAAAGCGCCGGCATCGTAATCCGCATGTTGCCGGAAAAAGATCACGGCTTTATCGAGGCTGAAGACGGGCATGAAATATATTTCCACCGCAACAGCGTGACAGGAAGCGGCTTTGATACCTTACACGTTGGCGATGAAATCCGTTATATTGAAGAAACCGACGACCTCGGCCCGCAAGCCAGTATTGTTTACCCCTAAAATATACTGGCTTTAACCATCGATATAGCGGTCATTATAATTGAATAATAATCCCGGCAGGACTTTATTTTATTCTAAATCTTTAAAGTCATGCCGGGTTATTTCAACTTTGGCTCGATAGGTTTCTGCATCGCCGTAATCAATAAATTTCTGATAACGGCTATGTAAACTTTTAATACGCCTGGCATGTTTTATTGGGCACCAAAACTGTTCCGTTCGCCCGGCTATTTCCTGCATATAACCGAATAAGCCATTGACATAACTGCAATATCCGCAATTAATCTTTTCTATGATATTAAGGTAATGAAGATATTGCCTATCGAAAACAATATAATCCTGTCGCTTTACTTTAGGAATACCGTAAATAGGAAAACATATTTCCTGATATGCACTGATAGTTATATCCATTAATGCGACGGGTACAATACATATCCATATAAAGGGGACGCTAAGGATATGTTTTATTTTTGCGCCGGTTATATAAATAAATAATTTCCTAGCATATTCTTTATGCCGGATACTAATTTTTTCTTGAAAATGAATACGTCGCTTAATAATTTCATAGGAAGATGCTTCCTGTTGTTTCTGCAATTCATCGACCAGCTCATCTTCCAAATCTTTTATTTTATCCAGTAATACGTCAAGGCGTGTGGGCATAATTAATTCCTATTAAAATAAGCGGCGAGCAATGCGAAATACTTTATAAAAAATAAAATAACTAACGCTTACATTTAAACATATTACCGCCAATATAAATCATTTATTTCACAATTTATTACAGCGTTTTTAAATTCGGTTAATTATTAAAATAGCTACATGAAAGTAACAGGGAGGTACGCTTTTTTATGCCGCCGAATCCCGGATAATCGATTTTTTTAAGGTATTGTGCCGACCTGACCAAAGAAAATGGGTTGGTTAGTGAAAAATAATGCTGCTGCCCCTCAGCCGATTTACAAGATAATTTCCCGCAACACCGAGGTAGCATAGCTCCCCGCCGGCAAGGTAAAACCAAGCTCCAGCGTTACGCCATCAATAAACTGCCAGCGTAAATCCTGCACGTTAACCCTTAATGCGCGCCTGTCCCGATCTACAGCGCCCGCTATCAAGCCCTGAGCCAATAGCGGGTGTGCGTCGATAACGGCTTGCTCAATATCCAGCGCATCGGCAGACACATCGGCGTGTCCCCTGCCCCATAATACGCCGGTAGGATGAATGTCTTTGACCGCCAGCCGACGAATGATTTCAGCGTCAGGCTGCTCCGATTGAAAGCAACTGTGCGACAGATCGAATTGGTAAGTATCGCCTGCAACCGGCTGGTTCCAGTTATTTTGCCTTACCCGCTCAGCCAAAACCAGGTTGAACAGGTACGACCTGGCCGCCGACAAATAAATGCTGCGTTGCTCCCGTCCCACTTTTGCGCCCTCAAACATTGCCAGGGCTTTGCTGACATTTTGACCTTCGTTGCCGAAACGCTGCGAGCCGAAATAATTGGCGATACCGTTGGCTTTAATCGATTCCAACTGCTGAATGGTTTTGGCTTGATCGCCCTGCCAATCTCGAATAATCAGCTTAAAGCTGTTGCCCGACAACACGCCGCGCTTGAGTTTTCTGGCATGCCGCACGGAGTGCAACACCTTCATGCTGTCCGATTCGAACTGCGCCCAGTCAGGATCGGCTTTGCCCGGCAACCAGACGCTGAACCATTGAGTGGTGACCGCGTAGCGGTCTTTTAGCCCGGCGAAACTGACATCGCGTTGCCGGACATTGGCGAACCTGGACAACTGCCTGGCGACATATTCGGTATTTTCGCCTTTCTTTTCGATTTGCAAGAAGGCGTGTTCGCCCGCGCCTGACGGCTCAAAAGACAGATTTTCTTTAACAATAAAATCTTCGGGTAAGCTGCGGATTTTGCCGGAACCGGAAGGTTGACCATAAACGTAAGGCCAGACGGGGATTTCAATATTTTGCATAAAGTCTCTCGTTCCCAAGCTCCAGCTTGGGAATGCAGTCTTGGAAGCTCCAGCTTCCTGACTCGTGAAGCTGGAGCTTCGTTAACTGGGTTCCCAAGCCGGAGCTTGGGAACCAGAGCAAGAAAAAAGCATAGGTTGAAAGAAATTATTTTTCGATTAGGACTATCGCCTGTACCGCAATCCCTTCTTTACGTCCCTCAAAACCCAGCTTTTCGGTGGTGGTTGCTTTGACGTTAATGCAATCGACATCCACATGCAAATCATCGGCGATGTTGCGACACATCGCATCCGTGTGCGGCGACATCTTCGGCGCTTGGGCAATGATGGTTATGTCTGCATTGATCAGCCGATAACCTTTTTCCTGCACAATCTTGTAAACATGGCGTAATAAAACCCGGCTGTCGGCGCCTTTAAACTCAGGATCGGTATCGGGGAAATGCTTGCCGATGTCGCCCAAGGCCGCCGCACCCAATATCGCATCGCATAAAGCATGCAACACCACGTCGCCGTCGGAATGCGCTTCCAGGCCTTGTTCGTAAGGTATTTTTACCCCGCCTAGTATTACTTCGCCGCCGTCTTTAAAGCGGTGTACATCGTAACCTTGACCTACTCTAATCATCATTATTTCCTATGAAATTGTGCTAATGCCGTCATTCGTTCGCGGGCATGGCCCGTTCCTACAATCATTGTTGCTCCATATAAAATTGCGCCAGCGCCAGGTCTTCCGGGCGGGTGATTTTGATGTTGTCGGGACGGCCTTCGACGATTTTCGGCTGCAAACCTTGTAATTCAAGGGCGCTGGCATCGTCCGTGATAGCGGGGTTGCCCTGTGCCTGCTCCAGTGCGCTTTTTAACATGCCGTAACGGAACATCTGCGGCGTCAATGCCCGCCAAATATGGCTTCTATCCAGCGTTCCGGTAATATGCTTACCTTGCACCTGTTTTAAGGTGTCGGGCGATGCCAAGGCCAGAATGCCACCCACGTCATCGTTAACTAGCGAGTCGATCAGGTGGTGAATATCGGTCGCGGTAATGCAGGGTCTGGCCGCATCATGCACCAATACCCAGTCGTCATCGGATGCTTGCTCCTTGATGGTCTTTAACCCGGAAAGCACAGAATCGGCCCGCTCTTTTCCTCCGGGAGCGGTAATGATGTTTTGATGTTGTGATACGGCCAGATCAGGCCAGTAAGGATCTTCTTCGGAAACCGCAACAGCGATGGCGGCAAAAACATCGGCCTGCAACAAGCGCAGCAAGGTATGTTCGATGACCGTTTTCCCGGCGAGTTCCAGATATTGCTTAGGCCGGTCGGCCTGCATGCGTTTGCCGACACCGGCAGCGGGCACGATAGCCCAGAATTTTATTGAATGGGTCATGGATAAAAAAGGCGAAGGGCTAAAGGCGAAAGACGAAAGGCTGGTGTTCTTTTCACCCTTAGCCTTTCGTCTTTCGCCTTATTCAAGCACATGAAAAAACGTTTCATCTTCCTTAATCATCCCTAATTCATCCCTGGCCCGTTCCTCAATCGCTTCCTGCCCTTTTCTTAAATCAAGCACTTCAGCGTAAAGCGCTTCATTACGCTGTCTTTTTTCCTCTGCCTGTTTTTTCAAGTCATTAAGGCGCTGTTGATAGGCATCGATCTCTGCAATACTGCCGTCGCCAACCCATATCCTATATTGGAAATGGACAATTAACAGGATGATGATTGCAATGATGATTTTCATAGATGAGACTAAAGGCTAAAGGCGAAGAACGAAGGGTTCATGGATTTTTCGCCTTTCGTCCTTCGCCTTTCGCCTGCTTTTTTACAACATTTTGAACGCGCTACGGCCTGCGTAAACCGCTAACTCGCCTAATTCTTCTTCAATTTTCATCAGGCGGTTGTATTTGGCGACGCGGTCGGAACGGCTTAAGGAACCGGTCTTGATTTGTCCTGTGCCTGTCGCAACGGCTAAATCAGCAATCGTAGTGTCTTCAGTCTCGCCTGAACGATGCGATACAACAGCGGTATAACCTGCTGCATGTGCGGTATTAATCGCTTCCAACGTCTCGGTCAAAGTACCGATTTGGTTTACTTTAATCAGGATTGAGTTGGCAATGCCTTTTTCAATGCCTTCTTTTAAAGTAGCGGGGTTAGTCACGAATAAGTCGTCTCCGACCAATTGAACTCTGTTGCCCAATTTTTCGGTTTGATCTTTCCAGCCGGTCCAGTCGTTTTGATCCAGGCCGTCTTCGATAGAAATAATCGGATATTTATTGACCCATTCAACGAAGAAATCATTCATTTCAACTGAATTGAAGCTTCTGCCTTCTGCCGATAATTCGTAACGGCCGTCTTTGTAGTATTCTGAGCTGGCTGCGTCCATGCCTAGGAAAATATCGACGCCCGCTTTGTAACCGGCTTTTTCAATCGCTTCCAGAATGACTTCGATAGCTTCTTCGTTAGAAGACAAGTTCGGTGCAAAACCGCCCTCATCGCCCACTGTCGTTGCCAAACCTTTCGCTTTTAACACTTTGCTCAGGTTATGGAAAACTTCCGCTCCGTAACGGATCGCTTCACGGAAAGTCGGCGCGCCGACAGGCAGGATCATGAATTCTTGCAGGTCAACGCTGTTGTCCGCATGTGAGCCGCCGTTGATGATGTTCATCATCGGCACCGGCATGACGAATTTGCCGCTGGTGTTCAGGTGACGGTATAAAGGCACGCCCGCTTCTTTAGCCGCCGCATGAGCTGCCGCCATTGATACCGCTAAAATAGCATTAGCGCCTAAACGGCCTTTGTTTTCAGTGCCGTCCAGCGCGATCATTTTTTTGTCGATGCCTGCTTGGTCGGCAACGTCCATACCAACGATTGCAGCACGGATTTCGGTATTAACGTTGTTAACCGCTGTTAATACGCCCTTGCCCAAATAACGGCCTTTATCGTTGTCACGCAATTCTATCGCTTCGCGCTCACCGGTCGATGCGCCGGATGGCACCATCGCGCTGCCGATCACGCCGGACGCCAAAATCACGTCCGCTTCCAGAGTCGGGTTGCCGCGTGAATCTAAAATTTCTCTTGCACGAATATCTACTATTGCCGTCATTATGTTTCCTTATTTAGAGAGTTGTTTCGATCAGGCCGGTAGCTTTTACCGCCTTGTCGATAGTTAATAAAACTTCCAGTAATTCTTTCATTCTATGTAAGGGCCAGGAGTTGGGGCCGTCACTTTTCGCTTCCGCAGGATTCGGATGGGTTTCCATAAACAATCCGGCGATGCCTACCGCGACGGCGGCTCTGGCTAACACGGGCACGAATTCGCGTTGTCCGCCCGATACCGTGCCTTGTCCGCCGGGCAGTTGCACCGAGTGTGTCGCATCAAAAACCACCGGACAACCGGTGTCGCGCATAACCGCCAACGAGCGCATATCGGAAACCAGGTTGTTGTAACCGAACGATACGCCGCGCTCGCAGACCATAATCTGCTGATTTCCGGTGGCCTTGGCTTTGTTGGCGACATGCACCATATCCCAGGGTGCCAGGAACTGGCCTTTTTTGATATTAACAGGGATGCCCTGAGCGGCGACTTGCTGAATAAAATTGGTTTGCCGACATAAAAATGCAGGCGTTTGCATCACATCGACTACCGAAGCGACTTCGGCCAGCGGCGTATCTTCATGTACATCGGTCAACACCGGCACGCCGATTTGTTGTTTGACTTTTTCCAGTATTTTAAGCCCCTCTTCCACGCCGGGGCCGCGATAACTTTCGTGCGACGAACGGTTGGCTTTATCGAAAGACGACTTGTAGATAAAGGGAATGTTCAGCTGGGTCGTTAATTCTTTAAGATAACCTGCTGTGTCCAGCGCCAGTTGCTCGCTTTCAATAACACAAGGACCGGCTATCAAAAAAAACGGTTGATCCAATCCTGCTTCGAAACCACATAACTTCATTGCACTACACCTTTTTTATGTTCAAAAGCCGCAACGACAAAACCGGAAAACAACGGATGGCCTTTTCTGGGTGTTGAGGTAAATTCCGGGTGGAACTGGCAAGCCAGGAACCACGGATGATCGGGTATTTCTACCACTTCGACCAAACGCCCATCAATAGACTTGCCGGAAAAGCGCATACCGGCCTGTTCCAGTTTTTCCAGATATTGGCTGTTAAATTCATAACGATGGCGATGTCTTTCGGTAATCACGTCTTTCTGATACAGCTGGAAAGCCAGAGACTCGGATTGTAACCGGCATTGCTGACCGCCCAGACGCATGGAACCGCCTAAGTCGGATTCTTCATTGCGCGTTTCCAGTTGGCCGTCTTCAGACATCCATTCGGTAATCAAACCGATCACCGGATGCGGCGACTTGGGCAAAAATTCGGTGCTGTGCGCGCCTTCCAAACCGGCTGCATCACGGGCGAATTCAATAACGGCAACCTGCATACCCAGGCAAATGCCCAGATAAGGGATTTTATGTTCCCGAGCATATTTGACTGTGGCAATTTTGCCTTCCACGCCGCGTTCGCCAAAACCGCCCGGAACCAGGATCGCATCGACGCCTTTCAGTTTGGCAACGCCTTCATCCTCGATAGTTTCCGAATCGATATAGATAATATTGACCTTGGTGCGGGTGCGGATACCGGCATGAATCAAGGCTTCATTCAGCGATTTATAAGCGTCGGAATGATCGACATATTTTCCGACAATAGCAATGGTCGCTTCATTGGAAGAATGCTCCAGCGCTTCGACAACGGCTTTCCATTCGGACAAATCCGCCGGCGGCACATCCAGTCGCAGCTTGTGAACGACAATATCATCCAGGCCTTGATCGCGCAGTAGCAAAGGAATCTTGTAGATCGAAGTCGCGTCGATCGCGGAAATAACCGCTTTTTCCTCTACGTTGGTAAACAAGGCGATTTTACGGCGCTCACTGGCCGGTATCGGTTGCTCTGAACGGCAAATTAAAATATCCGGCTGTATGCCGATACTGCGCAATTCTTTTACCGAATGCTGGGTCGGTTTGGTTTTAATTTCGCCGGCTGAACGAATATACGGCACCAACGTTAAATGAATAAACAACGAGCGATCGGAACCCAGTTCAAAACGCATCTGCCGGATAGCTTCCAGAAAAGGCAAAGACTCAATGTCGCCTACCGTGCCGCCGACTTCAATCAGGGCGACATCAACGCCTTCGGCGCTCTCATAAACACGGCGTTTAATTTCATCGGTGATATGCGGAATGACCTGAACCGTCGCGCCCAAATATTCGCCTTTGCGCTCCTTGCGTAGAACGCTTTCGTAGACCTGCCCGGTTGAAAAGCTGTTCCTTTTAGTCATCGTGGTTTTAATAAACCGCTCATAATGGCCTAAGTCAAGATCAGTTTCCGTGCCGTCTTCAGTGACAAATACCTCACCATGCTGAAAAGGACTCATGGTGCCCGGATCGACATTGATATAAGGATCGAGCTTGGTCATGGTGACTTTTAGGCCGCGAGACTCAAGAATAGCGGCAAGTGAAGATGCAGCAATGCCTTTGCCGAGAGACGAAACAACGCCCCCGGTAATGAAAATGTATTTTGTCATGTAGGATTTTTAGACTTCAGTGATAACTGATGAAGTTAGGTAAAACTGATGTATTTTAATCGACAATGCGCTTTTCGTCATTGTCTTTTGGCTTTAATTCTTAACTTTGTAGGTAAAACTGATGCAGTCTTGGTTTTTTTCACTATAAAATGCCGCATCGATCCAGAGCTTGCCTACAGCGGCGAGCCCGCCATTCAAGTAAATCAAGGGCACAGCATCCCTTTCCCAGGGCGGAATACCTGCCTCTTGGAATAGGTTTTTCAGCGAGTGATGACCTTGACGGCCCGGTAAGCGGATTTTTTCGCCACCTCGGCGAAATCTTATCTCAACCTTGGCGCTTTGCCACTGCTCACGGGGTATTCCCTTTGAACAAGACTCAAAAGACAATTCCCGGTCTTGCGCTATTTTTATCGACGCTTGCTCAGCAGGCCAAACAAGGTCTTGCGTTAATTGATCTACGCACACTTCAGGTAAGAATCGATTTGTCAGGCAATACAGCTTATCCCGGTAACGGCGAATGCTGTAGCCCTGCCCCGACAAGACCGGGTCGCGATGCTCGGCTGCCGCAACCACCTGAGTTAAAATCCGTCCGACCAGAGCCTGCGCGGGCATTTTCAGTCCTATATGCCGGAACCAATGCCTGATAATAAGTTGCTGCTGATGGCTATGATGTTCGCTTAACCGGCTGATACGCAGCGTCTTATCTGCCGGATCGAAAACCTCGCCAAACAACTCATCCGCTACCTCATCGACCAATACCTGCGCATCCGCGCAATGCTTTGCCGAACGCGCCACGGTTTTATCGATTGCCTGCCAGCGTTGTTTTAATAACGGCATAACCGCATTGCGCAGAAAATTACGGTCGTAATCGTTGCTTTGATTGCTGGGGTCTTCAATCCAGCTTAATTGATGGGCGCGAGCGTAATCGCTAATCGCCTGTTTAGGCGTATTCAACAAAGGCCTGAGCATTACCCCCGCCCCGAAAGCCATACGCTCCGGCATTCCGGAAAGTCCGCGCAAGCCGCTGCCGCGAAACAATTGCAGCAGCACCGTTTCCAACTGGTCTTCCCGGTGCTGGGCAAGCAGTAACGCATCATCGGCTTTAATTAACGATTTTAAAGCCGCGTACCGTGCGTTTCTGGCGGCTTCCTCAGGGCTTTCGCCCGGCGCCGCCCCGGCATTAACCCGCAGCGTTAAAAACTCAACCCCCAGGTCTTTAGCAGTCTTGCCGCAATGTTTAGCCCAAGATTCGGCTTCCGCCTGCAAACCGTGATGTACGTAAACAGCGGTGACCCTGTCTTTGAGTTGAGGCATAGACGCACAACAATGCAGCAAAACATGAGAATCCACGCCGCCGCTGTAGGCGATATAAAATCTTTGTTGCTCGCCCTCAAGATCAAGTTGTTTGGAAATGTTACCGCAAAAATCCTCGTAGAGACTCGAACCTTTAACCTTTCGCCTTTCGCCTTGCACCTTTCGCCTACGTTCTACTTCCCGACTTCTTCGGTAAAAACACCAAAATCCATAATCCGTTGGTAGCGTTTTTCCATTAAAGTATCGACAGGTTGCCGCCTCAACTCATTCATGTGACGAACCAGCGCTTCCTTTAAGTTCATGGCAATTACTTTAAAATTCCGATGCCCGCCGCCTAAAGGCTCCCTGACCACTTCATCCAGAAAACCCTGCTCGCGAATGCGATCCGAAGTAATACCCATCGCCTCGGCCGCCAATTGCGATTTATCGGCGCTTTTCCATAGAATCGATGCGCAGCCTTCCGGAGAAATAACCGAATAGGTGCTGTATTCCAGCATGATTAAACGGTCGCCGACACCGATGGCTAACGCGCCACCGGAACCGCCTTCACCGATAATGGTGCAGATAATCGGTGTTTTTAGCCTAGCCATTTCAAACAAATTTTTGGCTATTGCTTCGCTTTGGCCGCGCTCTTCGGCACCGATACCCGGATAAGCTCCCGGTGTGTCGATCAGGCAAATAACCGGCATTTTAAAACGCTCGGCCATTTTCATCATGCGCAATGCCTTGCGATACCCTTCCGGGCGCGGCATGCCGAAGTTGCGATAAATTTTTTCCTTGGTGTCGCGTCCTTTTTGATGACCGATCACCATAACCGGCTGTCCCTCAAGGCGCGCCAAGCCGCAAATAATCGCCGGATCATCGGCATACGCCCGGTCGCCGTGCAGCTCATGGAAATCGGTAAAAATATGCTCCACATAGTCCAGCGTATAAGGACGGCCCGGATGGCGGGATAACTGGGAAATCTGCCAGTCGGAAAGATCGGTAAAAATCGACTCGGTCAGCGCCTGGCTTCGGTCTTCCAGCTGTTTAAGCGCATCGGAAATATTAATATTGTTGTCAAACTGCACATTGCGTAGTTCTTCAATTTTCGCTTCTAGTTCAGCGATGGGTTGTTCGAAATCGAGAAATTTTAGGTCCATGTAGACTTGATCTGAAAAGTTGTTGCAGTAATGTGTGATTTTATAGAAATTCAGTAATTTTTTCTAAATAAATTGCGCGCTCTAAATTAATGAAACACAAATACCACAAGCGGGAGACTCTAAAATTGTAGCTCCATTACTACGCAGTAGTTTGCTCTTACCTGCATACTGTCATGCGGCATGAAATAATTAAGCCTGTTAAAAAGTTCCATTTGTTGTCATGTTTTTTTCCTGACAAATGAAGTCAGGAAAAGTGCGCCAATTTTTAATACGGTTTGTTATTAAGTGTTCATACGGGTTGTATATTTAGTTCGAACATTGATACTTTAAAAAGCACTCTGATAATTACTTTCGCTAATCGGTATTATTTGGCGTAAAAAAATGAACGGCTTAACTCACCAAAATGGGTGGGGCGTTAGCGGCGATTAATTCGCTTCCTTAGTCATCTTTAAAAACACTATGAGCATACGAAAAATCATCTTTTGCGACATCTGCAATCCGCGAGGAATAAAAACGGTAGAGCTTCGCCGAGCATACAGGGAAAATGAATCTACCGGTCGACGTATTACCGAAAGTCGCTCATGGATAGAGGGTGAAATTACCGATGCCGTTGAAAATGGCTGGCTTTGCACATCGGATAATCAACATATCTGCCCTATCTGTAGAATGAGACACGATTCATAATTGATGTAGCGGTTATTTAAGTACACCTCCATAAAAAAGCCGGCAAAATGTAAGCTATTCAGCTTGAAGAGAGGGCGAACATGAAACCTACCCCCCGGAAGAACAACGTCACTTCAGCCGCAGTAGCCGAAACGATGGCTGGTTTTTCCAGTCCCGCCCAGATGACAAGCCGCCCGTAGTGGTCATGGACAATGCGCCCTTTCACAAAAAGGCCGTGCAAGAAGGTCAATCGGACTAGCTGCCGGGGCGCATGCGGGGAAGTTCTTGCCTCCTATTCACCCGAGCTAAATTTGTATTGAAGTGCTGTGGAAGAAGATCGAGTATGAACGACTACCCTGGAAAGCTTATGTCAGTTTTGAAGCCCCCAGAATGCTCTTCAGAATATCTTCCAAAACCTCGGTGGAAAATACCGGATTAATTTTGCATGAGTGCTTATGACAATATTTATATATCGTTTTGTAAAAAAACAGGACTTATATGAGCGGCTTCCAGAACACTGATAATTTCATTGCATTCTATGACGCTTTTATTTGCACTAACAATATAGTCAGCTAAAGCAGTAATTGCATGCCAATTTGATCTTTCATTAATGAAACCGAATGCCGCAACGAATAACTCTGCTATTTTTTGTTTTCTAAGCGCTGAATTTTCAAGAAAGCATTCAAGATACTCGTTGATACTCTCAAACTCGGAAGTGCCATTAAAATAATAGAGGGTATTCAAATGTAGAGGATGAAAGTTAATCGGTTCTACGCCTCGTTGCGCGATATATTTTGCTTCTGCCAATGGTCCGGCCAACATGTTGATCATATCCGCTTCAAAAGCGCGTCGATAAGCAATTACCTGTACTGGAGAAAAACCGTCTGTTGCTTCTTCAATTGAAGACGGTAGTGTATGAATTAAGCGGCCGCCGTCTATATTTGCAATATATTTAGTATTTGGATTATTTAAAAACCGGGATGATTGAAAGTCATCCTTTACCGGCGTTATAAAAATCTGAAAAAAAACCGGAGGCAGTCTTTTTTGTTTGTTGCCGAGATAAATAGCCGCAGCTTGTCCAGCCTCATGAATAGCTACAGTCCTATTTATTGATTGATGAGTCCGATTGAAAATACGATTATGCTTCATAATATGAATCCAGTTAGTATGATGTCTTAAAATGTTTCGAGTTGAACTTTTATTAGTCCGTTTATTCTCGACAGCCTCAAGCGAACGGATTTCATCTTAAAAGCGTTTCATTAATGGTTTCTTAAACACGCCAAAAAGACAATTACATTTAAACCGCTATAAACGGATGTTGAAAATAGATGACTATTGGTCGCCGTTTCGTATCCCGGGAGCCTATTATGCAAAAAACTATTGGCTATGCCGCCCATGCTCACAACTCGCCGCTAGTACCGTTCAATTTTGATCGACGCGATCCCATGCCAGCCGATGTCCAAATCGAAATTTTCTTCTGCGGAGTATGCCACTCTGACATCCATCAAGTGCGCAACGAGTGGGGTAACTCGGTGTTTCCCATGGTGCCCGGCCATGAAATTGTCGGCAAAGTGACAAAAGTAGGTAATGCGGTAACCGGATTTAAACCCGGAGATACCGTTGGCGTGGGTTGCCTAGTCGATTCCTGTCGGACATGTCCGGATTGCCACGATAATTTGGAACAGTTTTGCAACAATGCAGTATTTACTTATAACAGTCCCGATAAACATACCGGCGGTACAAACTACGGCGGCTATTCCGGGCAGATCGTCGTCAATCAGGATTTTGTGCTACATGTTCCGGATAAGCTTGATCCGGCGGCCGTAGCCCCATTGTTATGTGCGGGAATTACCACTTATTCTCCGTTAAAACACTGGAATATAGGCAAGGGGGACAAAGTCGGCATCGTTGGTTTAGGCGGACTTGGTCATATGGGGATAAAGTTCGCCCATGCGTTTGGCGCGCACGTCGTGCTTTTTACCACGTCACCAGGTAAGACTGAAGATGCCAAACGGCTCGGAGCTGATGAAGTAGTGACATCCAAAAATCAGGATGAAATGCAAAAGCATCTTGGCAGCTTTGATTTTATTCTTAACACCGTAGCTGCGCCGCATAATCTGGATGTGTACACGGCCTTATTGAAACGTGACGGTACTTTATGCCTTGTAGGTTTACCTGATCACCCGCACCCGTCACCTGCTGTAGGAAACTTGATTTTCAAGCGTCGCAGTATTGTTGGTTCATTGATTGGCGGTTTAAAGGAAACTCAGGAAATGCTCAATTTTTGTGCTGAAAACGCCATCACTTCAGACATCGAAATCATCCCGATCCAACAAATTAACGAAGCCTACGAGCGCATGTTAAAAAATGACGTGAAGTACCGCTTTGTCATCGATTTGGCAAGTTTAAAACAACCGGTGGATTAAGGATTTCTGCCGCATTAAACTCGGCAATCCGCTCCGCTAACGACTTCTTCTTTGAGTCCTACAAGATCTGCCTGACCTTCCAAATAGCTGCGTTTTTTCAAGGATGAACCAGAATCATAGGATGATAGTATGCCACATCGCTTTGAAGAACAATTTTGTAGGGATTCCCAGGTCAGCCCGGCTTACTTGCTACCCGCTGTTTGCTGACTAAAATCCTCCATAAACCACGCTAGTAACTGTAATTTTGATTGTTAGAACTAGTGTCAAAATTATACTCATCCTCAATATCGGAGACTTGCGATTTTCTACGCTTTAAAAAAAATCGACCTCCTTCAGGTGATTCCAAAATCATCTCAACACTGCCCCCAAAAACAAAGTTATAAGAGAGTAACTTAAAATCATTGGGCATACCCTGAATCTTCACATGCTTGCCTATCGCCCAAACACCGCTCATACTGTTTTTTTAATAAAATGAATATTGTGAAAAATAAATTTATCGCCACTTTAAGCTTGCAGCGATCAAATGGCGACGCTTCAAAAATAACGTGTTAAATAAACCTTACAACAAAACTACCAACTAAATACAGCTTGATTATAATCTATTTTTAATGATTGAAAAGGCCTACTGCAAATAAATTATTGCTTTAAAAATAATTAGTTATATAGCTTATCTAATCTATTTTATAAAAATGTGATTTCAACCGCTATATGCTTAAATCCTTGGTACTGTTTAATGGCAAATCGCAAATAGACTATCCCTCGACATCGGATGATGAAGCCTCCCCTGAAATTTACATGTTAAACTTCACAGCACAAACCCAAACGCAAACGCAAACGCAGTTCTGATTAAAGACCTCTCTATGCCTGAATTACCCGAAGTTGAAACAACCTGCCGAGGCATCGCGCCTCATATTGAAGGACAAATCATTAAACAGGTAATCATCCGCCAGCCGAAACTACGCTGGCCCGTACCTGAGACGCTCAATCAATGCTTAGTAGGACTGAGTATTCAGTCAGTATCCAGAAGAGCTAAATATCTGTTATTTTCCACCGCTTACGGCACAATGCTTTTGCACTTAGGCATGTCCGGCAGTTTACGGATTATGCAGACAGACCAAATGGCTGGTAAACACGACCATATAGATTTTGTTTTTAATGACGGAACGGTGCTGCGTTTTAACGATCCGCGTCGATTTGGCGCGGTGTTATGGACAACGGAACCGCCTTCCGAACATCAACTGCTCAAAGATTTAGGCCCCGAACCGCTGCTATCCGATTTCAGCGGCGAGCTGCTTTACTCACTGTCCAAAAACCGCAAAATAGCGGTAAAGTCGTTCATTATGGACAGTCATATCGTTGTGGGAGTGGGAAATATTTATGCTAATGAAGCCTTGTTTATGGCCGGCATACAGCCTACGCGCCAAGCGGGAAAAGTCTCTTTAGCGCGTTATCAAAAACTGGCCGAGTGTATTCGTGTGGTTTTACAACAAGCCATTCAACAAGGCGGTACAACGCTGAGGGATTTTGTCAATGAAGCCGGAAAACCCGGTTATTTCCAACAGCAGCTTAGAGTTTATGGACGTAGCGGGTTGCCATGTGCGGGATGTAATCAACCGTTAACGGAAATCAGGATAGCTAATCGATCAACGGTATTTTGCGGTAGTTGCCAGCGATGAATAGAGGATATCTGTAACAATTAACGCATTTGCTATTCTATATCCATAGAGTCTTGCAGAACACCTCTCATCAGATTGATTCCTGCTGACATAAAAAGACCGCCCTGAATTTACATCAAGGCGACTCTTCAGTTTATGCTAAAAACAAATATTGGGCTGCCAATCATTGGCAACCCAATCCTCATAACAGCTATGGAGCCATTGTACACACCGTTCCCTGACCAGTGGCTTTCGTAACGGTTACTGATTTGTTTACATTGGTAAGCGTATAGCTTTTTGAACAGCTATTACCACCACTAAGCGCCACCGCGACGGTATAAGTACCCGCCACCAAGCCTGAGCAAGAACCACCGTTGCAAGTACTGGACGAGATCGAACCACTACCATTAGCAGCAGCAACTATAATCGAGTAGGTAGGAGTAACAGTACAAGATTGATTGGTATAGCTACCTGTTAGAACGCCATCATTACAGTAACGCGACTCGCTGATGCTAGTACACGTGGCAGGAGAAAGCACACTGGTTGCCGAATAAGCCGTCACTGAACTGCTGCTGGCAATACTGCCTCCCCACGGAAGCGCACAAACAGGTCCGGTACAACTACCCAAACTGATCGTCGCAGTTGTTGCTAAAGCTGTGATGGTTGAACTGGTGCCAGTTACTGTTCCGCCGCCGCTACAAGTACCTGTTGCCGTCAAAGTACCCGACCAATCGTTAGACACAATACACGTTGTTCCCGTACATGAGGTGAATGTTCCCGCTGTAGTACTGCCTACAGAAATGCCAGTTACTGAAACGGTCCCTGTGCCCTGCGTATTGACTTCAACTTCAATGTTGCGCGTAGTTTGAACGTTGCAATTTTCAAAGGTGCCGCTGCCGCTCAAGATACCGTCCGTACAAGTGCGCACGACAAAATCTGGGCATGAATATCCGACAGGTACACTTGCAATGCTATAGGCATTTACGTGGCCTCCATTGGAAATAATTGCCCCCCCTGCAAACGGTGACTCACAGTCAGCTGATGTTGCAATATTACAATACTGTTCGGTATAACTGCCGGACAACGTACCCGCCGTGCATGTGCGTATTTCGGCGTTTTGGCAAGTATTAGGCGTAATAGCAATATTCCCGTAAGGCTCGGCTTCGCTTAGATATGCGGTTACAGTATTTCCATCGGTAACAGTTGCTCCCCATGGCGCAGTACAATCATTAGACGGCGTGGCTGAAGCTGTAAAATTGTCCGCCCAAGTGCAAGGGGCCGCATCTGTTTTTGTACATGTAGCGAAAACTGATGGACTAAGCGTGGGGCGTTCATCACTACCGCCTTTAATAACGGTGCTGACCGTGCCCGCCGGCAAGGCGCACGCATAAGCAGTCAAAGTCGCGCCATTGTTATTGTTAAGGTAACAGTTCCCCTCATCCGGAATAATTAGTTTCAAGTCGGTGGCATTACCGTTAACGATTCCTGTGAACGTTTTAGCCGTCCCGGCAGTGCCGGTATAGGTTGCATCAGTCAAAGAAGTATTAGATGCATCTTCATTCAATGTTTGAAAAATCTCCCTGGGAGCGAGCGCGACGCTTCTGGCGGCCGCTTTAAGATTGCACACTTGATTGGCTGTATTGCCCGTACCTCTTGAGACAACTAAAAAATTATGATTGGTATAGGAGCGGTTAATGCCTTCTGATTTTTGATCGTTAATAGAACCATTGCGCTTTATTCTTCGTGCCGAATAAAAGCGTTTAGTAACCGAATACAGATAATTTTCATTTAATACCGTATTGCCACTGGGCGTTAATAAAGGGCTGGTTGCCGGATCTACGGTATCCTCAAGAAAACAAACCTGCTCTCTATCACCGCCTTGATCCTCCACGCCTATTAAGCCCACATCGCCGTATTCGCCGCCTGGACCAACATGTCTGGCTGAAATCTGAGCATCAGTAACGCCGTAAGTACAGCCGTTAACGTTGTCAGCGGTTGCATCGCAGTTTCCCGCATAAATACATTCGTAAGGTTTGTATCGGTATTGATTATTACCTGAGCCGCTAACGACTGTTTCTTGCCCGTTATAGCAATCACTGACCGAGCTTGATGTCCATGCAACCTTAATATGGGTAAAACCATTTGAACTCGTTGTATGCACGGTACCGGCAATGCGATGAGGCACTCCGCCAAAGTGATTCTGAATATGGGTACACGTTTCATTATCGTTACACAGAAAAATAGCAATAACTCCGCTTGCTATTGAACTTAATACCGACTGCGTTGCCGTATAATAGTGCGACCCTGGAGCCACCTGAGTTAATGTTATCGTTGTTCCACCCGCTGCCGGAGGAACGGTAACCTGTACCTGAGCGTCGACGCCTGCGCTCCCGGCTGTTAAAGGAACTAAATCGGTTATTGACAAATCTGTTCCAATTACAGTTTCGGATGCCGCCTCTTCAGAGGCATTTTGCCTGGGGCTTGCGACCGATGTAGTTCCTCCTGCATTGGTTGCCGCATACAGACTGGCTTTTGCAGGATCAATCCAGGCCATTTGAGTTACGACATTGACGACTTCGTCTGCGTCATTACTGTCGCCATCACCGTTGCCATCCCACCCTACTTGCACGGATACTCTTTTTAAATTGGTATCGCCTGCTGCAAACGGGGGTACGGGCGGCGCTACATCGGTAATCGTCCAGCTTCGGGTAAAACTGGCATTCGTACCGACGATAGGATTACCGGTATCCGAAAAAGCTCCGGTAATAAGAATGTCGTTATAGCCGGTTGCCGGTACATTAGAATTAGTCATGGCAACGGTATTTCTAAATTGCTCCAGCTTTTGCTCTGCAAGCACCAAAGCCTCTGAACGTATCTTGCTCTCGCCACTGCTGGAAATAAATTTGCCCTGTAAAGAAGCAACAGCAAGTAACCCTACGGCAACCACAACGGTCGTGATTAATACCTCAATCAGGCCGATACCTTTTTGTGTCTTAATTATTGAATATTTCATAGCCATAGCCTATTAATGAACGACAAACAGGGGGTTACCAATCACGCCAGGATCCGCCAACTACAGAAGTTAAACCCTTGATTGGATTATCATCCCCCCCCTCCATATCCTGCCAGAAAACCAAACTTATGGTGCCGTTGCCAGTGACTATCGGAGGAGTTGCAGACGTCTGCGTGGCCACAACCGTACCCTCTACAATGTTGGAACCTATAACCTGAGGCGTACCGCCTATGTCATATTTCCCTACGACATACAGTACACCGTAGATAGTAGCGCCACCTGCAATATCGAAATTGCCATTAATTACTACAATGGCTGGAGCAGTCAGACTGCCAATAGTACCGCCATTCATACGTTGATCCCCTTCAACCCAGATAAGTCCGGACTTATCTTCTGCACTGGCTATGTTGGTATAAGACTGGCCTGAACTAGCCGCCATTGCTTTTAGTTGCTCGCGCGTCTCAACATTAAAGAAATTCTTGAAAAAGTTTAAACCCGTCAGGGTGCCTAAAGAAGGGTCTTTATCGATAATATCCAGGCCATTGCCTAAATTCCTGTTTGAAACCAGCTTGGTGTTATTGCCGTCGTCCGTATCGAGTAATTGGGCTTGAGTCAGAGTACCTACCGCCGGATCTTTAATGTAAGTTTCCATCGCCGATGAACTGCCGATCGAAACAGCATCGCCCGCCCAGATAGTAGTGTTGGTGTAACGATTGATAATCCTAGCATTTCCTGTCAATGCCACGTTGGCTTGAGCAATCAAAGGCTGCTGGGGACCGCCATTTCGTAGCACGGGCAAAGAAACGACGCATTGGCTGATGGTTCGGCTGGCAAGGCCGTCGTCACTCAAACCCGTAGCCGAAATCAAACCGCTTTTCATGGTTGGTGTTGCTCCCGCCGCTACACAGCGAGTACCTGCCGCATTGTTAAATGTCAGCGTTGCCGTGGTAGTTTGTCTGCCGTCGGCTGACTCTAAGCTCGGCACCGTAACAACATCTACGATGTCATCGCTGCCGGCGGCTCCTGCGGCAGTAACCTGATCAAATCCACCGTTATCAAAATAATTAACCCCATAATCCATTGCGTAATTTGCCGCCGCGACTGCCTGAGCCGTTCTGTAGTTATCAGCAGCTATTTGGGTTTGAACCAGAGTTGTTTTCGAGGTAGCGAGCGTTACCAGTGTTATACCAACCAATATTATCAATGCAGTAAATAATGTAGCTGCGCCACGCTGTTTGTTTAAATTCGGCTGTATTACTGTTTTCATTATCAACCCCCTTGAACACTACGACTGAGTAAAAATACGGTCATTTCTTACTTTCACAGTGCCGTTTAATGTTTTTGTAACGACAGTGTCGCTAACCAACTGACCAGTCAAGACAATATCAATCTGACGGGATTCAATTGCTTTAGCCTCCGAAGCCAAATTTCCTGCCGTGACTACTGCCGCACATGTCGTATCATAAGAAACAGAAGTTGTAACATTTAGACATTTATAAGCCGTGGTAAATGTCAAGGCCGTAATATTAACGTCCTGCGGAACAGTAAGAGCGCTCCATCCTGTACCGGTGCAATCAGCTGTAGCCTCCGCCGTATCGGAAGAACGCATGCTTACCGTCCCACTTTGTAGTTTAAAACCGTAATATTCTCCATTGTTAACAATGCCATCGCCATTGGCTGCCGATGCCGACGGCGCATCATACGAATATAAAATACATGCCGCTGTTGGAATTTGTATATTGGCCGTACCTATTGTGAACGGATTTGTCGAACTGTTGGCGCCATCCGTTGCTGCGCCCCAATATCCTGCTCTGGCAATGTCATTAACCATCAATAACATCACGGATTCAAGATCATAATTCAACCGGGCGGATTTAATGGTGTTCGTACTCCCTGTTACTGTGTTGACGTACATACTAATGGTAGCAGTAAGAATGACTAGTCCTATCAACAAGGCAATCATGATTTCTATGAGTGTAAAGCCGGTTTGTTTTTTCATAGTTAATTCTCTGAACGGAGTTATTAGGTGCAATCCGGCTTATCAGATAGCCCCGTTTTACCTGTCGGTAGCGGGTCAGGAGAGCAAATTCTTACCCTTCCGGTAATACTAAAAACAACTCGGGCCGCATATCCGTCAGTGCTAAACGTAACGCCATTTGCACCGATTGTTCCGCGTCTAAAACTAAAGGTACTGCTACCGCTGGCTGAATCCATATTAGTAGTATTAAAGTTTGTACCTGAAACAATTTTTATATCGCAATAATCAGCATCCGCTGAATCGGTTTCGGCACAATCGCAACTCGCTTTGTTTAAAGCCAAGCCATAACACCATGCTCCCGAATTGCCTGTGGTGCGCGAAACGACTACGCTCATGCTTCGCTTAATCGCCTCGGTTCGTGCAAATTGCATATCCGACTGGAACGATTCAACCGCTTGTTCTAGGCTATTGGTCTCAAGCATATCTTTATAAGAGGGAACAGCTATCGCCGCAACAATACCAACTATGGCGACAACTATCATTGTCTCAATCAGAGTAAAACCGGCGTTTTTTTGTCTGTTCATGCCCATTCACCTTATTTATTTGATTTGATTATAAATTACTATTGTTGTTAATCCGTTAGCTAATCTACAATTTTGTCTATCGAATTTAAGCGTTATTCAATCCACCTATAGTATTTATCAGTTATGCTATATTTGCTCCAGTAAATGAACTTTAAAATTAAGGTGAAACAATGTACACATTTAAACGATCTTCGGGTTTTACGTTAATGGAATTGATGATTGTAGTGGCTATTATCGGGATTTTGGCGAGCATTGCTTATCCTTCGTATACAGCATACATAACCAAAGCAAAACGTTCTGATGCTAAGGCTGCTCTTTTACTCGCGCAAATAGCACAGGAAAAATATAGAGCGAACAACACTACTTATGGCGCCACACTCGCTGCAATAAGCGTCAGCAGTACCTCATCTGATGGTTATTACACAATTGCCATATCAGGCACGCCTACAGCCACGGCTTACACTGTTACGGCGACGCCGGTCGCTACCGACAGCACATGCGGCACTTTTGCCGTTAATAAAGATGGAAAAACGACTTCGGCTAGTGTTCAAACAACTACAGCTAAAGTTAATGAGTGCTGGTGAAAATAACGTTCCCGCACGCTGGACGCTCTGCTCGAAATAGCGCTTATTTTGTTAATTCCCGGCAGATGCCGGAATTACATCAATTGGGGAATATCGAAAAGTTTGTCGCGGTACTCGTGTAGATATCTATATCGTTAAGGCGTTGATACGGAAGCGGGACCCTTAGCTGTCTCGGCAGCTTTTAAATTCACCAACATTCCGAAAGCCTCTCCATCCGCTGTTTTATTCAGCAAAGGCGCTAGCGTAGGTTCCAGAAACTTGATTATTTGTACCGGCAAGGAGCTGGTAAACTGGTACTTCTCGGCATCCGGCCCCGCCACATAAGCGGTAATGACGCCAAAAAATCGATCCCCCAGGAAAAACGTAAAAGTAGCGGCGCGGCTGATGAATATCGAGTCGATCAAGCGCCCCCCCGCTCCCCATATTTCACGCCGATGATCTCCGGTTCCGGTTTTACCGCCCACCGACAACGGTTTGCCGTCGGCGCTTTTGTATATGCCGCGAAGGCGTCCAGCCGTACCCGCCTCGACCACGCCGATCAGCGCGCCGCGCGCCGCTTTCGCCACTTCGGGCGCAAGCACCTGCTGGCCTTGCTCGGGCAATTTGTCCAATACGGTTTCATAAGGAGTGCCCTGAGCGTAATGCAGGCTGTCAAACCGGACTGTCGGCAAGCGTAAGCCGTCATTGCGTAAAATCCCCATCAGCTCGGCCAATGCCGCCGGGCGATCGCCCGACGCGCCGATCGATGTCGCGTAAGAAGGCGTTAACGATCCGAACGGATAACCCAATCGATCCCATGCGGTATGAATCTGTTTAAAAGCCTCATCTTCCAACAAGGTCATGATACGCCGCTGCTGGGCGTTTTTTCGGCTGCTTTTAAACAGCCAGCGGTAGACATTCTGCCGCTGCTCGGTACTGGCTAAGATCACTTCAGCGCGCGTGGCATCGGGATGTTGCACCAAATAACCGACCAGCCATAATTCCAGCGGATGAACTTTGGTGATATAGCCCTGATCTTGCAAATCGAAATTCGCCGGCGAATACTTCCTGCGAAGTTGTTCAATATCCTCGGACTCCAAGGCGCCGGCAGTCAAATGGGCAGTCAAATAGCCGCTTAACGCGCTGCTATCCGCGTCCGGGTAAACGGCCTGGTAAAGCATGGTCAGACGCGACGGCTTGGCAAAGACTCTCTGGGTCAGCAACTCCATGATTTCGTCATTCGGTTTGCCGTGATACTTGTCATAGAAACGCCTTAAATAAACCAGGCCTTCCTTATCCGCAAAACGCTCAAGATATTCCATGCGTCGAGGATCATCGGGAATTTCCAGCCATCGCGCTATGCCTTCCGGCTTGTAAAGGTGATGATAAACCAGGTCGCGCATTAACCGAACGAACACCAGATTGACCGAATCCCGCAATGCATCGCGCACCGACATGATTTTAAAGTTTTCATCCGGGGTGAAGTTATTAAAGCTATGCACGCCGCCGCCGGTATAAAAACTCTCGTAAGGACTGGCTGAATAACGTCGATCCAAAGCCTGGTTAAGCAAATCCTCCAGGTTTATTTTCCGATTCGCACGCAACTGAGCGATAACCCATGCCGATAAATAATCGCGCGGGTGCAATTCAATCCGGTTCAGTTCCGGCGGCGACAGCTCTTTATATTGCTGATAAATTTCGGTAACCAGTTCCAGATAATGCACCATAGTGCGCAACTTGGCGGTTGAACCCAGGTCAAGCCGTATGCCTTCGTTAATATCGAGCGGCCGGTCGTAATTATCGGTCTGGATACGCAACAGATTGCCTTTTTCGCCGCGCTCGAACAGCATCAGGCTATAGACTATGGGAGCGAGATCGATATTTTCATTAAGCATTCTAAAGCCTACTATACCGGCGGCTCTGGCCTTATCGGGCTCGCTCAACTGGCGTAATGCGTGGGTAACCGCTTGTTGGGTGCGGTAATCGAGCGTGGTTTTAACGGTTAAATCCAAACGGTCCAGCTCATAATTGGACTTTACGCCTAACGTCCGGGCAAGCCGGGTGCGCAACACATTCTGTGTCTTTTGCTCGGCCATAAATTTGACCGGCATGGACTCTGATTTAGGCAAACGCACTGTAGTCACCTGCAAGGCCGCATCCCGTAGCGACGCTGAAATAACGCCCTGTTCGGCCAACACGCGCAAATAACTGTCGGTAAGTTTTTGCAGTGCGTCGTAACCGGGGCCTAAAAGATAAGAAGGCCGTCTTTGCGATAGCAGAATGCTCAGCACCTGTCGGTAAGCTTGCGCCTGTTGCCCAGTCACACGCTCGCTTGAGTTAATCGATTTCGGATTGAGCAGTTGGTTAACCGCGTTAAAATCGGCGCCGAACCACGCCGACAAGCCGTCCCCCAAACCGTGAACCTCTCCTAATTTTGCAGTCGCGGCAAGCGGCATGGAATTTAAATAAGCGAGTGCGATTTGCCGTCTCATTTCACGCGTATCCGGCCCCAGTAAATAGGCGCGTATCGATGCGCTGCCCATTTGGCGAAGCTTTTCCAACATCGATTCGGTATAGCCATCCGGCGAATGACGGTACTTTTCCAGTTGCGTAGCCAGGGTGCTGCCGCCAGGCACATTAATATCCGCGCCCAGTTTTCGCGCCATCATTTGCAATGCAGCAAAGCCTAAGCGATCCCACTCCACCGCCGGATTAACATTTCTGTGCGTTTCATTGAGCAACTCCCGGTTTTCTATAAACAGCAAGGTGTTCAATACCAGCGGCGGAATGGCATTAAAATCGGGATAACCGTGGCTGGGGTAGATGGCGTTAAATAGCGTTTGGTTGGCTTGATCGACAATACGAAGCCCGGCCCGGGTTTTTTCTTGATAGATGGGAAACAAGCCGTAATCATCAACCAACCGGCTCATCATCGGCGAAATAGACGCCTGTGTGGTAATGCTATAACCTGACTTTTCCAGACGTGCAATCTCGTCCGACAGCAATGTGTAGCCCAAGCGCTGGTCGTAAGGGCCGTGATCAGGGTAACGTATTGTCGAACTAGGCCCCGGCTTAAGCTCGGAACTCAATTGCTTGCTTATTGCCGACAGGTAACGCGCCTGATATTTAGAAGTTTGCACCTCTTTCTTTACCAGCGTTGTAATCGCTATTCCGATTACGAAACATCCGCCTAAAACATAAAGCAGCAGCAACCGTGAAAGCGCTTGTTTATGTATTTTCATTGCCTACAAGGATAGAGATAAGAGGCGTGAACAGGAGTGGACGCTTTGCCGGACATTAACCTCAAAACGAACTCCCGGCGCTTTTTCACTACCGGGCTATTCAAGCATTCTGTCCTCAGTATTAATATCAAAATAATTTCATCTCTTTTTCGGTTGGAATGGTAGCCCCTGCAAAGGGCAAAATGACAAGTTCAAATACGCCTCACTCACGTATTTTGAACTACTCAGCCGTTAGAAAAGGAACGTTGAGTAGTTTCCTCGACAACTGCCCCATGCGTGATTCTGCCTCCTGTAGACATACCGCCGTAAAGCACCAGCTTTCGGCATGCCATGAAAGCGCTATGCAACTCGCAATAATATGCAGAAGGTTCGGCGATTAAACCGCCCCTCCAAATCAACGTCTTAACTGTTTAATTATAAACCACTCGTAAGCAACAATGATAATGGAAAGGACGTTTATCGTTTTGGCAACGCATCCGTTTACTGCTCATTAAACTTTTACATCAAATAATTGCAACGTTACAATTAATGTCATTATCAGACGTTATTTATCCTGAAATCAACCCTTAGCACACTGTTCATAATCACTATTCAAGCCCCTTTATGTCCGAATCTTACACCCGCTTTCGCGATATTTCCGTCAGCGAACGAATATTAAATACCGTCTTTTTGCTAACCGTAGGACTCGGCTACCTAGTTGCCTTGGGCAATCTGTATTACACCCATCAGGGGCGTGACGGCGTCGCCGGCCTATCCATTGCCGACGTAACCATTAATTACCACGGTTCAAATGACCAAACGCGCTTGGGCTCGGCCATTAACGGCATCATGGAACCTAACCTGAAATATAAAAACGACAAGGAAGTCATTTTAAAATGGATACAAGACGGCGCCGAAGAACCCGATTACGACCAAAAAATCGCCCCGATATTAAACCGCGACTGCATTAAGTGCCATACCCCCGCCATCAACCCTTCCCTACCCGATTTAACCCATTACGCAAGCGTATCCGAAGTGGCGCATAGCGGCGGCGCATCATACCCGCGTTTAATCAGGGTTTCCCATATCCATTTATTCGGTATTGCCTTTATTTTGTTCTTTATCGGCAAGATTTTCCTGCTTTGCGACATTAATGTGATTGTAAAAAGAGTTGCCGTCGTCATCCCTTTTGCCGCGATGTTATTGGATGTCCTGTCGTGGTTTATTACCAAGTCCATTCCTTCATTCGCCTACGTGGTCGTTGCCAGCGGTGCGTTAATGGGAATTTCGATGGGCATGCAAATTTTGCTTAGCATTTATCAGATGTGGTTTTATAACAGGAATAAAGACTGAATCATGAACAGCAGACCATCATCCAACGGGTAAATAATACAGTGTCTTTCGTGAACTCACAGCGGGGTTTTAGGATGACCGGCATTACCGGAGATAGAGCAATACAGGAGCAATTGCCGAGTTCATGTATAATTCCGCGCCATGAGCATTATAAAAAAACTAGCCTCGCAAACCGCAATCTACGGCCTCAGCAGTATTTTCGGCCGATTCCTCAACTATCTGTTGGTGCCGCTGTACACCTACTACTTCACCGCAGCGGAATACGGGGTGGTGTCGGAATTTTATGCCTACGCCGGATTTTTTTCCGTGCTGTTGCTGTTCGGCTTTGAAACCGGCTATTTCCGGTTTCGCGATAAGGATCACACCGGCCCCGATCTCGCCTATTCCACAGCGCTGATATTTGTAGTACTGGTCAATCTGGGCTTTTTTGCCTTAATACTGCTGATCAACGCACAACTTTCGGCAGCGCTAAACTACGCCAATCATCCGGAATATGTCTTGTGCTTTAGCCTGATTTTAATCCTGGATGCTATTGCCGCCATTCCGTTTGCCCGGCTACGCGCGGAAAACAGGGCCTTCCGCTTCGCAGGCATCAAGATATTCGAGATACTGGTCACCGTGCTGCTAAGCCTGTTTTTCATCATCTATTGCCCCAAGCTCTACGCGGCCGACCCCGATTCATGGATAGCGCCTATCTACAACCCCGCCATAGGTATCGGTTATATTTTTATCGCCAATTTATTGGCCAGCGGCTTTAAATTTTTGCTGCTGGTATCCCAGTTATCGGGTCTTGCCTGGGGATTTGACCGAGCATTATTCAGGCGCATGATTCGCTATTCGTTGCCGATGGTGGTGATCGGTTTCGCCGGGATCATCAACGAAATGCTCGACCGCGCCCTGCTAAAATACCTGCTGCCTTACGATACCTTGACCAACATGAAAATGCTGGGCATTTACAGCGCCTGTTATAAATTATCGATTTTGATGTCGCTGTTTATTCAGGCCTTCCGTTACGCGGCCGAGCCGTTCTTCTTTGCTTACGCCGGCAACAGCGATGCCCGCCAAGTTTACGCGCGGGTGCTCAAGTTTTTTGTCATTTTCTGCGTGTTCATCTTCCTGCTGGTGACTTTATTTATCGATTTCTTTAAATACTTTGTCGGCGACGAGTTCCGCGCCGGTCTTGAAGTCGTGCCGATTCTGCTGCTGGCTAATCTCTGCTTGGGCATTTATGTTAACCTGTCCATCTGGTATAAATTAACCGATCGTACCTTGCTGGGCGCGTCGGTATCGTTGGCCGGAGCAGCGCTGACTATCGCACTCAATATCTGGTGGATACCGCTGTTCGGCTATGTGGGGTCAGCCTGGGCGACGCTGGCCTGTTACGGCAGCATGGCTATCGTCTCGTATCTGTTGGGACAGCAATATTATCCGGTCGATTACGATGTCAAACGCGTAATCGGTTATATTGGACTGGGCGTCGGCCTGTATTTTGCTCACGGACAATTGTTGATGACTATAGACTGGCAGCCGTGGCTCTTGGCAGGCGCATTAATGCTGCTTTATGTGCTGATTACCGCGCTATGCGAAGGCCGTCAGCAGCGCAGGTTGGCTTATGATTAGGCTAACCGACGCTCTACGAAGATTTCGTTTACAGTGATTCTTTTTTAAATCGCGGCACTTGCTCCGGCATTGCCCCTACCCCCTGCGTCCATGCAGTCGACCGAACTATAACTTATGACAAATATTATGGAAGTCAAAGCGCGTCTTATCGGCGGTTTTATTTTACTGCTGCTGGGTAGCTGGGTTTTACACAGTTTTCTGGCTTTGCTGGTTTGGGCGGTAGTGCTTGCCATCACCACATGGCCGATTTATCAACGCCTGCTGTCGTCCAATGAAATGCACGGCAAAGTCACCTGGGGAGCTTTGCTGCTGACGCTGCTGATCGGCGCGCTTATTCTGGTGCCATTGGGTTATGGTTTGAGCCGGTTGCTGAATGAGGCGCAATCGCTCGGACAAATTCTGACCGAAGCGCAAAATGTCGGCATCCCGCCGCCTGCTTGGCTGGAGACCATACCTATAATAGGCAACTGGGCAAAAGACACCTGGATGAATGCCTTGGGCAATCCGGTCGTCGCCAACGAATCTTTGCACTGGCTCGGAACCGGAAGCGCTATCACTTATACCAAGGACTTCGCCAGCCAACTTTTGCACCGTTTCTTCGGCTTCTTGTTAACATTGCTGGTACTGTTTTTTGTCTATCAACACGGCGCGGGACTAAGCCAGTATGTGCTTGCGACCAACCGAAAATTGTTTGGCGAAACCGGCGTCCGTTACGCCATTCATGCCACAGCGGCGGTGCGCGCCACCGTCAACGGCTTGGTGCTGGTCGGCTTGGGCGAAGGCTTGTTGCTGGGCGTAGGCTACGCCTTGGCCGGATTAAGCCATCCGGCCATGCTGGGCGCATTGACCGGTGTTTTTGCGATGATTCCGTTCGCGGCCAAACTGATTTTCGGCGCCTGCGCGTTAGTGCTGGTCGCCGAAGGACACATGGCGGCGGGAAGCTCGCTGTTCGTATTCGGCGTGTTTGTTATCCTGCTGGCCGACAATTATGTACGCCCCAGACTGATCGGCGGCGCGGTTAAACTGCCGTTCATCTGGACCCTGCTCGGCATTTTCGGCGGATTGGAAAACTTCGGCCTACTGGGCTTGTTTTTAGGCCCTACGCTAATGGCGGTATTGATCTCGATCTGGCGCGACTGGGTTGCCGATATGAATAAACCGGAAACTACTGAAGACAGCGCCGTACGGGAAGTGATTACCGATGAGCAACAGCCGAACTCATCGCCAACAGAATTCGACGACGGACAATAACCGGCGCTTCATCATCGTTTATTACTTTAATGATCAGGCACTGTTGGCGGCTGCGGATGTCCATTTCAAACTCATCTAAAGATTTAGCGCCGCCAAGCGCCTGCGATCACCTGCTTATTAGAACCTTTTGCTATTTGTAACCGATGTTACGCGCGGTCCACAAAAAGCACGAAAGACTCCGAAAAACATAGAGCCTTATGTTTCCCGGCCCCCTCATTGTCCGAAAATATCTTGTTTCCGCAGATGAATATCCGCCGTGCGGTGCATGCCTTTTTTCTGTCAATCATTGCCTTTAAAAAGTACCACCAGCTCAGCGCAATAAAAAACAATCCATTTCACTCCCCAAACGCCAGCAGTTCTAAGCAGCGTAGCTTGGTCGGCCATAACTACATTATCTCTGGGAAAGCAAATAAAAACGGGTGAAGGCCCTAAAATTCACAGTGCCGAACACTATTCCTGCATAGGTTGGCACCGTCAGAATATATTTAAAGACATCCCTCAAGTCCGGGGTTCTTAATGCCAAAATCGAGTATTTTTCTAGATTGCATTGGAGAAAAGCGGTGGCCATGCTTTGGCGCAAGATACGCATCCTTCAGCTGTTCCGCCGCTTATTTCTGCTCAGATTAATAGTCGCCGGTGTAATCCTTTTTTCCAATTTCCACGCCATTATGCCGCAATATGGCGTAAGTGGTGGTGAGGTGAAAATGGAAATTGGGTAGCACAAAATCAAGCAAATAAGCTTGTCCCAAAAAATTGAGCTCTTTACTGCCAAATTTCAGCGTGATTTTGCGCTCTTCACTGCCGTCAACTTGCGACGCGCTGACGCTTTCTATAAACGCCTTGGTCTTGGCGATACGCGCTTGCAACTCGGAAAAAGTGCTTTCATTATCGTCATAACTGGGCACTTCAACGCCAGCCAGTCGAGCGGCGCAACCTTTGACCATATCGGTCGCAATTTGCACTTGACGGCTCAACGGAAACATATCGGGCGCCAGACGCGCATTGATAAAAATGGCTGGATCGATTTTCTTGGCTTCGGCATGGGCGGCCGCTTTGTCGAGTATCCCGGATAAATTATCCAACATACGCACAAAAACGGGGATGGATGCTTGGTACATAGTCAATGACATAAAGGTTTCTCCAGTGAATGATGGGGGATTGTTGTAAATTCTATACGAATAGCCAGTACATATTATTTTATAAGCTGAAAAATCTCTAATGCGTTACCGTCTGGGGCGCGACAAAATAGCGGTCCCTTTAAATTTATATTCATTCCCGTATATTCATGACCAGCCCGGTAGCAACTAAGGCAAAAAGACCGGAGGTCATAAAGGCTAAGGTGTAATTCCCGAACAAGCCATGCAAATAACCGGCCCCGTAACAGGCTAACGCTGCGCCAATTTGGTGGGCGAAGCAAATCCAGCCGAATACAACCCCGACATTTTGCTTGCCGAACAGATCCGCCGTGAGCGCTGAGGTCGCAGGAACCGTCGATAGCCAATTAAGGCCATAGACGACGGAAAAGGCCATCAGTTGCCCGGTCGATTCGACATAAGGAAGCAACATTAATGAAACTCCACGCAGTGCGTAATAAATCGCCAGCGGCCAGCGCTTACCAAAACGGTCGCATAGCCAACCGGAGAAAACAGTACCGGCAATATCGGTCGCACCCATTACGCCTAATGACACGGCCATGGTCATTTCCGGGAAACCGTGTTCGATGCCGTGAGTAATCAAGTGTGTCTGAAACAGGCCGGAGGTGGTAAAACCGCAGATACCGAAACTGAAAGCCAGCAACCAGAACTGAGGACTGGCCATTGCCGAATGCATCGGGTTCGGGTCAGGACGAATCTCAGGTGCAACGCTCCCATTGTCGCCGTAAGGCTTCAATCCCTTTATACCAGGATTATTAGCCATCAATAGCATAACCAGTGGCAATACGACCAGGCCCAGCAGTAACACTACAAACAACGTTACTGCCCGCCAGCCGAACTGCATGTTCAGGTTCATTATAATAGGCGTGAAAATTAACTGACCCGACGAAAAGGCGGCGCCCAAAATCCCCAAAGCCAGACCGCGCCGTTGCCGAAACCAGCGATTGACAACGGTCGATCCCATCACGATTGAGGTGCCTCCCGAACCTGCACCGATGATCACGCCCCAAAACAAATACAGTTGCCAGGGTTCCTGCATGAAGATACTGCCGCCCGCCCCTAAAGTGACCAAGGTCAGCATGATCACGGTGATGGCTTTAGTACCGTGTAAATCCATCAGTCTGCCTAAAAAAGGACCGGCAAGCCCGAATAAAAGCAGATTGACCGAAACAGCACCGCTTATTGTCTCCCGGCTCCAGTTAAATTCATGTTCCAGCGACAGCATGATGATGCCCGGAACGGACCGAAGCGTCGATGCAACAAACAAACAGGTAAAGGTAACAGCGAGTACGATCCAGGCATAATGAATGCCGGTGCGTTTAATGGTTGTCATGATCAGCGGCGTATTCGAAATGGTTAAAATAATTATCTCGTTCCCACGCGTTGCGGCTGTTATACACATCTCGACGTAGGCCGGAATAAGGCCATCCAAGCGCGTAGCGCGAGGTGGCGTTTCCGGCGAATTTGGGGGCGTTTGCCGGAAACGCTGGTTCTCGCTATCGCTCGAATCAGCTTATTCCGGCCTACATCTGTGCCGCTTCGGCCCTCCGTTATCCATAAATCATGGCGCGTCTTCCAACTCATCAAGCAACTCAATCAAACGGGTTACGCCCTGAAGCAATATGCCGCCAACGCCTAACGCGAACCAGACGCCGATCACAAAACCCCAATGAATCGGCGCGGCGAAAAACTCCTCCCTGAACCAGAAGGTATGTCCCCACTCATTAAAACCGACACTGACCAAGATCATAAACGGCCCGAATACGGCCAATGTCAACGGCAGCGAAATACCTTTGGCATACAGCGGCAACCGGGTTCTGGCGTATAGCCAGGCGCAACCGCCTAAAATCACATACAGCGGAAAATTAAAATAAAACTCGATAATATGATTGGCCGTAAAAGGCGTGTCGCGGATCGCGACCTGATGCCAGGAATTATCCTGTTCGGCAAAATAACTGCCGGCCCAATACACCGCAAAAGTGTAAATACTGATCCACATCGTGAGCGTGAAATAACGGCTGATTTCCTCCTTCGGCTCAAGCTTGTCCAGGTTACGATCGCGCGAAAACCATAAATAACCCCATACACCGGTCACGAACACGGCAAGAATGCCCAATTCAACGTAAAACAGCTGCATCCAGTATTGCTCGAAAGCCGGTTCGGACGAGTCCAGCCCCGACGCCACGGCAAAAGCGCCTTGATATAAGCGTAGCCCGACATAGATAACTGTCAGAATACCAAAGCCCTTCAGGTATAGCGGTAAATCCTTTATGTACCAGGGCATTGCGTTTTTGTTTTCTACCTCTACAGGTAATTGTTCGGATGTTATAGCCATGATCTAAGCCTCTTAACGGTTTAATTGAATTTTGGAATCACTGCGGCGGTGATGCTGGAGATATAACGCGCGGCGGTTACCGTATCGTATAAAAACAGCAAGCCGCCGATCCTGCTGTCGGCATCCCGAATCAGCCCGTCCAGTTTTTCGGTTTCCCAAAACGCATCGCTGGCGGTAATCGTCATCGTGCGCTGCTCGCCGGGTTGTATCGGCGCGGCATTGTCCAGGCTCAAGCCTTCAGGCGCGGTCAGGCTGTTTGGATCGCCTTGATACGCTGCTTGCAGATCCTTGTTCAGAAAATGCACATTGGCGGTAGAAAACTCGCCTATTTGCAGCGGATTTTCGCTACGATTATTGACTTTTACCGTGAACGTCATTGCACGCTCCGGTATCCGGTATTCGGCTTTTAAAGTCTCGACATCGACCACGCCGGCATTGACCTGAGCGGAGAGCGGCAAAATCTGATCCAGGGACGCCTGCAATGGAATAGTGTTGGGATACCGGCTTATGGTCATCGCATTGATCGCCAGCACCAGAACGGGCACGCCGATTAAGATGCCTTTTGCAATTAAGCGGTCGTTTGAAGTAACCAGTTCATCTTCCAAACCTGCTTGCAGCATTCTGTAGCGTGGAATAAACAACGGCCGCCGCACCCACCAGAGCAGCCAGGCTGTCGCCAATAAGCCCCAAAAGCTATGCCAGAAGATACCATTGCCGAGGCCGAACGTTTCCATATCGACCAGTTCGCCATTGATGGTTTTGACCGGATTCGAAAAATCCGAAGGGCTTCCGGTAATGTCCAGCCATACGCCCGGTCCCATCACTTGTCCGGCGTCTTTCAGGTTAAAAAAAGGATGGATGTGATAACGCCCCGGTAACCGGCCCTTCAACACAATCTTGAAGTTGTAATCGCCTCCTGGCTGCAAGGCCACCGAATTCATCCACGGTTTACCGTTCAAATAGCGTTCGGTCCTAATCAGCACCGGACCGGGCGTGGAGATATTCAAAAACGATGCTTCCGGTTTCGGTACGCTGACCGGCCAATCCTCGGCGACATGGAATTTGCCGCTAACGCTGACTTCGTCATTGACGTTGAATTTTTGTTTGTCCCATTGCACGTCGTACCACTGTATCGTGCGCATCCTGATAAACGGCTCTAACGCTTTTTCGCCGTGCGCCATCGCCGTTTGGATATTCAGCGAATACAGCGAAAGCATGAACCCGACAGACACGGCGCACTTTATTAATAGCTTTTTCATAAACTATCCTCCCTTTAGATTTTGTTAAGGTAACGAACGGTTGCGAACCACTTTCCGATAAACCACCATAAGGTGTACATCAGCACGCATAACAAGGCCGAACAAAATGCCGCTAACGGTGCTGCGTATTGACCGTAAGTGCGTAACGTCCCCCGCTCGATGATGCGCAGATATTCCGGCATGCCGGTACGGATGTATTCGAAACCGAACAAATCGGCGACAGTCAATTGACCGTTGCCGTATTCAACAGGCATATGAAACATGCCGAATATCGGCCAGTTGCTGGGATAAAACAGCAAAGCAAAAGCCGCTCCGCCGAAGATCGCAGTGACGGTCAGGCTGTTGCTTAACATCAAAATAACGTCCAGAACCAGAGCGCCCGGCAGCATCGTGGCAGGCAAAACCATGTTGATCGGAAAAAAATTCCAATAGTGATAAGCGAATATCCGGGTCACCCAGGTGCCTATCAATAACGCAGCCACGCACAACGTCGCGCCCAACGGCAGGCGAAATTTTTCCCACATCACCGCCTGCACCGCCGCCGGAAAAGTAATGCCCATCAGCGGCGTAACCAGCGGCCACCATTGCCTGTCTTTCCAGTCCACCCAGAAATCCCAGTCGCCGACAGTCAACGCAAAATGAAGATGAAAGGAACCGATAAACAGAAAAAGAGCTAATACCAGGATCAGGTAATCGTAAGCGCGGGTAATCCGCGCCTTTTCTCCGGTATACGGTCGAAAAGACCGGTTTGAAATATTTGCCGACATAATTGCTTCTCCTACCCATAGTGATAGATAAGGCTGGTTCGCCTATCCAAAATAGTCAGCGTGTTGTAAATTTTGTCGACCGGCCATTGAGGGGGAACTGGACCGACTCAAGCTAAACAACACGCTTGAGTGATACAGTAGGTTGAAAAGACGGCGTTGTTAAATGTTTAAATTTCATCGCATCATTGATGCAATTCATGGTCGTGACGGTCTGCGATTTTGTTATGCTAACGCCGAACCGACCTTGTCAAACCAACATTGAAAGATAGCCGAATGTCTAATTTAAGAACTTTTGACCTGAACTTATTGGTGGCGTTTGACGTACTGATGCGGGAGTTGAACGTTACCCGCGCTGCGGAACAAATGTTTATCACGCAATCGGCGATGAGCCATATTTTGCAGAGGCTGCGGCAACAGCTGGATGATCCTCTGCTGGTTAAAACGCCGACAGGAATGAAACCGACTGAAAGAGCATTAGCCTTGATCGATCCGGTCAGAAGCTTGTTGGCTGAGATGGAACAGCTGATTCAGCCGCCGTTGGAATTTGAAGCAAGAACGAGTCAACGGCGATTCGTACTTGCGGCCACGGATTATATGGAACTGCTGTTAATACCCGAGTTATCGGGATTAATCGGTCAGATCGCCCCCGGTATCGATCTTCACATTAAGCGCACCGAATCGTCGTTTCCGGCCGCACAATTGGAAAACGGCAGCCTCGATGTCGTGCTCGGTTTCGAATCGGTATTAAATCCGCCTGCTCATTTACACTGCGAACATTTATTTAGCGACCAGATGGCTTGCGTGGTCAGGCAGGATCATCCGCTGATAACAAAACCGCCGTCGTTAGAAGACTATCTGGCAGCTTCCCATATGCTGATTTCCCGGACCGGCAGCAACGTGGGCTTAATCGATCAAAAATTGGCGGAACAGGGCTTGGAGCGGCGCATCAAGCTGATCGTCCCGCACTTTCTTTCCGCGCCGCTGATCGTTGCCGAAACCGATATGATATTGTCGCTGCCTTATCGAATTGCCGAGCAGTTTAAAAAATTTGCGCCGCTGGACATATTTCCGGTGCCTATCGAACTTCCTTGTTACCAGTTAGTCATGATTTGGCATCCGTTGCATGATAAAGATCCGGCCCATCTTTGGCTGCGGGACAAAATAATAGCGATAGGCCGGAATATTAACGGTTTATGAGTTTTAAAGAATTTAAAAAAATTCACCACGAAGGCACGAAGAACACGAAGAAATAAAACTTCGTGTTCTTCGTGCCTTCGTGGTGAATAAAAGATTTAAATAGATAAGCTGCTTACCGTCCCGGCAATCCGGCAGCCAGAGCTTTTATCTGTAACAGATAATACGGCGGTTTTGAGGCCGATACGCCGCCGTTAAGCGTTGCCGACAGATGCAATCGATTGACCACTGCAAACAATTGCCCATCAGGTCCGAAGCTGAACGAATCCACCCACGAAAGGCGCGGGCACTGAGCCAGCCGTTGGTATTTTTTGTCGGCCGAAATAACGCCGATCGCATTGGCCGCCAACTCGCCCAGATAGATGTTGTTATCCTTGTCGATTGTGATGCCGTCCGAAATCGGCTTATCGCTGTAGCGTTGAACGCGATTTGCCAAAGTCTTGGCATCCAAACTTTCATCGGCCAGATCGTCCGCCTTTATCCGATAAAGGCTGAATCCATGCATCGGACCGAAATAAACCCATTCGTTGTTCAGGTCTTCCGTAATCGGATTGACGCCGATATGAGGTCGAACCCATTTTCCGGCTTTATCTTTAACTTGAACCGGCACATTATCAATAATCAAATCGACCTGTTCAGGAATAACGCTGTGATGTCCTTCCAGTACGCGTCTTGCCGTTCCTGTGCCCAGGTTGACGACAATCAGCGCGGCATTTGCGCCACCGGCCGGATCGCTGATAAAAATATGCTTGTGCCGGGTATCGACCGTAAAATCGTTAACAAAAGCATCCTTGGGCGCTACCGGCGGCGGCAAATGGATAACCCGATGCAGTTTATTACTGCGAGTGTCCCAGCCTACCAGCTTAGGCGTGACGCCGCTACGCATGCCGTTATCCAGCATCCACACGATGCCATTGGCATCCGATCGGATACCCAGCACGGAATCCAGTTTCAGACTCGATACTGAATCGGAATCCGCCAGTTCTTTGTTCGGAAACGGCAGCAAGGTATTATCTTTATATTCAACCACGGTGTATTTCGGCTGATAAAACTGATGCATGCTCATGATGACGCGCCCGGTATCGGTAACGGTTACATTACCCGGACCGGCATCAAGATTGGCGATGATGTTGAATTTTGAATCGGGGCTTGCTGCCGCTTCAAATGCGAACATTAATAAAAGGACGGTGACTTTAGCGAGGGTATTCATAAATAGCTCCAATGGAAAAAGGTTCATTGAAAACATTACGCCGTCGAGTCAAGGCTGTTAAATGATCTTTATTCATGGCGGCATTTATACATTTTGTGAGGCCGGGGCGAGAGCGGATATTCAAATCAAATCATGTCAGCCCGGTCGGCGTATTGCCGAACTTCATTCTGCCATATTCATCGCCATTTGCCGCCGGCCGCGCGGCAAATGGCTCAGCCTGATACCAGGCCAATGCAGTCAGGTATAATCGCCATTATTGAGCGGGTTACAGCATTAGCGGTCCGCGATTTTTCGGTTTTGCCCGCGCGGCACTCCCTGCTCAGCGGCTAATCACGCTTGATTTTGGTAATGATGTTCGATAATGCATAGAAAAAACTCCACGCTAAGCTTGTTTAAATTATTGTCCGGATTATTTCGCCTAAGCCGCAATCATCCCATCTTGCTGCTGATTGTTTTCGGTCTGGGTTTAGGCGGCTATGGCTATGAAGTTAAAATTGCCCGTCCGCCGCTACTTTACCAAGGCGCTCCGCAATCCATCGACGCCAAAAACATCAATACCTGGTTTCGCATATTACGTAATCACGGCTTTATTCTGGGCTATTCGGATCTGCGCGGTAACCCGTTGTGGGTCGAATACGCGCTGACTCCCGTTGCGGAAAATACACAGCCCATAAAACGCCTTCATCGCTTTGAAACCGATTGGCGCAGCATCAATCGCGTCAGTCAGGAGAGTTATCAAAAAAGCGGATACGATCGCGGACACATGGCGCCGAATTATGCGATGAGTCATCTTTACGGCAGGGATGGGCAAGCGGACAGTTTTTTAATGACCAACATCACCCCGCAAAAACCCAAGCTTAATCAACAAGTGTGGCAGCATTTGGAGGAGGCGGAAATAAAGCATTTTGCCAAGCTATTCGGCAAGGTGTGGGTGATTACCGGGCCGGTTTTTAACGGCACAGTCGAGCGCTTAAGTTCAGACATGATGGTGGAAATACCGGATGCGTTTTACAAAATATATATGACAGAAGCCGCGCCAGACAAGCCGCCTATCGCTCTGGCCTTTTTAATTCCGCAAACGGTCAACGGCAAGGAGTCCTTGGCTCAGTTCGTGACCAATATCGACAGCATAGAAGCGCAAACCGGTATCGATTTTTTTGCTGAACTCGATGACCGCGTTGAGTCGCCTGTGGAAGCCGCTATCGAGCCGCTTCCCTGGGATTTGCAGACTGTCGGCAAACTGCCGTCTCAGCATTAACGGTAGTTAGGCGTATGCATGAAATAACTTGAACAACTCGCGCCGATAAATTTTCAGCGGGAGTGCAAGCTTCGCTTGCAGGCAAAGCCTGCACTCCGGCTATTAGCAACTTTCATGTACATTTCTTAGCATGCAGGATCATCAAGATGGCGGTTTCTTGACAAATCTCCCCATGCGGCCTAGCGCGCCTTGTCTCAACAGATTCTCAAGCTATATTTGGGATGGCATTCAATAACGAAACATTTGTTGATCTGGCTCAATTTTTTTACTGCGCATTTTGCTTAAATAGCCGCACGTTGATGCAAATCAACTGTTGTTAATCAATAGGCGGCGAATAAAAATGAATGATGCGCAAAAACAGGATAATTTCTGGCTTTATGTAGCCGGTCTTGTTTTAGCCGGTTGGCTATTGTAGTCATGATTAAAAGCGGCGAGCATGATATAAGTTCGAATCGACAGCAAAAAGCAATCGCTGAAGACGTTTCTAATTCCGCCTATAGAAACTAAAAGGCTTCCCCCACTTAGCCGTAGTTTTCGCTTTAGCGCACAGCACGCAACTTAACATCTGGATGAGTTGTGTCGAGTGCGGAAGTTTAATCAAATCCTCGCAAGCCTGGGTTGTTTAGCGATTAAGTTGCGTAGAAACTAAACAGCCCTTTTTTATCGTTTATTTTTAATTGCTTGGATTTAACTTCTATCAGTTTTCGCGCTTGAAAGAGATGAATGATTCGACTGACCGTTTCATGCGCGATGCCCAGGTAATTTCCTATTTCTTCCCGTGACATGCTCAGGCGAAATTCCAGCGCGGAGTAGCCTCGTAGGCTCAGGCGATCCGAGATATGCAGAATGAAGCAAGCCACGCGCTCTTCAGCAGACCGCCGATTTAGCATCATCTTTTGCACTTGGGCATCAAACTGGTTACAGGATCTTTGCAGCAACACTTGGCTTAATCCGGGGGTGTTGACGGCCAATAGCTCTATTTTATAGGCCGGCAAATGGCAATAATTCACGGTCTCTAAGGCGATGGCGGTACAGTTATGGATTTGCGACGACAAGCCGTCAAAGCCGAGTAATTCTCCAGGAAGAATAAAATCAACAACCAGCTCATTGCCGTTTTGGTCGAAACTCAGTAATTTTGCGCTGCCGGAACGCAAGGCAATTATTCCCCTGAATGGGCTGCCGGCATGATAGATAGCCTCGCCCTTTTGGCGTATGTTGTTTCGGTTGACCAATAATGCAAGCTCGCCCACTTCCGACCGGGGCAGTCCTTTTGGAATGCATAAATTATCCAAGTTACAGTTCGCGCAAGTGATGGCTGTTTCGGTTGTCGATGAAGTGGACAATGTTGAGTCTATCATTATGTTTAAAATGAAAAAGAGAGTGCGGAGATAACAAACTTAACTTGGTCGCAAGCAATCCGCGCTGCGCTTTATGATGACCAATTTAGCGAAAGGCCGCATTATCTCACCTGAAAGCATATAAACTAAATGGTATTTGTCTTATTTCCCGCGGCATAGCGGTATTCCGCTACCGCTGGAGATTGGGTCGGTATCGATAAAACAAAATTCGTTTAAACCCCGTTCAACTTCTGGTCATATGTTGGCACGGCACGCCCTGCCCACTATCAAGTTCATTTGTTTTGAAAACGCTGTAAATACGTCCTGCTAATTAGTTTTTCCGCATTGCCGCTTCAATTTGCTTGCATAAGGTTTTTAAAATCTTGATGCGCGCAAAATTCTTGTCGTTGGCTTCCACCAATGTCCAAGGCGCAATTTCGGTGCTGGTGCGATCGACCATATCGCATACCGCATGTTCGTACTCATCCCATTTATTGCGATTGCGCCAGTCGTCTTCGGTAATCTTGAAACGTTTGAAGCCGATTTTTTCGCGCTCATTGAAGCGCTCAAGTTGTTCCTCTTTGCTGATGGCAAGCCAGAATTTGGCCACCACAATATTATGGCGCACCAACTGTGCTTCAAAATCGTTGATCTCGCTGTAAGCGCGCATCCAGTCCGCTTTTGAACAGAAACCCTCAACCCGTTCGACCAATACGCGGCCATACCAGGAACGGTCGAAAATCGTCACCCGGCCGCGGCGGGGAAGGTGTCGCCAAAAGCGCCATAAATAAGGCTGGGCGCGTTCTTCCTCGGTAGGAGCGGCAACCGGAATGATGTTGTACCAACGTGCATCCAGGGCGCCGGTAATACGGCGAATCGCGCCGCCCTTGCCGGCGGCGTCATTGCCTTCGAACAGCGCGATTACGGTGATGTCCTTAAACTTGGCTTCGCGTGTTAACAAAGCGAGCTTGCCCTGATATTTTTCCAGGTCAGTCTTGAATTTTTTCTTGTCGATTTTCTGGGTCAGGTCCAGCGTCTTCAGAATATTAAGCCGGTCAATCGAGGGCAGCGGGGGCGGCGCAACAATCTCCACTGTTTTTATGTCGGCATCGTCCAGGCGTTTGCGGATAGCGTCAAGAATCACTTTGCCCACGGTCAAGCTGCGGTAATGCGGATCGTAGCCTTCGACGATAGTCCACGGAGCCTCGGCCGTGCTGGTATGCCGTATCACGCTTTCATGCACGACACTGAACTTGTCGTATTGCTTGAAGTGTTTCCAATCTCGATCGGTTACACGCCAGCAGGTTTGCGGATTTTTCTCAAGCAGCTTCAGGCGTTTTTCCTGTTTGTCTTTGGATAAATGCATCCAGAATTTGAGGATCAGCGCGCCTTCGTCGGTCAGCATCTTTTCCAGGCGCTTGGCGCGCTCCATGCTCTGGTCGAATTCAGCCGCCTTGGTGTGTCCGGTCACGCGATTGAGAATCGGCCAGGTATACCAGGAGCCGAGAAATACGCCTATTTTGCCTTTGGGCGGAAGCTCGCGCCAAAACCGCCACATCATGGGCCGATCCAGTTCCTCATCCGAGGGCTCGCCCATGCCGTGAGTTTGGATAAAGCGCGGGTCCATCCATTCGTTCAGCAAGTTGACGGTTTCACCGCGTCCTGCGCCATCCAGGCCGCCGATTAAGATAATCACCGGAAATTTGGCCGCTTTCGCCAGATCCATCTGCGCATCCAGCAATGCCTCGCGCAGCTTGGGCACTTCCATATCGTAGGTGGCTTTGTCTATTTTGTGTCCAAGCTCTGCCGATTCAAACATGACTATTTTCCTAAGGTGGTTATACGTGAACGGAAATATTAACTAAAGTGTCTGAGAATGGTGTTTTTTACTGCTGAGTAGTTACATTAAATAAAATGGTTAAAGCTTACAGGTATTGGCCGAAAAAGTAAGTTATCGATTTATTGATACGCTATGTAAATTATCCGGGCATAACAAGAAAGCAAGGCGCTTTATTTGAAATGTTGACAAAATATCTAAAGAATTACGCATTAATACTTTATTATCATATTCTAAGCATATGCTTACTTAGTGTAAGCATATGCTTAGGCGTGTAGGTGAACAGAATAGTCCTTGATCAACGATGACAGGGCTCGTTGCTAGTTAATTGGAGCGCTTCTCTGCGCAGTATTTGTCATAAATACGATGCTGTTAAGTTTTTTCGGGAAAGCGGTTTTAGCGTCTTTTAATGGGCCGAGCAAACTGTCTATGACTTGATTCTCGTCTAAATGGCATCGAAATATAGCGGTTAATAATGCGAAGGGGATGATGCTTAGGGTTATGTTTGCATGGTAGCGCCATTAACTATTGTTAATAAATCAAGCAGGGAAATTGAACTTTTAATGTAAATACCGTTGTGGGCTTGGTCGATTCAAGCCTGAATACAGACCGTTGGTAATGAAACCTTACTGTTTTATGGAGCCATGGCCTATTGCCGGTTAGAGCAATAGGAAGGCGAGATTTTTCAGGATCTTTAAAACACGCGTTAAGGCATACGAAGAGATGAGTGAAAAATTGCAATACAAGATAATCCGGGTATTGATTGTAGAAAGTCATGAAATTTTCCGTATTGGTTTACGCACGTTAATCGAAAGTCAGCCACTATTACAGGTGGCGGCAGAAGCGGACTGTTTCGATGTTGCGCTTAACCTCGCCGTTCAGCACTCACCCGATGTAATTCTGCTTGATTTGCTATTAAACGATGGCAATTGCATCGAACATATTCCCAAGTTATTGCAGGATTGTCCGCAAAGCAGGATATTGATTTTTTCCAGCGATAATGGAGAGCAAACTCATCTCCATGCATTACGTTCAGGCGCTGCCGGTATTATCGCCAAGCACCAGCGCGCGGAATTGTTGTTGAAAGCCGTTTATGCCGTTCATGCCGGAGAGGTTTGGTTTGACCGGAACATAGTCAAGCTGCTTTGGCAAAGCCAGGTTAATTATCAGCAACCCCTGACTAATGGTGACGCCGTCAAATCTTACCCCTATTGTCTTACTGCCAGGGAATATAGTGTCGCCTGTCTAGCATCGAAAGGTCTTTCCGCTAAGAAAATTGGCGAACACTTATTTATCAGCGAAAAAACAGTCCGCAATCAACTCACAGTCGTTTATCAGAAATTAGGCGTTGAGAGCCAGATTGACCTGTGTGTAAGCGTGCCGCAACTCGATTTTTTAAAATCGCCGGACTAGGAGCCTGTCGGACTTATCAGCTATTAAGCCATATATAGTAAAATAGCCCTGAGTTCAACAATTTCACCGGCATGATTTTATGAGTCGCTTTATCCAATATGATCGTAATCAACAGTATTTGC